>PPFU01000930.1_pt1 | contig 10131 bp, 7 predicted proteins | sample 1535991 | NCBI WGS metagenome assembly PPFU01 (sample SAMN04901290, study PRJNA319586) | Hypolithon metagenome, whole genome shotgun sequencing project. | isolation source: Antarctic Hypolithon | place: Antarctica: Miers Valley | collected 2014 | reverse complement strand
GCGTCGGCGCCCCCGGCACGCCCGGCCGACGCATCGTCCCGCCTCTGCCCGCCCCGGGCCAGTGGCGGGAGGTGACGATCCCGCTGGTCTGGCTGGGGCTCGCGGATCGCCCGATCCTGGGCCTGAGCTTCGGGCAGGTGGGCGGCGGGAGGGTGCTCTGGGACCGCACCGCGATCCGCATCGACGACCGCGAACAGGTACTCCTGGATGAGCCCGGCGATCTCGCGGGCATCGACGCCACTCAGTTCACCGGCGACTGGAACTGGTCCAGCGACCAACACACCGGCAAAGTCAGCCACTACGGGCCGCCGCCGGGCGACTCGGACACGCTGAATCAAGCAGGCATGAGTCAGACGCGGGAACTCCGCCACTTGCGCAAGCCCGGCGACCTCCACCTCACCCACCTCCCCCTCAAGACGCATCTAGACGCATCGCCCGAGGCGACCGTCACCGCACTCCGGGAGGCCTTGCCCCGCTTGGGGCCGACGCCCGCGGCGCTTCTGGCGTATCGGGCGCTCGTCGCATTGGATAGCCAATCCACCGATGCCTACACCGCAGAACAGCTTCTCGAGCGAACCCGTGAGTTTGCCCAGGCCGCCCCGATGCACCCCGACCTGCCCGCGGTGCTGGCGAAGGTGCTGGCGGAGGCTGAGCGGCTGGGCGACCCCGATCCCGGCGCCGCCGTCAATGCCATCATCGTCGCCGTCAACCTCCCCACGCCGGTGCGCTATCGGTACCACCGCGACATGCTCCAGACGCGGGGGCTGGTGCCCCAGCGGTGGCGTGTGCTCGAGCCGGTGCGGGTGGACGCCCCCAGCCCGGCCGCGGCGCTGCGAACCCCCTACCCGCCCGAGGCCGAGGCGACCCGGGGTTGGGAGCGGTTGCAGTGGCAGGGGCTTTGGCTCTCTGCCCGCGAGGTTCGTCCGGCGTCTGACTTCATTCCCATCGCCGTGGCCGACGGTGCGCCGCTGGCGTGGGGGGCGGCCGAGGGGGTCCGCGTCGCCTACGCCTCGACCACGCTCACCTGCGAACGCAGCACCCCCGTCGCTCTCGAAGCCGACGCCCAAGGCCTCATCGCCGTCTATCTCAACGGCCAGCGACTCCAGCCCCCATCGCCCTCGGCAGGCGACGCGAGCCACTCCCCGATGCTGCTCTTGCTCCAGCCGGGCATCAACCACATCGTGGTCAAGCTCGCCGTCGAGCCGGGCGACCCCGACCCACCGGGCTTCTCCCTCAGCCTCTTCACGCCTGACGGATCAGGCCCACCCTCGGTCACCGATGACTCCCCCCCCACGCGGCCCGGCGAATCCCCCAAGGGCGAATCGTCGCCACCCTGATTAAGCCACTCATAGTCATTTATAAGGTAGATACGCAGCAAGAGCGCGACGCGGTCCATGATCGCGGCGGCCTTGATGTCATCGCGGCTGTGGGGTCACCCACTGTTTGATCTGATGTTCCACGGAAGTACCCATGCATATGCGTTCCCCCCTTTTTTGTGCCCTGAGTGTTTCGCTCGCGGCTGTCCCCGTCCTGGCCAACCCCGTCCTGGCCAATTCGTCCTCGCTCGACCCTGACGCGATGCTCGAGTCGCTGGAGCCGGATAACTACCCCGGCGGATTCACCGTCGAGACCGCCACCAACCTGTCGGCCATCCTCTCGACCGTCGAGGTGAGCCGGGCCGACACATCCCCGCTGATCGATGACCACGGCATCTACGCCATCGACTTCGCCGATAGCGTCGATGACCTCGATTTGCTGGCCGCGTCCACCGGCACGGCGGTGTTCGGCTACCGCGGCGTGGGCGACACGCTGGGGTCCACGTGGCACGACCTGGTTATGTTCCGCGCCGACTTCCCACAGGCGGCTTCGTTTGTCTCCATCGACCTCATCGGCAACGACATCGACGATGTATTCGGCGATGCGGGCTCGCTGGTAGCCTATAACGGCGATGGGGACGAAATCGGCAGCGACTCCGCGGATGGCCTAAACCTGGGAGACATCGCGACCCTTGAAGTCGAGCGGGCCGAGGCCGACATCGCCTATGTGCTCTTCACCGGCGGGTCCAACGCCGTGGGCAACTTGGGCGGCAACCTCGACAACCTCCAATACCTCGTCGTCCAAACCATCGGCGGCCCCGACCCCGACCCCGACCCCACCCCCGTAGCCGTCCCCACCCCCACCGCCGCCTTCGCCGCCCTCACCATGCTCCCCGCCCTCCTCCTCCGCCGCCGCAGCCGACCATCTCCCCAAAGAGCCGCGCACGAAGTAAGCGGGCTTCTCCCAAAAGATCCGCGCACGAAGTAAGCGGGCTTCCTCCCGCCGTCCTTCGAATCGAGCACCCCGCCCCGCCTTACCCCGTGTCGGGGTGCTTTCCGCCTATCGCCGCCAGCATCCCCCGCTCATAACCGGCAGCCATCGCATCCAATGAGAAGCGTTCCCGCACCGCCAGGCACCGCTCGCGGTAGCCGCCCAGGTCCCCCCGCACCATCGCCCGCAACCCCTCCGCCATCGCTGCGAGGTGGTCGCTCTCAAACAGGCGGCCCACCCCCAGGTCCCCCGTCACCTCCCGATGCGCGGGCAGGTCGCTGGCCAGCACCGGCAGCCCGCTGCACACCGCCTCGATCTGCACCCCGCCCAGCCCCTCGTCCAACGAACTGGTCACCATGCATACCGCCCGGTCCAAAAGCCATGCTTTGTCGCTCCCTACCTGTTCCCCTGTCATCTGGACGATGTGACCTACCCCTAACTCCGTGACCAGCATCCGAACCTTTTCAAGATCGCCCCCGACGCCCGCGATGACGTAGAGCGTGCCGCTCGCCTCGAACGCCGACTTCGCCGCCGCCACCGCCCGCACCGCGAGCGTCTGATTCTTGATCGGGTCCACCCTCGCCAGATGCAGCACGAAGGGCCGATCCCCCACTTTTGCGGCGACCGGGGGGGGCGACGCCCGCGTCGCCAGCCGCTCCCGCTCCAACGCCCGCCAGTCCAAGCCGTTGTACACCACATCAATCGGTGGCAGGCCGGCATCACCCCCCTCCCCTTCGCCACAGACCGCCCGCACCCGATCCGCAAGGTAGTGACTAATCGACACGATCCGGTCCGCCCCGCGGTACCCCGCCCGCACCACCGCTCGCGTCCGTTCATCAGCCTTCTCCCACCGCCCCGGGCACAGCACACCCCCCCGCGGGCTCACCACCACCGGGCACCCCAAAATCCGCTTCGCCCGTGCAGCAGCATACCCGGTCGGGAGGCTGTACCACGCCAAAATCGCCTCAAACCGCCGCCTCATGTGGCTCACCGCCAGCGGGACCGCGTGCAGCCCGGGCCAACTGCGATGACCGGGGGGACGCTGGTATCGAACCACCTCGTATGGCCTCTCGCGATCCCCAGGGTCTTCTTTGACTCCGCCTTTGCGGTGGGTCAACACCGTTACACGATGTCCACGCGCCACCAGCCCCCGAGCCGTCCGATCCGCCATTAGCTGTGCCCCCCCGATGGAGGGCAGGAAGCGGGGCGTGAACAGGCAAACATGCATGCCTCATCTTAAAGCGATCACCCCCCAAGCCGCTTGCGGCTTAGCGCCTCAGCCGCTTGACGCTTGACGATGACCAAAAAACCCAAAGCAGCCATCTCTAACGACATCCCCAGGATCTCATCAATCCCAACGTTCCTTCACCACACCATGAACCCGCCCCCCACGTCGTGCCGAAAAAGAGTTGGATGCCATGCAACAGGGCTATCGTCAGGACGTTCTGATGTGAGACCTGCCCGATCTTTTGACCGCTACCCGAGGAAGAGAAGACACCCGATGGATCGCTCAAGCCCGCTCGTTGTGAACCGCCCGTCAACCCGCTGCCGTTCATCGCGACACCCCCGCCCCCGCGGCTTTTCGCTTATCGAGCTGCTGGTGGTGATCTCCATCATCGCCGTGCTCATCGGCCTGCTGATGCCGGCACTGGGGCAGGCGAAGAAGACAGCCAACTTTGCGGTGTGTATGAACAACGAGCGACAGCACGCCATCGTCACCCACTCCTACACCGCCGAACACAACGACCAGCTCCCCTGGACCAACTGGGACGGCGGGAACCCTACCCCCGTCTACCCCGCCGCGGGCTGGCTCTACAACGCCTCCCTTGGCGACATCAGCACATTTAAGGTCGAAGACGGCTCGCTCTACCCCTACGTCAACATGGCCGAGATCTGGCGGTGCCCCATGGACGACGCCCCCGACGATGCGGTCGGCGTGCGACGCATCACCAGCTACGTGATGAACGGCGGGATCAACGGCTACGGCAGTAAGCCCCCGGCGACCCTCTCGGTCCTCCGCCCCGACGCCATGCTCTTCTGGGAACTCTGGGAAGACGGCGACCCGGGCTACTGGAACGACGGAGCGGATCACCCGCTTGAAGAAGTCACCCAGAGGCACAACGGCGGCGGAGCCGTCAGCTTCGCCGATGGACACACCGTGTTCGTCAACTGGGATGAATGGTTCGAGTGGGAAGCCCAAGGCCCCGGCAAACTCTGGATCTCCCCCTACCACCCCGACGGCGGTAAATCACTCTATTAGCCCAAGCCGCTTGCGGCTTAGACAGGCTTGACTTCTGCCTGTAGGGAACACTCCTCCCTTCAGGGCTGGATCGCTCTTGCTGCCCCTGGACGCGACCAGCGGTTGCGGCATTACGCAGTTCGGTAGGGAGCAGGCTTCACCCATTCGACATCCCCCACCCCCGCCTCCGCGTTGGCCACCCGCGCCAGCGCGAAGAGCAGGTCGCTCAGCCGGTTCAGCCAAACCAAAACGGTGTCCGGTACCTTTTCCGCCTTGGACAGCGTGACGCACCGCCGCTCCGCTCGGCGACACACCGTCCGCGCCAAGTGCAGCCGCCCCGAGAGCTCGCTCCCGCCGGGCAGGATAAAGGCCCGCAGTGGCTCGACCCGCTCGCTCGCCGCGTCGATCCACCGCTCAATTTGCGTCACCTCCGCCTCCGTCGTGTGCGGAATCGAGCCCCCGGTGTCCGCTCCCGGCGGCGTCGCCAACTCGGCACCCACGGCAAACAGCCGATGCTGCACCGCTAGCAGCACCTCATGCGTTCCCCCGCCCCCGGCCCCGCAGAGGCACCACCCGATTGCTGCGTTAAGCTCATCGACGGTGCCGTAGGCTTCAATTCGAGTTGCGTCCTTGTCGACGATCTGTCCGCCGAACAGCCCCGTCGTGCCCGCATCGCCTCGCTTGGTGTAGAGCTTCATCGCCCGCCATCCTACCGCGATCACGCCACACCAGCTCCACCCTCGATCAGCCCTACCGCCCACTTCGCATCCTCCGGGTGCAGCGGCGGGTCGGGCTCGCCATCGTAAATATACTTCCAGTACCCCGCCGCGTCATAAGTCTCGTGCAATGACGCCATCAGGTCCAGCGTCACCGGCGGGTGCTCCGGCGTCACGGGGATCGGCACCGTCGGCAGCGGCTCCCGCAGCCGCACCGGCCACACGCCCACCCGCGGCCGATGCTCCGCATGGCTCACCAGCACGCAATAATTGCAATCGACCAGCCCCTGCATCGGCACCCGCATCCCACCCCGCAGCAGGTCCAGCTCCACCAGGTGTGCGGGGCTGTGCACGAGCGCCTTCCGCTTGTTGAGATACTGCTCGCGATCCGGCCCCGGCCGCTTGACATTCGGGCTCAGCAGCTCGATGGCGGTCACCAGCCGACGCCTCAGGCGGTCTCGGATCTCGATCCGCGCCAGCCGCTGGGTGTCGTGGTGCGGCATCAACGCCGCCCACGACGGCGCCTCCAACGTCGCCACCCCCGCCTCGTCCCGTCCCCAGTCGCTCCCGCTGAAGTCCGGCCCCCGCGTCACCGCCACGTCCGGCCGCCCCAGCAGCAGCCGATTATCGTCCTCATCATCAGAGATCTCGTGCACATACACCGTCTCCTCCAGTTTCGCGGAAAAGTCGCGACCAAGCTGCCGCTCCACCTGCCGCCGAAGCACCGCAAGAAACGCCTGATGGAAATCCTGCCACGCATCGCGCTGCTCGAGAAACGGGTTCATGCCGGGGAAGGGAGAGGGCATTGTTGGCGTCACCTCTTACCTTTCTCCCAACACCAGATTGCCAGGTCCGTCTCCTGAACCGACCACCCAAGTTCCAATGCGAGGCCCGACACTCGTTTGTGGTAGAGCACGTAGTCCTTTACGTCAAACGCCGCTTCGGAGTTACCGTAAAACGCACGCCACCCACGGATATCAAAGACGCAGTACCTTGCGGGTTCGCACAACGCGAGAACTGACGAAGCCACACGCATCGCCACCTCCGTCTCAAAAGCATCATCGGTCGCGGCGAACGCCGCACGTGTCGCATTGATGATATCATCCTCCGTATTCTTAGCCAGATGGTGTTGGACCCGCGCCTTCTGGCTGCCCAACTTCCACTTGAAGATCGGCTCCAACTCCGAACCCGTTAAAAAGAAACCAGGCCGCTCTCTTCTTAGGCCCGCCATAACCTGCTTCAGGGACTCGGTCGCCTCATAATCGTCGGCGCTCCTTCGTAATGGCTCCAGCTCTGCGGCAGTCGGTGCGAGTGGACCTGCAAAGGAGTCATGCGCCGCCCGAAGGTAGGCATGGGCCTGCTCCTTGTCGACCGTCGGGAACTGTTCGAGGAACCCCTCGATCGTATAGCCATCATCGAGGTAATCAATGAGCGTCTGCACCGGCACCCTCGTCCCCGGAAATACAGGAGCGCCGCTCATGACCTCGGGGTCGCGGGAAACAACGGGGGAGGAGGGAGTTGTGGAGGGCATGGAGGATGGTAGGCGTGGGGGCTGCGGATTGGGTCGCAGGCCGGGCCGCTGAAGCGGCCCTAGCCCGGCACCTTCACCCACTTCTTCTCCCGCCAGCTCTGCATCCCCAGCTCGGCGAGTTGGACGCCCTTGGCGCCTTCTCTCAGGGTCCAGCGGAAGGGTTCATCCAGGGCGACGTGGCGGAGGAACTTCTCCCATTGGATTTTGAAGGCGTTGTCGTAGGTGACGCCGCCGTGGGCGGTGGACCAGTCTTCGTAGAAGTCGATGGGCTGGTCGATGTCGGGGTTCCAGACGGGCTTGGGGGTCATCGACATACCTTGCACCACGCAGTCGCGGAGGCCGGCGACGGCCGAGCCGTCGGTGCCGTCAACTTGAATCGTCAACAAATCATCGCGGCGGACGCGGGTACACCACGAGCTGTTGAACTGGCACACGGTGCCATCGTCAAGGAGGAAGATGGAGTATGCGGAGTCGTCCGCCGTCGCTTTATACTCTTCGCCGTTTTCATCGACGCGTTTGGGCATGTCGGTCGCGCCGTAGGCGACGAGGCTGTCGATGTTACCAAAGAGGTTGGAGATGACGTACTGCCAGTGGCAGAACATATCGATCATCATGCCCCCGCCGTCCTCTTTGCGGTAGTTCCAGGAGGGGCGTTGTGCCGGCTGGTCGGCGACGTCGCCGGTGAAGACCCAGTAGCCAAACTCGCCTCGGACGCTGAGGATGCGGCCGAAGAACCCCTGGTCCTTGAGCATCTGGAGCTTGCGGAGGCCCGGGAGCCAGAGCTTGTCCTGGACCACGCCGTTCTTGAGGCCCGCGTCCTCGGCTAGCTTCGCCAGTCGCAGCGCTTCGTCGTACGTCGTGGCGGTGGGTTTTTCGCAGTAGATCGCCTTGCCCGCTTCGACCGCCATCTCGATGAAGCGGCCGCGGTGGGTGGTGCCCGAGGCGTCGAAGAACACCTCGTGCTCGCCGTGCTCCCCGGCCAGGGCCCCCTCGAGGTCGGTGGTGTAGCGGAGGGGCTGCCCGATCGTGTCGGGGCCGTGGAGGTTGGCCAGGTGCTTGAGCTTGTCCTCGTTGCGTCCGGTGAGGATGGGGTCGGGCATCAGCACGAGGTCGGCCCTGACACGGACGCCGCCTTGTTGGGTGATCGCGAGGATGGAGCGGATCAGGTGCTGGTTGGTGCCCATGCGTCCGGTGACGCCGTTGAGGATGATGCCGATGCGTTGGGTGGCCATGGTGCGATGGAGGGGGTTGCGGGGATGGTGGATGAGTAGGGCGTAAAGGGTAGCGGACGCGGAGAGATGTGTGGGAGCTGGCCAGGGTGTTCCGTCTCGATAAAGATCAGGTGACGGTGGGCGGCGTTGCCCCCGCTTGATCCCCCCGCCCCAACGCCCTATCCTCCCCCCCACCCTTGCGGGGCGAGTACCGAAGCGGCCAAACGGGGCAGACTGTAAATCTGCTGGCTTACGCCTACGTAGGTTCGAATCCTACCTCGCCCACTTACCCGGACTTTAGTGGCAATGCGGGTGTGGGGGTGTTTGTCGTGTTCGAGCGGGGGCGGGTCAGCGAGCGTTGTGGAACAGTCCGATCCGAGCCGCGCCGCGTCGGAGCGTTTTGGCCGAACGGAAGATGGTTTTCAGCCGATGCACTCGAAAGGCGTCGCTCGCTTACGCATCGCGGCTCGAATCGCAGCAGCGTCATGATGAACATGTCCAGGTGGCGGGGAAGTCTTGAAACCGCCCCCGCTCCGCCGGGGCTGCAATGGCTCGGCGGGTCTTAGCGTTACCTCTGATCGGTGGTGGGACGGTGGGACGGTGGGACGGTGGGGCGGTGGCTCGCTGCCGCGGTCTCTATAAGTGACATCAACATATGAATTGCCAATCCGTCAGCCGTAGTGTGATCGTCATTGCCCTTGTGTCGTGGACGCCGATGGGGTGGGTATCGCCGGTGTATGCGCAGGGGGATCGGTCGGAGGAGGCGGCCCTAGCGTCGGAGGTGGACCCGGCCGCCAAGCGGCTGCTGGCGGCGGGTGGGCTGTACCGAGCGGGTCGATTCGACGCGGCGGTGGAGGAGTACGCCCAGTTCCTCAAGGCGTACCCGAAGCACCCCTCGGCCGCGTCGGCGCACTACGGCAAGGGGGCGGCTCACTTCCAGCTGGGCCAGTACGAGCAGGCGGGCGGCGAGATGCGGGCGGCGCTGGGGGATGAGGCTTTCGAGCAGCGGGCGGATGGGTTGTTCGTGCTGGCGCAGGCGGAGCTGCGGCTGGGTGATGCGGAGGCTGCCTTGGAGCCGCTGGGGGAGATTTTGGAGAAGCATGCCGACTCGCCCCGCGGCCCGGCAGCGGCGGCGGCACAAGTGCAGGCGATGCTGACGCTGGGGCGGGATGAAGCGGCGGTCGCGGCGGCGGAGGCTCTGCTCAAAGCATCGGGCGAGGAGGGGGCGGGCGGCGATGCGTCGCTGCTCTATCTGGGTGCCGTGGGTCAGTCACGCCTGGGGCGGCATGAGGCGGCGGCGGCTTGGCTGCAACGGCTGCTGGAGCGTGTTCCCAACTCGCCTTACACGCCCGATGCGATGCTGCTGCTGGGGCAGTCGCTCGAGGCGGCGGATCAGCTCGAGGCGGCGGCGGAGCGGTATGAGGCGTTGATCCAGACGCTGCCCGAGCCCCGGCGGGATGTGGCGAGGTACAGCCTGGGGGTGCTGCGGTACAAGCAGGGGCGGTATGAGGATGCGATTTCGCAGCTCGAAGCGGTGCTGAAGGAGAGCCCCGAGAGCGGATATCGAGGGGCGGCGACGCTGCAACTCGGGGTGGCGCGGCTGGCGGCGGGTCAGCTCGATGCGGCTGCCAAGACGCTGGAGCCTCTGCTTGAAAAGGAGGGCGTGGGTGATGCGAATGCGGAGGCGGGGCTGCGGGACCAGGCGATGTATTGGCTGGCGGAGGTGGACCTGGAGGCGAAGCGATACGACGAGGCGGCGGCGCGGCTGGGGGGTCTGCTCGAGCGGGACCCGCCGGTGGCGAACGTAGAGGCGGTCTCGTTCGACCATGCATTGGCGCTGTCGCTGGGCGAGCAGCATGAGGTGGCGGCGGCTGCGTTCGGGCGGTTTCAGGAGCAGTTTCCCAAGTCGCCGCAGAGCCGGGAGGCGGGGTATCGGCGTGCTTATTCGCTGTTTCAAGAGGGTTCGTATGAGGAGACGATTCAGGCGGCGGGACCCGTTGCGGTGCGGCCGAAGGAAGGCGAGTTGCCGCCCGCGTTCGCGGCGGAATCCATGGAATTGGTCGGGGAGGCTCAGCTGAGGCTGGGGCGGTTTGAGGAGGCGGCGGAGACCTTCGACGCGTTGGCGCA
>PPFU01002705.1_pt1 | contig 10136 bp, 9 predicted proteins | sample 1535991 | NCBI WGS metagenome assembly PPFU01 (sample SAMN04901290, study PRJNA319586) | Hypolithon metagenome, whole genome shotgun sequencing project. | isolation source: Antarctic Hypolithon | place: Antarctica: Miers Valley | collected 2014 | reverse complement strand
TGCCGCCATCGCGCTGCGGGATGTTGTTGGTGAAGGCGAGGACGTTCTCGTAATAGCTGTCGTTCCATTCCAGCGCGACCTCGATGCCGATGGCGTCCTTCTCGGCCGAGACCGAGATCGGCTCCGGGATCAGCGCCTGCTTGTTGCGGTCGAGATATTTGACGAAGGCGCCGATCCCGCCCTCATAATAGAGATCGTGCTCGATCGGCTCGTCGTGCCGCTTGTCGCGCAGCAGAATGCGCACGCCCGAATTGAGGAAGGCGAGTTCCCGATAGCGGTGCTCTAGCTTCTCGAGCTCGAACTCGGTGACGTTCTTGAAAGTCTCGCCCGAGGGAGAAAAGGTGACGCGGGTGCCCTTGCGGCCCGCCGGCACCTCGCCCACGACCTTCAGCGGGGCGACCGGAACGCCGTGCTCGAAGCGCATCCAGTACTCCTGCCCATCGCGCCACACCGTCAGCTCGAGCCATTCGGAAAGCGCATTGACCACGGATACGCCCACGCCGTGGAGCCCGCCCGAAACCTTGTAGGCATTGTCCTCGCTGGTGTTCTCGAACTTTCCGCCCGCGTGCAGCTGGGTCATGATGACCTCGGCGGCTGAGACGCCCTCGCCCTTGTGCATGTCGACCGGGATGCCCCGGCCATTGTCTTCCACGCTGACCGAGCCATCGGGGTTCAGCTCGATGAGGACTAGGTCGCAATGACCGGCAAGCGCCTCGTCGATCGCATTGTCGGAGACTTCATAGACCATGTGGTGAAGGCCCGAGCCATCGTCCGTATCGCCGATATACATGCCGGGTCGCTTGCGAACCGCATCGAGCCCCTTGAGGACCTTGATCGAATCCGCACCATATGCGCCCGGCCTGGCGCCGTTTTCACCCGCTTGCATCATGCCCATCATGTAGGGTGCGGGGGGGCCAAGGGAAAGCGCGAAGGGTGCCCTTCCACAGCTTTCCCGCTGGGTAAACACGAACGACTAACGGCCGCTCGCTGGGGAGCGGCAGCCAGTGTGCCTGTTGGGCTCAGTAGAGTCACGTGGTGGGCACCTGCGGCCGGCTGATGCAATCGACATAAGCATTGAAGATGCGCCTGAGGATTCTGATGATGGGCTTGCTTCCTGTCGGGGGCGGGCTCCCGCGCTCCGGGGCAGCGCACATGCCAGCGCGGGCACTCAACCAGCCCGCTTCAACCCCGCCCCACTTCTGCTATGCGCGCCCGATGCAGACACCAGCGCAGACCATCCTCATCGTCGATTTCGGCAGCCAGGTGACCCAGCTGATCGCCCGCCGGGTACGCGAGGCCGGGGTCTATTCCGAGATCGCCCCCTTCACCCAGGCCGAGGAAGCGTTCGCGCGCCTGAACCCGCAGGGGGTGATCCTCTCCGGCGGGCCCTCCTCGGTCACCCAGTCGGATGCACCGCTCGCGCCCGAGAGCTTCTACACCGCCGGGGTACCGATCCTTGGCATCTGCTATGGCCAGCAGGCGATGGCGCGGCAGCTGGGCGGTACGGTGGAAAGCGCCGACACGGGCGAGTTCGGCCGCGCCTTTCTCGAGGTGCGGCAGCATTGCGCGCTGTTCGATGGGCTTTGGCAGGTGGGCGAGCGGCACCAGGTGTGGATGAGCCACGGCGACAAGGTCACCGCCATGGCGCCCGGCTTCGCCCCAGTCGCAATATCGGACGGAGCGCCTTTCGCAGTCATCGCCGACGAGGAGCGGCGCTTCTACGGCGTGCAGTTCCATCCCGAGGTGATTCACACGCCCGATGGCGGGCGGCTGCTGGGCAATTTCGTCCGCCACGTCTGCGGCTGCCCCGGAGACTGGACAATGGCCGAGTTCCGCATGTCCAAGATCGCGCAGATCCGCGAACAGGTTGGTGACGGGAAGGTCATCTGCGGTTTATCGGGCGGCGTCGACAGCGCAGTGGCGGCGGTGCTGATCCACGAAGCAATCGGGGAGCAGCTGACCTGCGTATTCGTCGACCACGGCCTGCTGCGGGCTGGCGAGGCGGAGCAGGTTGTCGGTCTGTTTCGCGGGGCCTACAACATCCCGCTGGTGCATGTGCAGGCGGAGGAGCGGTTCCTCGGCGGCCTCGCCGGGTTCACCGATCCGGAGGCCAAGCGCAAGTTCATCGGCAAGACCTTTGTCGAATTGTTCGAAGAGGAAGCGCAGGCCATCGGCGGGGCCGATTTCCTGGCACAGGGCACACTCTACCCCGACGTGATCGAGAGCGTCAGCTTCACCGGCGGCCCTTCGGTGACGATCAAGAGCCACCACAATGTCGGCGGCCTGCCCGAGCGGATGAACATGGCGCTGGTCGAGCCACTGCGCGAGCTGTTCAAGGACGAGGTGCGCGCGCTCGGCCGCGAGCTGGGCCTTCCCGAAGTGTTCGTCGGCCGCCACCCGTTCCCCGGGCCGGGCCTCGCCATCCGCATTCCCGGCGAGGTCAGCAAGGACCGCTGCGACATCCTGCGCAAGGCCGATACGATTTACCTCGAGGAAATCCGCAATGCCGGGCTGTACGACGCGATCTGGCAGGCCTTCGCGGTGCTGCTGCCGGTGCGCACCGTGGGCGTGATGGGCGATTTTCGCACTTACGACAATGTCTGCGCCCTGCGCGCCGTCACCAGCACCGACGGAATGACCGCCGATGTCTATCCGTTCGATGCGCAGTTCCTCGGCCGGGTGGCCACCCGCATCGTCAACGAGGTGCGCGGCATCAACCGTGTGGTGTACGATTACACCAGCAAACCGCCCGGCACGATCGAGTGGGAGTGATTTGAGGTCGTTCGCGGGCGTTCGCGAGCTATCGACAACTCCAACTAAATCACTGCCACGAAATAACTTTCTTGTCCATAGCTATCGCTGGCTATCGCTGGGCAGCGCTTCGACCTGACGGTGTTTCTGACGGTATCGACTTCGCTTGCCCTGATGCCTCGACAGAGATACCGTCAGCTAAATTAACCCCCTGACGGTATTTTCTTTGGAGTCAAGTCATTGATAAGGCGAAAGAAAAAGCGAGAGGAAGGCCTCTTTTTTGCCTGACGGTATTTTCGGTGAGAGGAGAGGGCCGGTGCTCACGGACACAGCGATTAAGAACCTGAAACCAAACGGTTCTTTGTATAAGGTCAGCGATCGTGACGGTATGTATGTGACGGTCGCGGCGTCAGGCACCGTTACGTTCCGGTACGACTACCGACTAAACGGGAGGCGGGAGACTCTCACGATCGGCCGCTACGGCCCGTCGGGCCTGTCGCTGGCCCGGGCGCGGGAAGCGTGCATCGACGCGCGTAGAGCCATCGCCGAGGGGCGGTCACCAGCACAGGATAAGCAGCGTGAGAAGCGCCGCTTAAAGGAGGCCAAGAGCTTCGGCGAGTTCGGCGAGCGCTGGCTGAAGGAAGCCAAGATGGCCGACAGCACGCGCGCCATGCGCCGCGCCGTGTTCGAGCGCGACATCTTGCCGACCTTTCGGAACCGGCTTCTGAAAGAGATCGTTCCCGACGACCTCCGCAAGATGTGCGCCAAGGTCAAGGATCGGGGCGCGCCGGCGACCGCAGTCCACGTTCGGGACATCGTGAAGCTGATCTACAGCTTCGCGATCCTCCACGGGGAGAAAGTCGCCAATCCGGCGGACGAGGTAGGGCCCGCGTCGATTGCGACGTTCGTGCCAAAGGACCGTTCGCTGTCGCCGTCCGAGATCCGGGTCATGCTCAAGCAGCTGGAGCATATCGCAACGCTGCCGACGATCCGGCTCGGCATGAAGCTGTTCTTGCTGACGATGGTGCGCAAGAGCGAGCTGCAGGACGCGGTTTGGGACGAGGTCGACTTCGAGAACGCCGTCTGGACCGTCCCCAAGGAGCGAATGAAGCGGTCGAAGGCCCACAACGTCTATCTCTCGCAGCAGGCGCTCGACATCATGATTGCGCTGAAGACCTGCGCCGGGAACTCGCCCTATCTCCTCCCGTCCCGCTACGAAGCCGACCAGCCCATGTCGCGCGCGACTTTCAATCGCGTGACCTATGCCGTGGTCGAACGCGCCAAGGCCGAAGGCTTGCCGCTGGAGCCCTTCACCGTTCACGACCTACGGCGGACCGGCTCGACGCTCCTGAACGAGCTCGGCTTCAACAGCGACTGGATCGAGAAGTGCCTGGCCCACGAGGACGGCCGCTCATCGCGCGGCATCTACAACAAGGCGGAGTACGAGCATCAGCGACGGCATATGATGCAAGAGTGGTCGGACATCGTCGACGCCTGGGTCGACGGCCGCAAACACGTCCCGACGCTGCTTCCACCGTCGATGCCGCTGCTTACCCTCGATCCGGCCCTTTGACCGGGCGAGCCCGTCGCTGGTGGACATCCGGACCGCGCGTCCGGATCAGCGCGTCGGCGTCCGAGGCGCGACGGCGTTCCTCGACCCAACCTTGCACCTCGTCCAGGTCCCAGACGACGCAGCGCGGGGTCAGGTTGAACCGTCGCGGGAAATCACCTCGCTGCTCCATCTCGTAGATGGTCGTGTCGGCGAGCGGCACGATCTGGCGCAGCTCAGGCCGACGGATCGTCCGCTTGAGATCCCAACGAGACGCCGGAGCGCTTCGGGACAGCGGTCGTGGGGCGGCATCCTGCTCCAATCCAACATTTTGCACCACGATGAACCTCCGACGGCAGACCAGCTATCGGCATCAAGCGACTACTATCGTTGCAGGGAAGGTGCTTTAGCGGCGTAGTAGGGCGTCGGAGCGCCTCTAGCGTGTCAATCGGACGGGCGCGTCAAGAGCAGGCGCGGCAGACTTTGTGCACCGACACGCGAAAACGACTTCCGTTAATCTGGATCAGATTTCGAATCTCGCCCGGGGAGGCAGCAAGGCTTGCTGCCGACAGGCTCCTCGGGTCGGGGCAAGCTGAGACCTTCGCATACGACGTAGCGCGACCCGAGAGCAGGGCGCAACGATCGGCGACACGCCAAGCCGAGCGAGACCACGACAGGACACTACGAACGGCAGAGAGACAAATCCGAAGTCTCCGCTTCGTGGCGGCGACCATGGTGCTGGAGCGAGGCGAGGTCCGGAAGCGAGATCTGACGGAAGCCGGGGTTCATCGACCGATGCTTGGTCCAATGTGCGACAAAGGTCTCCTCGTCCGTGTCCACTACGGTGTCTACGGACCAGGGCCATTAGCTGGACAATTCATCTTAAGTGCTCGAAGCGAATTTCAAGTTGGCTTGACCGCTGTTGCGTGACGGTGTCGCAAGGGCAGCGGCGTCGGTTAGTACTGGCTCAATGCCGGAAAGACAAAGCGCCGTGCGCCTCTTTAGATCTGCGGGGTCTGCGGTGTCGAAGAGTAGTGGCGTTCGCGCTTTTCGACCACATGCTCGAAAAAATCAGCAATCTCTCCGGCGTTCGCCTCAACGTGTGCGGCCGCGAGCGCAGGCAGCCGCACGAACGCTGCGTCATAATCATCCATCTCGACACCCGCGTCATCGCCGCTTGGCTCGATCCGCAGGCAGTGCTCGGGTCCGAGTAACAGCTTAGCCTGCGATGTCGCATTGTCCGTCGTGAGAAACATCGCAGCCTTGATCGCCTCGCGCCATGCTATGAGGCCGCGGAAGACGTCCGGCTTGCTTAACTCGAAGGGCGCATTGCCGGTGCCGATGCTGAAAACCTGGACCTGGTCTGGTGCGATATCATAGGCCGTCAGCGCGTCGATCAGCGCGACCATCACCGGATTGTTTGCCCAGACCCCACCGTCGATGAAGACGCGACCACTTTCTTGATGTTCTAAGCCCTTTAGGTAGGTCGGCGCCGCCGAGGTCGCGCGCGCGACCTTCCACATGGGGGTCAGATGATCATGCCGGAAATCCGCATGATGGTCGGTCTTGAACACGGCGATCTCGGTCTTCGGCATCATGAAGGCCGGGATTACCAGTCGGGTGGCCGAGTCGCCGAGCATATGATCTTCGAACCGGCGCTTGAGCGCCTCCTCGAGCGCTTCGTGTCGAAGCTTCGGGCCGTTCAACCAAGTCCACCACGTCTGCAACCTGCCCGGCAGGCGCACCGGGAGCGGTGGGAAGATCGCCCGGCCATCCGTCTCGTAGAACGACACGACGTCACTGGCGGGGATGCCGAGCCCCAAACCGAGCGCGATGATGCCGCCGGTCGAGGTGCCGGCGATCATGTCGAAATAGCGCCCAATCCCCGCGCCGCACCCAAATCGTTCTTCGCACAGTCGCAGGAGTTCGGCGGTGTAGATGCCTTTGATGCCGCCGCCGTCCAACGACAGGATCTTGAACGGCCTGCCCTTAGGCCACGGCTGGCGCACGCGCTGCGTCGTAAGGCTACCGGTGCGTCGGTCAGTGAACATCGGCGAGGATCTCCTTGACCGCCTGCGCTTCGGCCGCATGCATCCGGGCGACGCTCTCATAGCCTACGCCGGGCGCCAGCCACTCGCCGGTCAGGTGCCAGAGCTCATAGTATGCCAGCCATTCCGACGCCCATTTCACTGTGGTGGCGGCGATGAGGTCAGCGGGAGACCATTCCTTGCCGGCAGGATCGAACAGGCAAAGCCCGGACTGCTCGGGCTTTTCGGCGTAGAAGATTAGGTGCGGTATCTCGGCGAAGCTGCCGCCTGGCCGAGGCTCGAGCGCAGGATCGTTGACCATGACATACGGGAGCGACATCACGCTCGCGTTCCAAAGGATCCCGACCGAGTAAACGCGCGCCTTGGGCATGAGCGGACCCACCCATATGAGCGTGCCGTCGGGCAGCTTGCGGCCGTTGAAGTCCGGCCAATCGGCCGACATGGCCTTCATCTGCGCGTCGGGCGATCGCCGCGCGACGCCGCTATTCGTCATCCTCGCCGTCCAAGATGAACGGGTGGAAGTTGTGCCGGGGAACCTCGCTCAGCGCGTCGGGCTTAACGACGAGGGCGGGAGCATAGATCGCGCCTGTACGCCGCTCCGAGAGAACCGGCGACGGATCGGCGCGGCGATCGTAGCGACGGATCAGGATCGCGCGCTGTTCCTTGCCGACCCGCTCGCCGAAGAGCTCGTCGATCGCCTTGGAAATCTCGGCGAGCGACGCCGATGCCATGAAATTGAGCCGGTCGGCGAGATGCTCCAGCGCTTCGGCGAGCCCCTTCATGTCGCTGACGCCCGCCGTTTCGGGACGCGGCCAGCGGTCGTTGATGCGATCCGGCCGGTACGAGGGGTTCTCCTCCTCGGGCCGCGTTCCCGAGGCGAGGTGCTGGCGCAGGACCTTCGCCGTCGAGTCGGCGAGCACGAACAGCTGCGCGGTGAGTCCGTGCGGCACGAAGCCGACATCGCCAGTGCGCTTGGCGAGATAGATCGACGGCGGTCGCGGCAGAGTTGACGTCTCGTATCGCAGATTGAGGTAGCGCTTCAGCAGCTTGAGCGCGACCGCCTCCTGGGCGTCCAGCCGACTCGGAATCATCGGCGGCAGCTCGTGCTGATCGGCCTTCGCCACCACTACCCGCTCGGCCTCGTCGAGATACTGCAGGCGATTTTTCGCTACGGTGTCGCGGTGACGGTTGAGCCGTTCGGCGAAGAGCGCCTGACCGATCCCGACCGCGAAGCGGAACCAGCTGGTGAAGCCCCAGGGATTGGACGGCACCCGTGAGGAAGGGCCGCGGTCCGGCGAATGGAATATCTCGCCGGCGCGCGCGACTGAAATCCGTTGGCGCCGATCGAGGATGGTCACGTCCATGTGCATGAACGGAAACTGGAGCTGGACACAGCGCGTGCAGCGCTCGATCGCGACCACGCCCGGGAAGGCCTGAAGCGACTCTTGGAGAATGTCGAGCGCCCGGTCATCGTCCCAGTCCTCGGGAACGTCGATCTCGACGATCGCATCGACGTCGAACCGGTCGTCCTCGGTACCGCTGACGATCGTCGTGCTCGTGGCGATCGAGCCCTGCGCATAGATGAGGCTCTGCCCGTCAACGAGGTAGATTGCGAGCGGGCTTGTCGAACGCTCGAGATGCTCCTTCAGCCGCCGATAGCGGTTCTCCGCAATCGTCCGGTCACGCCGGCTGAGCTCGATCAGCGCGGCGACGTCGAGCAGCACCTCGTCGAGCGCATCGGTCTTCTGGAAGGGGTTATCGTCCGCCATCATCGGCACTCCTCGATCCGGTGTACGCCGCGGTTGCGCCGCGGGCCTTGCGCATGCCGGGTTCGACATGACATACATGGCGCAAATTATATGGTGACGCTTCGCAACCCGTCAAGTCCACCATGTCGGAGTAGACATGCCCGAAGACACTTCGCCCACTGACATTTTCAAGGAGCGGCTGCGGAAGGCCCGTGATTTTCGGAGCTGGAGTCAGAGCGACCTCGGCGAGAAAGCCGGCATGCCGGCGAGCTCGGTCGCCCATTTCGAGACCGGCGCACGCAAGCCGTCATTTGATTCTCTTCGCCGGCTCGCAAACGCGCTTGAGGTAACAACCGACTATCTGCTGGGGCGTGTGGACGAGCCCGCCTTAGCGCAGGCCGGCGATCCGCTGTTCCGCGACTACGGCAAGCTCTCAGGCAACGACCGCGAGATCGCCAAGGACTTCCTCAAGATGCTCGCGGAGCGCAACGCCGCAAAGAAGGCCAAGGAGCCGTGAGCCGCGTCTTCAATCTGAAGATGGCGAGGCAGACAGCCGAAGCCCTATTGAGGGACGACGGCATCACTAGCCTGCCGGTCGATCCCTTCGCGATCGCAGGGAGCCGCGACATTGTCGTCGAGGGTAAGCCCGAGAACACTGAGGGCGTCTCGGGCATGCTGCTCCGCCACGGCAACGACTTCTGCATCGTCTACGCGACGCATATCGCAAGCCCCGGCTTCCGGCGCTTCAGCGTTGCGCATGAGCTCGGCCATTATTTCCTTCCGGGCCATGTCGACCAAGTGCTCAAGGACGGTGTGCACGTATCGCGAGCCGGGTTCGTCACCGCCGACCCTTACGAGCTTGAGGCCGACCATTTCGCCGCCGGGCTGCTGATGCCCTCGGCAGCGTTCCGCAAGGCAATGGACGCGCATGATCCTGGTCTCGACGCGCTCGCTGCGGTCGCCGACCGATGCGAGACGTCTCTCACCGCGACCGCCATTCGTTACGGCGAACTCACCGACAGCGCGGTCGCCGTCATCATGAGCACTGGCGGCGTCATCGATTATTGCTTCCTTTCCGAGGCGATGAAATCGCTTCCCAAACGCGATTGGCTGCGCAAGGGCTCGCCGCTTCCCGCCGGCACCGCGACCGTCCGGCTCGCCGGAGAGCCGGCACGCGTTCTCGCCGGCGAGCGGATCGCGGACGAAATTGATGTGCGCGATTGGCTCGGCGGCACCAAGAGCCTCGCGGTTTCAGAAGAATCCGTCGGCCTTGGCTATTACGGCAAGGTCTTGACCATCCTCGTTGCACCGGGCGCTGGAGGCTACGGGGAGATGGATGATGGCAGAGACGAGGAGTCCGATCTGATCGAAAGCTGGACGCCGCGGTTCCGCCGATAACGAATTCTGTCGCGCGTCCTCGCCATTACGGGAAAGCGCTGCAGGCTCTTACGGCAGGGTCGCCGCGTATTCGTCAATCATGGCATGTCAGAGCGACGGTCCATGCGCCTCAAGGACAACTGGTCGGACGCTGGCGTCAGGCCGCCACAACAGAAATCCGTCCGGCGGGACGGGACCGCGGCTTGTTCTTGATGACGATCTTCACGTCCTGATCGAGCGCGGTCAGGAACGTCATCAGCCGTTCGACCGAGAAGCCGTCAAGCTTGAAGTTCGCCAGCGCTGACACCTTGGGCTGGTTGATGTGCAACTTCTCGGCCGCAGTGGCCTGGGTAAGGCGCCGACGGGCGATCACGCCGTTGATGGCGTGCGCAAGGCGCAGCTTCGTTTGACGCTCATCGGCATTGGCATAGCCGAGGTCGGCGAACACGTTGCCGGTGCCGCGGGTGATCGTCTCGTCGTCTATCGTCTCAGCGCTTCGGCTTGCCATAGCGAACCTCGTGATCCTGTTGCGCGACCTTCAACCGTCGCTCGACCAGGTCGACATCGACCTGCGCCGTCCTGATCCCCTTGGGCTGTTGATTTGCGCTGAGAGTTGACCCGGGAGAGGCATAAATTTCATTGAGAAGTGACCCATGTTTGAAC
>PPFU01082436.1_pt1 | contig 10142 bp, 11 predicted proteins | sample 1535991 | NCBI WGS metagenome assembly PPFU01 (sample SAMN04901290, study PRJNA319586) | Hypolithon metagenome, whole genome shotgun sequencing project. | isolation source: Antarctic Hypolithon | place: Antarctica: Miers Valley | collected 2014 | reverse complement strand
TTGCGAAAGCTTCATTAACCTCTTCCAATGTGGCAGGTCGACTTACCGTGTAGGTTACGTCAGTGAGCGAACCATTTGGAACAGGCACCCGGATTCCCGCACCACCCAATCGACCTTCGAGATCCGGAAAAATGCGTGTGATTGCTTTTGCAGCCCCAGTGCTGGTTGGAATAATAGAAAGTGCTGCGGCGCGGGCTCTGCGCAAATCACCGTGCGGCCTGTCGTGCAGTGATTGATCGCTGGTGTACGAATGCACTGTGGTGATATAGCCGCTTTCTATCCCGCAGAGACTGTCTATGACATCTACCAGAGGGGCCGCACAATTGGTGGTACAGGAAGCATTTGAAATAACCTGTTCACTTCCTGTGAGCAAAATTTCATTGGCACCCATTACTATCGTTTTGATGGTTTCACCAGAAGCCACCGCCGAGATGATAACTCTTTTTGCTCCAGCCTTCATGTGGCCCTGCACCGATTGTTCAGTTTTGAATTTCCCGGTACTTTCTATTACCACGTCAGTTTCGTAGCTACCCCAATCCGTGTCTTCAGGTTCCCTGAATGCGGAAACCGGAATTTCGATCCCATTGATAATAATCGAAGAAGCAGTGTGAGCAATATCTGCATTCCATCGCCCCTGAACGCTATCGAATTCCAGCAGGTGAGCCAGGGCTTCAGGACTGCCGAGATCATTGATTCCAACTATTTCGATGTTGGAATCCGGATTTGAGAGAATCAATCTTGTAAGGCAACGGCCTATGCGGCCAAAACCGTTTATACCGATTTTAATTTTCAAAGCTCGAGATAAGTTATTGGGATGATATATGGGCTGTTCAATTTGATGCGGGATTCAGCCAGGGCCATATCCAGATTCAGAATAGATGCTTTTCGGCATGGTATGAAGACCTTACTAAAGGTCCGCTCTCTACATATCGAAAACCTTTTTCGAGACCGATAGTTTTGTACAGAGCAAACTGTTCGGGTGTGACAAACTCTACTACAGGCAGGTGTTTTCTTGTTGGCTGGAGATACTGGCCCAACGTAAGCACATCAACTCCTACAGCGCGCAGATCGTCCATCGTTTCCAATACTTCCTGTTCCGTTTCCCCAAGACCGAGCATAACACCGGACTTGGTGCGCATACCAGCTTTTTTGAGTCGTCGCAGTACTTCCAGGCTGCGATCATATTTGGCTTGGATGCGGACTTGTTTGGTAAGTCTTCTCACCGTTTCCAAATTGTGAGAAACTATTTCGGGAGCGACATCGATGATGAGCTGTAGGTTATCCCACTTTCCCATAAAGTCCGGAATCAGGGTTTCCATGGTGGTGTCAGGTGCCTGATGCCGAATCGCTTTTACAGTCTGGGCCCAGATTATACTTCCACCGTCTGGCAAATCATCCCTGTCCACACTGGTTATCACACAGTGCTTCACGCCCATCAGTTTCACAGATCGCGCCACCTTGCCAGGTTCGAATTCGTCCACTGCATCCGGGCGTCCAGTATCCACAGCGCAAAATCCACAGGAACGGGTGCACGTATTTCCCAGAATCATGAAAGTCGCAGTACCTTCTCCCCAGCACTCACCCATATTGGGACAATTTCCGCTTTCGCAGATGGTGTGAAGCTTGTGCTCTTCCACAATCTGTCGGACTTTTTTGTATGCTTCTCCAGTAGGGAGTTTTACACGCAGCCATTTGGGTTTTTGTACACGGAAATGTCTTTCTTCTACTGCAAGTTCAGTCATTTGATCAATCATTGTATTTCGAGCCAAACTGCAAATTTATGTAAAAGTTAACGAAGAGCTGGTGGTTGGTTGCGTAAGCCATGATCTCTACCGGTTTGAGCGGAAAGTAATCCACTGTAGCACCTACTTCGATACCCTTCAAGCCTTCCCGTTTGGGATCGTATTCAAAATTTATACCGAAAGCTCCGTGCAATCCCGGTATGAGTTTTAGTTCGTTGAAGCCACGAAGTCCCCCTGCACGTCCATAGATATTGTTAGCAGTGTGCGCTTCCGGATCATACCTTTCCACGACAATCTGGTTGAACTGGGCAGGTCCAGGACTTATTATTTCGAGATACACAGGCTTAGTGAAACCAAGCACCGGTCCCACTCTCCAGGTGTAACCTACTGCCACACCTGAAGTTCTGATTTTATCAAATTTAACGGTACGCGTGCCTATTGTAGGCCGGAGGAGAATAAACGAGTTGAGCTTACCGTAAATATAACTTCGGCTATCATCATAAAATGCATTGAGGCTCCTGATTTCCTTAGGATGCTTCATATTCATGATGTCCAGCTGATAAATTCTTGACTTAAAAGCCGTTTTATTACGCCCTATCGTAATGTGCGCGCCCCAGCCGTTCGTATGGATTACGGCACCACCAAACAAAGATTTTTTGTAAATAATCGTGGCTTCATCAAATATTGTAGCCTCCTGCTCCTGAGCAATGAGGCTCACGGAACTCGCAAATAGCATTGATATGAGAAAAATGTAACGCAAAAAAGCTGTTTATTTAACGGTATAATTTAAACACTGATAAAGATACATAGTTTATGGCAACTTCACATATTTCATACCAAGGTAATCTCCAAACGAAAAACACGCATCTTCAATCAGGCACCATCATTTCCACTGATGCTCCTGTGGACAATCAGGGAACAGGTGCCAGTTTTTCCCCCACTGATCTGCTTTCTACTTCACTTGCATCTTGTATGATTACACTCATGGGTATTTCCGCAAGAGGCCATCATTTTGAATTGGGAAAAGTAGAAGCCGAAATGACAAAAATGATGGCTTCCGGACCTCGACGGGTGAAAACCATACAAATTTCAATGGTTTTTCCCGAAAGTAATTATACGGACGCGCAAAAAGAAATATTGAAAAGCGCAGCGATAAGCTGTCCGGTGGCAAAAAGTTTGCACCCCGATATTCATCAGGATATCACTTTCAAATTTGACTAAATGATTGTATGCGTCGGGATATTTCGGAAGGGTCTATACCGAAATGTGATTTAACATCAGCCAGTGTATGCGATACAAAGAGAAACGACTGTGGTGATTCGTGTTTCACTCCTGTTTCGTCGGCAAGTAAATTGCTCAGATCACGATGCCGAATTACATCAAGCAGATAATATTTTATTTGTGGATCAGGATTTCGCTCAAGTCGACTTTTCGCCATCGTGCTGATGGCACATCGACTGCTATGCTTTAGGATGATCGAATAATTTTGAGTTGCAAGGCCATGCGATGCTTCGTGAAGCATTTCAGCATTGTCTATATTTGTCCAGAAGGACATACTAACCGTTATCTTTAGCCGATACGGGTTGTTCTACATTGCTGTAAGCCGCACAAGCCTGTTTCTGACTCCGGCAGGATGAAAACATAATTGTGGCTGCAAAGAGCAGCGCCAGAATATAAGATGACTTTTTCATACACGAGTTTTTCGGTCTTCCGATATGCAAATATAGTTTAAACGCATGAAAGACACATAAATTTGATAACCTGACGACAATATAAGGTGATCTGTAATGTTAAACATACAATATTCCTGCCGCTTTGACTGGTTTTCAAATAAAAATTTTTCTTTTCTTATTAACGCTCGCTTTTAGTTCATCCAGATCTAGCGGTCAGGTTGAAATCGCCCTGGGCATTAACGACACAGATAAGGTCATTGAAAGCAACGGGATCCCCATAACTTCTGAAAGCTTTGGGGATACGCTTGCGGTATTGCAATATATACATGAGATAAGGCAGGAATTGATCTCGGTGGGATACCTTACCGCATCATTTGACAGCACGTACTGGCATGGTGACACTTTATATGCTACGCTGACAGCCGGTAAAAAATTTCTGTGGGCGAGACTGAGTCCCGGGAATGTCCCTGAAGAATATCTCACCCGAACGGGATATCGTGAAAAATTGTACCGTGAAAAACCATTCTATGGACCTGCGGTTGGCACTTTGTTTTCAAGATTGCTCGACCATATGGATCGCATTGGATATCCTTTTGCCGAGCTGAAACTCGACAGTATCTCGATCTATGATAATAGTATGCGTGCAAGACTGGATCTGAAGCGAAATCAATTTGTCGTGATAGACAGCCTGATAATTAAGGGGGAAATCAAAACGAGCAGAAACTATCTCGAAAACTACCTTGGAATCAGCAAAAACATGCCATATAATCAAGAATTCCTGAGCAGAATTCCAGACCGATTGAGAGAATTGCCCTTTGTGCAGGTAATCAAACCTTATGAAATTGGGATGCGGCCTGGCAAAGCAGATGTCTATCTCTACCTGAACAATAAAAAGGCGAGTAATCTCAACGGGGTTTTGGGGATTTTGCCCGATGATCTTACCGGTGAAGTACTGATAACCGGAGATGTGGACATCAACCTCATGAACGCCCTCAGGCAGGGAGAAACAATCAATTTCAGGTGGCAAAGGTTACAAACGCGAACGCAGCAACTCGATGTCCGCTTTGCCTATCCATACATACTAAATACCCCGCTGGGCACTGAAGTCAAAATGAATCTGTATCGTCAGGACACCCTTTTTAGCACCGTAAATTTGCAAGCTGCCGTACAATACTTTATCAAAGGAATAAACTATGTAAAGGTGTTTGTAGAGCAGGCTCAGTCCAATGTTATATCGGCCCAGTTTTTTTCTGCTGATCGCTATGTTGATTCCCGGATGACCTTATTTGGAATTGGCGCCAACACAGGAAATCTGAATTACCGTTTCAATCCCCGAAGTGGGTATTTTCTGGAAACAACACTTGCTGCAGGAACCAAAAAAATCAGCAGGAATCCAGAAGTGGACGAATCCTTTTATGAAGACATCAAGTTGACGAGCGAAATATACAATCTCAATCTACGGGTCGGCAATTATTTCCCGCTGGGTAGAAGGTCCACAGTATTGTTGCGTGTGAATGGAGGACATTTCATAAATGACAATATGTTTCGCAACGAAATGTACCGTCTGGGGGGGCTGAAGTCTATTCGTGGTTTTGACGAACAGTCCATTTTCGCAAGTGGTTTTGCCATTGGAACACTTGAATACAGATTCCTTCTGGACCAAAACTCAAATATTTTTGCTTTTTTTGACCAAGGAATTTATGAAAATCGGGTGACGGAATCCACTACAACAGATACACCATTTGGTTTTGGAGCGGGAATCAGTTTTGAAACTGGGGCAGGAGTTTTTTCGTTAACTTATGCGTTGGGAAGACAATTTGACAACAATATTTCAGTTCGTGGAGGAAAATTACATTTTGGATTTATCAGTTTCTTTTAAATGCGATTACTAACTTTCATTTTATCCTTTTGGCTGATCACCGTCTCGATGGCGCCTGGTGGGGACATTGCTGAAGAAGATCCCATGGTGGATTTTCTGTTGGAGTATCTTGAGATTAAATACCGGAATCAAAGTTTCGACAGGTTCATTTATGTAGCCGCAAAACGCCAGAAACTCTTTATTATCAAAGAAGGGAAAATTGAAAAGTCATACACTATTTCCACTGCAAAAAATGGCATTGGGACTGGCTCCGGTACCTTTTGCACCCCTATGGGTCTCCACGAAATCGCCGAGAAGGTCGGTGACGGACTTCCCGTAAACAGCATAATAAAAAATAAAATGCCCACCGGAAGTACCGCCAAAGTGGTAAAGGAATCAAAAACCACAGGCCAGGATTTGATTACTACACGCGTGCTTCACCTCCGGGGACTCGAAGCCAATATCAATCTGGGTGGGGCCAATGACTCTTACAGCCGTGGCATATTCATTCATGGCACACACGAAGAAGGCTTGCTTGGCACAGCTGCAAGCAAAGGGTGTGTGCGCATGTCAAACGATGAAGTAATTGAACTCTTCAATAGCGTGGAAGTTGGTACATTTGTTGTCATTCTCAACAATTGAGTGCTAGCTTTACTGCATGGACCAGACTTCTTATCTCGTCGTACTTTCCGTAGTTGTCATTTTATGTCTGTTGCTCGGATATGGCGCCGGGCTTCTGTTCTCCAAAAGTAAAGCGCTGATTCCAAATCTTCGAAAAGAGATTGATTCCCTCCAAAACGCCTTGAACATGGAAACCCGGCAAATGGAGAGCCAACAACAAACAATCGCTCAACTCACCGGAGAAATCACAACACTCAGGGAAGAAAAAGAACGCGAAAAAATTTTGGTGAGCAGGCTCCAGGTGGAAAAAGAAAACTTTGAACGGCAGCTGTCCCAACATCAGGCCGACGTAAAGAATATGCAGGAAAGCTTTCGCAAGGATTTCGAGCTGCTTGCCAACCGCATTTTCGAAGAAAAAAGTGCAAAATTTACCTCACAGAACCGCAGTTCTCTGGACCAGATACTCGAACCGCTCAAAGTACGTCTCAAAGATTTTCAGGACAAAGTAGAAGAGACGCACAAAGACAATATCAAAGAAACTTCGGGACTCAGACAAGAGATCAAATCGCTGAAGGAAACCAGTCAGCTCATGAGCCGGGAAGCCGAAAACCTGACCAGAGCATTGAAAAACGATTCGAAGGCTCAGGGCAACTGGGGAGAAATGATTCTGGAGAGTATACTGGAGAGCAGCGGATTGGTAAAAGAGCGTGAATATTTTGTCCAGCAGAGTTTTGTAAACGACGACGGGAGAAGGCTCCAGCCAGATGTAATGGTAAAACTACCGGATGATAAATGGGTAATCGTAGACAGCAAAGTATCACTTACAGCCTATGAAGGCTATGTGAATGCCGCAGACGACATTCAGGCCGCGATTTGCCTCAAAAACCATCTGGTATCGCTGCGCAACCATATGAAAGGATTGTCATCCAAAGATTATCAGCACGTGGCTTCAGGCAAAAATCTCGATTTCATATTGATGTTTGTACCGATTGAGCCAGCATATCTTACAGCCTTAAATGAAGACAGGTCGCTATTTAATGACGCTTATGAAAAAGGCATCGTGATGGTAAGTCCCACCACGCTGATCGCATCGCTCAAAATAATCGCGACAACCTGGAAACACGCGTATCAAAATAAGAATGCATTGGATATTGCAGAACGGGGAAAGATATTACTTGAAAAATTCTTCGGGTTCGCGGACGACTTTGAAAAAATAGGAGAACAAATTGACAGGACGGGTCGACTGCATGGAGAAGCAATGAAAAAGTTGCGCAGTGGTCGGGGTAACCTGGTTTGGCAAGCCGAACAACTTCAGGAACTCGGCGTGAAAACAAATAGAAGATTAAGTGCAAATTTGTCACAGGACGACGCTCCAGTATGAATGGAATGAAATGACGACAATGAAAATTCATATTACATTGCTCTTTTTGGCTGGTCTATTAATTCAGGCTTGCGGCACGAAGGAAAATGTGGGTTCATCTGACCTGGTTCAGGCCTATTCCGGGCTCGAATATGAACTGGACTTATCTTTTAGAATTTTTCATATACAGGAAGACACGTCCCGGATATATGTAAAATTAAATACAAAGAATCTCCTCTACAGCCGCGCAGCCACAGATGAATTCTCAGCAAACGTCGAGATTGTAATTACTGCCAAACCGATCGACCCTTTGCAGGAATCTACTATAAGTAAGAAAACAATATTGCTAACGGATACCGATGATCAAAAGGCACCAAAAGAATTGCTCGCGCAAACCGACATCGAATTAATCCAGGGCACAAGTTATGTTGTGACCTTGGAAATCACAGACCTGAATCGAAAGAAATCTTACAAAAAGGAAATCGAGACAGATAAGTCAAATCCTTACAAACGACAGAATTTCCTGGTTGCAAAAAATGATATCCGGATTCCCATTTTTAACGATCGCGTAGTTGGTAATGAAACATACATCATCCAAACCTACAGCAGTGCGACGGCAAAACTTTATGTTGACTACTACGACAGGATATTTCCATTGCCACCACCACCATTTGCATTTTACGAGCCCCGACCTTTTGATTACGCTCCAGACTCGGTATTCACGCTTGAATTGGACGCTCAAGGAATCACAACTTTGGCAACAGCCCAAAACGGTTTTTATCATATCCGCAATGATTCTGTGGCCCGGGATGGTTTATCAATTTTCGTTTCCGAATCAGAATTTCCGGAAGTGAAAACGATACAAAACATGCTGGATCCTTTTCGCTATTTGGTAAGTGGAAAAGAATACCGGAGAATCATCGACGCACCCGATATGAGGCAGATGCTCGAATCATACTGGATAGACTGGGCTGGAAATAAAGAGAGGGCACGTGCAAGTATCAAGGCCTATTATACACGCGTGGAAGATGCAAACGTTTATTTCAGCAGCCATGTGGAAGGCTGGAAAAGTGATCGAGGCGTAATATATATTATCTACGGCAAGCCCAATAAAGTGTACAAAACGGCTTTTATGGAAACGTGGATTTACGGTGAGGAGAACAATCCCTTATCTATCACCTTCAACTTCATTAAAGTGATCAATCCCTTCACTTCAAATGATTTCCGATTAAACAGGGAAGACTATTACAAACCTAGCTGGTACCGGGCCATTGAAGCGTGGAGAAATGGCCGGATATATTAAATACTTATGAGAAACGATCTTTTGCTTTATGGCGTGCATCCAGTTTTGGAAGCCCTTGACACTGGAAAAATAATTGAAAAGGTGATGGTGCAGCGCGGGCTAAACCCTGAAACACTTCAGAAATTATTGCCGAAACTTAAACGCGCTGAAATCCCTTTTCAATTTGTACCGAAAGCAAAACTCGATCGGGTTACCGGCAAAAACCATCAGGGGGTGATAGGCTTTATTTCCCCTGTAGAATTTCAGGACCTGGAATGGTTGGTACCGTCGATATATGAAAGAGGTGAAGTGCCATTTATTCTCATACTCGACAGAATCACAGATGTGCGAAATTTTGGTGCCATCTGTCGATCAGCCGAATGTGCCGGAGTTCACGCTGTTGTCATTCCACTGAAAGGCGCAGCGCAGATCAATGAAGATGCAATCAAAACATCTGCAGGCGCAATACTGCGCATACCAGTGTGCCGTGCAGCATCGCTGCAACAGGTGGTGGAATATCTCAACGAGAGCGGCCTTGACACGGTGGCTTGTACCGAAAAAGGCAAAGATGTGTATTTCGAAACCGATCTGAACGGTCCTTTGGCTCTCATAATGGGCTCAGAAGAGGATGGAATAAGTCGCAATATCATGGAAGCCGTAAACAAATCTGTTTCAATTCCGATGCCTGGAAAAACAGAATCACTGAATGTTTCTGTAGCTACCGGGATACTTCTTTTCGAATCCTTGCGCCAAAGAAAGCTGCCCTCTATATCTGGCTGAGCATTCTGAGAAGATTTCGTGTGAACATTTCAACACTTACTTATTGATAATAGATTCTTCAAAACTTGTTAAAAAGGATTGAAGTTGACTGATTACGGATCTTATCTTTATTCAGATATTGGAAGCAATAACCGAATGTTGTGACATTCCTAACTTTTTTGCGTATGCATGGTAAACTTCTATTCATGATCAACTGTCTCTCCCTTGTGTTCTGTTCTTTTATCCTTTCTCTATCGGCTCAGGCTCAAGACCCACAGAATAGTGCAGCCGATTATTTCCGCTATTTCGAAGTGACTACTGGAGCGCTTTCTTCAGATGCTCAGCAAAAGATTTCCAATGCCTTTTCCAGGCAGGATGTGATACAAACAAAAATGTTTTGTTCCCGATCAAATAAATTATTAATCGCTGTTAAAGCTGACTATCCGAAACGAATTGATGAGATTTCTGAAGAAATCAGAAAAACACTTAAAGCTGCCATGAAGGAAACAAATGTGTTCAAAATTGAAACCATTGCCCTTTCAGATACGTCAAACTTCTGTAAATGAAAATATCTACCCTGTTGAAGATTTACGCCGCCCCCTTTCGGATCATTTCTTTTTTCGTCATGCTGGTTTTCATTTTACCACAATCAGCGGAAGCCCAGATTACCCTCGGAAACGGAGGCAGTCCAGATGACCTCGCCACCTTGATAACCGGAGATGGTGTACAAATACTAAATCCGCAGATTATTTGTGCAGACAGTGCTTTTGGCACTTATTCAGTGACTAATATTACAAATTTTCCGACAGGCGAAGGACTCATTCTGTCGACAGGAAACATTGCAGAT
>PPFU01012781.1_pt1 | contig 10142 bp, 8 predicted proteins | sample 1535991 | NCBI WGS metagenome assembly PPFU01 (sample SAMN04901290, study PRJNA319586) | Hypolithon metagenome, whole genome shotgun sequencing project. | isolation source: Antarctic Hypolithon | place: Antarctica: Miers Valley | collected 2014 | reverse complement strand
CCTTCCCATGACGCGAGCCGCAGCGTGAGTTCGCGTCCGCCCACCTCATCCATCCGAAACAGGAACCAGGTCGCCTGCCGGTTCCGCCCTCGGGCGTCCTGCTGGCCTTTGAGATGGAGGCGAAACTCGGTTTCACCGAGCTTTTCGATTCTGCCCAACGATCCGCTTTCGAAGGCCGTGTTAAAGCGGACAGGCGGGACGACGGCAGCCGACGCGGCAGGGTTTTCCCCGGGCGCGGCAAGCGCGCTGACCACGAAACCGAGGACGGCAAGGAGGTGTCGCATGCGACGACGTGATAAGCAATCCCGAGCCGGGGAACACCTCAAATCGTCCCGGCCATCGCTCGCGGACGCTCGTCAGCTCGTAGCCTCGGGCTCCTCGACAAAAATCCGCCGGACGCGGACCGCGGTGCTCTTCGGGCGCGGTGTGCGGCCCGTCACTTGGAGATACGCACGAATAAATTCCGCACCGAAGAACAACAGCAGGCACGAGTAATAAACCCACATGAGGACGACAACCAAGGATCCAGCGGCCCCGTACGTCGACGTCACCGTGGAGCGTCCAAGATAAAACGAGATCAGAAACCGTCCTCCGCTAAACAATATGGCGGTAAGAAACGCGCCCTTCCAGACATCGCGCCAGCGGAGCACGACATCCGGCAGCACTTTGAACATCATCGCAAACAACACCGTGATCACACCAAGATTGATCCCGATATCGACCAGACGAAGCGCCAGCGGCGGAACGTCGATCAGGTGCTCGGCAAACTGGATTAGTGCCGTCAACCCGGTGCTAAGTACCAGAGAGACCAACAGCAAAAAGCCCACGGTTAACACGAGGGCCAGTGACATCAGCCGCCGGATCAAGAGAACCGCGATTCCACTTCGCGACGGCTTCGCTTCGACGCACCAGATGGAATTCAGCGATTCCTGAAGCTGCGCAAAAACCGCCGTGGCCCCCACCAGAAGCGTGACGGCGCCAATCACCGTGGGAAACCAGCCGCGTTTCTCCTGTCGGCTGTCCTCCACGGCTTTCTCCACCACAACAGCCGCCTCCTCGCCAACGATTCCAACGAGTTCCTGCCCCAATCGGCCTTGAGCGGCGGCATCTCCGAAAATCACTCCGGCCACGGAAACCGCAATGATGACGATCGGCGCCATGGAAAACAGCGTGTAAAAGCTCACGGCCGCCGCGTGCTTGAAAACGTTATCGGATGACCAGTTACGGGCCGTGCAGAGAAGGATTTTCCACCAGCGCTTCACGTTGCACTCGTCCCGGCCAGCAGACCAATGTTCCACCCGATCGAATGAAGGGCTTTGATCCGCCCCCGGTTACGGCATGCAATCCGCCAAAAAAAGTGCCCGCCGTATACCCCTATACGGCGGGCTTTGCTTTCTTAGTTACCCCAAAATCTCCCCGCTAAGCGGGCGAGACAAGGGAATAATCGGCGATGAACGTCGGTTATCAAATAGAATCGCACTGTTTCATATGGGCAGTAGCCGCACACCCCGTGGGTATAAGTCCGCTAATATCCAATCAGAACAGGATTGGGGGGACTGATTACATGCTCCCGTTCGCGTCCAACGCTCTAGCACGTCGATCAGTTATCATAATTCGGTCGGAGAAATCGTAAGTGCTCGCGCCTGCTCGGAACGTTTTCGCGCTTTTTCCACGCCCACCGCATCCATCCCCAGGGCGTTTGCGACGGCGAGGACAGTCCCGACCCCACAGAATGGATCAACGATCGCCTTCGCACCCACCTGATCCCGGGCAAACCGAACCGCATGCGCGGCGGCACGAACGCCCATGGCGCGGACCCACGGCTGACGTCCCGCATCCACGATGATATCAGGAATCGGCAGCTCATCCGGGCAGACCATCGCTCGCGAAACCGCGATCAGATGCGTAAAGCCGGGCCGGCCAAATGTCAGCAGCCCAGGCGTTCGCCGGCAGATTATCTTGTGAAAGAGCACGCGCGCCCCGGCATCTTCCGCGGCGCGGACAATGAGTGCGCCTTTATCGATCCACACTCCGTCACGCTTAATGTCTGACTGAAAAAAGATCGCCGCACTCGTATCGGACACACTGTCGATCACGAGCTGCGTCGCCTCCAAGAACCAGGTTCGCCACCCGATCAACGGCAGCTGCAACTCCGAAACATCCGGAAGCGAGGTCACCGCACACGTGTCTGACAGGCGACCGCACGTCTTCAGCCACGGAATAGCATCGGTACAAAATACCTCGCGCCGTGGACCGGCAGAGCTCTCATCAGGTGGGTTCATCGGTCGAGTCCGCTTGCCGATACGCTGAAGTGTCTGGCACGCAACCGCCATTTCCCGCACGCTCCGGTCCCCTCCGCACCCTCTCCCTTCCCTTCCCCGCCCCCCGATGCATTCGCGTATCCTTGCCTCGTGTCCCTTCCGGGCCCCGAAAAGATCAGCCCTCAGCCTCCTCGCGATGGCCTGGCTCGTGGCGCCTTTTGCCTGGGCGGCCCCTACCGACGATGTCTATAAACTCGGCCCTGATTCGCTCGCCCAAGCCGGCGTGCCCCAAGGCCAGGTGACAGGATGGACCCGCCTCCCGAGTGAGGCGTACCCGGGGACACTGCACGACTACTGCGTCTACGTGCCGGCCCAATACGATCCGGCCAAGCCCGCTGCGCTCATGGTCTTCCAGGATGGCCAGGCCTTCCTGCGACCTACCGGCGACTATCGCGTGCCGACCGTATTTGATAACCTGATTTACCGTCGCGAAATGCCGGTGACCCTGGCTGTATTCATTAATCCAGGACGCCGGCCCGACCAGCCGGAGGCGAGCGCCTCGGACTGGGGCGACCGCACCACCAACCGCCCGCAGGAATACAATGCGATGGATGACAAATACGCCCGCGTGATTGTCGACGAGCTGCTCCCGGCCCTCCAACGCGAGTATAACATCTCCAGCGATCCCGACGATCGCGTTATTGGCGGAGCCAGCTCCGGAGCGATCGCGGCCTTTACCGTGGCTTGGCATCGCCCCGACCAGTTTCGCAAGGTCCTCAGCACAATCGGGAGTTTTGTTAACATCCGCGGCGGCCACGTTTATCCCGACCTCATCCGGCAGACCGAACGAAAACCGATTCGCATTTTCCTCCAGGACGGCTTGAACGACAATCGCGGCCTGCGGGGGCAAAGCGAGAACGCCACCTACAATCCCGAACGCGACTGGCATGCACAGAATCGCCGGATGGTCGCGGCGCTCACGGAAAAAGGCTACGACGTGAACTTTGTCTGGGGCATCGGCACGCATTCAAACAAGCAAAGCGGCGCCATGCTGCCCGAGATGCTCCGCTGGCTCTGGCGAGATTACCCCCGGCCGGATGACGCTCGCGATCTCAGCAACCGCACCTTGTTCACCGTCGAAGGTGCACCCGTTCATTCCGCGTCGAGTCCCGTTCCACCGGGCGGCGTCCGAGCGCCTTGAACACGGCACGTAGTCGAAGCGGCCTTGCGGCCGATAAGTTCCGTGAAACCAGCGGCGTGCTCTCGCAAGAACTCCGACCCGCTACCTGAGCACCGTTCCCGACCCTTTGTTCTCTGTTCCCGTCTCCACTGTCCACCGACGACCGTTTATCTCGACGCCGTGGCCAAGGGTACTGGCCGAGTCGCAACCCGCTCGAGGAACCGACTGACTTGCGCGAGTAACCGCCGGATGATCTGCGCCTGTTCCCCAGGAATTATCACTTGCTGTTGATTAGGCCAGCCGACCATCAACAAGCCTTGAGCCAGCCCGCGGTCCACGATCGGCAGTAAAGCATAGGCTGCGGATGCCCCTGCGCCACGAAGCCAGGCGGGCAGGTAGGGTGCGATCTTGGCGTCGCCGGCATGATGGATGAGAACGTTTTCACAACGGCTCACGCAGATACCGAGGGCCGTGCGCTCTTCCCTCCGTACGACGGTTTGTTTGTCCAATCCGTCAAGGAATGCACCGCTACCCTGTGCGAGGGAGAATGTGGATACGCCCGGAGCGCCGGCAAAAACCAGGCAGTCCCGGGTGGAGAACCCCCGCTGAGCGATTCCAATCAACGCACTCAGAATCTGGTCAACTGAGACATCGGGCTCCGCGATCAAGCGCGAGAATTCCCTCCCCTCGACCTCCCACAGATTCAGGGCGGCGACGGGTGCGCGAGGGAGTCGCGGAGCCATCGGCGGCGTGGAGGCCGACTTGACTCGAGCCGGTGGCGCCGGCGGGTCGATCCGCTTTACTCGTTGGCGCATGCGAATCAGCGCATTCGAGGGAAGCGCAGTGATTTTGAAATCCCGGACAAAATCGGCCAGTCGCTCCGTTGATTCCGCGATAAGTGCTGGGATTTCCTCTGCGATTCCGGGCAAAACGTGGGAATAGCGCTCCGCCAATGCGACAGATTCAAGCGCGAAACTCGCGGCATTATGGTGCGGATCGAAGGTCAGTTTCGCCAGGGACATGGAGAACTCCGACAAAGCCAGCATCTGGCTTTCGGGCGAAACAGTGAGAACCTCCAACGACTCCTCCGAACACTCCCGCAGAGCCGACAAGATGGAATCGGGAAGATTGAAAGCCTGTAGCACGTTTCGCCCGAGTTCGAGCGGCGTCAGACCGAAGATGGTTCGAAACGCCGCATCCGTGCCGGGCGCATCACCCTCGGCATACACGTCACGGTACTCTTCGAGCATAAACGTACTTAGAATGATGTGACCGAAGTTCCGAAGCGCACCACAGACAAATGCCTCCTCGGCATCCACAAACCGACGAGATCCGGCGGCGCGCTGAGAAATGAACCCCGCCGTCAAGGAAAGCGCGGTCGTCTCCCGCTGCTCGTCCGGTGCCCGCCCGCGGGCGGTGTGCTCAATCAACATGAGCGAGATCGCGAGCGTCCGAATACGTTCATATCCGATGACGTGAATGGCTTGGGTAACCGTCGATATCGGAACCCCGTTCGGGTTGTATGCGAAGGTATTCGCCGCCCCGATTACTTTCGAGAGGACAACGGAATCCTTCTGCACCACTTCGGCCAAATCGGACACAGAAACTTCGTCCATACCGCGCGTAAGCGTGTGCAGCAGCTTCACAATCTCGGGCAAACAAGCGGCTTGGCCGGTCTGTAATGCGTGAGTTGCACGATCGAGCGTACGAGAGGCCAAGGAACAAAGCACAGGTTCCGTCGTTATCGGCGCAGACAGCGCCTTTTCTTAGATGAATTTACGGGTCCCGAACCTCTCTTAATCTTCGGAGCCGAGGTTTGCAGGGAAACTGCACCAATTCGAACACTCCGGACCAACTTGGCCGCCCCGCCATCGGCCCCCGCGCCTTGCGAACCACTGCCTTTCGACAACGCTGCCCCATGGACCTCGACGACGAAGCGCGAGAACTCCTCCGCGCCATCCGGGCACACATCAACTCGCTGCCCGAAGGCGAGCGGCTCAATGCCTTGCTCAGACTCGTCGCCGTGATGCTCGATTATCTCACGCGAGAACAGGTGCTCAGCATCCGTGCGGAAATGATCGAATCATTTGGAGAGTTGAATCTGACGGAAGCCTTGAACCTGCTCGATGGCCATCTCGCGCTTCGCGAGTTGCAGGGGGAAGGCTGACGCTACGACGCGGTAACTTCAGCCGCGCCCTCCGGCCCTCACTGTTCACCCTTACGAACCGGAACGCGGAGTCGGCAGGCGCCGCCGCGCTGCCGGGTTGGCGACCAGCGTCAAACAACCCGATCAGGGATGCCGGCGGGTGCTAGCGTTGCTGCACCTGAATTTGGTTTTCGATCGGCGTCAATCCGGCTGCCTTCCGCGCGGCCGCCTCGACCCGGGTCTTTTGCGCTTCACTTCGGACCGTGCCACGCAACTGGATGGTTTTCCCGGTCACATTCACCTCGATAGCCTCCGCCGCCAGCGAATCGTCGCGGTCCAAAGCCTCTCGCACTTTTGTCACCACCCCCGCGGAGTCCGCCCCACCTGCAAGGGTACGGTCACTTGGTTCTGAAACGCGGGCCTGGGGATCAGGCGGTGTTCCGCCCACGCCCCGGCCGCTCATTGCGCGACCAAGGTTGAATCCACCCGAGGCATCAGAGCTGCCGGCGTTCGCCGAGGGCGCTCTGTCCCCCGCCTTTCCATGCCCGGCTTGCGAGGGCCTCCCTGTGTCGCCTTTAACGTTACTAACGCCAGTAGCAGCGTTGTTGTCCGCAGCGGCGCCGGTTCGGCCCGTTGGACTTAATCTTTCCTCGTCGGATGGGGTGGCTTCCTCCGAGGACGATGCGAGCTGACTCAGGGAAAGTGCTCGTTCAAAATCGGAACGCGACAGCGACGTCGCGATGCCCGCATCGGAAACTGCGCCGAACTGCAATGTGCTTAATGGAACGAGATACTTGCTTTCACTCCCCGCTCCCGCCGGCTTCATCGCCAACACGGCCGTCGCGGTGCCTTGATCCATATCCAACGCAATTGCCTCAATGGCTCCGAGCCGCTCGTCACCCGCACTCACGTCAGTGCCTCGCAGGGTGCTCGCCCGAACAAGATGCGTCGCGACCTGCGTCAAACCACCGGCCCCTCCGCCGCTCGGAGCCGCGGTCACTTCGACAGGTTCGGTGGTTGCAGGCGTGACCGGGTCAGGATGAGCCGCCGCCGCCGTCGTGGCCGCACTGATGGAGTCCGCCGAGGACGGCAATAACCCGATGGCGGGGGTGGTGAGGGGAGCAGAACTCGTTGATCGCTGCGCGACCGATTCCGACACCGCCCGACTTTCATCAGGGATACGGGTAAATTGATCTGCATCCAATTGCTCCCGCGTGACCGACTCGGTCGCATCAAACGCCGCCTGATTGAGCTCGGTGACGAACCCCTCGCCGGTAAGCTTCAGGGAACTCTTTTGCACCAGTCGCAGCGATCCTTCCCCGGCGGGCGCCACCACGGCATAAACCACGTTTCCGGTCGCGGTATCGACGATAAAATCATCCACCTGTCCCAGCCGCTTCTGATCGGCACCGATGATCGCCCGTCCACGAAAGTCATCCACCGTTTTAATTGGGCCATCACCGACTGGACGCAAGAGGCCCTGCCGTGCAGCATTATGCGTCGCGGCCATGCCCGCCAGCTGGGCAGTCGGGGCCGTGCCCTCGCTGGAGCTAATGGAAATCGAAACCTTGGACGGTGGGCGCGGCTTGATTTCATTTTCAGCCGCTTGCCCTGTAGTAGCTGAGCCAAGAAGGTACGAGGCGGCACAGAAGGTTGCCACGGTTTGGAATCGGATACGGTGAGTCTTCATAGCGGTACGGTATATTGTATTAATCGGCGACCACCGGCGTGATCCGGGAAGCCAGAGGCTCCCGGAGCTCCGCCCCGTCGATCGATCACGGCCCTCCCGTGATGCCCTTCCAGTCAGGCAAAACATCCGTCTGGTTCGCCGTCCGCGTGATGATTCTCCCAATTTTCTGCTGGCCGAATCTCACTTGCGCGAGCACGCGCTCCCGCGAACAGGCGTGGCCGGTGATGGCCAAACAGTCAGCAAATCACCCAACCACCGAAGACTCAATCTCCAACGACCTTGCCTCGACGAAACCCGCAGCTTACGCGAAAGTAGGGAAACGAGTTTTCCTATTCATTCTGCGTTTTGTGTTCCTGTCCGCGTGCTCCTCTCCCCTTCTTCGCCCGTGAACGCTTTCTTTCGCTTCTCAGCTCTCACCCGGTCCTGCCTCGTGCTCGCCATTCCACCCCTCACCGCTTTTCCAGCTACGGAAATGGTTGATTCGATCGCGGCATTGCAGTCCAGAATCCACCGCGCCGAGCCCGGCGACACGATCATCCTGCGCAACGGGGTCTATTCCACCAGCAGCGCGTTGACCGTGCGGCGGACCGGAGCGGCGGAGGCGCCGATCACCATCGCCGCTGAAACCGTCGGCGGGGTCGAGATCGGCGGCACGCACGGCTTCAATCTCGCCGCGCCCGCCGCTCACATTGTTATTTCCGGCTTCATTTTCACCCACGCGGCGGGGCGAAGTACCATTGCCGTGGATACATCGCATGTGCGGTTCACCCGGAACACGTTCCGCTGTACGGGCGAGGGCGCCTATCTCTCCGTGATCGGCGACGATGCGCAGATCGACTATAATGAATTCGGGGAGAAGAAGACGGGGGGAAGCATGCTCGCGATCGGCGGAACCGGGAGCCAGGTGGCACGGCGGCTCTGGGTCCATCACAACTATTTCCACGACTTGAACAGCCTGGGTTCGAGTAGTGCGGAGATGATCCGGTACGGCCTGAGCGCGATGAGTCAGTCGAACGGAGCCGGCCTCGTGGAACACAATCTCTTCGCGCGCTGCCGCGGGGAAGCGGAAATGATCTCCAGCCGCGCCTCGGGCATCACCTACCGATATAATACCTTTATCGACAGCCCCAGCGCGCAGTTCACCCTGCGTCACGGCAATGACTGTAGTCTCTATGGCAATATCCTTCACAACACGGAGGGGTTGCGTATATACGGGGACCGCCACCACGTTTACAGCAACTATTTCGAACGGAACTATATTGGAATCAATCTGGGCAATGGCAGCGCCGAAGTCCCGACCGGGCCCTCCCTCGCGCTGCACGACCGGCCCGACGATGGTGTCATTGTTTTCAATACTCTGATCGGCAACCGTACGCATTACCAGATGAGTCGCCGCGCGCCCGCCGGCCTGGGTGCGACCAGAATCACATTTTCCAACAACCTGCTCGTGGGCGGAAGCACGGCCGCCAAAATCGAGGGCCCCTATGTCGACGGCATCTGGCAGGGAAACATTCTTTGGGACGTCGCTGACCTGCTCGATTTTCCCGCGGGTGGGTTCCGCATCGCCGACCCGCTGCTCACCACGGACGCTGACGACATCAAGCGCATCCAAGCCGGCAGCGCCGCCAGCCAGACGGCAATCGGATCATTTGCGAACGTGACCGTCGATCTCGATGGCCAGCCCCGTCCCGAAGGGATGAGCGTCGGCGCAGATGAAATCAGTGCAGAACCGGCCGCCGCTCGGTTGCGATCGACGGACCAGGTCGGCCCATCCGCAGTGGTCTTCCATGCCGCCACGCTGCCGGAAGCGACTCCTTCAGACTCTGCTCCACCGCCAGATGGCAGCCTGCCCACGCCGGAATTAACGTCGGTACCGCCGATCCCTTGACATCGGCAGGCAGCATTTCAGCGTCACTCACTGGTCTTCATGATAAACATGCTTCCCCGCATCGGTCCGGTGTTCGTGGCGCTGTTGCTTCCGTTCGCCGCCAGCGAGCGGGCGAATGCGCAGACCGCCTCCGAGGCGGCAGTGACCGTCTCTCCGGCGACGCCCGAGGAGCTGAGTCAGGCCGAATTGCTGAAAGCCTATCTTCAAGTGCGCGAGCAGCTGCACGCGACCCAGATGGCGATCGTCAGCAACCGGGTGGAAGCGCTCACCGAGAAACTCGACGCGATCAAAACCAACGTGGAAGCCGAGCGCGACCGCCAGCAGGCGGATCGCGATCGTCAGCAAGCGGAGATTCAGCGCGCTGCGGCGGAGCGGGAGCGGCAGTACCTCGAAACGCAACGCGCCCACCGCACCACCCTGTGGGTCGCGGCCGCGTTTGGCGTCTTGGGCTTAATCGCGATGGTTTCCATGCCCTTCATTCAATGGCGAACGATCGCGCGGCTGTCGGATCCCGGCATTCTGCCAACGCGCCAGCTTGCGCCGCCGCTTCAGCCGGATCTGCTCGCCGGAGGCGACGCCCTGGGCGCCGATCAAACGATAACCGCGTCGAGCCAGCGCTTGATGTCGGTGATCGATCGCATGGAGCAGCGCATTCTCGAACTGGAACACACCACGGTCTCGCCCGCGGAGTCGCCTGCCCCCCAGCCGGCGCCCCCGCCCAAAAACGGGCACTGGACCAACGGCCCGGAAACGAACCGGCGGGCGACTCCGAATTCCGACCAAGCCACGTGGATCGCGGTGTTGCTGAGCAAAGGCAAATCACTCCTTGCCGCCAACAAAGCGCGCGAAGCGGTGGCCTGTTACGATGAGATTCTAAAGCTCGACCCCGCTGAACCCGAAGCCTTGGTCCGAAAAGGCACGGCGTTGGAGCGGATGAATCGTTTTGAAGAGGCGTTGCAGTGCTACGAACGCGCGAT
>PPFU01009896.1_pt1 | contig 10143 bp, 14 predicted proteins | sample 1535991 | NCBI WGS metagenome assembly PPFU01 (sample SAMN04901290, study PRJNA319586) | Hypolithon metagenome, whole genome shotgun sequencing project. | isolation source: Antarctic Hypolithon | place: Antarctica: Miers Valley | collected 2014 | reverse complement strand
GACCGCCGATCCAGACCGGATCATCGCCGCCGTTAAACGCGGGCACCAAGTGTTAGATTCTATCCACTAGGGCGACGAATTGGCTAATCTTTCTCATGTAACACACGCCTCTTGATTTATCGGAATGTCTGGAATGACCGGTGAAAATCAGTCCGGCTACGGGTCAGGATGGGAGGCATGAGCCGAAGCATACGATTAGGATATGCTAACGGCACGGTATTGATCGAACCGCGACCGGTATGCTCACCCGGCGCCCAGGACGTAGCGACCGCCGTTACCGAGGAAAGTGGAACTGAAATTTCCCGCAAAGACCCTGTTCGAAGCCTGATTTCAGTGGCGGAGAGCACGTGCGGGCAATGCCGGAACGAGCGTATCCAATACACCATCCAGATGACTGATCCGAAGCTCAGCGCAAAGATAAGCCATCCAACCTTGGGGCAACGCAGTGTCAGAAATAAGTGAACCACCATCATCTCGATGACAGCCAAAGTCACCAATACCCACAAGATGGGCGCGACTGATCGATGATAGTTAAATGTGCGCTCCACGTTCAATCGGAGCCTTCTATTCGACGATCATAATGACATGCGTGTCGGATCATTGTGGCGGACGCTGAACAAACGGGATGAGCTTCAGCACGCTACGCATCGCCTCGCGCTCAGCTTCGTGCACTTTGCGGTAATATTGGACGATGGCCTGACCGATCGCGTCCATTCGCATGCTCTGCGAACTTTCCAAGAGCAAGGTGTCGGCGTGTTCGAGCGCTCGGATGGAAGCAGAAATTGCCAGCTTTGCATCATCTGGTTCCATAAGCGGAGCAAACACTAGGCCTGCGACACGTTCGGAATAAATTGCGTCATTGGAGGCCAGGGCCTCAGTTATGAGTAATACCATGCGCGCGCGGCCGTCTTGCGTGAGCGTGTAGGCCTTTCGGGCCGGGCCTTTTGCGCTCTGTTCAATTTCGACCGAAATCGCACCCTCGTCCTCAAGGTCCCCGAGTGCTTTGTAGATCGTCGACATACCGATTTTGGCCCACTGACGCATGTTCGTGCGACGCGTGAATTCCTCCATCTCAAAGCCGTAGCGCAGTCCAGTGCCGATTAGCGCCAGCACAATCATCTTTGGTTGTTGCATGCCAATTCTCCAGCGCACCCGCGACTTGAGGGCTTATCCGTTGACAGGTATTCTACGATGGAATAGTAGCGGTATTTATTGGTGGGAGCAACCAGATGAAAAAGTTTATGCGGATCGCGGCAGTGGTCATCCTTGTGCTGGTCTTTTGCGCCAGCGGCCTTGCCAAGATAATCAAACCCGAAATGTTCGAAGGTCAATTTGTGCAATTCGGTCTCCCGGCCTGGTTTGTACTCGTGACTGGCGGGGTCGAATTGCTCGGCGCTGCATTGATCGCGTTCTTTAAAGACGCACGCCGACGGTTTGGCGCGGCTCTGCTCGCGGTTACCATGGCAGTTGCAACAGTGCTGCACGCCACCCACGATCCCATCGCAATGGCTGTGCCCGCGCTATTGCTTATGCTTCTAGCGGGAGTGGTGGCGTTAATGTCTACTCAGAAAAATTCCGAGGAAGCACTAAGCGCTGCGCAATAACCGGCGGCGAGCGTAGTCTTACGATTGCTGCCACCTAGCATGTCGGGGTCACAGCGAGTGTTCGTCTGGCTCCCGACCGACAAACCGCTTCAAGCACGCGGCTGCACGCCCATTCATCCTGAGGTTAGCGCGATAATGGCTGCGAGGATCAATGCTGACCGGGGAGGACAGCGATATGGCTTCCATTAGAAGACCGGCGCGCGTCGACTGGCGTTCGCTGGCAACCATTGCGGCAGTCACGACAGTGGTGACGCTGATACTAATGCAAATTGAAGGCCCAGCCACCGCGGTGGGTGGCAATTATGAGTCACCGTCCTGGGCCGTATCCTTGCACATTGGCACAGTCCTACCGGCGCTTTTGCTTGGCCCAATCATTTTCACGCGCCGAAAGGGTGGCATATTGCACCGCCGCCTTGGCTACGCATGGATGGGCATGATGGTGACGACCGCAGTCGTGAGTTTCTGGATCCGAGGCGGAAGCGGCGCCTTCAGCGGCATCCACTTGTTTTCAGTCGGAACTCTCATCGCTGTGCCAATGGCAATCTGGCGGGCACGTCTCCGCGATATACGTGCCCACAAGCAGATCATGATTAGCTTGTATGTCGGGCTCGTCGTCGCTGGTGTGTTTGCTCTCGACCCCAGTCGCGCTGCCGGACGGACTATGTGGTCGATGGTATCCGGTGGGTAAGTCGTCAAGCCTTCGAGCGTGGCGGTATGCAACGTCTCTTCTTCCAAGACATTGGACGTTCTTACGAACGTTTCTTGGCGTAGAGTTTTTTGGGATTGGAGGGGAGAAACGCTCATGCGCATGAAGCCCGGACGCCAGCAGCTGTACGCGACCGCTGAGGTAATTTCAGTTGCTGCGCTTTACATCCTGATTAGTACAACGGCGGTAGGATCCATCGACCTGAGTTTCCTGTTTCCGACAGAGTGGTCCCTCAACGAAAGAAGTACCGGCAGCGGATTTCTAACCGGGGCCCTGATACAGGTACTCCTCGTGCTGGTCGGGGCATACCTTATCGGCCTTCAGGATCTGCGCAGCGCTATTGCGGCTGTCCTTGCGCCATCCAACCGAAAGGCATGGTCAATCGCTGGGCTCGCCACTGCAATTCATATCACCAGCGGAATATTGATGTTCCTGCCTCAGCCTGAACGCGTGTGGGATCTGTCCAATTTGAATTTACTCCTTTCGGTGATCCCGGCCGCCGACGGCTGGAGTCAAGAAGTCCTGTTTCGCGGCTACGTGCTTCTCCGCCTTGCGCGCTCGGGCATTCCTGCAATCGTTCAGATCCTCGTTTCAGGAGGCCTCTTTGCCGCCATCCATTTCGGGTACGCGGGAGAAACTGTGTGGGCAGCTCTGGCGCCTCTCGTGGGCACCTTCATGCTCGGAAGCTTCTACGCTTAGGCGGTTCAAACCGGTCGCGGAAGCTTGAAGCCGGTAATCTTTTGCCACATGCTAATCATTATAGTCCTGCAGCCTTGGTTAGCTTTGGCCTCTTAAGTTTCAAATTTTTTCTTGCCCCGGTGCAAGGGCTTATACCAACGCGCGATGATCAGAACCTATGGGCCCAGTTTCGCAGGCCCAGTGACATGATGCGCCAAGGCTGATCGACGAGTTTATTCCATGCATGGCAACAGTGATCGACGATGTCGTCGTGGGATTTGAAGATGCGGTTCGACAGCCAGTTGTCGCGCATGAATTGCCAGACGTTCTCGACCGGGTTGAGTTCGGGCATCTGGGCGGCAGCGGCATGAGCGTGATGTTCGGCGGCACGACCAGTTCGGCCGATCCGTGCCATCCGGCTTGATCGAGCAGGATCACAGCGTGCGCTCCCGGCGCGACATGGAAGGCGATCTCCTCGAGATGCATGCCCATTGCCTCGCTGTTGCACCTGGGCATGACGATGCCAGCCGCCTTGCCTTCAGCGGGGCAGATCGCTCCGAAGATCCATGCCGAGGACCGCCGCTGATCCTTCGGCGCTGAGGGGCGGGTGCCGCGCTTCGCCCAGCGCCGGGTGAGCTTGGTCTGCTGGCCGATGCGTGCTTCGTCCTGCCACCACAACTCTACCGGTGTTCCCTTGGGGAGCCGCCGGGTGATCTGTGCCAGACGGGCGGCGAAGCTTTTTTAAAAGTGGCAATGTCATCGGGCTTCTGGCCACGGTGGCGCGGCCGTGCCGAGAGCTTGCGGTAGCCCATTGCGCGAAGTTCGCGCCCAAGGGTGTGGCGGGTGACTGAGAGGTTGAACTCATCCCATATCCACTGGGCCAAATCAGCAAGCCGCCAGCGAACTACGCCGTGCGCCGCCGGGATCGGCCCAGCCTCGACTTGTTCGGCAAGCCGAGCGCGCTGCTCGTCGTTCAGGATCGAAGCCCGCCCTGGCGCCTTGCGGGTTGCCAGTCCCTCAGAACCGCCCTCGTTGAACCGCAGGACCCAGTCACGCACTATCTGAAGCGTGACCCCGGCAACCTTCGCCGCCTCCATCCTGCTCCCGCCGTCCAGAATTACCGCCATCGCCAATAGCCGCCGAACCTGATCCGCTTCGCCACATCGTCGGGCAAGCCGACGCAAATCTGCCGCCGTGTAGTCAGATCGAACTCTTATCGCCGCCGCCATCACAAGCCTCCATCCTCTTGCAACGCCGAATCAGAATTTCAGCCGCTTGGGAATCCCTGATGTGAGTCAGCCACAGCGCGCGTTGGTATTAGGGCTGAATAGGTCAAATGAAGACAGTAAACATCCTGGGCGCGTCAGGTTCGATCGGGATGCGCGCGCTAAGCTTTCTAAGGCTTCATAAAAGTGATTTTTCACTGTCTGGGATCAGCGTAGGCAGCAATTGGGAAGCAGCTACCCGCATTGCAGCCACTCCTGCGGGACTGAGGTTCGGTCATCAATGTGATTGAGGAGCTAAGCCAGCTTCAGCGGTTCGATGGAGGCCCCGATCCACTCCAGCGCCATCCATGTTGAGGCGGCTCGTGGCCACGACGAAGGACCTCTGAGTCGTGGCCCCCACCTTCGTTCCCCGCGCTATAGCAAATCAGCCCTGGACACCGCTCGTCTTAGCTTCCGTCCTTGCGGGCTTAGCCGCGGTGACCGGATCGGGCAACATCGCGCGCAGCGAAGTCGTCAGCAAGATGTGGGATTACATCAAGAAGAACAATCTCCAGAACCCCGAGAACAAGCGCGAGATCATGGCCGACGACAAGCTGAAGCCGATCTTCGGCGGCAAGGACAAGGTCTCCATGTTCGAGATGAACAAGCATCTGTCGAACCACCCCAGCAACCCCTGACGTTGGGTCTGAATCGTCGCCCTGGCGATCATGGTGAGTAAGATTTACTAGAAGGCCTGTTGTGTGATCCTGCGCAACGGCGATGCTACGGCCTGAGGCGGCAAGTTACTAATTGGCGAACGTCACCGCCCGGCGGGCAGCCCGGCCTGCTGACCAAGCGATCTGGCTTCTGGAGTCTTGCTCCGAAGGAGGCATTCCGCAGGGACCAGCGGCCAGTTCGCAACCACAGGCCTCATCAAGCGCGAAGTCTCGAAAAGCTGTTACACGCTGGTCGCTGAAATCATGCCAATGAAGAACAAAAAGCGTCGGGGCTTTTGCCACCACCTTCTTGCCGAAGGGGCGCACCAGGCGCCCCGCTGCCAGTTCGACATCCACCATCGGCGAGCGTCCCAGAACGACCCCCAGTCCATCGATAGCGGCGGTAAGAGCAGTGCCGAAGTGGCTGAAGTGCAGGCGCCGGGGCTCGGACGTACCTCGAAGGCGAAGCTTTGCGATCCAGTGATCCCAATGCGCCTCAGCCGCCTCATCGCAGGCGCCACATTCGATCAACGTCTGATCCAGCAAGGCAGCAGGGGAGCCAAGCTGCACGGCAAGTTCGGGGGAACAGACCGGAAAGATTTCCTCCCGGAGTAGCCGCATCTCTCCCGGGCGCTCGCGCGTGCCCGGTGCCTTGGAAGTAATGAGCACGTCCGCACCTGAACGGTGGAGATCCCGATCATCATCCACGACCGCGATCCGAACCTCTATCGAGGGGTGTAGTGCCGCAAAACGTCCCAGCCTCGGCACAAGCCACCAGGTGGCGAAGGCAGTCGGCGCAGCTACCGTCAAAACGCCCATGCGGTGCCGGCCCCGCACCCGCTCGCTGGCCAGTAGGATGCTGTCCAGCCCGGCCTTAACTCCGTTCAGGAGGCTGTTCCCGGCATCCGTCACCTCGATGGATCGGTTAAGCCGTCGGAACAACGGCGTACCCAAATGCTGCTCCAGCGCTCGAATCTGATGACTCACCGCACTCTGTGTCAGCGACAGCTCCAACCCAGCCTTCGTGAAGCTGAGATTCCGCGCGACTGCTTCGAAGGTGTGCAGAGAATTTAGCGGAGGCAATGATCGATACGGGGCGGCCATGCACACATGATGTCAGATCATGCGGCGATTAGGAATGGCCATTCGTCACCAGGAGTAGAGCCAAGTAATTGCCACCCCCGTGACCGGCGCGTGTTCCGAGCGAGCAACAGGGGGAGGAAGAGATTTATGGGTGAAGCTCAGGAGTCATCCTGGTCGACACTGCTGGTGGGCGGCCGGGCTGGAAGCTCTGCTCTTCTCACCGGCGGGGTCACGATTCACGCGCTGTCGGTGTACGTGCTTGCGACCATTTTGCCGGATGCCGTTCGCGAGCTTGGGGGAATTCCATTCTTTGCCTGGACGACGACATTCGCCATCGTAGGCGGGATCTGCGGTGCGGCTTCCGTGGCACCGCTCCTTGCACGCCTCGGTCCACTTTCGGCTTATCGAGTGGGTCTAACGGCTTTTGCCGCAGGCAGCATTTTGTGCGCAATAACGCCATCCATGGAAGTTCTGCTCGGGGGAAGGCTGCTCCAAGGCTTGGGCGGCGGGCTCATATCTGCGCTTGCATATGCTCTGGTGCGCAGGCTCTTTCCATCACAGCTCCACGCGCGGGCCATCGCCATGATGGGAACAGCATGGGGAGTGGCCGCCCTTCTCGGACCGGCGTTCGGCGGCTTTGTGGCTGCTTTTGGGGACTGGCGCCTGGCTTTCTGGATTGACGTGCCACTTGCACTGCTTGTTGCGCTGCTCGCCCAGAAAGTGCTTCCCCCCGACAATACGGGCCACGAACGAGCAAAGTGGCCGCCGGTCGGTCGCCTGGGCATGGTCGCCGCAGCAGCAATAGCGGTCTCGGCAGGCGGGATCTACGGGAGAGTCTGGCCAGCTGTTATCGGCTGCGTCGCGGCGCTACTGCTGATCCGGCTTGTCATCCGTGCCGACAGCCGTGGTGCCTCTCGAAATCATCAGCGCCTCTTTCCTGCTGGTGTGTTCGTCCTCAGAACTCGCTTTGGAGCGATCACAAGCCTCATCGCTCTTGTCGCGGCGAGCGGCAGCGCGATCATCTACGTTCCTTACGTGGTCACGACGGCGCACGGCTACCCTGCGGTCGCGGGAGGGTTCATGAGCGCTCTGTCGGCATTGAGCTGGACCACGGCATCGTTGCTGTGTGCTTCCGCCACCGGAGCGCGGGCGCGGATGCTCGTCGTTATCGGCCCGGTGATGATGACGGCTGGCGTAGCCTGCACAGGACCAGCCCTCGAAAGCGGCAGTCTGATCGCAATTGCCGCAGCGATTGCTTTCACTGGAGCGGGCATCGGTTTGGCGTGGCCTCATTTAGGAGCTCTTCTGATCGCAACGGCGGACGAGAGTGAGCGCGACGCCGCGGGTTCGTTCATCTCGACCGTCCAGATGTTCGCTGCTGCTTTCGGTTCGGCGCTGGTCGGAATGATTGCCAACGCGGCCGGTATGGGACGTGCAATTGATGATCCAGTCGCGATAGCTGACGCCGGAAAATGGCTGTTCGTCTTCTATTCGATTGTTCCCGCCATGGCCTCCCTCTTGGCGTTGCACGCACTTGTTCTTACCCCATGGAAGGATCCTCACGATGCCTAATCTCCCAACCGCCGCAGACGCCGATATAGCGGAGATAGGACGGGTCCTGGACACGCTGCACGCCGCCGCTGCGGGAGCGGACGGGCCGACCTACTTCGAGCTCTTTTCACCCGACGCTGTTTTCATCGGAACAGATGTTCGGGAACGCTGGTCTTTTCGTGACTTTCGTGCGCGGTCGGAACCGATCTTTGCGAGCGGACGAGGGTGGATTTACACCAAGCGCCGTCGCCATGTAACCGTCGGACCGGCTGGTTGTTCGGATGTCGCCTGGTTTGATGAGGTGCTGAACAGCGCCTCATATGGCACTAGCCGCGGGACCGGCGTTCTCTTGCGAACGGATCAAGGGTGGAAGGTGGCTCAGTATGCGCTCGCGCATCCCATCCCGAACGATGTTGGAAACGAAGTGATAGACCTCATCAGGGCGTTCGAAGCAGCGAACGATCGGGTGGAAGCACGGACAGATCCGGAGCGCGGATAACTCTTGCGTGAGCCTGCAGCGTCGCTGCCTTCGCATCATCGGCTTGTACTCCTTGAAGAGGATTATCCGAAGACTACTGGAAGATAGCCGCCTGCGCGGGTGGACAAGGATTCGCTCTTGCTCTTCCCCAACCGAACAGGACTGCTCATCAACAAGCGCCCTGTGAGCGACTGGTGCAGAGCGCGATCACGGCAGGTCGTTACTCTCTGCGCCTCCCCCGAGTAGCCTGACGTGAGCAGTCGCAAGGCGGTCTCGTTCGATTGAGGGAGCGCACCTCTAAAAACGGCGAATTACCGCCCGTCTATTGCCCACGCGATCCATGTGCGCGCGGTCAGGCACTCCTGCGCCGGCGGCTCGACCCAGCCGTCCTTCAGCCTAGCCGTAGGCACGAAGGAGCCGCCTAGGAAGATGGGATCGCCGGGTGCAAGCCGGGCATCGTTCACAATCAGCAAACCTCCTGCAGCATCCCAGCGGGCCCCCGGCACGGTCGATGCGATCAGTACTCGCTCGCCGCCCGCATTGACGTGGATGCACCGCCCGGAGACCTCGAGCGTCCCCTCTAGGGCTGCAGCGCCGCCTCCGCGAGGGTCGTTTAACCGGGCAAGTTGAGGGAGGGGAGAGGGGGTTGGAGAATATCCCGAAGGACCGACTGTTCAGCCGCCTGCCAACGCTCCTTCCCCGCTCGCGCGAACTTGCCGTCGAAGTGTCTGGGGAACACCCCGCTGCGAGCATGAAAGGCACGGTGATCAAGTACGCCAGCGACCCAGAAGAAAGCGGATCCTGAGCCGGGGCAGGCCTGCGGTTAGGCAAAGCAAAGCCAATACAGCTACTGTGCATTTTCACTTTCTCCGAGTAACCTCTGAGATACCCCCCCACGATAACGGACTCTCGGGGCAGCTTGACGTGGGTCTGGACAAGGCAAGATCGCCCGCAAGTGCTTCAACGCGGCAGCCTTGGTTACTATCACGAATCTATCACCCGAGATCACCTTCTGCAAACCGTCTGGAATCGGTCTGAGTTAGCCTTCGGCATCGCGTAGGCGGGGTTCGTTCCGGCGCGCACCCTGTCGAAACTTGCTGAAGCAGTATCCCTCGAGTTCAGTTCACGCCGCTCGCAGACGGTTCGCCAGCGGCCAGGTCCGGCCATTCCGCTAAGCGCTATTAGCGGCCATACCAACGCTTGCCCTAGAGCCCGAAAGCAGGCCATTCGGAGGTCTCGTCCGCATTTCAGAGGGCTTCCTTCCGCGACATATCAACGAGCATCAGCAACGCGACGGCAAGGCCGCCGTAAAAACCGACATCGATCGCCATTGCCGCCCGCTGTGGATCCGATGCCAAGGCATTGGTGGGTATTAGCCAGGGGAAGAATGCCCCCTGCTTTGACGCAGTTGCCGCAACCGCCACGAACGTGCCGCCGATCCCGATCACCAGCGGCGGCACGAAGCTGCGATAGCGCAAGGCCGCCCAGAGCTGGATGGCGATCAGCAGCAGCGATCCCGCGAACATGGTAGCAATGAGCGACGACGTGTCTCGCCAAGGGTAGGAGCCCGTGAGCTGTTGCCCGGACGCAAGCGCTTCAGCCGCATACCCCGCGAGCGGCAGCAGTACGATCAGCGCCGCGCTCATCGCCGCGACCAAGAAAGTGATCACAAGAGTCTTGGCGGCGTAGAATTTCCAGCGCGCGATCGGCAGCATGAAGAAGGACCACATGGCGGCACCCTGCACCGCGAACATCTGCCATTGCTCACTCTTTTTCCATTCCATCATCATGACCCCGGCGAGCAAGGCGACCATGGTGGGCGCAGCGACACAGAGCAGGAGGACTAGCGAGCGGCGAAGCTTGGCGAATTCGCAATGGATTACGGATAGCATGACTGCTCCTTTTAGGCGGCAAGGGTGAGAGGCTGCGACGCGTCGGCAGCAGGCCGAGCTCCTCCAATGGTACGAACGAAGATATGCTCGAGGGACGGTTCCAGCACTTCCAGGCCGGAGACTCGAATGCCTTGCTCCACCAGCATAAAATTGATGGCGGCTGTCCCCCGTCAGCACCAATGGCATAGATTTGAGGTTGTGATTTAAGGAGGGTTGGGGCTTCGTCGTAG
>PPFU01057651.1_pt1 | contig 10157 bp, 4 predicted proteins | sample 1535991 | NCBI WGS metagenome assembly PPFU01 (sample SAMN04901290, study PRJNA319586) | Hypolithon metagenome, whole genome shotgun sequencing project. | isolation source: Antarctic Hypolithon | place: Antarctica: Miers Valley | collected 2014 | reverse complement strand
CAAGTTTAAATTTAAACCTGCAAGCACTCCAAATGCAATCAGAAATGGTATGTAAAACTTATTACCCATATATTCTATTTAGAAAGAATGAGTTTTTCATTCACTTCTCTGGGCTCGGACCCTTCGACAGCCTTGAAAAAAAGTGATTTTTCCAATGGTACAAAGCCATCTGCTTCTACGCGAACCAGATAATTTTTGTTCGTATTTAGCGCAATGACAAACGTACCTCCCTTAGGGTCAGTTTGAAAAATCCCTTCCACCCGATTAAGATCCTCGTCTATCAATTTCACAGTGGCATCGGCAGGTATCTGGTCGTCATCCGTGAGAAGTGCTCCTTTTACAATTACAGAATTGCCTGCGTTAAAACTTACTTCGTATAAATCCTGAAGGCCCATCCCGCCCATGCGCTCCGACGAAAAATAAGCCTTCGAACCCGAGGCATCTATCACAAAGAAAATGTCATCCCCAGGTGTATTGATGGGGTAACCAAGGTTGCCAGGGGTCATCCAGGCATCACTGATAAATTTTGAGCAGAAAATATCGTATCCGCCCATAGCCGAATGGCCTTTTGACGCAAAGTACAATGATCCGCCCGCCGCCATAAACGGCGCGTCTTCATCAAAATTCGTATTGATTTTTTCACCCAGATTCTGAGGCTGGCCCCAGGAGCCATCTGGTAATTTTTGGACGCTGTATATATCCTTGCCTCCATATCCACCGGGCCGATCACTTGAAAAATATAGGATATTCCCTTCCAGATCACCAAAAGAAGCACTTGCTTCATGGGCTTTGGAATTTATCCTGTCATTGAGTTTTTCCAGATCTCCCCATTGCGTGCCGGATTTTTGCGTGATTAATAAATCGCCGGAATATCCATCCCGGCTGGTGCGAAAAATGATAAGAGAACGACCATCAGGAGCACAGGCAACAGCGGCATCATTGGTTCGCGAATTTAATGGCATGCCGGCAGGTGTGGCGGTGAGGCTTTCAGATTTCAAATCGATGATATAGATGTTTTCATCAAATTGCTCAGAAAAATCTTTTTCGCTTTTGTCATCCATTCTCCGACGGGATGTGAAAAATATTCTTTCATGCAAAGAATCCCAAACAGGAGCATAATCATGGTGCGGTGTATTTACCCCAGGTCCTAGATTTCTGATCGTGACTGGCAGAGGCGCCTGCACATATGCTGCGGCACGTTGGATCGAAGCTTTGAGATGCTCGATTTCGCTTACAGATTTCATGCGCGCTGCCTTTTTCTCGTAAATTTCAATGAGGCTTAAGGCATCATAGAACATATAATTTTCCATGTGCATTTTAGCCAGATAATAATGGGCCTCCACATCGCTTGCTTTTACGCTCATTTGCAGGAAGCGCTGCGCCTGGTCTTTGAAAGGTGGAAGATTATAATAACAGATGCCGATTTTTCCCAGAATTTCGCCGTTGTCAGGCGCTACAGCACAGAGTTGCGTGTACAATTCAGATGCATAATAATAATCCCCCTGGGCATAATACAAATCCGCTTCGTACAGGAGATTCTTGTGGTATCGTCCCATTTTCTTCTGCGCAAACCCGGAATGAGCCACGCCAAAGGAAATGCCCAATGTCAGGAGCAAAACTTGTCTAATCATAGCCCGTTCCTTATCTGATCAACGTTACGTCTCCCATATCTGAGAGTTCACCCCCATCTAGGAAGGTCACTTTAACCCTCCATACGTATACATCCTGTTGACATATCTCGCCACGGTAATAACCATCCCATCCCTGTCTCACGTCTTTGGTTTCGAAGAGCAGCTCACCCCATCTGTTGAAAATTTGCATTTCAAACTCATCCACGCCTTTATAAATAGGGAAGAATACGTCATTATTGAACATTTCATTTACTGTCCAAAATCCACCTGTCGGACCATTTCCACTGGGCGTAAATGCGTTTGGGAATGCTATCTGACTGTCTACATTTCCGAGTACAGCCTGCTCTACACGAAATGTGTCAGGGCAATTGAACTCATTGTTTGCAATCAGGGTTACAGGATGCCATCCCAACGTTTCATAGAAGTGATATGGCGAAAAGTTTGTCGCGGTATTGCCATCTCCAAAATCCCACATATAGGTAGTAGCATCTGTGGATAGATTTAGGAAGTAAACCTGATCAGGTACTGCTATTACGGGAGGATTTACGGTAAAAAATGCTTCTGCACGCGGATGAACTATAGCCACTCCGGTTTTAATTTCCACATCGGTATCTCCACCGGGACCAGTTACAGTGAGTGCTACATTATAGGTCCCTGGCTGGTAATAAACGTGGTTAGGATTTTCCTGATTGCTTATTGTTCCATCACCGAAGTTCCAGAGATATGAAACCCCATAGGTAGATGTATTTGTAAAATCAACACGCAATGGCATACAACCTTCTCCCAGAGCTTCAAAATCAGCTATAGGGAGCGGTGGATTGATACGCACCTGTTGTGTAGCCGTATCATTACACAGGTTATTTCCCACCATCAATTGCACTATATATACACCCCAGGTATCATAAGTGAATGTTTCCGGTTCATCCGGATTGGTGGTAAATACAGATGTTCCGTCACCCCAATTCCAGGTATATCCGGCAGTGGCATTGGCCGCGCTCAGATTTACAAGGTCAATGGTGGCATTCGGAAAAGTTTGCACATTGGGTGAAGCAATGAATGCCGCCTGTGGCAATCCATATACCGGTACATCAAATACAAGTGTGTCACCGCAACCCCAGAGCGATTGTGCAATGAAAGTTACAGTGTAAGTCACATCTTCCACGCCTGGATTTGAATAGATATAAGAAGGGTTGGCTTCCTGAGAGATCGTTCCATCGCCAAAATCCCAGAAATACGTGAATGCACCGGTGGAATTGTTTTCAAAATTGGCGGTATACGGTGAACAGCCTCCTGCAGGCGGATTTAAATCCGCATTGATTTGTGGAATGATGTCTACATCAATGGAATTGCTAGCTTCACATCCGTATGATGTGGTCCCGGTGAGCGTTACGGTAAAGGACTGCATGTCACTGGTATTGTTCACGAAAGTGTGTATATGCGCTTCATCGCCCACTTCAGAAGTATTTCCATTGCCATAATCCCAATTGTAAGTATCAGCTCCAAAAGAAAAGTTTGACAATTCCACATCGGCAGGGAAACAGCCCTGTATGTCCGTAACGGCAAGGCTTATATTGGGCAATGGAAATACTTTTACGTTTTGGTACGCCGTATCGACACATCCAAATCCGGATTGGGCAACAAGCATCACATTAAAATCACGTACAGTATCCGTAGAATTTACGAAAGTGTAAGATGCATTTGGTACAAAAGCTTCGTTTCCATCTCCAAAAGACCAGAAGTAAGATGCGCCGCCAAAAGACTGATTTGCAAAATTAACCGGCAGGGGACTACACCCTTCTGATTCCGGAACAAAAGCAGCAATCACTTCTGGGTATACTGTAATATTCACAGCAGAAGTATCAGTACATCCATAATCTGTTGAAGCGATCAGTGTGGTCTGAAATGTCTGCGGAATAGTCGAAGTCGAATTAAAAATATGGCTGTGACTTCCGGCCGTGGTATCAGAAATACTTCCATCACCGTAATTCCAAGTGTATTCAGTGGCTATTGTACTATTGTTCTGAAATGTTACGTTCAGTGGAGCACAACCCGCTGTAGCATCAGGAATAATGCTCGCATTGGGTTTAGGGTGCACTATCAATGCACTGAATGCTGTGTCTTCACAACCATAAATGGATGTCGCAATCAATCGGATATCAAAAGTATCGGCTACGGCCAAATTGGTCTGATATCCGCCAATCGGATTTTGTGCTAGGTTTACCACGCCATTCCCCAGATCCCATTGGTAGATACTGGCATTCTGCGAATTGTTTTGAAAAGTGAACGTCATTGGTGAGCAACCCTCTGTCGGATGGGTGAAATCTGCCATTACTTCCGGGTATACCACAATATTTCGCGTGAAGGATCGGCTGCAACCGTTTTCTGTGTAAGCTGTGAGCTCCACGGTATAGGTGATGTTCAGATTCGTATTATTTACGAAAGTATGGGAATGAAACTGCTCCAGGGTATCAGAAGTGGCGCCATCACCATAACTCCAGAATACCGAATCAGCCAGCAAAGATTGATTGTCAAAAGTAACCGTCACCGGACTGCACCCGCCTGTTAGATTTACAGAAAACTGGGCAATCGGGTTTGGCTGAACCACAACTTCCGCGGTAGCCGTATCCTGACATCCGAACGCCGAAGTTGCAACGAGTTGGGCTTCGTAAGTCACCGGATTCAGGGTATTGTTCATATATGTATGCAGCGGGTTGGGCGCATTGGATATGGTTCCATCTCCAAAAGTCCAGAAATAAGAAATGCCACCTGTTACAAATGGAAATTGCACATCAAAAGGTGCACAACCCGTATCGTTCGCGAGGGTAAATTCGAAGTTTGGCTCCGGGTACACCTGTATGTTCGCGGAGGTGGTATCGTTACACCCATTTGGCGTCAAGGCAATCATGGTAACGGTATAAGTTACCAGTGATGTCGTATTGTTTGCAAATTCGTGTGAAGGATTGGCCTCCGTACTCAAAGGTGATCCATCTCCAAAATTCCAGATATAATCTGTCGCATTCACCGAATTATTCAGAAAATTTGCCGGAAGGGGTGCACAACCGGGCGTATAAAATGATTGAAACTGTGCAGATGCTCCCGGATGTACCGTTACCTGTGCGCTTGAAGTATCGGTGCAGCCGAATGCGGTGCGTGCTATGAGTCGGACGGTATAAACAGAATCTACCGAACCGAAATTCACAAAAGTATGCGTGGGGTTTTCGTCTCCACTGCCACCGCCGTCACCAAACAACCATGTGTAAGTGACTGCCCCTGTGCTTGTATTTGCAAAGTCTACTTCCAAGGGTCCACAGCCTGTGGTTGGTGCCAAGGTGAATGACGATGCCGGTGCAGGCTCAACATTTACAGGCATTGTAAGAATGTCTGAACAATTTGCTGTAGCCACTTCCAGGGTTACATTGTATGTTCCAAATGCGGCATAGGCGTGTGTCGGATTCTGATTGGTGCTTGTATTTCCATCGCCAAAATTCCAGGACCAGCTTGTAATCGGGTCGCCGGCCATACTGCTTGATAGGTCTGTAAATGACCCCGCAGAATTCACACAAACATCCTGAACCAAAAAGTCCGCCACCGGCGATTCATGCACTGTGACTACTTGCGTGGCTGAATTTAAACATCCATTGGGCGATTCTACCGTGAGCAAAACATTATAGCTTCCTACCGCGGTATAATTCTCCGGTCCTGGATTTTGAAGTCCACTGGTGTTTCCGTTTCCGAAATCCCAATCCCAACTGATAATCGTTCCGGTGGATTGGTCGCTGAAATCTACTTCAAGGGCATCACAATCTTCTCCGATGTCATAACCGATATCAGCTACGGGAGCAGGTAATACCGTGATCGGTATGGTTACCATATCCGCACAAGGTGAGCCGGGACCTCCGACAGCAGCTGTGAGGGTAACGTTAAAATTACCTGCAGTTGGGAATACCCGCGTTATCACCGGTGCTCCGGAAAAGACAAGAGGAGATCCATCTCCAAAATCCCAGATAAAATCAGTGGCATTTGCAGATGAGCTATTCGTGAAATTAATAGACTGCCCTGCACAAATCGTATTTGCAGAAGCACTCGCAGCAGCTGTTGGGGGCGGCACAATTTGTATCGTAATCGTTGCTGCGTCAATTCCACAAAGGTTACTGTCCAGTAATGTGGCAGTATAGGTTCCTATAGCTGGATACTGTAAAGTATGCGGGAATGTTGGTGGCCAGGCTCTCCAATCGATGATGGAGTCATATCCAAGACCCCAGTAATCACCAAAATTCCAGTATTCATATCGCTGGTAGATATTCCCTTGAAAAAGGCAGTTCCTGTAGGTGGTATTTGTTAAAACCACCTCGTTGTCTGGCCAGCAAAGAATAGTTTCTGAAGCTGTAATTCCGGCATCGTCAATGTCCCAGATACGGATTGGATTAAAAGTAGCCTGACTTGGACCACCCTGAACGGTATTACATGTATTCTCAGCGGTCAGTGTTACCACCGTTTCACAATCCACGGTATTTATCTGATAGGTGTGGCTTACGGTTTGACCTAAATTGGTATGGTCATAGGTTTCATCGGGCGACCCATCGCCAAAATCCCAGGTAAAAGTGGTTGTAGTGGAAGTGTTCGTACTGGAATTGATAAAGTCCATGGTCTGCGGCGCACAAGCCTGTGTCAATCCACCTACTGGGACCTGAATCGAAGCACTGGTGGCTTCTTCCTTGATCAAAGTACCAGTCACCGTACATCCGGTGGACGTCTCAATAAACGTAATCGTGTAAATAGCCACTGCCGCCGGATAAATGTGCGCAATGGCTGCCGGTGGGACAAGGCTGGCTCCGGTTTGCACCGGAGTACCATCCCCCCAATCTATCGACCAGGCGCCAATGTTATTTGGCGACTGAATATTGAGTGTAAAACTGTTACCACTGCAGCTGTACCACTCCGGATCGTTCACGGCATTGCCGTAAAAATCAAAGAGTTCACACTGCGCAGACGCACGAAACTGGACGAATAATAAGCCCAGCAATAGCCCGAATCCAATTTTTTTAATTGTCCTCATCATGCCGGCGTATACGGCAAATACAATGAAAGGTTAGCTTAGAATACGCCGAAAAAAATTCGCGCTTGCGAAGTCAGCCTTCAGATTTAGAACAAAATATTTAACCTTTAATCCGAATTTAATGCGGATCGCTGAAAGCAGGATTGTTGATGAAAGAGGCGTCGGTGAGCGTTTCAAGAAAATTAACCAGGTCGTCGATATCCTGCGGGGAAAGTTCGAGTCCCACACCCTGCATTTTCATTAGCGGGTCGAGCGTGGCTGATGCATGGCCACCTGAATTGTAATGTTCCAATACTTCATGCAGGGTAGCAAATCTTCCATCGTGCATGTATGGTGCTGTGAGCGCAATATTGCGCAGTGTAGGTGTTTTGAATAAGCCTACATCCCATACATTTCCGGTCACACCTGCTCTACCCTGATCTAAAAGAACGGAGTCAATCCCATTGTTGTGAAACTGGTGATCGGTAAATTCTACAAGTCCGCCCCCATGACAATGAAAACAATCACCGCCACCCTGCCCGCCAGGGAAAACTTCCGGATCGCCCGCTTCCATCTGAAAAAGCTGTAAACCCCGGATCTCAGACGGTGTAAGCGGCATTTGGAAATATCTGTAAGCCCGGTCGAAACGCGAACTGTCGGAGATCATGGTGCGTAGAAACTGTGCCATTGCGTAAGAAATGCGCAAAGAATCCACACATGGCGTTCCAAATGCACCTGTAAACATACCCTGATAATCCGCATCAGCGGTAATGCGCTCCACCGCCTCGGGCCAGGAAAGATCCATCTCCTGCGGATGGGCTACTGGTTCGAGCAGTTGTTCTTCAAGGCTATGTGCACGTCCATCCCAAAAGAAAGTATTGTTCCAGGCCAGATTGATCAAGCCCATGCTATTGCGGGGTGTGAGATCGCCATACAAGCCCACACTTTGCGCTACATTGTCACTGAATGCTGTTTGAGGGGAATGGCAGGAACCACAACTGATGGTATTGTTTCGCGAAAGCGCGGTTTCCCAAAACAGATGCCGGCCAAGTTCCACGCCTTCCACTGTCATGGGATTATAATCTGGTATTACCGGTTGAGGAAAAAATTCCGCCACCTGAAGTTCATAAGGTGTTCCTGCATTCGTCTGCGGAGCGCAAATAAATGGAGCCAAAGGTGGTGGAACATTTGGACCATCATCGGGTTTACATCCGGATACCATGATATACAGGAGCAGAAAAATACAAACCTGAGTTGATACACCTTTGGTGAACCGGGATCTTTTCAAGCTGAAGAATTTATTTCTGATCGTCATAATTATCACGGCAATAAGCGAAAAGCAGCAACAGTATTATCAGCGAATTTTATGCCCAGATCCAATTGCTCAAAGGAGCCGTGAAATTGATTGTCTATGCGTATATCTATACTGTCCGTATCGTTCAAAAAGATGCGGTCCACCTCTATAGCAAAGTTAAGCTCTTTCGTAATTCCAGAAACAATATTAATATCCCTGGCGAATTCAACAGTTGACCTGAACAATGTATCCCGACCAGAATGCAAGGCAAATGAAGATGGCAAAAAATCCGCATCAGACTGTAATGAATCGTAACGACCTTCGAATGACATAAACCTGTAACCCGTTTGCCATACCCAATACATCCCATTTGACTCGCTCAGGGGATGGGTTGGGCTGTAAACGGAGACAAGAAAATCGGGATTGGCGGTACCATTCAGATGCTGCGGCACCCCGAGATCAAAAGAGATTCCAGTAAAATTGCCCGGAGGCAAATCAAATCCCAGCACATTATTGTCCGTGCGAATGTCGAGCAATTCAATATCCGATAGAGTGATGCTGGAATCCGTTCCGTGAAGCTGAATATTCGAAAGGTAAAATTTCATGTTCCAGACTTCGAAAGATGAACCGTACACATTCACCTTCCTTTCGATGATGTCAAGGGGCACCCCTTCAAAATATGGGTCGAAAAAAATCTGAAGAGAAGGCCCGGTGGGGCCCGGCTCCAAAGGCTGGTCGTCGTCCGGATCGCAGGACCAAAGTGCCAGCACGACCAAAAAAAGAAAGCCAGTAAAAATAGGAAAACGCAAACGTGGAAATCTTAAAGCGCTCATATCAACAAAAATACAATATCACTTGCGATTTCCCCCGCCTTATTCCTTTCCAAAGTTGTAAGTTTATCCGGCAACCTTACTTCTGCCATGTCTGAATTTCTTATTTACAAATCTTCCGCCGGATCTGGCAAAACCACTGCCTTGATCCGCACCTTTCTGGGGCTGAGCCTTTCAAGTCCCAGCCCCGATGCATTCAAACGCATCCTGGCCATCACATTTACCAACAAGGCCACAACCGAAATGAAGGAAAGGCTCATCAGCGAACTGGAAAAACTGAGCAACCTTTCGGAAAATGAGACGGCCGATGATTTTATGACCAAAAGTCTGATTCAGGATACCGGACTGACGGCAGCAGAATTGAAGAAACGGGCCTGGAGAAGTTTTCAATTGCTGCTCCACGATTATGGCGATCTGGCCATCAGCACCATCGATCAGTTCAATCACAGATTGATTCGTGCTTTCAGCCGGGAACTCAATCTCCGGGCCGATTTTGAAGTGGAGCTGGACGAGAAAAATCTATTTCACGATGCGGTATTGCGCCTTGTAGACCGGGTGGGCAAAGACGAGCACCTCACTAAACATCTGGTGGGATACGTAGCGCACATGCTGGATGAAGACAAAAAGGTAAATCTGATCACAAAACTGGAGGAATTGCGTCCGCTCATACTCAGTGAAGATGCCCACGCGCCTGTGGCCGCCCTGAGAGAAATAGACCGATCTATCTTTCCCCCACTTATCAAAACCCTGCGCGAAGCCACACGCAAATATGAGGCTGATCTGGTGTCGTGCAGCAAGAAGTTTTTTGAATATTTGGAAGCAAATGGCATCGACCCGAAGGATCTTGCAGGTATGTCCAACGGCTGGTACAGCTATTTTAAGAAAATGTCCAGCTTCAGCGGTAAAAAAATAGAAATTACTAAAACCCAGCTCAAACTCATCCCGGGAATTTGGGCCCATCCCAAAGCGAAGCCGGGTAGAAAAGCGATTGTTGAAGCTGCATCTGCTGATCTTGATGCCATGCTCGAAGAAGCCACATGCCTGAACGAAAAAGATTTTGGCACCTATACCCTGCAAAAAACCATCCTAAACCAGATAGACCTCATCGCAGTCATTACAGACCTGAATGCTTGTCTGGACGAAATACGCGTGGAGCGGAATATTCTTCCCATTTCATACTTCAACAGGATCGTATCCGAAGCTTTACGACAGGAACCCGTGGCATTTCTTTACGAGAGTTTTGGCAATCGATTTAACCATATTCTCATCGACGAATTTCAGGATACTTCTTCGTTGCAGTGGCTAAACCTGCTGCCTTTGTTCGAAGAGACGCTCTCACGAGGCCTCACGAGTCTGGTGGTGGGCGA
>PPFU01005989.1_pt1 | contig 10158 bp, 10 predicted proteins | sample 1535991 | NCBI WGS metagenome assembly PPFU01 (sample SAMN04901290, study PRJNA319586) | Hypolithon metagenome, whole genome shotgun sequencing project. | isolation source: Antarctic Hypolithon | place: Antarctica: Miers Valley | collected 2014 | reverse complement strand
CGGGCCGGGCGCAGCTTACGGAGGCGCTTCTCCGGGACGAACTGGCACGCCCCGGTGTCTACGTGCTCGTGGGACCGGGTGAGAGTGGGACGCCTCATATCTACATAGGTGAAGCCGACGCACTCAGTGAACGGCTCAAACAACATGCCAAACAAAAAGACTTCTGGACCAGGTTCGTCGCCTTCACGAGCACCGACCAGAACCTGAATAAGGCGCACGTGCGTTACCTGGAGGCGCGTTTGATCTCCCTGGCTAGAGCCGCGAATCAATGGGAGATCGAGAACAACGCCATCCCTGCAGATCCTCCGCTATCCGAGGCCGACCGCGCAGACGCCAACTGGTTCCTAGACGAGATGCTCGTGATATACCCGATCCTCGGCATCGACGCATTCGAATCCGCCGCATCGGAGAGTCCGGCTACCGAAGGTGCGGAAGACCTGGCTCTCTCCCAACGAGGCGCTGAAGCAAAAGGCCGGGAGACCAAAGACGGCTTCGTGGTGCTCGCCGGTTCGAAGGCCCGCGCGTCCGTAAACAAGTCGATCCACAACTACCTGCTCGAACTTCGCCAGCAGCTCATCAACCGGGGAGTGCTCGCCCCGGACGGCGACCAACTCGTGTTCACCCAGGACTATCGGTTCGCGTCACCATCGACCGCGGCAGGAGTTCTGGTGGGTGGAGCCGCCAATGGCCGTCAAGGATGGCAAGCCTCCGATGGCCGAACACTCAAGTCGATCCAGGACAAACGTACAGAGGTAGTGTCGTGATTGACGTTGGAGGTTTCTCGATGGCACATGATAATATAAGTGCCACATAGGATATTCGAGTGTCAGTACGTTTGAGAGGGAGTTGCGGGTGAGAACGGTATGATGGTCAAGGTAGGTCCGCAGGGCCGGATTGTTATTCCAGCGGCCCTCCGTGACGAATTGGGTCTCGGTGTCGGGGATGAGCTCTCCACGCGGGTCGAGGACGGTCGTCTCGTTCTGGAGCGCCGGGAAGACGTGGCGCGTAGGCTGCGGGAGCGATACGCCTCCGTTGCACCGGGTAGGAGCCTCTCCGAAGAGTTGATCTCCGAACGCCGCGAAGAGGCCGAAGCTGAGGCGCGAGGTGCGGACGATGTTAGGCCCGACGGCTCGGCGGGTGCTTGATCCGAGACGGTGGAGATTGTGTGCTCGACGCTTCGGCTCTGCTCGCGTGGCTGCGGGAAGAGCCGGGGGCGGAGAATGTGGAGCGCACCCTCGATGGGGCAAGGATCTCTGCGGTCAACCTCTCGGAGGTATTGCAGAAATCGTTGGCGGCGGGTCTTACGTTGTCGGAGATGTCGCCGCTCCCGGAAGAACTCGGTACTCTCGGCCTCTCCGTCGTGGACTTTGGGACTCGCGAAGCCGGGGTGGCGGCGGAACTGTGGTCCGTTACCCGCTCGCTGGGCCTCTCTCTGGCCGACAGGGCGTGCCTGGCGACGGCCATCTGCCTGGAGAGTCCGGCGATGACCGCGGATCGGGGCTGGGAAGGCATCGAGTGGGAGGGGCTATCCGTGGAGTTTATCCGTTGAGGCCGCCGCTCTACGTTACGGAGAGTTTTAGAGAGGAGTAAGGATGAGCGACGTCGGCCAGATCGAACGCAAGACCCAGGACCGCGTGGTGCGGATGTTCGTGGACCGACTCGGCTACCGCCCTCTCGGTAACCGCCAATACCGCCCCGGCAACAGCAACATCGAGGAGGCGGACCTGCGGGCCTGGTTGCGGAAGCGTGGCACGGGCGAGACGCTCATCACCCGCGCCCTGCACCGGCTAGGTCAGGCGGCGGCCATCGGTGAAAGCCGGAGCCTCTACACCGCCAACCGCGAAGTCTACGGACTGCTCCGCTACGGCGTGAAGGTTAAAGAAGCGGCGGGCGAGCCGAACCAGACCGTCCGGCTCATAGACTGGGAACATCCCGAGAACAACGACTTCGCCGTCGCCGAAGAGGTAACCGTCCTCGGCCACGTAACCAAGCGCCCGGACGTGGTGTTGTACGTCAACGGCATCGCGCTCGCCGTGCTGGAGCTAAAACGTTCGACTGTCTCCGTCGGTGAGGGCATCCGCCAGAACATCGGTAACCAGAAGCCGGAGTTCATCGAGCCGTTCTTTACGACCCTGCAACTCGTGATGGCGGGCAACGACACCGAAGGGTTGCGCTACGGGACCATCGAGACGCCTGAGAAGCACTACCTCAAGTGGCGCGAGGATAAGGCGGCCGCCGAAGGTCTGGACGAGCAACTGGCGCAGCTCTGCGAGCCAGGGCGACTGTTGGAGATAGTCCACGACTTCATCGTCTTCGACGCCGGGGTAAAGAAAGTCTGCCGCCACAACCAGTACTTCGGGGTGCGGGCGGCCCAGGAGCGGGTGCGGCGCCGGGAGGGCGGCATCGTCTGGCACACGCAAGGTTCGGGCAAGAGCCTCACGATGGTGTGGCTCGCCAAGTGGATAAGAGAGAACGTCCCCGATTCGCGGGTGCTCATCGTCACCGACCGCTCCGAACTGGACGAGCAGATAGAGAAAGTCTTCAAGGGCGTGGACGAGGACATCTACCGTACGCGGAGCGGCGCGGACCTTATCTCCAGGCTGAACGCAACGGAGCCGTGGTTGATCTGCTCCCTGGTACACAAGTTCGGTCGCGGTGAAACTGCAACCGCCCAGGACTTCGCCCGGGAGCTAAAAGACAGCCTACCCCACGATTTCGAGGCTAAAGGAGAGCTATTCGTCTTCGTGGACGAGTGCCACCGGACGCAGGCGGGAAAGCTGCACGAGGCCATGACCGGCATCCTGCCCGGCGCCACGTTCATCGGTTTCACCGGCACGCCGCTCCTGAAGTCCGACAAGCAGAAGAGCGTCGAGATCTTCGGCACCTACATCCACACCTACAAGTACGACGAGGCCGTAACGGATGGGGCGGTGCTCGACCTGCGCTATGAGGCGCGGGACATAGACCAGTCTCTCACCTCTCCTGAAAAGGTGGATCAGTGGTTCGAGGCGAAGACCAGCGGGCTCACCGATGTAGCCCGGGTGCAGCTAAAGAAGAAGTGGGGGACGATGCAGAAAGTCCTCTCAAGCCGCGACCGGCTGGAGAAGATCTCCGCCGACATCCTCTTCGACATGGAGACCCGCGACCGCCTGATGAGCCGCCGGGGCAACGCGATGCTCGTCTCCGGCAGCATCTACCAGGCCTGCAAGCTCTACGAGATGTTCGCCGGAACCGACCTCGCCGGGGAATGCGCCATCATAACCAGCTACGACCCCGCCCCAAGCGACATCACCGGCGAAGAATCCGGCGCGGGGCTAACCGAAAGGCTCCACCAGTACGCCGTCTATCGCCGGATGCTCGCGGACTACTTCAACGTCTCCGAAGACGCCGCCATGTACCGAACGGAGGAGTTCGAGAAAAAAGTAAAAGAGACGTTTATCAACGAGCCGGGCCGGATGCGGCTCCTCATCGTGGTGGACAAGCTCCTCACCGGCTTCGACGCGCCACCCGCTACTTACCTCTACATAGACAAGAAAATGCGAGATCACGGTCTCTTCCAGGCCATCTGCCGCGTCAACCGTCTCGACGGCGAGGACAAAGAATACGGTTACATCGTCGACTACAAAGACCTCTTCAACAGCCTCGAAGGCGCCGTAGCCGACTACACCGGCGACGCCCTCGACGGCTATGACGAAGAAGACGTTGCCGGTCTGCTGGAGAACCGCCTTGAGAAAGCCCGCGAGCGTCTGGAAGAGACCCGCGAGGCCGTGCGCGCGCTGTGCGAACCCGTGCTTCAACCACGAAACACCATAGATTACCTGCATTATTTCTGCGCCGAGGACGCCTCAGATAAGGAAGCCGTCCGCGCCAACGAGCGAAAGCGCGTCGCGCTCTATAAGGCCGTATCTTCTCTCGTGCGTGCCTACGCCAACCTCGCCAACGAGATGCCACAGGCCGGGTACACCGCCGAGCAGGCCGCCGCCGTCCACCAAGAAGTCGTCCACTACGAGAAAGTACGCGGGGAAATAAAAGTAGCCAGCGCCGACTACCTGGACATGAAGAGCTACGAGCCGGCGATGCGCCATCTTTTGGACACTTACGTGCGGGCCGAAGAGAGCGAGAAGATCTCCACCTTTGACGAACTTGGGCTGGTCGATCTGCTCGTAAATCAAGGAAAGAGCGCGCTGAAGGAGCTTCCCGAGGGAATCCGGGAAGACGCCGAGGCGATGTCCGAGACGATAGAGAACAACCTCCGCAAGGTCATCATCGACGAGCAGCCGGTGAACCCGAAGTACTACGAGAAGATGTCCGAACTACTCGACGCCCTGATCCAAAAGCGCAACGAGGACGCCCTGGACTATGAGACCTACCTGAACAACCTGATGGAGCTTGCGAAGAAGACGAAGAACCCTTCCGGCTCCGGAGAATATCCGGGGGCTCTGGATACTCCGGCCCGTCGCGCCCTGTACGACAACCTGAACCACGACGCGTCGGTCGCAGTGCGGGTGGACACCGCAGTGCGCTACACGCGGAAGGATGACTGGCGCGGCAACCACTTCAAGGAGAAGGAAGTGATGAACGCCGTGCGCGAGGAGTTGGGCGAGTACGAGACGCGGGCGGAAGAGATCTTCGAGATCGTAAAGAACCAGCGTGAGTACTAGAAGCCCATCCATCGAGGTTAGCGGCATCCGGGTCGAGGTCGTCCGAAAGCCGATCAAGAACCTGCACCTGAGCGTTCACCCGCCGGAGGGCCGGGTGCGCGTCTCCGCCCCGAACCGCACCGACGACGAGGCAGTGCGGCTAGCGGTAGTCTCGAAACTGCGTTGGATCCGCCGCCACCAACAAACCTTCGCCGACCAACCCCGCCAGTCCCCCCGCCAGATGGTCGGCGGCGAGAGCCACTACTTCCTCGGCCGTCGCTACCGCCTGCGCGTCATGGAACACAAAGGCCCGAACCAGATAAGCCTAAAAAGCAACTCCGGACTAACCCTGCGAATCCGACCCGGCACGAACCGCGACAAACGCCAACAGGTACTCAACGATTGGTACCGGCGGCACATGAAATCCATCATCCCGGATCTCATCCAGAAGTGGCAGCCGGTCATCGGTGTCGAGGTCGCCGACTGGGGCGTCAAGAAGATGAAGACTCGCTGGGGCAGTTGCAACATCCGGAACCGCCGCGTCTGGCTCAACCTGGAACTCGCCAAGAAGTCGCCGCACTGCCTCGAATACGTCCTCGTCCACGAGATGGTCCATCTGCTGGAGCGTCACCACAACAAGCGCTTCAAGGGGTTCATGGACCAGTTCATGCCCCAATGGCGGTTGTACCGGGATGAGTTGAACCAGGCGCCCTTGAGTCACGGACAGTGGGACTATTAGACGGATCCCGCCGGGGAACTGCCCGGTAACAGACGCTATACTACGCATATGAGCGAGCCGGCGACGCCACAAGAACCTCTCTCCGCCGAAGAGTATCTGGAGCTCGAACAGATGAGCGAGGTGCGCCACGAGTACGTGGCCGGGGAGATACATGCTCACGCTGGCGGTACCCGGCGTCACGATGTGATATCGGTCAATATTCTGGCCGCTCTATGGAATGCTGCCCGCGGTGGTACTTGCAGGGTCCACACCGCCGACCGGCTGCTCCAGACGGCTGGAGACGTTTTCTACTACCCGGATGTGATGGTTGTCTGCCCGCCGGAAGATGAACCGGTCGATAATGAGGCGCTCTTCGAAGATTCGCCGTGTTTGGTAGTAGAGGTCACCTCTCCTTCCACCCAAAATATAGACCGGCGCGAGAAGTTGCTCGCCTATCGCAACATTACCTCTTTGAGGGCGTACCTGATCGTGGACCAGAAAGAGCTGCGCGTCGCGCGTCACTGGCGGGATGAGTCGGGGCGTTGGTGGCGGGCGGAAGCGGTCGGAAGTGAGGGTATAGTTCCCATACCCTGTCCCGAGACCGAACTTACGCTGCCGCAAATTTACGAAGGTCTCTAACCTTGCCTCCCGAAGCTAACCCCGGCAACGCCGGTAGCAGCGCATCTCCGAGCCGTTGAGTCCGGGAGACGACGGTTGGTGAAGAAATCGGTAGGCATTCTGGCCTACGGTTCGCTCAGCGATGACCCGGGCCGGGAGATAGCTCCGCAAATAGCCGGGAAGACCGAGAGCGTAAAGACTCCTTTCGCGGTCGAGTTCGCCCGCAAGAGCCAAACACGAGGCGGGGCGCCGTCATTGGTTCCGGTCCACGAGGGCGGGTCGAGCGTGAAAGCGACGATTCTTCTCCTGAAGAAAGATGTCTCCGTAGCCGAGGCGACCGACATGCTCTGGCGTCGGGAAACGAGACGAGAAGGCGGCGGTGAGAGATACGTCGCACCCGCTTCGCCCGACGAAAATACGGTGATCGTACGCCGGTTGGAAGGCTTGGAGGGCCTGGATGTGGTGCTGTACGCTGAGATCGATGCGAATATAGCGGAGCCTGGCCCCCGGAAACTCGCGGATCTGGCTATTCGTAGCGCCGAATCCGAAGCCGGTAGGGAAGGGAAGGATGGGATTGCCTACCTGATCGACGTTAAAAAGAACGGCGTAGAAACACCGCTAATGCCGGAGTACGAGAGAGAAATACTGCGACATACGGGAACAGAGACACTCGAACAGGCGCGTGAGATGCTTGTCAGGTAAGAGGGGCGCCGGTAACGCCGTCTCTGACATAGAGCCTGGATGAATGGTGGGCTGAAGACTGTCTCGGAAAGAGGAGGATACAAAAGATGGCGGAATCTAACGGACGGGATTTCTCGGATCTCAGCGCCCTATTTCTGAACTGCACCCTGAAGCGGTCGCCGGATCTATCGCACACCGATGGCCTCATCGACATCTCGAAGTCCATCATGGAGAAGAACGGCGTCTCGGTCGAGGTGCTGCGGCCGGTGGACTTCGACATCGCCTACGGCGTCTACCCGGACATGACGGAGCACGGGTGGGAGCAAGACGAGTGGCCCGGTATCTACGAGAAGGTCCATGAGGCGAACATCCTGGTAATAACCTCTCCCATCTGGCTCGGGGAGAAATCCTCTGTTTGCACAAAAACTATAGAGCGGCTTTATTCGATGTCCGGGGACCTCAACGAGAAGGGACAGTACGGCTACTATGGGCGCGTCGGAGGATGCCTGATCACGGGCAACGAGGACGGTGCGAAACACTGCTCGATGAACATTCTCTACTCGCTACAGCACCTCGGCTACGTAATTCCACCGCAGGCGGATGCCGGATGGTTGGGCGAGGCCGGCCCCGGTCCATCCTACCTCGACGAAGGTTCCGGTGGACCCGAGAACGACTTCACCAACCGCAACACGACCTTTATGATCTGGAACCTCATGCACCTCGCGCGCATGATCGAGGACAACGGAGGCATCCCGGCCCACGGAAACCAGCGCTCGGAGTGGGACGCGGGCTGTCGCTTCGACCACCCCAACCCTCTATACCGATAGACGGCGACGTTCTTTATAAGCGCCTCGTGTAGTCTCGACCGAGATGTCCGGGATGTGCGTAAAGGCGATGCGCGGTGGGGCCGTGTGCAGTGACCGGTGCATGGCCGCCAGGTAGACGGCGTTTGCCCCGAACCGACCGTTTACGGCGTCCATAGCTTGCGCTAACCCGGACCTCCGGCTGTCTTCGGTGAATAGGGGAGGGGTCCTGCAAGTGTCATGGACGAGATCGTAGAGAACTACCGAGACCTTGTGCGGGGTTCCCGCTGCCGGACGCGATCTCCACAAGGTTGAGAGGGCCTGAACCATCGTCTGGGTGTCCTGGCAAGGTGTCAGGGACATCGAAGACTTCCACTTTTCGCCGCGGGCGTAAGAAAGACTGACGGCCATACCGCCGGCCCAGTATCCTAGTTTGCGCAGGTGGGCGGCCGCCTTATGAACGAGCCTGACTAGCACGGCCTTCGCGCCCTCCGGCGTGCGAAACTCCGGTGGTAGCACGTGGGAGTGGCCGAGCGTCCGGCGGCGGGTCGGCTGTTCCGGGAGTTCGTGTCCGCGTAGGGCGTACCACCAACGCTCCCCGACCACGCCCTTCCAGATGCGCCTCAACTCGTCTTTCGAACAGGCGCAAAGCTGCTCTACGTTCTTTACTCCGCTATTCTCCAACCGGGCGTGCATGCGGCTGCCGATGCCGGTCAGGTCTCGCAAAGAGAGCGAGTACAGCTTGCGGGGCAGGTCTTCCGGTGAGAGCGCCGTCAGGCCGTCGGGCTTCTGCATCTTACCGGCTATCTTGGCGAGGAAACGGTTCGGCGCGAGGCCGATAGAGCAAAGCAGGTGCGTTCCTACCTGCTCGTGGATCGCCGCTTTGACACTTTTTGCCACGGCGACGGCTCCGTCCGGCTCTCGCTGCCGCAGTCCCATCTTGCAGAACATCTCGTCTATGGAGGTGACTTTATGGATGGGCAAGACTGAGTCCACTGCCGCCACGATCTTCTCGTGAGTCTGCACGTATAGCGGCGGCCGCGCCTCGACTATTCGCAGTTCCGGGCATAGCCTGCGGGCGTCGAAGACTTTGGTCCCGGTTCTTATCCCGTACTGCTTTGCTTCGTAGCTGGCGGCGATGGCGCACGTGTTCTCAGCCATCACGGGGACCACCGCGACCGGACGGCCACGGAGCTCCGGACGGAACTGCTGTTCTACGGAGGCGAAATAGGAGTTCATGTCCAGGGACATCCAGGTGAGATTTCCGACTACTTCTATGCAACGCTTCGGGGTCATTTGGGTAGCGTAGATAGATGCGATGAACCGCCGATGATTTTGCGTTGAAACTAAAAGCTAGGGGCTTCCCGAAGCCTCGTCCCGCTCGTCTGTCGCCATGTCGAAGGGAGGTCTGCCGTCTCCTGCCTCCGGCGCCTTGTCCGGCGGCGCGTCTTCTGAGAGGACCATCCAGCCGAACGGGTCCACCCGAACCTCGTGCCAATCTTTCCTCGGATAGTACTCGGTGGCGAAGACGTAACGGTTGCCTTCCTTCAGACTCTGTGCCGGCACGTATCCGTCGACTGGAAAACCGTTGCCGAAACACACCGTTGCCCTGGTGCCCGGTGGTGGCACGCTGAGTTGATTGACGGTTACGGTTCGCCCGGCGGTAAGGCCGCTGTCGAGCGATTCGTCTTTCCTGACTTCCTCTATCCGGACTTCGAAACGGGCGGTCGAGGTCCAACCTTCCAGGAACGGCGTCGGGTCGTTATCCCCGTAGGTTGCCAGGTGCGTGACTTCGCCGACGAAGACTTCTTCGGAGTTACGCATCAGCTTCCGCTCGTCTCTGGGATCGAAGTCGAGGTTAGACTCGAACGATATGGGCGCCCGATCCTCGGCATACGTTTCGCGAGCTTCAGAATCGGACCTACTCCGCTCCTTGTCGAGAATCTGGCCCAAAAGTAAGACTGAAACAACCACCATTGCGGCCAAAATCGCCAGTAGCGTTAGAATTGAGGCGAGGATTGTCTTTCGCTTGCCCATCGAGGTTCAAAGAATTATCTCACCGGTGAAAGTTTCGTGCCACGGAAACGGCGCCGGGGAGTCGCCTACAGTTCGATGCTAGGATTGTGAGAGATTCCTTGAAACTAGGAGGTGGCGATGACGAAAGACAAACGTAAAACCGGTGAGAAGCTAGAATTTCTAGGCTGGGTTTTATTCGTAATCTCCGCACTCTTCTTCGTATCCGCAAGCCTGCGTACCGGAGACATTGTGGGGTTGCTCGGTGGGATCTTCTTTCTGCTCGCCTGCCTGGTGTTTCTGGCCGCCTTTCGAGAGCGTGACGGCAAGGGCTCAAGGTAGATTTTCGGAGAGCCAGTCTTTGGCTTCCTCAATTTCTTCGTAGGTTAGGGGGTGCCCAATGTCGCGCCAGCGCAAGTCTACTTCGGCGCCGGCTTCGCGGAGCATGTTCGCCAGTTGTTCGGTGTTGTCCGATGGGATCATCTGGTCCCTCGTGCCGGCGGCCATAAAGACCGGTAGGCTGGATAGGTCCGGGGTCACTTCGGGCTCTAGCGGGACCATCGAACGGAACAATATCGCCGCGCGGAGGAGGCCGGGGTGCAGCAGGATCAGGCTGGCCGCAATGTTTGCCCCGTTTGAGTAGCCGATCCCGATGAGCTTCGCCGGGTCGAAGCCGTACTCTTCC
>PPFU01008850.1_pt1 | contig 10163 bp, 13 predicted proteins | sample 1535991 | NCBI WGS metagenome assembly PPFU01 (sample SAMN04901290, study PRJNA319586) | Hypolithon metagenome, whole genome shotgun sequencing project. | isolation source: Antarctic Hypolithon | place: Antarctica: Miers Valley | collected 2014 | reverse complement strand
AGTGGCGGGCGTCCGATCGCCTAGTCCGCCTTGCGCCGGGCGTCGACCTGGTTCCGGATCTGCTCGACGACTGGTCCCATCTGGCCGCAGCGTGCTTCGCTCGTTTCGGGGCTCTGGCCTCCCACCGATCAGCCGCCAACCTTTGGCGGCTCGATGGCATCGACGAAGACATCGTCGAGATAGCGGTTCCGGGGCCCGTACGCAGCCGCACCGAGATCGTGCATCGCAGCGACGACCTCGCCGGCTTCGAGGTGACGGAGCGAGAAGGCATCCCTTGCACCGACCCCACCCGTACGCTCATCGATCTCGGGGCCGTCGTCGGCGACGACGTGGTGGAACGGGCGCTCGAGTCCGCCCTGCGGCGCCGTCTCACGTCCCTTCCCCGGCTGGGTTGGCGCCTGGAGCAAGTGGCCCGCCGGGGTCGCCCGGGCCCCCCGGCGCTACGGCGGGTGCTGGCACGCAGACCGCCGGGCGCACCTCCCACCGAGAGCGAGCTGGAGACACTCTTCCTCCAGTGCCTCCGAGCCGCCGGCGTTCCCGCACCGGTACGCCAGCACCGGATCCAGCTCCCGGACGGCTCCTGGATCCGCCTCGACGACGCCTACCCCGATGCGCTGGCGTTCATCGAGCTGGACGGGTGGGCGACGCACCGCTCCAAGGAGGCCTTCCGCCGCGACCGCCGCCGCCAGAACCAGGCGGTCATCCTGGGATGGAAGTCGCTGCGCTTCACATGGGCCGACATCGTCCACCAGCCGGAACGGGTGGCGGCGGAGGTAATGGCGCTCTTGCGCAGCCGGCAGACCGCGAGACTGCGGTCATGAACCGAGAATGGGACGCCGCTACCTACGACCGGGTGGCCCTCCCCCACCACAGCTGGGCAACCGTGGTGCTCGACCGCCTCGAGCTGTCCGGCCACGAGTCCGTCCTCGACGCCGGTTGCGGCAGTGGCACGGTGACCGAGCAGCTCCTAGCCCGACTCCCCGCGGGGCGGGTCATCGCCGTCGATGGGTCGGCCCGCATGTTGGAGGAGGCGCGCCGGCGCCTGGCGGCGGACATGGAGCGGGTGTCGTTCGTCCACGCCGACCTGAACCGGCCCCTGCCGGTCGACCCGGTGGACGCCGTAGTGTCGTCCGCCACCTTCCATTGGATCGCCGACCACCGGCGCCTGTTCACCAACCTGGCCGCCATCATCCGGCCCAGCGGCACCCTCTCGGCACAGTGCGGAGGCGCCGGAAACGGTGCCTCCGTACAGCGAGCGCTCGACGACCTCGGCTTCACCGGTCCCGACCCCTGGCACTTCGCCACCGCCGAAGAGGCCGAAGCCGACCTGGCGGCTGCCGGCTTCGTCGACCTCCGCACCTGGCTCACCCCCGCTCCGGCGCCCCTCCCGCCCAACGACGTGGAGGCCTACCTCTCCTCAGTGGTGCTCGGCTCCCACCTCGAACACATCCCCCAACCCGAGCAGGCCGACTTCGTACGAGCAGTAGCCGAACACCTCCCCGCCCCCGAGATCGACTACGTCCGCCTCAACCTGACCGCCCACCTCCCCTAACCGCCGACATCCCGGACGCCGAAGGCGGCCCAGCGGGCGAAGCCCGCAGAAGGTGTTCAGCGCTCCGGTCGCCGGGCTTTGCCCGGTGGCGGAGCACAACCAGTTCGCCGAGCAACCTCCGGTTGCGAAGGCGACTAGGGGAGGCGCGAGAACCACACCAAGGAGGTGGCGGCCGCCAGGAGGGCGAAGGCGAAGGCGGCGCCGGTGAACCAGGTCCCCACCTCCCGCTGCTCCGTCTCGAAGCCGATGGAGCTGCCGATGTCCTGGTAGACGGAGGTGAGCTCCTCGGTGGTGGCCGCCTCGAAGGAGGAACCCCCGGTGGACTCGGCCAGGGCCGCCAACGCCGCCTCGTCGACGGCCACCGGGATGGTCTCGCCCTGGTAGGTGATGACGCCCTCGGGCGTGCCGAAGGCGATGGTGGTCACCGGTACCTCCGCCTGGCGGGCCGCTTCGATGGCTAGCTCGTTGGGTGTTCCCACCTGGGTCTCGCCGTCGGAAAGCAACAGGATGTGGGCAGGGACGGGTTGGCCGTCGACCGCCTCGGGCACCAACTCGATGGCGTCGAGGGAGGTGAGCACGGCGTCGCCGATGGCGGTGGACTCCGCCAGCTCCAGGCGGGAGATGGCCTCGGTGACCAACGTGCGATCGGTGGTAGGCGGCACCAGGACCCGGGCCGAGCCGGCGAATGCCACCAGCCCCAGGTTGATGGGCTCGGGCAGGAGCTCGGCAAACGACGTCGCTGCTTCCTGGGCCGACGCCAGCCGCGAGGGGCTGACATCGGTGGCATCCATCGAGATGGACACGTCGATGGCCAGGATGACGGTGGCCCGCTCTCGAGGCACTAACTCGGCCCGGGCGGGACGGGCCAGCGAGAGCACCATGCCCGCCAGCGAGACCACCAGCAAGGCGGCCGGGACGTGGCGGCGCCAGCCCGGTCGCCGGGGGGCGACGGAGCTGAGCAGGGCCAGGTTGGTGAAGCGCACGGCGTAGCGCTGGCGACCACGTACCTGGACCACCAGGTAGGCCAAGGCCACGGCGGCCACCACGAGCAGGAGCAGCAGCCGGTCGGCGGCGAGAAAGCTCATGGGCGAACGGCGCCGGCGCCGGCGGAAGCGGCCCGGCGTCGCAGACGGCGACGGCCGACGAAGCCGACCAGGTCGAAGAGCCAGTCCCGGTCAGTCCGCAGCACCAGATGGTCGGCCCCGGATCCCCGTAGAGACATCGCCGTCTCCTGACGCTGGTGCGCCGCCGCCTCCCGGTAGCGCTCCCGCAGGCGGCGGTCGCCGGTTTGGACCTCCAGATGGCCGCCGGTCTCGGGATCGACCAACCGCAGCAACCCGACGTCGGGCAGCTCCAGCTCCCGGGGATCGAGCACCTCCACGGCCACCACGTCGTGGCGCCCGGCCAGCGCCCGCAACGGCCGCTCCCAGTCGGACACGCCCACGAAGTCGCTCACCACCACCACCATGCCCCGACGGCGGGCGACCCGGCGGCACGCCTCCAGCGCCCCCGCCAGGTTGGTGGCGCCGCCGCCGTCGGCCCGGGGCATGGACGCCACCCGGTGCAATAGGGCGAGCAGGTGGTCGCGACCGGGCCGGGCGGGGATGGTGGCCACGCCGTGACGATGGACCAGCACGGCACCGAAGCGGTTGCCGACCCGGGCGGTCAGATGACCGACGGCGGCCACGGCGGCCACCGCCAGGTCACGCTTCTCGCACGAGGCCGTGCCGAAGTCGAGGCTGGCGGAGAGGTCGGCCACCACCCATGTCTCCAGCTCACGGTCGGCGATAGGCATGCGCACGTGCGCCTCGCCGGTGCGGGCGGTGACGTTCCAGTCCATCAGGCGGACGTCGTCGCCGGGCTGGTAGGCCCGGGCCTCCCCCGCCTCGGTGCCGGGACCGGGCAAGAGGCCCTGGTAGTCGCCTTGCAGGATGCCGTCGAGGCGACGGGTGACGGTGAGCTCGAGCCGGCGCAACAACTGCTCGGTGGCGCCCCGCCCGCCGGCCGGCACCGGGACGCCCCGAGCCGGGATCACGACGAGGCGACGGCGTCGGCCCGCCGGGCCTCGACCAGGGGTGCCGTCACCACCGAGAGCACCCGGGCCAGGACGGCGTCGGCCTCGACCCCCTCGGCCAGCGCCTCGTAGGACAGCACCAGCCGATGGCGAAGCACGTCGAAGGCAACGTCGAAGATGTCCTGGGGCACGGCGTAGTCACGGCCCCGCAACAAGGCCAGGGCTCGGCCGGCGGCGACCAGGCCGAGGCTGCCCCGGGGGCTGGCGCCGTAGGCGATGTAGGGAGCCAGCTCGGCCACCCCGTGGTCACCGGGATGGCGAGTAGCCAGCACCAAGCGCACGGCGTAATCGGTGACCCCGGCGTCGACGAACACGGCGTCGGCCGCCTCCTGCAGGCGGACCAGGTCATCGATCTCGATGACCTGGGCGGCCACCGGCGGACGCACGCCCATACGCCGCACCACCTCGGTCTCCTCGGCATGGGTGGGATAGCCCACCACCAGCTTCATCAGGAAGCGGTCACGCTGGGCCTCGGGCAGGGGATACACGCCCTCGCTCTCGATGGGGTTTTGGGTGGCCAGCACCAGAAAGGGCAGGGGCACGGGGTGGGTGACGCCCCCAATGCTCACCTGGTGCTCGGCCATGACCTCGAGGAGCGCCGACTGCACCTTGGCCGGAGCCCGGTTGATCTCGTCGGCCAGCACAAAGTTGGCGAAGATGGGGCCCAGCTCCACATCGAAGCGCTCGGCCCCGGCCCGGTAGATCCTGGTGCCGACGATGTCGGAGGGGATGAGGTCGGGGGTGAACTGCAGGCGCACAAAGGTCCCGCCCATGGTGGTGGCCATCGTTTCGATGGTCAGCGTCTTGGCCAGGCCGGGCACCCCCTCGATGAGGCAGTGACCCCGGGCCAGCAGCCCGACCAGCAGGCGTTCGAGCAGCCGGTCCTGGCCGACGATGACCTTCTTAGCCTCGAAGAGCACCCGCTCCAACAGGGCGGCCTCGTCGGTGGCGGGAGCGGCACGGACAGCGGGGCGGGGGTCACTCACCCCGGCCACGCTACCGGGGGCCGAGCAGGCCTCGGGGTCAGCCAGACAGCAGGAGGGAGCGGATCCCGAGGCCCATAAGAAAGAGGCCACCGAGGCCGTAGAGCAAGTAGCGATGGCGCTCGAGCTGCGACCGGTAGGAGTAGATGATCCCCACGGTGGCGATGGCGACGAAGCCGTAGAACGTGTGGAACTGGTCGGCTTGGCGGCCCTGGGCGGCCATCATGGCGACCCCGAAGATCACCTCCACAAAGATGGCCACCTCGGCCACCAGGATGAACCACCACAGGGCGCGGGAGCGCAGCCGTGGGACCCAGTGGGCGCCCAAGGCCCACGAGCCGGCCACGGCATTGCCCACGATGACCACCCACGCCCCCACCACGTGGAGGTCGTACAGCGTCAGGGGTGTCCTCTCCTCAACTCGCGAGTCCCTCGAAAAGCGACGTCTCCAGCACTTTGACGGGAACTGGGGTGTCTCGGCGGATGAACCACTCCAGGCCGAAGGCGGCGGCGAAGGCTTCCTCGGGCAGCGCCAAGAAGAACGACTGCTCGCTGATCTGACTGGCGTGGGCACGCATGGCGGCCCGCTTGACCGCCAGCCACGGCCTCACGTCCACGGCAGTGGTCAAGAACTCCTCGCCCACCCCGAGGTCCATCTCGTCGACGGCGGGTGCTTCGGCCCAGGCCGGGAAGGTGGCCACCAGGCGCCGGAGGCGGTCACGGTTGACCGTGGACTCGTACACCCGCTCGGTACCCGCCAGCGTGCCCGCCCGCACCCCGACCCGATGTACCTGGATGTGGTCCGGATGCCCGTAGGTGCCGTGGTCGTCGTACACCGTGAGGATGTCAGCCGACTCCTCGGACAAGATGGCTGCCAGCCGTCGGGCGGCGTCCTCCACATCGGCCTGCCAGAAGCTGCCCGGGGCCGAATTGGACTCCATGCCGGCCATGCCGGAGTCGCGGTAGCCGAGGAACTCGACGCGATCGACTCCGAGGAGCGAGGCGGAGGCGGCGGTCTCAACCACCCTCCGGTCGGCCAGCGCCTCACCTGGCTCGAGGAACCCGTCGGCCACCTCCCCTTGCTCTCCCCCGGTGGCTACAACCAGCACGACGCGGTGGCCCTGGGCGGCGGCAGAAGCCATGACCCCGGCGGTGGCGATGGCCTCGTCGTCAGGATGGGCGTGAAAGCAGACCAGCGTGGCCATGTCCCGATCATGCCATCGGACCCCGGCCAAGGTTGAACCGCCTGCCGATCGGGTACACCTGGGCCAGCGGCGGTACATCAACGTGGCTCGCCTCGGGCGGCCCACAGAGGAGGTTGCAGGTCATGGGTATCGGAGTCAGCGTTTTCCTTCTCGCCGTCGGGGCGATCCTTGCCTTTGCCATCGACGTGACCGTTTCCGGCATCGACCTCGACACGGTCGGGGTGATCCTCATGATCGTCGGCGCCATCGGGCTGCTCATCTCCGCGCTGTTCCTCAGCAGCTTCTCGCCCTATGGCGGGCGCGGCGCCGATCGCGAAACCGTGGTGCGCGAGGAGCGCTTCTAGCTTCTCGTGCCGGGCTCGGGCGGACGGTTACATCCGCTCTAGCAGCTGGGACTTCTCCTTCTCGAACTCGGCATGGGTAAGCACGCCTCGGCGACAGAGCTCGTCGAGGCGCTCGAGTTGTTCCACCAGCGAGAGGCCACCTTCGGCCCGGTCGCGGCCCGAGTACATCCGCTCGTGGTTGTCCTCGATTTGGCGGTAGATCTCATTTTGGACCAGGGAAGGGCGGGGGATGTCGCTGAACGCCTGACGACCCCGCTCCCCGCCGGACTCGATGACGAGATCGCCGCAGCGCAGCATGCGCTCCAGCACCGACTGGCGGAAGAAGACGGTGTTCACCCGCTCCAACGGGATCTCGATCCCTTCCTTGGCCACCAGTCCCTTGCGGTGGATGAGGCGGTCGCTGGTGACCACGAAGTTGGTGCTCGCCCACCGGGCATAGCGCAGGGCGAAGCGCACCAGCGCCACGAGGGTCGCCGCCGCCGCCGCCACCTGCAGCCATTCGGGCCAATCGGCGGCACTGAGGGCGACGAGGATGCCGAGGGCGGCGACGAGCACCAGGGCGGGCAGGGCGAAGGTCGACCAATGGGGGCGCAGGTCGAGGACCTTGATCTCGCCTTGGTTGAGCAGCCTCGACGGGAAGGCCATCCGCCGATGCTACGCCTGTTGGCGCTCTGGTCAGCGGTAGCTCCGGCGCCGGAAGACCCGGTCGGTCGCCACCAGGCGGTCGAGGAACAACAGGCCGTCGAGATGATCGAGTTCGTGCTGGGCGGCGCGGGCTTCGAAGGCGTCGAGCTCCAACTCCCGCTCGTCGCCCTCGGGGGTGATGCCTCGCACCACCATCACCACGGACCGGGCGACGTCACCGGTCAGGTCGGGCACGCTCATGCACCCCTCCCGGCCCACCTCGGACTGCCCCGCCTCCCCCCGGTCGAGCACCTCGGGGTTCAACAGCACCACCTCGCCGTGACAGGAGCGGGCCTTGGGGTGGCCGCTGACATCAAAGCAGAACGCCCGCAGCGAGACCCCGATCTGGGGGGCGGCCACGCCCACGCTGTGGGCGGACGCCCGCATGGTGTCGACGAGGTCGGCGGACAGGGCTCGAGCGACGTCATCGATCTCTCCCACCCGCTGGCAAGGTCGGCCGAGAACGGGGTGGGGAAGCTGCAGAACGGGTCGGATCACCGCCGGGCTACAGGATGTCGGCGTCGTCGGGCCGGATGTGGACCTCGACCCCAAGGGAGGTGGCCAGCATGGCCAGGTCGTCGGCTAGCGTCTCGGCGTCGGTGGTCGAAGGCAGGGTGATCCGCAGCAACAGCACGTAGGCCAGCTGGGAACGATCTCCGACCACCCGGGTGCTCAGGTCGACCACGTTGGCGCCGCGCTCGGCCAGCAGCTTGGTAACCCGGTGCACGATGCCGGGCCGGTCGGCGCCGTGCACCGAGACCGACCAGGTGGAGGAGGGGTACGCTCCCCCGGCGTCGTCGTCGGCGTCGACGATGGCGTCGACCACCGGCCGCACGGCCACGCTGAGCCCGAGGTCTCTGACCCCGGCCGCCAGATCGGCCTCGAGCGCCTCCGCCGGCTGGTCGTCAGGGATCTCGACCACCAGCATCATGGCGAAGTGCCCGCCGAGGATGGTCATGGCGCTGTCCTCGAGGTTGCCACCGTGGTCGATGAGCACGCCGGTGACGGCGGCCACCATGCCGGGGCGGTCGACACCGAAGGCGGTGACAGCGACGTGAGCCATGCGACGGTGCCCGGAGCGGGCTCAGCCCCAGCCCAGCTCGTCGAGGCGGTGGTCGTCGATGCCGAAGTGATGGGCGACCTCGTGGATCACCGTCACCCGCACTTCCTCGATCACTTCGGCCTCACTCTCGCATCGTCGGCAGATGGAGCGACGATAGACGCTGATGCGATCCGGCATGGCCAGTCCCCCGTAGGCCTCCCGCTCGGTGAGCGGCACCCCTTCGTAGAGCCCGAGCAGTCCCATGGGCGAAGCGTCCCGCACCTGGACCACCACGTTGTCCATCAGGCGGCCCAACTCCTCGGGGATCTCGTCGAGGGCGTCGGCCACCAGCTCCTCGAAGCGGTCCAGGGGAACGTCGATCACGGCGGCGAAGATACCTCCCGCCGTCCTCCTTCGTTCTTTGTCGCGTTCACCTCACCCCGTGTAGCGAACGCCACAAAAACCGAGGGGGCGGGAGGGTGGGGCGCAAGGCCTACGGGAGGATCAGGTGGAAGTCGCCGAACTCGTGGCCGAGGTAGCCCTCGGAGCGGGCGGCGGCATAGCTGCGCTCGACGAGCGGGGCGCCGGCCACCGCCTCGAGCAGCTGGAGGTGGGAAGCCTCGGGATCGTGCCACCCGGTGATCAGGGCGTCCACCACCCGGACTCCCCGCTCGGGGGTGACGACGAGCCCGGTCCAGCCCCGGGCCGCATGCACCACCCCAGCGGTATCGGCGGCACTCTCCAACGCCCTGGTGACGGTGGTGCCGACCGCCACCACCCGACCGCCCTCGGCGCGCCCGGCGTTGATGACCGTGGCGGTGGACGCCGGCACCTGGTAGCGCTCCGGGTACGGCGCCTCACCGATCTCCAGGCTCGACACCCCGGCGTGCAGGGTCACCGGGACGACCACTACTCCCCGCACCACCAGGTCGGTCACCAGCTCGGGCGTGAACCCTCGCGCCGCGCTCGGCATCTCGGCGCTGCCCGGGTGGCGGGCGAAGACGGTCTGGTAGGCGGCCAAGGGCCAGGACCGTTCCGAGCAGCCGTAGCGGATGGGCCGGCCGGCCCGGGCCAGGTAGGCGAGCACGCCGCCGGGGAGCTCGAGCGATGCCGTCCACAGCCGGGAGGGCAGGGGGGCGCCCAAGGGATAGACGTCGTCGAGCACCACGCCACCCCCACCGGTCAGCTCGAGGCGCTGACCGACGACCCCCTGGCCGAGGGCAGGCTTGCGGCCCCACACGGCCGGCGCAGCTCGACCACCCAGCGCCCATCGGCCAGCTCGGTGGACAGGTGGACGAGCAGCCCGTCAACGGCTGCCACCGCCGCCGGGAGGGTGGCCGAGGTGTTGACCACCACCACGTCACCGGCCTGCAGATGCGACCCCAGCCGGGAGAAGGCGCTGTGGTCGATGTGCAGGTCGGCCCGCCGGGCGACCATGAGCCGGGTCCCGGCATTCTCCGGTCCGAGGGCGGCGGCCAGCGGCGCTGGAGGACCGGAGAGACGCCTCGGCGCGGCGGTGGTGGTCACGGGCGGGCCGGAACGAGGTGGCGAGCGAGGTAGCGCCCGCTCGGCAGGGTCCCGTCGAGAACCGCCCGTAGGCCAGGCACGCTCGCCTCGGGCGGGGGGCGGTCGGACAGGTCCTCGCCCGGGAAGGCCTCGGCCTGCATCCGGGTGCGCATGTCGCCGGGGTCGACCTGGTACACCGCCAGCTCCGGGTGCTCGGCCGCCAGCACTCGGGCCAGGTGCTCCAGGGCGGCCTTGGACGACCCGTACCCTCCCCACCCCTCGTAGGCCTCCACCGCGGCGTCGGAGGTGACCGCCACCACCCGGGCGCCGGGGCGGAGCCGGGAGAGGGCCAGCTGGGTCAGGGCCAACGGAGCCAGCACGTTCACGGCGTAGACCTGCGCCAGCGCGTCGAGGGGATAGTCGGCCAACCGAGGCAGGGGACTGGGGCCGAGCACGCTGGCGTTGTGGACCAGGGCATCGAGGCCCGACGGTCCGGCGAGATCGTCCACCGACGCCATGAGGGCCAGGCGGTGGGCGGGGTCAGCCACGTCGCCGGCCAGCGCCTGGACCGGCGTGCGAGTGGCTAGCTCGGTGGCGGCGGCGGCGGCCAGAGCAACCGGCTCCCGGGCGTCGATGACCAGCGACCAACCGTCGCCGGCCAGGTCGCGAGCCAGGGCCAGGCCCAGCCCCCGAGAGGCACCGGTGATGAGGGCGAGACGGGAAGGCTCCATGGCGACGACGGTAGGGACCCCCCCCCCCCCCCCCCCCCCCCC
>PPFU01012747.1_pt1 | contig 10171 bp, 6 predicted proteins | sample 1535991 | NCBI WGS metagenome assembly PPFU01 (sample SAMN04901290, study PRJNA319586) | Hypolithon metagenome, whole genome shotgun sequencing project. | isolation source: Antarctic Hypolithon | place: Antarctica: Miers Valley | collected 2014 | reverse complement strand
ACAAGCCGCCCATTTCGGCTTCCACCTCACCCCGGCCACAGAGTAAATCAGGTTCTGTTTCTTAGAAGCAGGCTTGGCGTGCGGGCTCCACCACGCTTCTACTCCCCGCATGGCCTCGCTCTCCTCCCGCTCCGCAGCCGCCCCGCTGGTCGATCCCGCCGCGGTCGCGCGCCTGCGCCGCGGCCAGCTCCACGCGCGGCTCCCGATGGCAGGCACGATGTCGGGCCATCACAAAAGCCCGCATCGCGGCTCGAGCGTCGAGTTCGCTGAGTATCGCAAATATGTGCCGGGCGACGACATTCGCCTGCTCGACTGGCGGGTCTATGCGCGCTCCGACCGGTTTTACATGAAGGAATTCGAGGCCGACACGAACCTGCGCGCCTGCTTCGTCCTCGACACCAGCGCCTCGATGGGCTTCGCCGCGCGCGGCCCGAGCAAGCTCGACTACGCGCGCCGGATGATCGCCACGCTCGCCTACCTCATCGTGCAGCAGGGCGATGCCGTCGGGCTCACCTGCGTCGCCGCGGAGCCGATCGCCGACATCCCCGCGCGGCGCAATCCCGCCCACCTGCGCAACATTTTCGACCGTCTGGAAAAGCTCGAACCAACTGGCGGGACAGAGCTGATCCCCGCGCTTCACGCGCTCGCCGAGCGCATCCGGCAGCGCGCTCTCGTGCTCGTTTTCTCCGATTGTTTCACCGACGTGGAGGCGCTGCTCGGCTGCCTCCAGCACCTGCGTTTCCGCAAGCACGATCTCGCCGTGTTCCACCTGCTCGACCCAGCGGAGCTGGCGTTCGACTTCACGCACCCGATGCGTTTCGTCGATCTGGAAAGCGCCGCCACCGTGCTGGCCGAGCCGGAGATCATCCGCCAGCGCTACTTCGAGGCACTGAACAGCTACCTCGAGCGCATCAAGACCGGCTGCCGCGAATTTCACGCCGAATACCGCCGCGTCACGACCGACGAGGATTACGAAAAAGTGATCGCCAACTTCCTCGTCGAGCGGGCACGGAGAAAGTAGTCGTGATTTAGCGATCTGGTTCGAACGCCATCAGTCGTTTTCCGGGCCCCGAGCGGGGACTGTTCACGAAGAACAATGTGCCTCCCCCCACATGGCGCACAGGCGTCATCGCATCGTTTCCAAAGCCCAAACGCTTCGCATATCTCGTTCCTGCTTTTATCCGATTGTCGGCTGCGTAGAACGCAATCCATACATACTCCGTTTCTTCTGTGGATATGGTGACGACTTGGTCCGGGCCACCGACCGAGGCCAGATTGATCGATTTTCGATAAGGCACCTGAAACTCGAGCCGCACGGAACACTCGGCGGGATGTATGTAGGCACAGGCTTTCGCCTCAGTTCGGAGGCGTTGACGACTGTGCGCCGCGGGGAAGGTGTTCGTTGTGAGACGTCGGTTCTGGGCGCGTCCTTTGGTGTTGGCCGCGGTGCCGGAGATATCTGATAGAGCGGTTGGGCCGGTATCATGGTTTCCTGGCGCGCCGAAGGTGCACTCTGCTGGAGAGTCTGCATTGAATATAGCTGGGGCGCAGACTGCATCGCGCCGTATCTCGGAAAGCTGTCTGCGGTCACACTTCTGCCTGAATCCGGCAGCCCGCGCAGATTCCACCATGCCGTCACCGCGGCGGCTGCAATCAACACGGCAAAAGACAGCCATGCCAACGGAGACACCGCTCTCGATGCACGCCGATCCTCAATGGACATCGGTCGGAAATTTCCAAGCTCAAAGCCGGGGAAGTAGTGACCAATCGTCTGCCAGACCCGCGTCTCAGTGGACTGACAGGGAGTATTCTTGTCGATGGCGTGCCGCTTGTATTTGCGGGCCAATTCCTCCGCCGTGAGGGGCCCGCTGACTTCGTTGCGGGTATTGATCCGGTAAAATCTCATCGCCCGGCAGAGAGCAAAAACGATACCACCGGTTTGTCGGTATTGATTGCGGTGGCGAGCGCTGCTGCAATCCATCTGCTCATCTGCTACCTCCACAATGCTCCGCCTTCTCTCCATTCTCGCCAATATTACCGCTACCACTGCTCTCGCCGGCGACCTGCCGTTTTACATCGGGACTTACACCGGCAAGTCCGGCAGCAAAGGCATCTACGCCGGGAGCATCGACTCGGAGACCGGGAAGCTCGGCCCGATCCGGCTCGCGGGGGAGGCGGTAAATCCCAGCTTTCTCGCGCCCTCTCCAGATGGCGCGCATCTTTACGCGGCGATGGAGGAAAAAGGCGGCGCGGTGGGAGCTTTCAAAGTCGGCAAGGACGGCTCGCTGACTTTGCTCAATCGTCGTGAATCCGGTGGAAACGGCGCGTGCCATGTGTCGGTCGATCCCAGCGGGCGGTGCGTCTTTGTCGCGAACTATGGGAGCGGAAGCATCGCCAGCTTTCCGCTCGAGGCTGACGGATCGCTCGGGGAGCGCGCGAGTTTCATCGAGTTTACGGGGAGCGGCCCGGATGCCTCGCGGCAAAAATCGCCGCATGCCCACGCGATCTACGCGGATGCGGCCAGCCGCTTCGTCTATGTGTGCGATCTCGGGACGGACAAAGTTTGGATCTATGCGCTCGATCCTGCGACGGCGAAACTCACGCTGGCCGAGCCTCCATCCGCGAGCGTCCCGGCGGGGGGCGGGCCGCGCCATCTCGCGTTGCATCCGGGCGGACACTTTGCCTACGCGAACAACGAAATGGGCAACAGCGTCACCGCCTTCACGCGCGATGCGGCGACCGGCGCTTTGACTCCACTGCAGACGCTCTCCACGCTCCCGCCCGGAGTGTCCGGCGACGGGGGAAAGACCGCCGAGATTTTCTGCCATCCGACCGGGAAGTGGCTCTACGTCTCGAACCGCGGCCACGACAACATCGCCGTCTTCGCCATCGCGGAGGACGGCCGGCTCACTTTCCTCGAAGTCCCCCCCGCGGGAGTGAAGACGCCGCGCGGCTTCGCGCTAGACCCCAGCGGGCGGTGGCTTGTCGTCGGCGGACAGGACGATCACCGCATCACCGTCTTGAAAATCGACCCGGCGACTGGACGCCTCACCGCGACGAGCGAATCCGGCGAGGTGGGAGCGCCGGTCTGCGTTGTTTTCGCACCACAGGGCGAATGACAGCTCACCGCTCGTAGATCGGCAGCAGCCGGTAGTTCAGCGCCATCGAGAGCAGCGACGCCGCCGTCGAGAAAGTCGGGCCGAACTGTCCCTCCCACGAGCCGTCCGGCGACTGGGTCTCGGTGAGCAGCTTCACGTTCACCGCGTTCCATTCCTCCCACACCTCCGGCGCCATGCGGAAATGCGCCTGCGCCGCGTAGTAGAGATAGTAGTGGAAATAGCTGTTGTCCGGCTCCCCGCCGCGCCGGAGAAAATCGACCGCCGCTTTGTAGGGTGCCGTCCCCTGCTGATGCGCCAGCGCGAGGCACGTCACCCCGATGGCCGTCCGCGCGGCATTCGGCCCATTCGGATCGGTGTAGCCGATGCCGCCATCGCCCGCCTGGCAATCGAGCAAAAACTGCAGCCCCTTTTTTAGCGCCGGCTCCGGCACCCCGAGACCCGCGTTCCGCGCCGCGAAGAGCGCCACGATCTGCGCCCCGCTCACCGTGCTGTCCGCGTCGCTGGACTCCGGCGAGTAGCGCCACGCGCCATAGGGATTCCGCTCCTGCGAACTAAGGATCAGCCCGACCGCCGCCTTAAGCGCCGGCCCGAGCCGCGGATCATCGACCACGCCATAGCACTCCGCCAGCGCCAGCGTCGCGAACCCGTGATTGTACATCGAGCTGCCGATGTAGCCGTTGTCCGCCTTCTGATTCGACAGGATGAAATCGAGCCCGCGCCGAATCGCCGGCGCGTAGGGCCCAACATTCGGGTCCTCCCCGTGCGCGAGGATCGCCAGCATCGAGAGTCCGACCACCGCCGGCTCAGTCCCGTATTGCGTCTCCCACGCGCCTTTGTCCGTCTGCGTCTCCACGAGAAAATTCATCCCTTTCACATACGCTCGCTCGACCTCCGGCGGGATCGTATCGCTGTCCGGTGTGAAAAGAGTCTGGGCGTGCGCCAGACCCGTCACTCCCACGAGCACAATGCTGAGAAACCCTGCCTTCATTTGATCTCCTCGATCGCATTGTAATACCCCTGCAGCGCATCGCGGAACTCCGCCGGCATCCGCTCCCCGCTCACCCCGCTCCCCTTTTCCACCGCGCGCTCCTCGCCCGCGTCACCTGTCCGCGCTCCGGCAACATCGACGTTTTCCTGATCCGTCGTCCCGCCCGCCGAACTCGCACCGGGACCGCGCCCCATGCCGCTCCCTTTGCCCATCATTTGCATGAGCATCGCCATCTGACCCGCGCCCGAGCCGCCTCCGCCCCCCTTGCACTTACTTTCCAGCAGATAGTCGATGATGTTGATCGCATCCGTCTCTGCATTCACCGCCGGGTCGCCCGTGTCCGGTTTCGCCAGCTCCGTGCGAGCTTCGCCCATCGCCGCGTGCACCGGCTCCATCGCCTGCGGCGGGACGACCTGCGCGATCATCGGATCCTTCTGAATCTCGCGCACCTCCGCCATCAGCGACTCCTGCGTCGCAGCAAATCGCCGCGCCAACTCCTCGTAGCGCGGGTAATCCGCCCGCCGACTTTCCAGCGCCATCGTCTGGTCGCGCAGACTCGACTCCCGGTGCCGCAGCCGCATCAGCGCCATCATCGCGCGCATCTTCACCTCGTCCGGCTGGCCCTGTCCGTCGCCCGGCTTTGGCGGCGATTTCTTGTCGTCCTTGTCTGCCAGCCGCGCCGCCCATTCCTCAAATTGCCGCGCCCAGGCCTCCGCATCGTGAATCGCCCGCACCGACGTATTGCTCGCGATCAAGAGCCGCAGCGCCGCCATCGCCTCCTGCATCGTCTTCACGTCCATCTCGCGCGACACCTCCTGATACCGCTCCAGCCGCGTCCGCTCGCCGAACCGCGTGATCTCCCCTTCGAGCCCGCGCGCCTCCGCCGTGCTCCCCTCGTGCGCCGCTTCCATCTCCGCGACGGCCGCCGCCGGTTCCTCCGCGAGGCTCTCGCGCGACAGCCCCACGACCTCCGGCAAAATCTTCCCAAACCGCGCCGCGATCCCGCTCTCCACCTGCGCGATCTTCCGCAGCCGCATCGCCATATTTTCCGCCGCGAGCCGATCCATGTTCTCCGCCGCTTCCTTCTGCATCTCCTGCAGTTTTTTCAAAATCTCGCGCTCCTGCTGCGTTGCCTCGCCGACCTTGCCCGCGCGCGCCTCCGCCGATTGCGGTTCGCCCGCTTGACCCAGCGACTTCGACGCCTCCGGCATCGCCTCCGCCCCCAGCGCTTTCATCGCCTGCGCCAGCCTCCCCATTTTCTCTAGCGTCTCCTTCGAGAGACTCGGGTTGCGGAGTCCCTCGCGCAGCGTCTCCGCCATCTCCTGCGCAATCCGCTCCATCGCCTCGCCCAGCTCCTTCTGCTCCCGCGCCTGCGCCGCCAGCTTCTCCGCCGTGCCCGGGTTGCTCAGTTCCTCCGGCGGCAGTTTCGCCAGCGCCTCACCCGCCGCGAGCAGCGCCTCCTGCCGTCGCGCCAACTCCTCGACCCGCGCCATCAGCTTCTCGAACTGAGCCTGGATCAAGCGCGCATGTTCCTCCCGGCTCAGCACATGGATCGTATAGGACGCCGAGCGCGACGGCACCCGATCCGGCAGCCAATCCCGCGCGATGGCAAAAAGCGTGACCCGCGTATCCGGCGCGATCCCCAGCAGCGCCGGGCTGAACTCGAACTTCGCCGGCAGCGCTCGCGCATCCGGCTTCCCGTCCGCGAGCGTCCGCACCGTCACTTTTTCCTCCTCCTTCACCCCACGGCGCGCCGCCTCCGTCTCCCACCGCAGCCCCACATCGCGCACGCCGAACTCATCCGTCCCCGTGACCTCGAACGCCAGCACCTCGTCCTCCAGCATCGCCACCGACCCCGCCAGCCCCGTGATATTCACCTCCGGCGGCGCATCCGGCCGCGTCTGCATTTTCAAAATCCACGGCTCCGCCCCGCTCAATCCATGCTCATCCACCCACGTCATTGACAGCGTCCCGCCCTCCGGCGGCGCGACCGGCTCGGTGGAAAAAACATCGCCGCTCACCGTCGCCCGCGCTCCCTCGATCGACGCCTCCCGCAGCCCGCGGCTTACCTTTCCCTCGAGCACCACGCGGCTCCCCTCGACCACCGTGAGCCCGCCATTCACGACCGGCGCATCCACCGGTTGGAGCTGGAGATAATCCGGCAGCGTCACCCGAGCCGAGAGCTGCTGCAGCGCCGGCCGATGCGTCGGCACGATGGCGACCTCGCGCGACACATCGCCCACGCTCAGGGCGAGCTGCACTGGCGCCGTCTGCCCCGGAATTTTGAAAAGCACACGCCCCCCGCGAATCGGCGCATCAACCGCCGCCTGCCCCACCACCGCGGCGGTCGCGGACTGCGGCTTCCAGAACGACCGGGCCTCCACCCCGACCGCGATTTCAAACCCCTCCCCATGCGCCACCACCAGCCGATCCGGCACATCCGCCAGGCTCACGAACGTATAGCGCGCCACGCCCGCGCCCGGCAGCAGCCAGCGCTGGAGCGCGTTCCAGCTCGCCTGCGGCGCGATGATCGCCGGGGCCAGCGCCACGATCGCCAGCCCGATGAGCAGGTGAAAGTACCGGCGCGACCGGCGCGTCGTCACTGCCTCGCCAAAGTCGAACTTCCCCGCCTCCGCCGCCACCTGCCCGATGGCCGCGCGGCAGAGCGCGGGCGAGAGATTCGGCGAGCGCCTTTTTTCATCCGCCAGCTCCACGATGCCGAGCAGCCGGTCGCCGAGCCGCCGATGCCGCCTTTGCACGAGCCGCGCCATTTGCTCCAGCGTGCGCGAGCCCCACACCCAGCGGCTCCCATAGAACCACGCGAACCACCCGACCGCCGCCAGCCCCGCCAGCGCCGCCCCCGCGCGCAGCCACAGCGGCGTGTCCCAGAGCCGATCCGAGAGGAAAACGAGCACGTAGGAAGCGATGAGCGCGCACACCGCGCCGCACACCGCGACCGCCGTATCCACGCGCCACAGCCGCCGCTCCAGCGCCACGAACTGATCGCGGAGCGCCTCGGGAAGTTCGAGTGAGTCAGCAGCCATCGGCGCAGACCATACAGCGCCGGCGCGATTTTGGGAGACGAGATTTGTCGCCGCGACTGTTGAATTTCGCCGCTCCCCGGTCGCCACGGCAGCCCGGTCATCCCGCTCATCGCGCGCCAGCGGCGTAAACCTCAAATCATCCCCATCGCCTTCCGCCCCGCCCAGTAAGCGCCGCACACCACCAGCACCAGCGCTCCGAACCACCACGCGCTCCAGACCCGCACCCGCTCCTCCAGCGGCGACGCCTCCGGCAGCAGCGCGATCCTTTCCACGATCCGCGCCAGGTCCTCCGTCCCGCCCGCCGCTCCGCCCGTGATCTGCGCCAGCTCCCGCAGCACCGACAAATTCGCCGGCTGCCCCACTTTTTCCCGTGTCGGCGCGGCGACGAAAATCTCCGTCTCCAGCCGCTGACCGCCCCCCTTGTTCTCGACCTCGAGCTGGTATTTGCCGCCTTCGCGCAGCGTCAGCGCGCCTTTGAAAACACCCCAGCCCCCGGCGACCGGCACCAGCTCCACCCGCTCCGTCCGACCCGATGGCGCGCGCGCCAGCACCGAGACCTCCCCCTTTTCCACCGGGAATCCACCCGGATCGAGCACCGTCGCCAGCAGGAAAACCGTCTCCCCCACCGCCGGCTGCTCCGGGCTGAAACTCAACCGCACACTCTCCCCGCGCGCCAGATGCCGCGCGTGCGCCATCCACCGCACCACCTGCCCCCAAAACCGATAGTGATACCGATCCTCCACCCCGCGCCGCCAGCGCCACGCCCCATCCGTCCCCATGAAAAGCACCTTCCCATTCCCCGCCGCGCGCGTCACCAGCAGCGGCAGCCGGCCCCATTCATTGCGCAGCGTGCCATGCACCGCGAGCACCTCCGCGCCCGGCCGGCTTTTCACCACCGGCGCGCTCCAGTAAAACCCCGGCAGCCCCTGCCAGATCGCCGCGTTTTTCGACTCGTCCGCCGCCAGCATCGTCAGCAGATGTCCGCGTCCGATGCCGGTTAAAACCAGATGCGCCTCGTGCGGCGAACCCGTCCCCTGCGGATTGGACGCATCGAGTTCCACCGGCAGCAAATCCCCCACCGGACTCGAGACCAGCGACAGCTCCCGCCCGCGCCGGCCTGGCAAAAAAACCAGCCCACTCCCCTGCTGTTCCACCACCCCGCGCACCAGCTCGAGGTCAGCCGCCGTCAGCTCCCCCTCCCCCATGCCGACATCGCCGAGGAAGATCACGTCATAGCCCGAAATCTCCTCCTTCCCCGCCGGGAACACCGGCAGATACCCGCGCCCCTCGCCCGCGCCCAGCGCCGGATGCAACAGCAGCGTGCTCACCTCCACCCCCGGATCGCGCTCCAGCGCATTGCGCAAAAACCGATACTCCCAGCGCGGCAGCGAATCGACCACGAGCACCTTCAGCGTCTCGGTCCGCACCCCGATGCGGAACGTCTGCGCGTTGTTGTCATCGAGCAGTTCATCCGCCTCCACCGGCAGCTTCAGCTCCAGCGTGAAATCCCCCGTCGCCCCCGGCTGCCAGACGATCGTATCCGCGACCTCGCCAAAAGCCGGCACCGTCACCGCGCGCGTCGCCTCCTGTCCGGCGGGCCCATTCAGCGCGACGTAGGTGCGCACCTCGCGCGGCAGATGACTCGCGATTTTGAAAGGAATCGAGATTTGCTCCCCGAGCAGTCCGTAAGCCGGCGTCTCCGCCTGCTCCAACGCGAGATCCGGCAGATGTTTTTCGCTCCCGATCCCGATGGTGAAAACCGGGACATCCTGCGCGCGCAGTTTCGTCGCCGCACCGACCGGCGACTCCCCTGCGTTCCAATCCCCGTCCGAGAGGAGTAAAACCGCGCGCACATTTCCGCCGCGCTGCACCACCCGTTCCAGCGCCGCGCCCAAGTCAGTCCCGTCGCCATCAACCCCAAATGTTTCATAAAGCAGCCTAGCGTTCGTCTCGAGGCCCTCGGCGAAATTCTCAGCCTCCCGAGCCGCGATCCATTCTCCGCGTGTAACAACCTTTGCAGTCAGATTCTCCCCCGCGACATCGCGCGTCGCCATGCTCCCCGAAGCATCCCGCAGCACGACGATCTCCGGCTCCTCCGTTCTCGCGATTTCGCGAACGAACTCCGGCTGCAGCAGCGCGACACAGAGCAGCGACACCGCGAGCATTCGCAGCGTTTCGAGCGCGATCACCCCGCGTGTCGCTCCCCGCCTCCGCACCTGCAAAAAGGCGAGCCCCAGCGCGACAAGCCACAGCGCGCAAGCGAGCACCACCACCGAAGTCGAAGCCGAAAACTCCCAGCGCGTCATATGAGGAGTCCGACGGATTGGGTACCCCGAGCGTTTCCCCGCGCGAAAAAACTCACGCCGCCACCTCCCCTCGCGTCCGCCCCGGCAAAATAAGAGCCGCCTCCGCGATCAACAAAACCAGCTTCCCCACCAGCAGCGCCCGCCAAATCTCCCCCTGCAACCTCCCACCCGCGCCCGCCCGCTCCTCGAACAACCGCACCTCCACCGGCGCGAGCAACCCCGTGGCGACAGACGCCTCCAGCCGCTCCCAGTCATCCTCGATCGGCGGACGATTCACCGCCATCAACCGCGCCCCATTTCGATACACGCCGACTTGAGTCCGCGGATCACTCCCCCCCTCCACCCGCGACCATCCACTCACGTCCGACAATTCCCCCGCCCACACTTGATTCCCGGCCCCGAGCCGTTCCCCGCCTAGCGCCAGCAGCCGTTGAATCATCGGCACGATCACCGGCCCTGTTCTCAATCCCGACCACGACGCCGTCGGCAACGTCGCGCAAAAAACCACCTGCCCCTTCCCCACCGCCCGATGCGCCAGGAACGCCGCCCCATCCGCAAACGACGCCCACGCCACCCCATCCCCCGCGATCCCGCGTCGCCGCGTCACCTCCATCTCCCCGAGCGGCAGCGCGATCCCCTCCTCCGTATCCGCCAGCGCCCCATCCCGCCGATCCCACCGCGCAACCCGCGCCGCAGATTCCTCCTCCGCCCCCC
>PPFU01060417.1_pt1 | contig 10175 bp, 9 predicted proteins | sample 1535991 | NCBI WGS metagenome assembly PPFU01 (sample SAMN04901290, study PRJNA319586) | Hypolithon metagenome, whole genome shotgun sequencing project. | isolation source: Antarctic Hypolithon | place: Antarctica: Miers Valley | collected 2014 | reverse complement strand
GCATCAAATCCAGCGTCGGCACCATCACGAGCGTGTCCCTGGGTGTGGCGTGCATGGCGAGCTGGGCTAAGAACGTTTTACCGCTTCCGGTAGGCAGCACCACCACCCCACAACGCCCCGCTTTTGTCCACGCTGCCAATGCTTCGCGCTGATGTGTGAATGGCTCACGCTCGGCTGTTTTCGGGAAGGGCTGAGTGCTAAAGGCTCTGGCTTTGTCCTTAACCTCGACTCCTGACGCTCTGAGGGCCTCGAGCAAGGGGCGGTACTGCGGCCCTGGGATGCGGAACTTCTCGATCCGGTCGTCCCAGATGGCGAAGTCCATCCACACTTTGCCTTGCGGCGGCGGGTGCAACACGAGCGTTCCCCGGTCAAAGGTCAGGGTGGGGGTGCGGGCCACTACTTGGGGCTGGAGAGTCCCAGGCGTTCCCAGACGTTGCGGCCTTTTTTGCTATGTGGCTTTTCAGAAGCTGCAAACACGTCCACCTCGGGTGAACCCCTAAGCCCACGCTTCTTATCCTTCATCTTGGCCTGCTTCTCCAACACTTCGATGACCTCACCGAGTCGCCAGCGCGGGGCGTGGTCGTCAAGGTAGCGAGGTTCGGGGAGTTCACCGCTCTTGACCTTCTGCCAGATCGTGGCTCTCGACTTGTAGCCGAGTAGCCTAAGCAGTTCCGGCATGGTGACTTGCGAGTAATATTCGACCGTTGCAAGCTCGCGCGCTTTCATCAATCTATTGTACGTTGGCGTTCGCTAGCATACGCCGAATAGCCGTGTAGCCGCTCGAGCGCCCCCTTGCGCTTGGGTCGCCTTGCGCGTGGTTTATCGTCACTAAAAATGCTAAACGTCATTACATGTAACCTTTTGACCTTACTACCTTTGCCTGTCCGATACAACACATGTCGTCCCTGACGAAACAAATGTCGGATTCGTCGGGTGCAAGTTTAGTGACGTAAATTAGAGTTTACGTCACTATATGTTAAAATGCTGATAGGTGAGATGGGCGGCAGCCACTAGAGTTACTAACGACCGGAGGAAATGGTTATGGACTACACGCGGCAGTTCGAGGTCTATCAGCGGGTCGAGGTCGGCAAGGGCGAGAAGACGGTAGCTGCCTACTCGGACGACGTGAAGCGCTTCCGGGCGTGGCTGGATACTCACGCCGTCGAGCGGGGCTTACCGCCGAGCTGGGAAGAGCTGAGCGTGCGGCATATCCGGGCTTACACCGCTTGGCTCTCTAGCGAGCGCACGCAAGAGCGCAAGGACGGAACGCATTCGAGCCTGCAAGGCGTGGGTGCAAAGTACCTGCGGCGCGTCACCTCGAGCCTACGGGTCTGGTTCGACTATCTGCGGGATATCGAACAGCTAAGGCAGGACAACCCCGCCCGTGAGATCAAAGCACCCAAGCTCCCCAAGCGTCACCCCGGCGCACTCTCTACCGACGAGATTTCACGGCTTATCCAAGCGGCGGTCAAGCACTCCCGAACCTCCGAGCGGTTGCGGAACTGGACGCTCATCGCCTTCTTGTTTCACACCGGTTTGCGGGTAAGTGAGCTGTGCGAGCTGCGAGTCTCCGATGTGCAGTACCGCGACCGGCTACCTCACTCGCTCCGTGTCATCGGTAAGGGGAACAAGGAGCGCCGCGTCGTCCTCAGCCCCGAGGCCAAGCGGTCGCTCTACCAGTGGCTCCAGGAGCGGGCGCATATCGAGGCGGCGGCACCCTTGGAGGTCGATGCGTCTTTCGTCTGGCTCGTACCGGCGGGTAAGCGGCGCGGTGAGGGCATCTCCCCGGCGGGCGTGAGGGCGCTCTTGCGCCACCTTGCGCCCTTGGCGAACCTCACCAAACGCGTTCACCCCCACCTGCTGCGCCACTCGTTTGCAACCGAGGCGGTGCGGCGCGGGGCGAAGATTCATGGACTGAAGGAGATGTTAGGTCACGCTTCGATAGCGACGACCGGGGTGTACCTGCACGCCGATGAGGATGAACTCGAGCAGGTCGCGGCGGTGATGCCGAGTGTGTTGGGGGGCGGGGTGGGCTGGAGTAAGGGTGGTAATTAAAAGAAAGGTTGAGCTCGAGGTGAAGAGGCAGCAGCTATACCGAACGTACCCTGTACCCATTCTGCATACGAAACTTCTCTACTAGCAACGTCTGTAGTAGCCACTTACTCGTGTCCCGTTGCTGCGGGTATAGCTATTTACATAGCAACGTCCACTAGAAGCGCTAGAAGGAGGCGTAGCGGTTCTAGTTAAAGCAGGAGTAGGTGAATCAATCACTACGCGATAAGATGCCGAAGAGTTTTCCAAAGATTCACAAGCAACGCCGTCGTTGTCACTATCAAGCCGACTGAAGTCGCCAGACATACTATTAAAAAACAGTTGAGCAGCAGCTTGACTTGCAAAGTCTGCACAGTTGTGCGTGTCCCGAGTCTCGTTGCTTGCTCTACCACTGTTTGACAAAAACACAGACCTGTTACCACTAGCGAGTTGAGAGTATACAGATTCTCTTTTGCCTCCTAGCCTTTGTGTTTCAACATCAGCGCCACTCCATCCTGTCTTTGCCAACGCTAATGAACTTGTGCCGTCTAGATTCACAAGCAAAACAACCCTTGATGTGGCAGGAAGGCTAAGACGTGCCAAGGCATTTTCTAAGCTTGTTTTTTCTCTCACATATCTTTGTTCAGATGTAGCAAGCTCATATACCCGAACGCCTCGAAGAATGTCTAGACCTGTTTCTTGAAAGAGGCTACCGCAGGCATATTCAGAATTAATCTCAGAAAGAAGGTATTCAAGATCGGCAATTTCGTTAGATGTGTTCGCATTAAAGCTATTTGCCAACAGAGTGGCGTCTACACCTATGGCTGTAGAGGTAGATGGACTTATACACTTGCTACTTCTCTCCACAATCTGAGTAGTACTGTCTGCTGAAGTTTGGGGAGCGCATCCCGCCATTAAACAAACACAACAGCACAACAAGTAAATTTTAAGGTTTGTCATAAACAAGTTTACCGCTACTATCTGGCTTGGGTGTATGTGAAAAAGCAGACATGTAGACCTACTTTAAATACAACGGATGTTTAGCTGGACGCGGATGAGGATGAACTCGAGTAGGTCGCGGCGGTGATGCCTAGTGTGCTGGGGGGCGGGGTGAGTTGGGCTGAAGGGATTGCTGAGTGAACTGGTTAGCACTTGCACTACAGGTTCTGAAAAGGTAACTTCATTCTACAGAACCTGTGAGGGAAGTATGGAAACTAACATTGTCATTATAGGCGAATCACCACTTTTTGAAACGAGTAGCGTAACTCAACCCACTAGCTTTCTGATCAAAGCAGCTCTGCGTGAGATAAGGAACTACCTAGCTGGACAGGTGATAGGTCTTACTAGAGATGAATCGCTCCTTGAAGAAGTCATAAAGTGTACGTTCTGTCGCGCCGAAATAGAGCGGCAAGGTGAAAGCGATGCAGCAGCCGGACGGAGCACAGAAGCTCTTGCAAAGCATTATCGTCAAGTTTTTACCTCCATAAAAGGCAAGTTTCCGCACATTTTTCCAGAGGGCGAAGAAATTCTACTATCCCCAGCTCAAATAAGCTTTGTTGATCAAAGGCTTTCGGCTTTGGGCATTACTTCGGGGAAGCATGATGTTGTGGGTGACATCTATGAAACTTTTATAGGAACGGCGCGACGCGGGCAGGAAGGCCAGTTTTTCACCCCGACAGTAGCTATTAATGCGCTTGTGTCGATGACCAGGCCCCAAATAGATGATCTCATTATCGACCCCGCCTGCGGTTCCGGTGGCTTCTTGTTACATGCCGCTAAGTACATTCAGGGTGAAGCGTTGAGTCCCCGAAAGCACCAGATTCACGGGGTTGAGAAAGACAGCTACCTAGTGAGACTAGCGGAGATACACATAGCGCTGCACTTCGATACTACCTTCCCGATTCACTGTGCTGATAGCCTTATATGGGGAGGCAACGGGTTTGAGGCGGCAGAGACAAAGCGGTTGAAAGGCGAATACACTTTAGTCTTGGCAAACCCGCCTTTTGGCGCGAAGATCGTCGCCGTTGAAGGGGATGAAAGAAAGAATTTTGCACTCGCGTACAAATGGGCGTTGGATAAGAAGACGCAAAGGTATGTGCAGACCAACACACTAGTTAATAGCGCTCCCCCACAAGTGCTATTTATGGAGCGGATGCTTTCTCTAGTGGCTGACGGTGGCCGTCTAGGTATCGTGTTGCCCGAAAGCATTGTCTCGAGCCCTAAGTATCGACATGTCATGCAGTACATCACCGACCTAGCTACCCCGGTGGCCGTTATCGGAATGCCAGAATCCCTATTCAAGACGAGCGGCAAAGGTGGTACTCACACGAAAGTCGTTCTTCTGGTTTTGAAAAAGGGTGTATCCCAGAACGATACGCCCATCTTCATGGCCGAGGCGAAATGGTGCGGTAACGACAGCCGAGGCCGAGACATTCCTAATAACGATCTTCCCGCTATCGTAGAAAAGTTTTCTCGCTTCACGGATGGAAAGCGCATCGAGGAAGACCACTTCGGTTTCACCGTCAAACGCTCGGGTCTAAAGAACCTCGTATTAGCGCCGAGATTCTATAACCCGGACATTCTAGATTTGCAAAAGGGCCTGAAGGCTACCCACGACTTCTACAAATTTGGTGATCTAGTTGAAGCCGGACACATTCGCGTGAGTACTGGTGATGAAATTGGCAAGTTGGCGTATGGAACGGGCTCTATTCCGTTCGTTCGCACGTCGGACATTTCAAACTGGGAAATTAAATCTGACCCTAAGCATCTTGTTAATAAAGAGACATATTCAAAATACGCTAAGAAACAGGATGTTAGGGCAGGTGATATTCTAATGGTGCGGGATGGCACTTACCTCATCGGCACATGTGCTTTCGTTACAAAATACGACACTGAAATGGTCTACCAGAGCCACATTTACAAAATCCGTGTCAATTCTGACGCGCCTTTTGACGGCTACTTACTGCTTGCGGCTTTATCCTCACAGCCAGTTGTCGCCCAAATTCAAGCGATGGCGTTTACTCAGGACATCATCAACTCTTTAGGCACCCGCATCAATGACTTGGTTCTACCGATTCCGAAGAGTGCAGAGCGCAGGAGCGCAATTTCAGAAATGGTAAAGCGCTCTATTGACGACCGGATAGAAGCACGGGAGCTGGCGCGACGAGCCCGAGAGATTATCTCTTCTGATGAACCAGTTGATCTCTACAAAACACCCGCATCCTCATAGTTCTTTGCGATCTTGATAATGATGCGGCGCACCTCATTTAGAGACATATCGCCCTGAATACGGTTTCCATCGGAAGAAATCCAACTGATGTTCAGGGCGGTATGTCCCACATGTGGGTCGTCTGATTCAGCTTTTAGGGGATTAAGGTGTCCAACTTGGAAATTTGCTTTTCCGTGAATCGGCTCTAGGATGCCTTGCTCGAAGGTATCAAACTGGAATGCCTCCATCGTGATAGGGCAACGAAAAGGCTCTTCTAAGGGCTCGAGTAGATTCTTTTCTTTGAGGACTGCTTTCAGCGACCCTGGAAAGCTCTCAAAATGGCAAATCTGATTGATAAGCCGATACTCAATATCCATGCACTCACGATGTAGGGCAAACTGCACTCCACGAGGATGGGTTTCCCATCGTTTTTCCCGGTTAGTCTTATCCACACCTGTTAATGCCCGGTCGGTGAGGTACGCCTTCACCTGAATTTTGTTGTATGCCTTTCTGAAAAAATTCCTGTGTCGTGCGTCGTCTAGAGACATTAAAAATTGGCGCATACCGGCAACTTTAAGCGGCAAATCACTTGGCAGCCACTGCAGGTTATTGAGCCGATGGATTCCACTCTCAGCATCACGAGCGACGTAATCTAAGGGTAATTCGTAGGGAACGGCAGTCTTCAAATAAAACTCTGAGAACAATTTATCTTTGTTGCGGTCTGAGTACGAAGCTAGCCGTGTCATTAGCTCCGTAAACAGCTCTAAACAACCATCAAAAGAGAGCCATCTAGGATCATCGCTATCAAGACGCTCAGCCCATCGAACTTCCATTTTTGTAGAAGTTACGTCGGCTTTGACAAGTTCTATAAGAAAGCAGTTTCTTAAAAGACCTTTGAAAACATGCTCTTTCGCCTTTGTGCTAAAACCCTCAACAGCCTTTTCAAAACTGCTCATCAGCTCAGTATTCGAGGGGATGCTGCTTGTGGCTTTTACAAGAGCGCTCATACTGAATTTTTTTTGAGCAATCTCGTGCGTGAAAACTTGCTTTAGAGCAGCTTTATCAACATCAGCCATTGTCGCCGCCGTTGTTATCAACGTAGCTAGAGAATAGATCAGCTACAGGAACCTTTAAGGCACGCGCCAGCTTTTCAATGTTTTCTAGAGAAATGTTGCGTTCGCCGCGCTCGACATCCCCAATATAAGTGCGGTGGATATCTGCTCTATCCGCCAGGTCTTCTTGGGAAAGCCCTAGCTCTAGACGCCGCCGCCTTACCGCGTTTCCAAATTGGTGCTTGATATCAGGTCGAACATTATTCATTCGCCTTCTATCAAATTGGCGTGAGGACTATAAGTCTACAGGCTATGAGTGGAGTTAAGATAAAAGTTTTGTGTGCCTTAGCAGCTCTCGCAACGTTGGTTTTTCGACATGCGCTGATAGAGTTGTGTCATCTTCCCTAAGTGGCACAACATGTGGTAGCTTAGTTTTTAAGGTAGTCTTGGAGGGAAAAATGGCGAAAACTCCGACGCAGATTAAGCAGATGATACGTCAGGTAGATAGCAAGCGACGACAAGCCATCAGTAAATACAATCAAGATGTACGCAGAATAAATCAAAAGAATAAACAAGCGGTTGATAACTATAATCGGGCAGTGCGCGCTCATAATTCGCGCGTCCGAGCGAACCAACAACGTATAAAGAATGAGCTAGCCAAGCTTTCTCGACAACCGACTGTTACACGCTACACGATGTATCAAACGTCTGTTCGGACGCTGCACCGCAGCTATGTGCAACTAGATCAGCAAGCCGAAACACGAGTTTACAATCCGGTGTATGACCGCCTTATAGATTTTTCAGAGCGAGAGGTTGCAAACAGCCTTGCTGTGACAAATGCGCTTTTAGGTGAGGATGCCGCAGAAGATACAGAAGACGGGCTAGAAGATGCTGCTTTGACAGGTGAGCTTCATAAGATTTCACCCGATTTAGATGAACGCTGGCGGGGAGCCGTTTTCTCGCTAAATCCTCGTAATCCCGATGCAGCTAGACATTTTTGCACCAGTGCCCGCGAGGTCATCACACAGATTTTAGAGATCAAAGCTCCTGATCGTGACGTTATGCCCCTGTTCCCAAGTGAGTTAACGCCTCAAGGTAAGCCGACACGTAGGGCAAAGATTAAATTTTTCCTTAAGCGTAAAGGTATGACTGATGATGCGCTGGAAGACTTCGTTGAACAGGATGTAAATAACATCCTCGAGCTTTTCCGTGTCTTCAATGATGGTACTCACGGTTCTGCTGGTAGATTCGATTTGCCTCAGCTCACAAAGATTAGAAAGCGCGTTGAGGACGGCATTATGTTTTTAGCACAAATAGTGGACTAGCTTTGTGCGTCAGGCTTTAGAAAGGCTAGATGTACTTGCTACTCCATCACTGCCACCTGCTGCCCCTTCCCCTGCTCGAGCAACACCACCTCGAGCGTCACCCCCCGCGTCGTCACCTCAACGAGCCGCACATCCGACACCAAGCCCGACACTGGGGCCTTAACCCACTGCTTTTCTAGCTCCCCCTCTTCGGCCCGCTCAGCCTTGAGGATCGTCAAGCGCCCCGCGCGTATCTGCCCCTGTAGCGCATTGAGCCGCGACGTCCACGCCGTCAGCTCTTCACGCTCGGCCCCCTGCGCGCTCCGTAGCGCTGCCTCTGCCTCGACGAGCTGCACCCCCGGCGACGCGTCGGATTCCACAAGGTAGCGGACCCGCTCGAGCTTCTCCTTGGCATCTTCCACCCGCTCCCGCAAACCCTCGAGCTTCGCGCTGTGCGCCTCCCGCTCGAGCAATACCGTCTGTTCAAGCTCCGGCAGTCTCACCCGCGCCTCTTCCACCTCGGCGTGCGTCACCTCGAGCATAGTGTCATCCAGGTAGCGCGCGATAAGCTCCCCCTCCTCTATGCGGTCGCCCACGGCTACCACCAGCCCCGACACGCTCGGCAGGTCTGGGATTTTCAGCACGTGCGAGCGCACCGCAGGCGCACGGGTCGCCACGGAGAGGTTCTCGAGCGCCGGGGAGTCCGGGCTGTACTCGGCGCGAATCACCGCCGAACCCTGTTCAATTGCTAGGTGCGCCAGCCCCTGAAGGTCGCCCACGGTCGCACTCCGCAGCCGGTAGCTGTCGGCGCTGCCTTCGATGCGTGAGTAATGCCCTAGAGCGGTCGGGGTTTCAACGTGTCCCTTTAGCTCGAGTTCGGCGGTCACGTATACCCGCTGCGCCCCACGCGGCAAGGAGTCGATGAGGTCGCGCACCAGGCGACCCGAGAGGTCTAGGCGGTAGTTGGAGGCGACGATGCTTCCTTCGCGGTAGACGCGGATGTGCGCGGCGTGGATGTTCGAGGTGTCCCGGATGCTCACCGTGTACGCTCGCCCGTTGCCGTCTTCCACAAGCAGCGTCTCACGGTTCACCGCGTCGATGACCCGGTACTTCTGCCCTTCCACAGCCTCACGAGTCAGCAGGTTTTGACCGTGTACCACGGCGTAAACCTCGTGTGCGTCGCGCCAGCGTAGATAGTCGGAGACCGCCCCGTAGGGCGTCGGAAAAACTCTATGGAACCACGGCGTAAAACCGTCGATGCTTAGCGGCACCAGGAGCGCAGCAGTCGCACAGAATGCCCCGAACCAGTAGAACTCTTTTGTCGAGCCGTAAGGCACTCGCCAGCTTCTATTACCCACGAGCCAAAACTGAAGCTTCGAGGGCCACAAGAGCGGCACCCCGGAGATGTTGGCGGTATCTAAAAGCAAGTGAGAGAAGTAGCCCACCAGCAGCCACCAGAACACGGCAGGATGAAGCAGCAAGAGCCAGCTCGTGAGGCACGCCAGCAGCAGCGCGCCGAGCGCCGAGTGCGTCAGCGTGCGGTGTCCAAACCTGCGCTCGAGCCTCCCGCTAAGCGGCCTAGCCCACCTCCCCAGCCCTGAGTGCGCGGTGTCGAGGTCCGGCAGCAGCGCCCCAAGCGCCAGCGCCGCGCCCCCGGCGACACCTGGACTCCCGCCGAAGCCCACGGCAGCGACGCCGACGACCCCGGCAAAGGCTAAGTGGGTAGCTGCTTTCATTTAGGGTTCGCTTCCAACGAGCATTACGTCATAGTCGGGATTCAGAGCCGCGAGCGCGCCCACGACCTCGGCGGCGGGTGTGTCCGCACGGTAAGGCGTCGGTAGGGTATCAGTTCCAAACAGCTCGAGCAGCAGCGCTTCACCAGGTTTCTGCGTGTGCCACACTTCACCTATAAGGCTTACGAGCATGAACCGTTGTGCGCTCACCTCTGGGCGCTCTGCTCTTCGGCGACGACGGCGAGCGCTCCTTCGGCGGTGAGTCCCACCACGGCGGCGAGCTGCTCGAGCGTGACGATCACCTCCGCGTTCGCCGACAGTAGTGAGACGGCGGCGCTACTGACCGCTGAACGTGCGCTTATCTGGTCGCTCAGGGTCGCCTCTTGAACTTCTAGGCGGCTCGTGGTTACTCTGAACTGCGCCTCTGAAGACTCGAGGGCCTGCGCCGCGCTCTCGGCGGCGTTGCGAGCGACGACGTAACCGGTGAACGCCTCTACGACCTGCACCCGCGTCTGCGCGCTCGCACGCTCGAGGCGACGCCCCAACACGTCCCGCTCACTTGTGCCCACCAGGGTATCCGGCACGTCGAGCAGTCCCACCACGTCCAAGGACACGCTGATGCTGTAACTCGGTGCGGCCTGGGTGTAGATGCTGCCTGAAACGTTCCCGCTTGCGCGCACGTCGAGGGCCTGGGCGAGACGGCCTAGCGGCTCCACTTCCGCCGCGGCCACCTCCGCCGCTCGGGTCGCCTCCAATATCTCCGGGCTGCTCCCCTGAGCGGTCGCCACGAGCCGCTCGAGCGTCGCTAGGTCGCCAGGGCTGAAGACGGTCTCAAGGATGCGGGCCT
>PPFU01011237.1_pt1 | contig 10180 bp, 8 predicted proteins | sample 1535991 | NCBI WGS metagenome assembly PPFU01 (sample SAMN04901290, study PRJNA319586) | Hypolithon metagenome, whole genome shotgun sequencing project. | isolation source: Antarctic Hypolithon | place: Antarctica: Miers Valley | collected 2014 | reverse complement strand
CTGGACGTTTCGGAGCTTCAGATGAACGAGAACCTCACGCTCGGGGACATAACTTTGCCCTCCGGCGTTACCCTAATCTCAGAGTCCGAGGACGTGGTGGTCACGATAACCGCGCCGACCGAGATCACCGACGAGGAGATCGAAGCCGCCGGTATCGTCGAGGAAGAGTCGGATGAGATGGGCGAGGAGGCCGAGGAAGGTGCGACGTCGGACGAGGAATCTTCTTCCGCGGAGACTAACGAATAAGAGGGATAACTTTCAGCCGAACGTTGGCGGAGCAAAGACCGGGGGGCCGTCAAGGTCCCCCGTAGTCGTGGGCCTTGGAAACCCCGGGCGCTCTTACGAGCGAACCCGGCACAACGTGGGCTTCCTGGTCGCCGACGAGTTGGCCCGCCGCTACGGTGGCGACTGGCGCAAAAAGAAAAAATCCCAGGCCACCGACATAAACCTCGGCAAGTCCTCCGCCACTCTTTTGAAGCCCCAGACGTTCATGAACAATTCCGGGGCGGCGCTCGGTGGCTACCGGGTGCAAGACCTCATCATCGTCCACGACGACCTGGATCTGCCGGTCGGCGACGTCCGGGTTAAGGTTGGTGGCGGCGCGGGCGGGCACAACGGCCTACGTTCGATCATCGGTCAACTCGGCAACGAGTTTGTGCGGGTTAGGATCGGGGTTGGTCGTCCAGCCGAACACTTGACAGTTACAGATCACGTCTTGGGCAAGATGGATCCCCCGGTAAAGGATGCAGTACCAACAGCGGCGGATGCGGTGGAAGCGGTGATCGGGGAAGGGACGGAAGTGGCCATGAACCGGTTCAACGTGAGAAACGGGTCCACCGCCGAGTAACCTCTACCGAGTAACCTCCACGGTGTCGCCGATACGCAACGTTCCGGTTGAGTCATGGGCCAGGTTTTGGCCGAAGAATATCTTTTTGCCGTCTTGGCGGTAGCCACCGAGAGTCGAAAGGATCTCTTTGTCTCTCTTACCGGAGCTTTGATCCGTCATGACGATGGAGCACCGGGAGCAGGGCTTGACGACCCTGAAATCTGTCCGACCTATGCGGAGCGTGCTCCAGTCGTCCTCGGCGAAAGCATCTGAGCCCTCGACCACGATATTCGGACGAAAACGATTTACGGGAACGTCTCTCCCCAGGCGCCCGCCCAGGTCTTCCAGGGAAGCCCGGGAGATCATAAGCAAAGGAAAGCCGTCGGCGAACCCGACCTGATCTCCGACATTCGCGTATTCCTGGTCTACCTGACGTGCCTCCTCATCCGGCATGTACACTAGCTTGCAACGGGTGCCCAAAAACGTACCGAACCATTCGTCGGCCTCATTTCCAACTGGCGCGGCCCGTACCGTATCCGACCAGATTTGTACGTCGAAGTTGGGCATCCCCTCTGACTTTAGCGGCAAGCGTAGTTCGGGCATTTCTGGAGCTTCGACGATCAGATGTTCCGGGGTTAGGCGGGTGGAGATCAGGGCCATCCGTGGATGCCGCCGCTGCGACATGAACTTCCCACTCTCGTCAACGAGCATCCAGCGCCGGTCGTGTTCGATGCCCCGCTCGTCTAGCCGGGCAGTCTCTAGTGCTATGCCGCCGACGGACTTTATCGGGTAGACGTAGAGTTCGGATAAGGTGAGCCCGGACATCTCAGGGCCAATATTAGCAGCGGAACGACCTTTGCGAAGGAGTAGCATCTCTGGTTGGAACTTCGAGAAGCGCGGGTAGAATGTGCGGGTGCCAAACGAAACACGAACGAAAAGTCTTCAGGCGCCGCGGCGCATACGGGCCTATCTCGCCGCAACGGCCGAGATGCCTGTGTTTTTGCTTGCATCCACCGAGCAGGACGCCGAGCGCTACGCCCGGGACGCGGCCTGTTTTACCAACGAGCCTGTGGTTCACCTACCTTCGCGGGGCGTTTTATATGGGGACGTTTTTGATCCCCCGGTATCACTCGTCGGACGACGGCAGCGGGCGCTGCACTCGATGGAATCACTGAAGGTCGTGGTCGCGGGACCGTTGGCGGCGATGGAGAAAACGCCTCTCTACAAACCGCTGGAACTCTTTGAAGGCGTGGGGTTGGATCTCGACGCTACGCTTGAGCGGCTGGTAACGCTCGGCTACGAGAGGATGGATCGGGTCTCGCGGCCCGGCGAGTTCGCGGTGCGCGGTGGGATCGTAGACATATTCTCTAGTACCCGCCGGTCCCCCATTCGAGTCGAGTGGTGGGGGGATGAGGTTGAGAGCGTTCGGGCGGCCTCTTTGGCGACCCAGCGGGTCGTTCGAGAGTTGGAGGCCGTAACCCTCTACGCAGCCCGGGAAGGCGACCTATCCGGCCTCGCAGCCGCGAACGGCGAAGCGAACGGCGAAGAATTCCCGGATGAAGCCCGGCGCGGCGTGCGGGTTCCAGGCCTGGATCGGCTGCTGCTCGAACTGGATCCGGTGTCACCGGCCGGTTTACTCCCGGGCGTTGCGGAAGTGTGGAACGAAGAGCCCCGTGAAGGGTTGTCCGAAGACACTGAAGACTTGGTTACGGAACTCTACGACGAGGAATTGCCGTCGCCGGACCTCTGGTTTACCGGAGGGGAAGAGGGGGAGATCGTCTCGGCTCCGCCGGTGGCCGCGTTCGCCGACACGCTTGGCGAGGCGGGCCGGAGGCTCAAGTCTCTGGTAGACGATGGGATGGCGGTCTTCGTCGCCTGTGGTTCCTCGGGTGAGGCGCGACGAACAATTTATGCTTTCGGGGAGATCCACCGCCACGTATCCGAGGCTGGGCGGGTGGATGCGAACCTTCCGCCGGGCCTCTACGCCGTACCGGGTGAGGTGGAGGAAGGCTTTACCTACGCCGAAGGACGTATCGCGGTCTTCCGGCGCGACTCACTCTCCGGCCGCCGTCGGGTACGCGGTACGCGGGATAGCCGGGGAAGGTCGCTTGCCTCTTTCGCGGACCTGAAGACTGGTGACCTGGTGGTTCACGCCACCCAGGGTATCGGGCGCTTCGAAGGCCTGGTGGCGAAGGAGGTACTCGGGGCGACCCGGGACTACATGCAGGTCGTCTACAAGGATGGGGACACCCTATTCGTTCCGTATGAGCAGATGGAGCTTCTCCACAAATACATCGGCGGCGAAGGGACGCGTCTCGACCGGCTCGGGGGATCCAGCTGGGCACAGGTTACGGACAGGGTACGTAAGCGGGTACGAGTCTTGGCCGGAGAGTTGCTCCAGCTCCATGCCGCCCGTGCTAACGCGGAAGGCATCACCTTCCCGGAAGATGGCGAGTGGGAGCGGGAGCTGGAAGAAGGATTCCCGTACCAGGAAACTCCGGATCAGGAAGCAGCCATCGCGGCCGTAAAGGCGGACATGCAGACCCCGCACCCGATGGACCGGCTCGTTTGCGGAGATGTCGGCTTCGGTAAGACCGAGGTTGCCGTGCGGGCGGCTTTCAAGGCCGTACTTGCTGGGAAACAGGTTATGCTGCTCGCTCCGACTACCATCCTGGTTCAGCAGCACGAGAGGACCTTCAAGGAGCGTCTGGGCAAGTTCGCCGTAAGAGTAGGGAGCGTCTCAAGGTTTTTATCGGCCGCCGAGAGAAAGAGGATACTCGCGGACTTCGCCGCCGGCGAGGTGGATGTGCTGGTCGGGACGCACGCGCTGCTCGGTGCGGAGGTACGTCCAAAGAATCTTGGGCTCGTGGTCGTGGATGAAGAGCAGCGGTTCGGGGTTAGGCACAAAGAGCGGATCAAGCAGTTCAAAAATAGTGTGGATCTGCTAACCCTAACGGCGACGCCCATACCGCGCACGATGCAGATGGGCCTCTCTTCACTGAGGGATATCAGCATCATAGAGACGCCACCAGCCGGACGGCGGAGCATCCTGACACACGTTGGGCCATACGAAGAGGAAATGGTAAAGCGGGCCATCGAGCGGGAGGTAGAACGCGGCGGGCAAGTCTTCTTCGTCCACAACCGGGTCGAGACCATAGACGATGTGGCCGAGCGGCTGCGGGGGATCGTGCCGGGGGTGCGTTTCGTAACGGCTCATGGGCAGATGCCCGAACGGGCGCTTGAGGATGTGATGCAGAGTTTCCTGGGTCGTGAGGCAGACGTGCTGGTCTCGACGACCATCGTCGAGAGCGGCCTGGATGTCGCGACGGCGAACACCCTCATAGTGGACCGGGCCGACGCTATGGGGCTTTCGCAGCTTTACCAGCTACGAGGCAGGATCGGCCGCTCCACCGACCAGGCTTACGCGTACCTGTTCGCCCCGCTCGGGGCGACGGTCGAGTCCCAGAAGCGGCTCGAAGCTCTGATGGACTTTACGGAACTTGGCAGCGGTTTCGCGGTCGCCATGCGAGACCTGGAGATCCGGGGAGCGGGAAACCTTCTCGGGAGTGAACAATCCGGCCAGATCGCCGCCGTCGGCTTCGAGATGTACTTGCGTCTTTTGGAAGAGGCGGTCGCCCTGGCGAAGGGTGAGAGGCTGGATCACAGCGAAGAGCGGCCCGTAATTGTCGAGCTTCCGCTAGACGCCTACCTGCCACCGGAGTACGTAACCGACGAGATCGAACGCGTAGACCTCTACCGCCGGGCCTCTAGCCTGCGCTCTCTGGCCGAGACGGATGACCTCGCCGAAGAACTCACGGATCGCTTCGGCCCGCTCCCCGAACCGGCACTAAACCTTCTAGGCCTATCCCGGGTGAAAGTCCTGACGCGAGAGACCGGGGCCGGAGCCGTCAACTACCGCTCTGGCACGTTGACTATCACTGGCGTTACCGCCAAAACGCCCGCTCTGCTCCGAAAAGCTACCGGTGCAACGGTCGGTGGAAGGGAAGGCCGGGTAACGCTGCGCGACTCGAACAACAACCCGCTCGAACTCGCGGAATCGGCTTTGAAAAGCCTGAAGGAGTCTGCCGGGTAGGACCTCTCAGCGGACGAAGAGACTCCCGGGTTAGATGCTATAATCGCGGCGGTCTTTAATATTCGATTACAGTGAGGTCTCTTTCTACCTTGAGTAAGTATTTTTCCGGCAAATTGTGGGTTGTTTTCGCGGTCGTTGCCCTTCTGGCCCTCGCGGGTTGTTCCGCAGCCGAGCCGGCGGCGGACGTAGATTCCGATGCAAAGAAGGTCGCGACTTTCGACGGGGGTTCGGTAACCGAGGGTGAGTTGCAAGAGCAGCTCGACCAACTCGCCCAGCAAGGTGGCGCTGGAGAGCTCGAACCCGGCTCGCCGCAGTACGACGCGGCGATTCAGCAGGTGATGCCACAGGTCGTTGGTATCGAGATAGCCAAGGCTTACGCCAAGGAGAACAACATCACGGTCTCCGACGAAGAAGTAAATGAAGAGATCGAGACGATCAAAGACCAGATCTATGAGCAGGCCCAACAAGCCGGCGAGCAAAGCATCGGCCGGGATGAGGCATTTAACCAGGCTTTGGAACAGGCTGACTTTACCGAAGAGCAGCTCCGGGCGGATATCAAAGAACAACTTCCGTTACAGAAGGTCCAGGAACAAGTTTCCGGCGACGCCCAGCCTACCCAGCAAGAAATACAGGCTTTCTATGACGAGAACGAAGAGATCCAATTTACAACCCCCGAGCAGCGCTGCATCAGCCACATTCTGTTCAATAAAGACCAGAAACAAAAGGCTGAAGAGGTAAAGCAGAAGCTCGAAGACGGTGGGGACTTCGCCGAGCTAGCCAAAGAGGACTCCCAGGACCCGGGCAGCAAGGACAAGGGTGGCGACCTCGGTTGCCAGCCGAAAGGTTCCTTCGTGCCGGCCTTCGAAGATGCTGCGTTCAGCGCCGAAAAGGGAGAGGTTGTCGGTCCCGTTGAAACCGAGTTTGGGTATCACGTTATAAAGGTGGACAAGGTTGAGGCCGAGGAGGCGGCTCCGCTCGAAGAGGTGCAACCGCAGATAAAAGAGCAGCTCGCCCAGCAAGAGCAGATGACCAAGTTCCAAGAATGGCTCGAAGAGCAGGAAGAGGAGCGGAACGTCAAGTATCTTCCGGGCTACAAACCGGGTCAGCCCGCTCCCGGCGGCACGACCGGTGGAGAGCCAACCGCTGTTCCCGAAGGCGGGGCCACCGAGTAGATACAAGAGAAATAACAAAACACCTCGTAACGGTGGCATACTAGCGTCCAAACGCGTAGAGTTACGGGTATGACGTACGTCTGAGCACTAAAGGGAGGATTGCTGCTGATGACGGAGATAGTTGCGATACATGGGCGTGAGATCCTGGACTCTCGCGGCAACCCCACCGTGGAGGTGGAGCTCGCGACCAGGAGCGGCTTTATAGGCCGGGCTTCGGTGCCGTCCGGGGCGTCTACGGGTCAGAATGAGGCCGTCGAACTCCGGGATGATGATGACCGCTACGGCGGCAAAGGGACCCGAATGGCTGCCGAGAACATAGACACCGAGTTGGCCGAGGTCGTGGTCGGTATGGACGCCACCGACCAGCGTTCGCTCGACCTGGCCATGATCGAAGCTGATGGCACAGACAACAAAGGCCGTCTCGGGGCAAACGCGATGTTGGGGGTCTCTCTGGCGGCCGCGAAGGCCGCGGCTGAGTCGACGGCGCTCCCGCTCTATCGTTACCTGGGAGGCGCGGGGGCCCACACTATTCCGGTTCCGTGCTGCAATATCATGAACGGTGGGGAGCACGCCTCGAACAACGTGGACTTTCAAGAGTTCATGGTCGTGCCTTTCGGGTTCGACACTTACGCCGAGGCGCTTCGCTCAGTCGCGGAGATATACCAGGTTCTCAAGAAGCTGCTCGGCGAGAAAGGTCTCTCCGGTGGGATCGGGGACGAGGGTGGTTTCGCCCCGGACTTAGAGAGCAACGGCGCGGCTCTTGGTTTGATCTCCGAGGCCGTCGAACGGAGTGGCTACTCTCTTGGAGATCAGATCGGCTTCGCCCTCGACCCGGCCGCATCCGAGTTCTACGAGGACGGTTCCTACAATCTCTCCGGCGAGGGAAAGACCCTTTCCAGCGAGGAGATGGTCGATTACTACGCGGATCTCTCGGACGAGTACCCGATCCTCTCTCTCGAAGACGGCCTCGATGAGGGCGACTGGGATGGCTGGGCCAAGCTCACCGAGAAGCTGGGCAGCAAACTGCAGCTCGTCGGTGACGATCTGTTCGTGACCAATCCCAAGATACTGGCCCGCGGCATAGACGAGGGAATCGGCAACTCGATACTCGTGAAGGTCAACCAGATCGGCACGCTCACCGAGACCTTCGAGACGATGGAGCTTGCACACAAAGCCGGTTACACGACGATGGTAAGCCACCGCAGCGGCGAGACGGAAGACACCACGATCTCCGACCTGGCGGTCGCCGTCAACGCCGGACAGATAAAGAGCGGCGCCCCCGCCCGCGGTGAGCGTGTCGCCAAGTACAACCAACTCCTCCGCATCGAAGAGATGCTCGGGGATGCCGCCTACTATCCAGGACGTTCGGCCTTCAATCCTCGCCAGGGACGGTAGCGATGCGCCGAACCAAGATAGTAGCGACCCTGGGACCGGCAACCTCCTCGGAACAGGCGATAGACAAACTAGTTGGTGGTGGCATAGACGTCGCGCGTCTCAACTTCAGCCACGGCGAGCACAAAGATCATATCGAGAATGCCCGGAAAGTCCGTGAAGCAGCCAAGAAGCATGGCCGCAATGTAGCAATATTACAAGACATACAGGGGCCGAAGATCCGGACCGGGCAGGTAGAGGAGGGTACGGAGCTCACCGAAGGGAGCCGGGTGGCGATCGTGCCGGGTGACTTTGTGGGCAACTCCGAGCGGCTTTCGACATCTTACGAGAACCTCGCGAAGGACGTGGAGGTTGGCCACCGGCTGCTCATAGACGATGGGTTGCTCGGGCTCAAGGTCGAGGAGATAAAAGACGGCGAGGTCATTTGCGAGGTGATCGAGGGTGGCGAGGTTTCTTCCAATAAGGGACTCAACTTTCCGGATACTTCGCTCTCCATAAAGGGGCTCACGCCGAAAGACATAGAGGATTTGGAATTCGGGATCCAGGAGTTGAAGCCGGATTGGATCGCGATTTCTTTCGTCCGAACCGGCGACGAGATAAGGGAGGTTAAAGAGCGGATAAAGGAGCTTGGTGGCGAAGTCCCAGTTATATCCAAGATCGAGAAGCACGAGGCAATCGACGATATAGACGACATCATACAGGCCTCGGACGGCATAATGGTTGCCCGGGGCGACCTGGCCGTCGAACTCTCGAACGAACGGGTTCCGATAGAGCAGAAGAGGTTGGTGGCCCGATGCCGGCGGGTCGGTAGGCCGGTGATCGTGGCGACGCAGATGCTTGACTCCATGATCCGTAACCCCCGCCCGACCCGCGCCGAGGTATCGGACGTGGCGAACGCCATCTTCGACCGGACGGATGCGGTAATGCTCTCGGGCGAGACGGCGATCGGACGATACGCGCTTCAGAGTGTGCAGGAGATGGACCGTATCTGCCACGCCGCCGAGGGTGCCATCAACTACGGCCGGGACATAAGCGCCTCGGCCTCCTGGGGACGGGGAGACCGGTACGACGCGTTGACCCACGCCGCCTGCGAGCTGGCCGAAGTGCTGGAGGTCAAGGCGATACTTACTTCCACGCAGAGCGGTCTCTCGTGCGTCCGGCTCGCGCGTTTCCGTCCGCCGAACAAGATTTTGGCTGTAAGCCCGATCGAGGCGACCTCCGCCCGGCTCGCCCTGGTGTGGGGGGTAACGGCGATAACCGGGGAGCAGGCCGGCAGCCTGGAGGACCGATTTCGGATGGCTGTGGAGACCGCCGAGGCAGCCGGGGAGTTGGAGGAGGGGGATCAGGCGATACTGACCGGAGGTACGATGAGCTCTACGCCGGGCTCGACTAACTTGCTGCAGATCTACACGGTCGGGGAAGATATTTGAGGGCCCGTCCTCTAAAGGTCGTGCTTTACGCGGCGTTTCTCGGAATACTGCTCGCCTCGTACTTATCGCCGCTACAGGAGATCTTCGAGCGGCGGGCGGAGGTGCCCGTTCTCCAGGAGCAGTTGGCCGAGACCCGGGCTCATAACATCGAACAGCGGCGCTCTATAGACGACATGAACACGCCGGAAGGCATAGAGCGCGTCGCCCGCCAGGACTACGGAATGATCCGTCCGGGAGAGGAAGTCTACATAATCCCCAAAGATGGAGAGTGACCCGGAAGCCGTCGCTCGCCAGCTAGGCCGCGACCCGAAGCCGTTCCTCGTCGCGGCCCGGTGCCCTTTCGGGCTACCGAGCGTCATCGAGAACGAACAGACCAGAGAGATGCCGACGCGGTTCTGGATCACCTGCCCCGCACTCGACGCGGCTATCGCCCGGGTCGAGTCAACCGGCGGTGTGAGACAAGCCCAGGACGAAATCGGTGAAGAAGCCGTGGAAGAGACCCACGAACGGCATCACGCCCGCTACGGCAACCGGGTCGCCGGCGTCCGGGAGGGTGGCTACGTCAAATGTCTCCACGCCTTCACCGCGCTGCATCTCTCCGGCGCCATCCCAAACCCGGTCGCCGAATGGACGCTCCAACATCTAAAAGACCCTTACCCGGAAAATTCCTGCTGCTCGAAAGATTCCTGAGCCGCGGCCGGATTGTTATACTCACGCCTTGAGGGGGCGTAGCCCAACGGCAGAGGCAGAGGACTTAAAATCCTTACAGTGTGGGTTCGAGTCCCACCGCCCCTACTGATAAAACTGCAGCAAATCATACGAAAAGAGAGCACGATAGACACCGAAAAGAGTAATTGCGCGTTCGGTTTCGAGGCGAATTCAAAGGCCGGAAATTGAGTCTGCTCTACGTTGCTCTGGGGGGAGCTATCGGGGCCTCCGCGAGGTATCTTGTGGGGGGTTGGATCGGGGCCTGGCTCGGGTCGGAATTTCCTTGGGGAACTTTATTCGCGAACGTATCGGGCTCTTTCCTGATCGGCGTCGTACTAATACTGGTGGAGGGTGGCACCATACCGGCTGAGGCGCGTCTGTTTCTGGCTGTGGGCGTCCTGGGTGGCTATACGACTTTCTCGACTTTTAGCTACGAGTCTTTGAACCTGCTCGCTGATGGTAGGGTATTCTTGATGCTGTTGAATACCCTCGGCCAAGTCGCACTTGGGCTCCTATTCGTATATCTTGGAATAGTTGTTGGGCGCGTCGTGGGAGGGAC
>PPFU01029280.1_pt1 | contig 10182 bp, 5 predicted proteins | sample 1535991 | NCBI WGS metagenome assembly PPFU01 (sample SAMN04901290, study PRJNA319586) | Hypolithon metagenome, whole genome shotgun sequencing project. | isolation source: Antarctic Hypolithon | place: Antarctica: Miers Valley | collected 2014 | reverse complement strand
TGGGAACCGGGAGGACTTCGTTCGGCCGGTGATGGCGGGGGTGCGGGGGGTGTTTTTTTTGACGCGGAGGGGTGGCGAGGGGGGTGGATACGAGCTGTTCCACCCGATCTCGTATGTCGCGGATGCGGGGGTGGAGGATCGGGTGGCGGCGGTGGAGCGGGTGCTGAAGATGTGGACGGACCCGACGGCGTTTATGAAGAAGCCTTGGCAGGGGGCGGAGGTGGGGGACCCGAAGGAGGGGGCGGATGTGGACTTGTTTTATGTGTTGGGGGAGAAATTGCGGGCGGTTCGGGTGGCGGTGCCTTGGGAGGAGGGGTTCGAGTTAACCAAGCGGGCGTTGGAGCGGAAGTTGCCGGCGAGTATTCCGTGGTCGGAGCGGGGGCGGGTGAGCGTGATGGTTCGGTTTGATTTGGATGGGAAGACGGAGCTGGGTGTGGCGAGTGAAGACGGGGATCTGCTGCTGATGGCGGCCTTGGTCAAGGGGCTGAATGGGATGACCTACTCTGAGAAACACGAGTTCAACCGGGATGAGTCGACCGAGGTGATCTTGGATACGCGGGGTCCGGCGCGAGTGGGGAACTGGGATGCGGCTGCGGCGCGGGCGTATTTGAGGGCGGCGTGGTCGCCGGGGATGGATCGCCAGCTGGAGTGGGAGTGGTTCAGGGCGGAGGAGAAGGCGCGGGACGAGGGGGCGATCGAGCCTTTGATCGCGATGCTGGGGGCCGCGGAGGGGGACGAGCTGCCGGACGGGGTGGAGGGGACGGCGAATATGGCGACGATGCTGCTGTGCCAGACGTGGGATGAGCGGGCGGTGGAGCCGCTGCGTCGGGTGGTGGACGGGGCGGAGCTGCGGAAGGGGCACTACAAACGTGCGGAGGTGCTGTCGGTGGAGGCGCTCCACCATTTCGGGGGTGAACGGTCGCTGCCGACGCTTCGACGGGCGGCTCGGGAGCGGAACTACTTTGGCGTGCTGGGGGTGGCGAAGTATGGGGGTGCGGAGGATTTCGAGTTTCTGCTCGGGCTGGCGAACGAGGAGCCGGTGGGGGCGGCGCTGGTGCAGCAGGGGCTGCGGGACTTGGTGGCGCGGTCGAATATGAAGGTGGAAGAGTGGATGGTGCCGTCGCCCCGTCTGGATTTAGCGTTTCCCGAGAAGCAGGCGGAGTGGAACCGTTGGTGGGAGGAGAAGGGGGAGGAGTTTCGGATTCGGGAAACGGAGGGTGGCGACGGAGCCAAGGGCGGGTAGGGGCATGGGGGGAGGAGAGGTGAGGGTTGAGCGTTGGGAGCTGGGCCATTGGGTGAGACGTGAAGAACGCCCGCTGAAGCGGCGTCAGCCTCTTCTTTATTTGGCCCCTGCTCCCCTCGGCCCCTTCGTCAGAGCAGCCCCATCGCCCCCGGCAGCCACAGCGACAGGGCGGGCCAGTAGGTGATCAGCGCCAGGCCAAGGAGCATGGCGATGTACATGGGGACCATTGGGCGGATTACGTCGGTGATGCGGGTGCCGCCGACGCTACAGCCGACGAAGAGGCAGGTACCCACCGGCGGGGTGCACAGCCCGATGCAGAGGTTGGCGATCATGAGCACGCCGAAGTGGACCGGGTGCAGCCCCAGGCCCATCGCGACGGGGAGGAAGATGGGCGTGACGATGAGCACCGCGGGCGTCATGTCGAGCACGGTGCCGACGAGGAGCAGCGTGATGTTGATGATCAGCAGGATGGCGATGCGGTTGTCCGACAGGCCCAGCAGCAACTCGGCAAGGGCTTGGGGGATCCTTTGACAGGAGAGCAAGTGGCTCATCGCGGCTGACACGCCGATGAGGAGCATCACGACGGCGGTGGTGACGGCGGCGCGGTGGAGGATGCGGGGGAGGCCGCGGGGGAGGCCGCGGACGAACGCCACCGACGAGGCTATAAGTTGCTTCTGTGCCACGCGTTACCGAGGCTTCGCATATACCGCGGCCTCCTGCGATAAGGGCGTTACAGACACACCCTCCAAGGAGGCCACGAATGGCCGGGATCGCATCGAACGTCGCTCAGTCTAAACGGAACCCCGCGACGCTCTTGATACGGTTGGAGCTGCTGGCCTACGGCATTGCGTGCAACCTGGTCCGCCTGCACATGCTCGACGCCGCCCGCCGCCAGGGCGTACCTCCCGACCGCATCAGCTTCATCGACGCGGTGAGATGTGTGGTATCACGACGCCGACGACGCGGCGGACGTGACGCTAATCGTCCACCCCGTCCGCCCCGGCCGAGACGAACCCCGAGTCATCAAACGCCCCAAAGACGGCTACACCTACCGGACCCGCCTCCGCGATGAACGACGCCAAGCCCTTGCCATCACCCACCTTGCGGCCTAAGTGGGTGGCGTTCGTACCTGTCCCGTTTTCGTCTCCGTGTTGGGTGATTACTCGCCGTAACATCGCACGGTGCCGTCTTCGCAGACGACGAAGATTTTTCCGTTCGCCACCGCCACGCCGCAATGCACGGAGGCGGCGTCCATTTCAATGGTCTTGGATGCCCCGCCGATCTTCGCCACGGTCAGCGAACCGGGCACCGGCAGGGATGGATCGGTACCGGGTTGTTTCTCACCGGCGGCGACGATGTTGTTACCGGCCACCACCAACGCCTGTGCTGACCTGGTCGGAATGGTCGTGACCGGTTTGCCAAAGTTGGAGGGCTTGGCCCGGCCGGTCACGTCTGCCGGGTTCATCTCCAAGACCGAGCCTTCCGGAGAACGTGCGTCCAATGCGTAATTCGCATAAAACCGGCCGTTGCCCCACGCCCATTTCGATTCCTCGCCGCCGCTGCGAAAATCACCGACCATCTTGCCATCAATCCATCCGAGCCACGCACCGGTGCCGTGTGGACCGCCGCGGTTTTCCACGCGCGTGTTGAAGAACGGATAAATCTGCGAAACGGTGGCCCGCGCCGCGCGGCCGGGTTCTTTTGGTTTGCCGCTCTTGACGTCCAACCATTGCATCGCCACACCGGCCGAGCCGTTGACGATGCTGGGAAGGTCCATGTTGTTGACCTTGGTGATGTCGAACGTGCCATTCGATTGATTGGCGTTGAACCATTGGTCATTGGGCGGATCGCCGGCACCGCGGTCGGTCGCTGAAATCCATTCGCGCGGCTGGCGATACATCACCTGTTTCCATATCACCTGGCCCGACTTCACATCCAACCCCCACGCGTACACGCCGCCGTCCACCTCGCCGTGCAGACCGGCGCTGGCGACGATCACGTCGTCCTGCACCGGCAGGCTCCCGTGCAACGGCCACGCCGACTCGAGTTGCCCGTATGCGACGATGTACCGCTGCTCCGGCGCGGCCGTAAACGACCACGCCAACGCACCGGTTCTCAAATCCAAGTTGAAAACGGTTCCACCCCGGGTGCCGAAGATCACTCGCCCCTTGTACAACGTGGGCGGATTGATCAGGCGACCATCGGTGTAGAACCGCCATCGCTCTTTGCCCGTACCGGCATCAATGGCCACCACGGCATGTTGGTCCCGCAATGCCACGACCACGATACCGCCGGAAACTACCGGCGACGTGACCGGACCCATATTGAAACACGCCAACCGCCAGTCGAGCGTGGCGCCCTCGGTCTTGGGGCCGAGGGGTTCGCCGAGCTTGAGCTTCCACAGTTCCTTTGGCGTAGCCGGTGCGCTGCTGGCATTCGACGAGTGGCGTGCGTTGTTCGCTAAATAAGCCGGCCACTCATCGGGCTTCGCCGGCGGGCCCAGCGGACTGTCAAACACCGTCCCCCTCGTGAGTCGCACCCCATCGGGAATCGGTTGGGGCAACGCGGTGTTGTGCAACGCCATCAGGGCGCGCAACGGTTGCATGCAGCCGCATCCGCTTGACTGGCCGAGCACCATGCCGTAATCGGGTGTGGCGAACCCGCCGCATTCGCTCCGCATGATGTCGCGTCTGGTGCGTTGGACTTCGCCCCCGTCGAGCTTGAAGAAATTGCCAAAGCCGGCCGTGACCAGATCCGCTGTCGCCGTGCCGGTATCGCAACGACCATTGCCACCAATGCTGCCGGACCCGAGGAGCTCTCCGGTCTTCTGATCGAGCCGGGCCCACGTGTGCCCGTACGTCAGAAGTGAACCGTCCGCCAGCACGTACAGATCAAACATCGAGTTGCTCTCGCTCGGACCGCAGATGGCGACCCGGTCCGTCTTACCGGTCTTGGCATCCACTGCCCAGACGGCAGCCGATTCGCCGCCATTGGCGTCATTGGCATTGAGGGCAAACAGGCGACCATCGGAATAACTCAGCGCATGAATTTTGGCAGCACTGCGGTCCGCATTCTTGTCATCCCATCTGCCATTGGATCGGAGCTTCGAGAGATCGGCCATCAATGGGTCCAGCGGCGACCGCCACGCGAATTTGCCGCTCTTCGCATCAACAGCGACCAGCGCCACCCATGGCGCGGACGGATACCGCCCCTTCCAAAGGTTGAAGTTGCGGGCCTATTCGCCCTCCTCGATCAACACGATTAAGCCCCCGGCCTTCGTGGGTTTCACCAGATTTCTCGGATGCTGGGAACTCCACGTCTCCTTGCCGGTGGATATCTCAAAGCATTTGACCGTGTTCTCGCCCGAGTAGAACACAAATCCGTCCGACGCGACCGCGCCGTATGACAGAAGACCTTTCCCCCGCCCCCCACCGGTCAGCGTCCCTTCGAACACGCGCAGCTTCTCGCCAGTCGTGGCTTTGAACGCCGCCAACGGCCGACCGGCCGCCGTCTCGTCGGGCCGCATAAAAACTCCGTTGATCAGGATCGTCGGCTTGCTCTTGTCAGACTCTGAACCGTTGCCATACGTCTGCCGCCAGAGCGGCACGCCGTTGAATGCGTCGCGGACCTCGACATTCAGACCGCCGCCGATGTTCAGTTCCGCCGCCGCCAGCCCGCCTGACAACCGCCAGCCGTTTGGGTTAATGCCGTCGCCGTACCACGGCCCGGCCATCCAACGGACCGCATTGGGAATCTGCAAACCGGTCTCGGGGTTGGTCTTGTTGTTTTCCGCTTTGCCAGCCCAATGCGTCCACTCCCCAAAGTTGGCCGGCATCGGCCCGGTCAATTCCTTGCCGTCCACCCACGCCCTGCCCCGCACCGGCACCAACACGCGCAACGCCTCCGCCTCGGAGACAGCGCCGCCGGTCACCACGACCGCGTTAGCCATATGTCTGCAATCGGTATCTGTTTGCCTGCAAACGTCTCGACGCGAACCCAACCGGAGAATCCTGCCTTCGCCACTTGTTGCCGGGCCGCCTCCGCTTGCTCTTCATCGGCAACCAACCGCAACACAAGCCACCGGCGATCGTTCGCAAGTTGCATCGTCAACTCCGGCGTAGTCGCCCCGGCCACCCACCTCCGCCGCCCCATCCCGCCGTCGTGCCACCGCCACCCCGCCACCACTTATAATGGTGTCTCCACCCCCGGCGGCTGCCGGAACGAGGCGGGGTTTGGGGTAGCACCTCAAGCTAAACGATTTTCCGCGCAACGGTTCCTTGTCCTCTATAGAGCCGTCGGCGCGCTAGAGTGACCGCGGCCGTGCTACTTAAAATCACGGAAAGAACTGATCAGCTGCGCAAATGTCGTCGGGTGGAACTGATCGAATGACTCCTGATCCACATAGACAAAGTCGTAGTCGACGTTCTCGTCCACCGCGTTCACGTCCCCGCACCACTGCTTCAGCCGCAGCATCTTCGGCTCCACGTCCACATCCTGCTGACCTTTTGTCTCCACAATCACCACCCGGTTATCCGGCAGCTTCACCACAAAGTCGGGATAATAGTTGGAGATTTCGCCGTCATCCCTTACGTAATCCAGCTTAAAGCCGACAGCCAGATAGTTCTTGATGTAAGACGTGACGTCCGGGCAACCTTCGAGAAACTTGGCGAACTCCAACTCGAAGGCACTGTCACCGATGATGCGATTGAAAATGCTCTTCTTCGGAATCAGATAACCTTGTTCCTTCGTCACGAATGGCCGAACCTGGCGCAGCTTGATGGTGTCTCGAATCTGCGCGTCGCCCTTGTCCTGCACGGTCAATGCGTTGATCGCCTTCTTGAACGCCTCGATCAGTGACTTTGTCGCGGCCAGCTCCGAGAGATTGCGCAGCGTGTTCGGAGACTCCAAATCGACCGCCTGCCCAAAGAGGTGCCCGGCAACAAAACGCTTCACGTTGCCGTACAGCACGTCGTATCCGCTGATCAATCGCAGATCCTTCATGATCGTCTGCGTGAAGTAGCCCAGCACACTTCGGTAGTCCGCCACGCCGGCGGTGTCCAGCACGGTGGTGTGGGTGACCTCGCCGGTGGTGATGTCCTTGAAGACGATCTCCCGCTGCTCCTCCTCGCTGAACTGCCGATAGTCCACCGCGGTATGAGGCAAGGTTGCTTCGTCCAGATTGGCCAGGTTCTTGTACTCCCGGTACACGCGCGGCGTCATGACGGGGATGGCGATGTCCAACTCGTCCAAATCCTTGTTCTCGTTCTCCTCGTCCACCTCCACCACCAGCGGGGCCTTGGGCTTGCTCTCGCCGCCCATCGCCTTGCGCTCCAGCACCACGCCTTCCGCCTGGATGGATTCCACGAAGTCCATGAACGCTTCCGTGCCGATCACGCTCACGTACTCCTCCACCCCACCCGGATACATCTTGCGTAAGCCGCGTCCCAGCGTTTGCTCGGGCAGGATGGCGCTCTTGGCCTTGTACGGCCGGAGCCCGACAATCGTGGTGACATTTCGCACGTCCCAGCCTTCCTTGAGCATCATCACCGAGATGATCGCCTTGTACGGATTGTCATACGCGTCGATGCTGTTGGCCTCCTTCCGCAGCTTCTCCAGTTCTTCAGCGCTCTTGCCGCTCGACGCTTCGGAGATCTCGCCGTTGGCCTTGGTGTGAATCACCAGCACCGCATCCTTCAGATCCTGGTAGTGCCCCTCCAGGTACTCGGCCACCTCATCACAGTTCTTGGTGTCGTCGGTCATTACGAAGAGCACGGCCTTCTTGCCGGTTTTCTGGTGCTCCTCGTATGCCTTTCGCCATTCGATCACGCCAAGGTCCAGATAGTCGGCGTACTTCTCGGTGTACTTGATGCTCTTGCGTTCGGTCAGTTTCGCCCGACTGGGCGCGTCCGGCAGCACGGGGTGCTTCACCACGTTCTGGCTGATCGCTTCCACCAGCGGGTAGTCGCTGATCGTCTGCACGAAGATCGCGCCGTTGTTGTGCTTGGGTGTGGCCGTCACGTCGACCTGCAACGACAGCCGCCCGTCCTTCTGCAGCAGCTTGTTGTGGATGTCCTGAATACTCTTGGACCACGCCAGCCTCTCATCGTGGATGTGGTGGGCCTCGTCATTGAGCACCATCAGCTCGTCGATGTCCCGGACAATCATACCCAGGTCCACCTTCGAGTCGGTGGTCTTGCCGGTCGGCTTGGGACCGAGGAAGTAGTCCATCGTGTCCTCGTCGTCCGCACTCGGGATGCTCTGGTTCCCCGTGTAGACCCGATGTATGTTGGTGAGGAAGATATTCCCCGTCGGCTGGGTGACCCGCACGTCGTCCTGCCGGTGCAGACGTAGCTGGAAGTCGTCCCGCCAGTTGTGTCCATCGTACCCGTTGTCGGGCAGTATCGGGTCTTCGAAGAAGATGCGGAGGCCCTGAAAATCCCTGTAGATGCGGTCGAGGACGATGATGTTGGGCGTGATCACCAGAAAGTTCCGCGCCATCTCCGACTCGGGCTCGTACAGCTTGTGATAAAAGCTCCACGCCAAGGCCAGACTCAGCACCTTGGTCTTGCCGGCACCGGTCGCCATCTTCACGACATACCGACGCCACGTCTCGGGGAACATCCCGCCTGAAACCAACCCCTGGCTGTCAAACCGCATCAGGTCGTGCTTGTCCCTGGCACCCACCACATCGACGAGGTAGATGATCGTCTCGATGCCCTCCCGCTGGGCGAAGTAATACTCGAACGCCGCCATCGTCCCATCCGCCTGCTCCAGCAGGTGGGGCGTGTTGAACCACCAGTTGAGCAGGCTCCGGCTCGTGTCGGTCGCGCCCTCGTATCCGCGGTCGCGGAACGCCTTCACCTCCTTCCGCAGCTCCGGCACGAGCGGCGGCATGAGCTTCTCCATGCTCGACTCGCGCAGCGATTCATCGGCGGGAAACCAGCGGATGCCGGGATCGAGGATCGCGTGAGGGTCGCTCGGAAAGTTCTTGTGCAGCGCCATGGTCTATTTCCCCTTCTTCCCATTGCCGACGGCGACCTCCACGATCGTCATCGTGTCGTTGCCGAAAATGTCCACCACCTTCACCGCGATCTTCCGCCCTCCCGGCTCCACTTCCTTCGCGGCGCTGGTCAGCTCCAGCGAGCGGTCCTTCTTCGTTCTAAAACTCTGCCACTCGTTCTCGAAAATGTACTCGCCCGTCCACTTCTCGACCCATTCATCCGACTCGTCGTCCTTCACCCGGATGATCTCGCGTTTGCTCTGGTAGTCGAAGTCGACCGCCCAGTAGTCGACCCAGTCGCTCCACTTCTGCGTCAGCACCTCCCGCGTCACGATGCCCTTGGCGTCCTTGTTGACCTTCACGATCTGACCCTTGTCGACGACGATCTTGCTCCCCGCCTTCTTCTTGTCGCCCAAAGCCGCCTCGGCCGCGGCGATCGAGTCCTGCGAATAAAACACGCTGAAATCCGTGAGTTGCACGGCCACCGTCGGCCCGCTGTCCTTACTTCCTCCGTCTGCGACGGTGACGATCGGCTTGGCCTCGATGAAGCTCACATCATGGAACACCACCTGGTTCTTCTCCACCGCGCGTTTATCGAACACTTCCGCCGGGATGTATTTGGGGGCGATGTCGATCCCCTTGCCCCGCGCCTCGTCCAGCACGTTGGGAAACAAACCCATCTCGAACTCAAAGCCCAGGATGTCCACCTTGGTGATGTTCTTTTTGCGGCACTCGACGATGATCTCCTCGACGAACAGCCGGGTCACCGGCAGGTTCACCGGGCCGACGGCCACCAGCCGGCCCGCCTTCTTGCCGTGGAACGCGGGGTAGCCGGTGATCGCCTCGGCCCGGTACGCCCGCAGGATCAGCGCGAGGAACGCCGCTTCCTTCTGCTCCAGTTGCTTCTGCTGCTCGGCCTCGCGGAGGTTGGGGTTCACGCCGACGTAGTGCTGCCGCTCGTACCGGCCGAGGTTGAGCAGCTCGAACGCGCGGTAGTCCTTCCCGTCTTCCTTCATCTTCCGCTGCACGCCGATCAGCCGCTTGCGCGTGGTGTGGATGGCGAACTTGCCCAGGTCGGTGGCGATCCACTTTCGCCCGAGCTTCTCCGCGACCGCCGCCGTCGTGCCGGAACCGGCGAAGAAGTCGGCGACGAGATCGCCGGGGTTGGAGGAGGCGGAGATGATTCGTTCGAGCAGTACGCTCGGCTTCTGCGTTGGATAACCGATTCGCTCGATGGCTGTATTCCCGACCTTCTCCAAGTCGGTCCAAATCGACTGCAACGGCATGCCCGGCATTTCTTCGAGGTAGGTCTTCAGCGCGCGGAAAATCGGTTTGCCGTCCGAACCCAACTTGATGCGCCCGACGGAATGCAACTTCTCGAGCTTTTCCTGAGTAGAGAGCTTTGGATCATCAAACCCGTACTGTTTGAGCAATCGCGAAGGGAGGGCCCAGTGTCGATTCGACCTGCTCGGATCGAGTCCTCGCCACGGGCTGCCTGACGCGCCCGTGCGGATACCCGCCCCAGTGAGATCATTGTATTTTACAAGCTTGCCCGCCTCGTCCTCGCGAAACTCAGCCTTTATGTAGTCGGGATCGTACGCACCGAATTGGGGATTAAACGTGTGCGAATCACTTTTGAAGTAGAAGAGGATCGTGTCGTGAACATCCCCGTATCGCCCGTACTCGTTGTGGCTGCTTGTGCGCTTCCAAATGATGTCAGTACCAAAGTTATCCTTGCCGAAGACTTCATCCATTGCGAGGCGCACTATTGAGTTCACGCGTGAATCGCAATGAAGGTAGATACTCCCATCCTCCGCGAGGAGGTCGCGCATGAGGATGAGGCGTTCGTAGATCATGGAGATGAACGAGTCGGCCCCTTTGCCCCAGGTGTCGCGGTAGGCGATTTCTTCGAGGATGTTGGGGCGTTTGTGGAACGTGT
>PPFU01005472.1_pt1 | contig 10191 bp, 10 predicted proteins | sample 1535991 | NCBI WGS metagenome assembly PPFU01 (sample SAMN04901290, study PRJNA319586) | Hypolithon metagenome, whole genome shotgun sequencing project. | isolation source: Antarctic Hypolithon | place: Antarctica: Miers Valley | collected 2014 | reverse complement strand
AAAAAAAGTGGATGGAATCCACGGGCAATCGAATCAATCAGGCCGGCGACATGCCCGCTGACCCGGACGGAAATCCTCAGTCCTTGGCGCTGCCCCGCTTTGCGAGTGCGACCTTGCCGTTCTCTATCTCCCACATTGATCCGTGTGGCGGAGTGGAGACGTACATGGATTTGCCGGACCAAAGATTCCAGAACACGTGCGCTTCGGTCGGCGTGGGATCAAGCAGGTGCGTAATCATGAGAGCAATGGCTCTGGCGTCGTTCTGCAAGGCAATGCAGGTACGGGTGAAACCGCGGCGCGAAAAGACTGTCTTGCCGTCCGTGTCGATACGGTAAGTGCCGCCGATAGGAACGACATTATTCTTGGTCGTTCCAGGCAGCATGTAAACGATCCAGTTGCCCGGTGCATTCTTGTCCGGCAGCACCACGGAGTTGTATTTATCCGAGCACGGTTCGAACCCGGAACCGATGGCCAGCTTCCGGGCCGCAGCAGCGCCGGACTCGAAAACGCTGAGAGAGGTTGGCGACTCCAGGGACTCCACGGCACCATCGACGCCAGAGTCCGATACTTTGATTCGATAAAGCGCAGCCGGTGTCTGATCGATGAAGGTCACGAGGATGTGGTTGCCTCGTTCTTCGGTAATCCAGCCCTTGACGCGCCGGTCTCTCTTGAATGCCCGGATCCGGAGAGCCGCATCCGTCGCCATCGACGCTGCGCGGTCATGGCGATAAATCGTGGATCCCATGGCCTCCGCAGTTCTGAGAGCGGCGGCTTCCTGGTCAGGCGGCAGTTCCGCAGGATCCAACTCCTCCGCAATGACTGCCGCATTGCTCAGTAAGAGAACCAGAACGAGAAGATAGACGCGCATACGAATCCGATGTGGGTTGGTTTAGGTCGCGGGCACGCATGCTTGAACCGGTTCTGCGATCGATTTTTCCGCAAAATCGTTTGAAAGTCTTTCGCCTACTTGGCCTTGATCGCCATTGCCGGCAAGCCATTGCTGCCGAGCTTGGCCTTGGCTTCCGCCAGCTCGGAGGCGGTGCCGTAGGGGCCCATGCGAACGCGGTACATGGTCCTGCCGTTGATGCTGGCCGATTCGACGCGCGCGCCGAGGCCGATAAGGGCGATTCTGGCTTTCAGTTCTTCGGCATCGCCCGACGCGCCGAAGGCACCCGCCTGCAGGATGTAGCGTGCGTCGCCGGATGTCGCCGCAGGTGACGTCGCCGCTGGCGTTGCCGCCGTGGCGGTAGTGCTTGATGCGGTGGCGGTATCCGTCGCGACCGGCGGCGGCAACGTGCCGTTGGCAGCGGCGATGGCCGCTGCACGTCCCGCCTGTGCAGCCGCTTCCCGCGTTTGCTGGTCGCGCTGTTGGCGTTCCTGCCGCGCCGCTTCCTCGCGCGCGGTGGCGGCGAGTTGCGCGTCGGTCATTGCGACTTCCTCGCCGGGCAGCACGGTGTAGAAATCGAATTCGGGTTCCTTGGAACCTTCCGGGTCGGACGCCGGATTGAGCGCGTCGCCGCCTTCCGCAGCAATCGCGTCGTCGTCTGTCAAGGCGCCGCCGACCGGCTGCGCATCCGGATTCGGCCGTGGGCGGAAGAAACCGTCGCCGTCGGATTTCAGCAGTCTCGGCGCCGCCAGGATAGCGCCGATGCCCAGCAGCAACCCGAGCACCAGCCACGCCCATCCCGGCAAGCCATTGCTGCTGCCCGTGTTGCGTCGCGCCTGCGACCTGCCACGTCGTGCCGCCATCTACATCGTCTCCGGAGCGCTCACACCCAACAAATCCAGCCCATTCTTCAGTACCTGGCCGGTCGCCACGCTTAACGCCAGCCGCGCATCGCGCATGCGCGCATCTTCCACCAGAATCGGCTGCGCGTGGTAACAGGTATGGAATGCGTGCGCGAGTTCGCGCAGGTATTGGGCGATCACGTGCGGCTCCAGCGTGTCGGCGGCGGCCTCAACGACTTCCGGATAGCGCGACAACTCCACGGTCAATGCCTGCGTGGTGTCGTCGTCGAGCAGGTTCAGGTTGGCCAAGCCGTGTTCGCGATCGAAGGTGTAGCCCTTCTCTTTCGCCTGCCGCAGCAGGCTGCGCACGCGGGCATGCGCGTACTGCACGTAGAACACCGGGTTGTCGTTGCTTTGCGAACGCGCCAGGTCGATGTCGAAGGTGAGCTGCGAATCGGGCCTGCGCGCGATCAGGAACCAGCGGGTGGCATCACGGCCCGCTTCCTCGATCAGATCGCGCAGCGTGAGGTAGCTGCCGGCGCGCTTGGACAACTTCACTTCCTCGCCGCCGCGCATCACCGTGACCATCTGGTGCAGCACATATTCGGGATAACCGGCGGGAATGCCCATGTCGAGTGCCTGCAACCCGGCTTTCACGCGCATCAGGGAGCCGTGGTGGTCGGCGCCGAGTTCAGTGATGGCGCGTGTGTATCCGCGCTGCCATTTACTCAGGTGATAGGCCACGTCCGGCACGAAATACGTGTAGCTGCCGTCGGACTTGCGCATCACGCGGTCCTTGTCATCGCCGTAGTCGGTGCTGCGCAGCCACAGCGCGCCGCCTTCCTCGTAGGTGTGCCCATGGGCGACGAGTTCGCGGACGGTTTCCTCCACCTTGGCGTCGGCGTACAGCGACGACTCGAGGAAATACGTGTCGAAGCCGACGCCGAAGGCGGCGAGATCGCCGTTCTGTTCGTTGCGCAGGTAGGCAACGGCGAAACGGCGGATCGCATCTAGGTCATCGGGATCCTTTTCCGCGCGGACCATGTGGTCTTCGAAGGTGATCGCATCGCCACGCAGGTAGGCGTTGGCGACCTCGACGATGTAATCGCCGCGATAACCATCCGCAGGCCAGCTGGGGTCTTCGGGCCCTAATCCGTTGACGCGCGCCTGCACCGATTTCGCAAGATTGTCGATCTGCGCGCCGGCATCGTTGTAGTAGTACTCGCGTATCACGTCCCAGCCATTGGCATCGAGCACGCGCGCGATGCAGTCACCGATCGCGCCGGCGCGGCCGTGGCCTACATGCAGCGGGCCGGTGGGATTGGCGGAGACGAACTCGACGCCGACGCGCGTCCCGTTACCGGTCGCATTGCGGCCGTAGGCATCGCCTTGCTGGTGCACCCGCGCGATTTCACGCGCATAGGCGGCCGGCGACAGGTGGAAATTGATGAAGCCGGGGCCGGCGATCTCGATCCTGGAGATGTCGTCCGAGGCCGGCATCGCATCAAGCAACTGCTGTGCCAGCGCCCGCGGATTGGTGCGCGCGGCCTTGCCCAGCAGCATCGCCGCATTGCTGGCGAAATCGCCATTCGTGCGGTCTTTCGGGCGTTCGACGACGAAGTCCGGCGAAACCAGATCGGCCAACAGCGCGCCGTTGTTGCGCAGGGTTTCAATGCCTTGGAGGAGCAAGGCGCGTACGGGGGCTTTCAAGACGATTCTGCTGAAAAACGATGCAAGTGCGGATTTTAGCCGACAGCGCGCTCGCGAAACGGGCCAGGCCTCATTACACCCACCCACGCGCCGCGAGCGACACCGGCGGCCCGTCCGCAATTACGAAGTGATCCAGCAAACGCACATCCAGCAACGCCAGAGCGTGCTTCAGGCTGGCAGTGACGGCGCGATCCGCCGCGCTCGGCTCCGGATTTCCACTGGGATGGTTGTGGCCGACGATCACCGCGGCGGCATTGTGCGCGAGCGCGCGGCGGACGACTTCGCGCGGGTGCACTTCGGCGCCATCGATGCTGCCGCGGAACAGTTCCTCGAACGCGATCGCGCGATGGCGGGTGTCGAGGAACAATGCGGCGAAGACTTCGTGCGGCTGGTGCCGCAGTCGCTGTGCGAAATAGCGACCGGCGGCTTGCGGATCGCTCAGGGCATCGCCGCGTTCCAGTTCGCTGGCCAGATGGCGATTGCCGAGTTCCAGCGCCGCGACGATCGCGCATGCGCGCGCCGGGCCGAGGCCGGGCAGCTTCGACAGCTGCGCGGCCGACCGTTCCACCAATGCGCGCAGCGGTCCGTGCGCGGTGAGCAGTTCGCGCGCCGTCGTCACCGCATCGCGGCCGCGCAAGCCGGAGCCGAGAAAAATCGCCAGCAGTTCCGCATCCGACAAGGCCGCCGCACCGCGGGCGAGCAGCTTTTCGCGGGGGCGTTCGGTGGCGGGCCAGTCGCGGATGTGCATGGCGCCAGCCTGTGCTCCGGACGCATCGTTTGTCGGTCGGGACGCGAATGGGCTTCGGGTAAGCTAAGCGCTGTTTTCGCCGTAGGACATTCCCGACGTGGCCGCAGCGTTCCATGGACACAAACTGTTGCTTGGCGTCAGCGGCGGCATCGCCGCGTACAAGGCGATCGAACTGGTGCGCCGCCTGCGCGACGCGGGCGCCGACGTCCGCGTAGTGATGACGGAAAACGCGCAGCGATTCGTCACACCACTGAGCTTCCAGGCGGTGTCCGGGCAACTCGTGCGCACGTCGTTGTGGGACGAAGCCGCCGAAGCCGCGATGGGGCATATCGAACTCGCGCGGTGGGCCGATCGCATCATCATCGCGCCCGCTTCGGCCGACACCATCGCCAAACTCGCGCACGGTTTCGCCGACGATCTGCTGACCACGTTGTGCCTGGCGACGACCGCGCCGGTCACGTTCGTCCCGTCGATGAACAACCGCATGTGGCTGCATCCGGCGACGCAGGCCAACGTGGCGACATTGCGGGCGCGCGGCGTCGACATGATCGGCCCCGAGGACGGCGTGCAGGCCTGCGGCGAATCTGGTCCGGGGCGCATGAGCGAGCCGGACGCAATCGTGACTGCGCTGGCTTCGCAAGAGTGAGGGCACGGATGGCTGAATCGCTCGCAGGCAAACGCATCATCGTCAGCGCCGGGCCGACCTACGAGGATCTCGACCCCGTGCGTTTCATCGGCAACCGCAGCAGCGGCAAGATGGGATTCGCCATCGCCGCCGCGGCCGCGCAGCGTGGTGCCGATGTGACGCTTGTCGCAGGCCCCGTGCAGATGCCGACCCCCGACGGCGTGACGCGCGTCGATGTGCGTTCGGCGGCACAGATGCGGGACGCCGTCTTCGCCGCCCTGCCGGCCGACCTCTACATCGGCGCGGCCGCCGTGGCCGATTACACGCCGCGGCAGGTCAGCGGCAGCAAGATCAAGAAATCCGGCGAAACCCTGACGCTGGAACTGGTGCGCACCCCGGACGTGCTGGCCGAAGTCGCCACGCATGCCCTGCGCCCGCGACTGGTGGTGGGTTTCGCCGCGGAAACCAACGACATTGAGATGCACGCGCGCGGCAAGCTCGAACGCAAGCGCCTGGACATGATCGCGGCCAACCAGGTCGGCGTCGCCGGCAGCGGGTTCGAAAGCGACGACAACACATTGACTGTTTACTGGCCGGGCGGTGAGCGCGCCCTGGGTCCGGCATCAAAATTGCATGTAGCAAACGGATTGCTGGACCTGATCACGGAACACCTGCGCCGATGACCCGCCCCGCCTCCGCCCACGCTTTGGAAATCAAGCTGCTCGACCCGCGCTTCGGCGACGCCTGGCCGCTGCCGGCGTATGCGACCGAAGCCAGCGCCGGGCTCGACCTGCGCGCGGCACTGGATGCGCCATTGACGCTGGAACCCGGCGATACCGCACTGGTGCCCAGCGGTATCGCCCTCCACCTGGCCGATCCCGGCCTGTGCGCTGTGATCCTGCCGCGTTCGGGGCTGGGCCACCGGCACGGCATCGTGCTCGGGAACGGAACCGGGCTGATCGACGCCGATTACCAGGGGCCGCTGCTGGTCAGCGTCTGGAACCGCGGCCGCGAGCCGTACACGATGCAACCGGGGGACCGGATCGCGCAGCTGGTGGTGTTGCCGATCGTGCGCGCCGCATTGAAGGTGGTGGATACTTTCGCCGACAGCGCGCGTGGCGAAGGTGGCTTCGGCCACACCGGCATGCGCTGACAAGGGATGACGAATGACTGCTGAAGCCACCCGTTTCAAATTCAATGCCGCACCGATGCGACCGGCCTTGCCGTGGCTGGCTGGCGCGCTGGCGTTGATGGCGGCGTGGATGCTGTGGTCGGGCCTGCAGCAGATGCGCGAGCAGTCGCGGCTGGAAGCGCTCACGGCGCAGCGCGATGCCTCCATCGCGGCGGTCAACCGCTATATCGGCAGTGAAACCGTGCGCCTGCGGAGCAAACTGGCCGAACCCGCTGTCCTGGCCGCACTGCGATCGGGCGATCTTGCTTCGGCCGCTGCGCGCGTGCGCGCTGGCTGGCCAGGGGTGGAATCGGTGGACATCCTGCCGGCCGATCTCCAGGCCGCATACGCAGGCCTGCCTGCGTCGGGCTACGGGCGGATCGCCGTAGCCGAAGCCGCGCTTGCGGCCGACACGGCCGTTGCACGGGTCACCCTCGTCGGCAAGTCGCCCCGCTTCGTGATCGCGGCACCTGCCAGTGCCAACGCCGGCGTGGTGGGCGTGGTTTATGTGCAGTTTCCATTGAAGCAACTGACCGATACGGTGGTGGCCGGCGACAGCGGCAACTTCATCGCCCTGCGGCAAGGCCGTTACGACGTGGTTGCGCATGGCGACCAGGACATCGCCGACGGCGCCGAAGTATTGGCGGCCAAGGTGCCGGGCAGCGATTTCCGCATGGTGGCGGCCGCTCCAGACCGTCATCCCGGTCCGTGGGGGCTGGGCGCGATCGCCTGCCTGATCGCCGCGGGCGTGCTGGGCGCGCTCGCCTTCGCCGCACTCACCGTCTGGCGTCGCCTGGACCCCGTCAGGGCCGTTTCTGCGGAACGTGCCGACGAACCCACCTTGACCGAGGCCCTGCAACACGCGCCGATGCCGCAGGAAAAGTCGACGCTGGATCTCAAGGACGCACCCAAGCCCGCCCCGGTCGCCATCGACCGCGGCATCTTCCGCGCCTACGACATCCGCGGCGTGGTCGGGCAATCGCTGGACATCGGCGTGGCCGAACTGATCGGCCATGCCGTCGGCTCGTCGCTGCACGACCAGGGGCTCGAGGACATCGTCGTCGGTCGCGATGGCCGTCTCTCGGGGCCGGACATGGTCGGGGGATTGATCGAAGGCCTGCGCAAGGCCGGCTGCAACGTCATCGACATCGGCCTCGCGCCGACGCCGCTGGTGTATTTCGCCGCCTATCAGCTGCGCACCGGCAGCGCCGTGGCCGTCACCGGTAGCCACAACCCGCCGGACTACAACGGTTTCAAGATCGTGGTCGGCGGCGAGACGCTCTCGGGCGATGCGATCACCGACCTGTACGCACGCATCGCCGACAACCGCCTGTACACCGCCGCGACGCCGGGCACCTTGCATTCGCGCGATGTCAGCGACGACTACGTGACGCGCGTCGCCTCCGACGTGCAGATCGACCGCCGCCTGCGCGTTGTCGTTGACGCCGGCAACGGCGTGGCCGGCGAACTCGGCCCGCGCGTGCTCGAAGCCATTGGCGCCGAAGTCACGCCGCTGTTCTGCGAGATCGATGGCACCTTCCCCAACCATCACCCGGACCCCAGCGATCCGCGCAACCTCGACGACCTGAGGCAGATGGTGCAGCGCCTCGACGCCGACCTCGGCATCGCCTTCGACGGCGACGGCGACCGCCTCGGCGTCGTTACCCGCAACGGCGCCAACATCTATCCCGACCGGGTGCTGATGCTGTTCGCCGGCGACGTGCTCGAACGCAATCCCGGCGCGGTGATCGTGTACGACGTCAAATGCACCGGCGCGCTGTCGCCCTACATCCTGCGCCACGGCGGCAGCCCGCTGATGTGGAAGACCGGGCATTCGCTGATCAAGGCCAAGATGCGCGAGACAGACGCCGAGCTCGCCGGCGAGATGAGCGGCCACTTCTTCTTCAAGGAGCGTTGGTACGGCTTCGACGACGGCATCTATTCCGCCGCGCGCCTGCTCGAAATCCTCGCCGGACGCAGCGAGACGCCGGACGAGGTCTTCGCCTCGCTGCCCGACGCCGTTTCCACCCCCGAGCTGAAAATCGAAATCGCCGACCCGCACGCCTTCATTTCGCGCTTCGTCGCGCAGAGCGAATTCGAGGATGCCCGCGTCTCCACCATCGATGGCCTGCGCGCGGACTGGAAGGATGGTTGGGGCCTGGTGCGCGCATCGAACACGACACCGATTCTGGTGCTGCGTTTCGAGGCGACAAACGCGGAAGCGTTGCTGCGTATCCAGGAAATGTTCCGGACGCGGTTGCAGGCGATTGATCCGGCGCTTTCCTTGCCTTTCTGAAAATGCTATCGATAAGCGCACCGCACATTGAGAAAAAATTCCGAACCAAGTCAGCCGAATGCTGAATTGGTTGAGTCATCTCGATATTACGTGGGCTGATTCAATCTTGCCTCCGCGATGCTAGCTGGTTCCGGTTCATTGGACGGTGCGTCATCAACGCGAATCGCAGTGGTTATCCGCCCGCGCAGACCGCCGAGAGGGCGCTGCAAGAATATTCTATGAATGCGTGCACGCGCCCGATCGCGTCATCGCGATCAATTCGCAAAGCGGGTTGAAAACCCCGCAACGCGCAACGCAACGGTCATTCGTTGGTCGTTTGGCCGTCGGGTGTATCGGCCTGCGGCGCTTTCATCGCGCGATAGCGCTCCACCGCCGTCTGCAGTTGGGCATCCACGCCGGCGCGGTCCTGTTGCTGGTTGCGGTAACCGGCTTGCAGGGAAACGAATTCGCGACGTTGCAGTCCAATGTTGTCGGCCAGCATCTTGGGGATCTTCTCGCCCTTGAGTTCGCGTTCGCTGGCCTGGTCGAGCAAGCGGAGCAGGCTCTGGCGCAGGTTGCCCAAGGCGAGTTTCGAGGACTTCATCGACTCGTCCACCAGCTCGTAGCGGATGCGGTAGGCGCGCTTGAGGTCGGCTTCGGTTTCGTAGGAATCGGCCAGCGCGATGTCGCGGCGCTCCATCATGGCCTTGGCTTCGGCTTGGGCCGCCAAACGTTTGGTCTCGAGATCACGCGCGGCACGCTCGTCGGGGGTCAGGGTGCGATCGACCTGGCCAGAGCGCATGCCACTGCGCGAGTTGATCTCGGTGCGGGCGCGGTTGACGGCGTCCGCGGGCAGGGCATCGCCGCACACCTTGCGGCCGTTCTCGGACCAGCAGTACAGCTTCTTGGAAGGCGCCTTGTCCTGCGCGGCCACGCTAGCCATGCAGGTCATCAGCGCGGCGCCCGCCAGCGTTGCCAGGAATCTCATGTCGTCATCCAGCCCTGAAGTGCAAGGCCCCGGTTTGCGTGGGCCATCTGACACGACTCAAGCAAGAGTCGGGCCAGCATGGCCGGGCTGGCGCCGTGCGCGCGCTCAGTCTGCGCGGTCACCGCCAAACGCCTCGCGATATGCCAGCAACTGCGCTTGATGACCGGCCAATGTGGGGTTGTCCCCCGCGTGCGCCAGCAGATCGTCGAGGGTGGCGATGGCTACGACCGGCAGACCCTGTTCGAGGGCGACAGTTTGTGTCGCCGAGCGACGCGATGCGGCAGGGTCCACTGCTTCCTGCCGGTCCAGTGCGATCACGATGCCCGCCGGTATGCCGCCCGCGTCGCGGATGATCGCCAGCGCTTCGCGGATGGCGGTACCGGCGGTGATCACGTCGTCGACGATCAGCACGCGACGGCCGGCCAGCGGCGCGCCGATCAGCACGCCGCCTTCGCCATGTGTCTTGGCTTCCTTGCGGTCGAACGCCAGCGGCAGGTCGCGGCCGCGGCGCGCGAACTCGCATGCGAGCGCCGTGGCCAACGGGATGCCCTTGTACGCCGGGCCGAACACCAGGTCGAAGCCAAGCGCCGCCTGTTCGATGGCATCGGCGTAACAGGTCGCCAGCGAGGTAAGGCGCGCGCCGGAATCGAAACGCCCGGCGTTGAAGAAATACGGGCTGACGCGTCCGGACTTGAGGGTGAATTCGCCGAACTTCAGCGCTTCGGCGCGCAGCGCGAGGTCGAGAAACCGGCGGCGGTGTTCAAGCATCCAGCGATTGTCCCACGCGTTTGCCGAGCGCGTGCAGCATCACGTGCTGCGGCCCGGCGCTGCCACCCGCCAGGAGCGTGCCGGTGTCGATAAAGCCCACGTCGCGATACGCGGACACGGCGATGCGGTTGCTGCAGTTCACCGCCAGCACCACCAGCCGGCGATCGGGATGGCGCGC
>PPFU01017052.1_pt1 | contig 10197 bp, 7 predicted proteins | sample 1535991 | NCBI WGS metagenome assembly PPFU01 (sample SAMN04901290, study PRJNA319586) | Hypolithon metagenome, whole genome shotgun sequencing project. | isolation source: Antarctic Hypolithon | place: Antarctica: Miers Valley | collected 2014 | reverse complement strand
CAACCAGGGACTCTCCCCGACCGGACGCGTGCACTGGAACCTCATCGCGCCCGAGTTAATGGAAGCGGCCGCGAGGCGCGCTGAGGGCTCCTTCGCGAGCGCCGGACCGTTCGTCGGCGTCACGGCCCCGCACACCGGACGTTCGCCGAACGACAAGTTCGTTGTGGACGAACCCTCCTCGCACGATGACGTCGACTGGGGCAAGGTGAACCAGCCGTACAGCCCGGAGCACTACACGCTCCTCCGCGCCGAGGTCGAGGCGTATCTCAACGAGCAGGACGAGCTGTTCGTGCAGGATCTGCACGCCGGCGCCGATCCCACATACCGCCTGAAGGTGCGCTATGTGATGCCAAATGCCTGGCATGCGGCATTTGTCCGGAACATGTTCATACGTCCCGACATCGCTGAACTCGCCGAGTTCATGCCGAACTTCACGGTGCTGCACGCGCCGGAATTCCAGGCGACCCCTGAGCGGCACGGGACGCGGACCGGCACCTTCATCGTCCTCAACATCGCCGAGCGCACCATCCTGATCGGCGGGACGCGCTACGCGGGCGAGCTGAAGAAGTCGATCTTCACGGTCATGAACTACCTCATGCCCAAGGCCGGCGTGCTCTCCATGCACTGCTCGGCCAACACCGGGCCGAACGGCGATACGGCCCTCTTCTTCGGCCTGTCCGGCACGGGGAAGACCACGCTGTCCGCCGACCCCTCGCGGAATCTGATCGGCGACGATGAGCACGGCTGGAGCGAGAACGGCGTGTTCAACTTCGAGGGTGGCTGTTACGCGAAAGCCATCGATCTCTCGGCCGAGAGCGAGCCGGACATCTACCGGACGACGCAGATGTTCGGGACGATCCTCGAGAACGTGGTGCTCGATCCGGCGACTCGTGAGGTGCGGTTCGAGGACAAGTCGATCACCGAGAACACGCGCGTCTCCTACCCGCTGCACTACATCCGTAACCATGTTCCCGATGGCCGCGGCGGACACCCAAAGAACGTGATCTTTCTGACGGCCGATGCGTTCGGCGTTCTGCCTCCGATCTCGCGCCTGACGCCGGAGCAGGCGATGTACTACTTCCTCTCCGGGTACACCGCGAAGGTCGCGGGCACGGAGCGTGGGGTGACCGAGCCCCAGGCGACATTCAGCGCCTGCTTCGGCGCCGTCTTCCTCGTCTGGCCGCCCTCCAAGTACGCGGAAATGCTCGGCGAGAAGCTGCGCACGCATGAATCGCGCGTCTGGCTCGTGAACACGGGGTGGACGGGCGGCGCATACGGCACGGGGAACCGGATGAAGCTCCGCTACACGCGCGCGATGGTCAGTGCCGCGCTCAACGGGGAGTTGGATGAGGTGGAGACCGTGATTGACCCGATCTTCGGCCTCGCGGTCCCGCAGACCTGCCCCGAGGTGCCGAACGAGATCATGAATCCGCGCACCACCTGGTCCGACCCGGCGGCGTACGATGCGCAGGCGCAGAAGCTGGCGGCGATGTTTCGGGAGAACTTCAAGCGGTTCTCCTCCACGGCGAGCGCCGAAATCACGGCGGCCGGCCCGGGCGAGAGCAGGTGAATACCCCGGGTGTCAGGTCGGCGCGGCTGCGCCGCGGGTGTCAGATGTCGGGGTCGTCAGGGAAATGCGGACTGCGTACCGTTCACGTCCTGACACTTGGCACCTGACACCGGATACCTGTTTCGTCCCGCCACCCGGCTCCCTGTGACCATCATCCGCGACCCGCTCTGGAACAACGTCCATGTGGACGATCTCGGGCGGGCGCTGGTGGATACGCCCGACTTCCAACGACTCCGCTACGTGCGGCAGTTAGGGTGGGCGTTTCTCGTCTACCCGGGTGCGACCCACTCCCGATTCGAGCACGCGCTCGGCGCGCACCATCTGGCCAACCGCACGCTCGCCCTGCTATCCGCCTCCGGGCAGTTGACCGATGTCGCGCCTGACGAGGCAGCGATCGTTAGCGCGGCCGCGTTGCTGCACGACCTCGGCCACTACCCCTTCTCGCACGCCCTCGAGGAGATCGGCGCCGAGCATCACGAGGAGGCGGCGCGTCCGCTCCTGACCGCAGGCCCTGTCGCCGAGGCGCTCACCCGGGTGCTCGGCGACGACGCGCCGGAACGGATCTATCAACTGATCCGCGGGCGGAGCGGGTCTCCACTGCAGCGGTTGATCTCCGGGTCGGTGGACCTCGACAAGATCGACTATCTGAAGCGCGACGCCTTGATGTGTGGCGTTCCGTACGGTGAGGTCGACGTGGACCGCCTCATCGGCTCGCTGGTGGTCGTCGCGAATCCCGATGGAGACGGCCTCACGATCGGCGTGCTCGAGAAGGGACTGGCGGCGCTCGAATCGCTGTTGTTCGCCAAGTACCAGATGTACCGCAACGTCTACTGGCATCACGCGGTGCGCAGCGCCACGGCGATGTACAAGCGGCTCGTGGATGGTGCGCTCGCCGAGGGCGCGCTCGAAGCCAATCGTCTGGCGCTCTATACCGATGAGGGACTACTTCACGACCTCGATCGCGCGGCATCGAATCCTCTACGCGCGTTGCTGGGGAGGCTTCGTGGCCGCCAGCTCTACAAGCGCGCGCTGGAGGTCCCGGCCGCGGACGTGGACGAAAGCCGGCTCGAATGGATCGCCACCGACCGCTCGCGGGCAGTGCGCGCGGAGGATCGCCTCGCCGACGCGCTGGGCCTCGCCCCAGGGGAGGTGATCCTAGACTTCCCCGCGAAGGAGCAGATGATCGGCCTCGATCTCCCCCTCGTCAGGCGCGACGGCCGCGTGCAGCGCCTCACGGGCGCCGGCCTCCCCGGCGCGATCGACCTGCCGCAGCTCTCGCAGCAGTTCTACCAGTCAGCGCGATCGCTCCGGGTCTTCGTCGCCCAGCGGCGCACGCTGGATGTTGACGCGGTGGTCGGAGAGTTGTCGGACGGGTGACGGGTGAGCGGTTGGGGTGCCGGATGCCGGATGACGGGTGCCGGGTGACGGGTGACGGGTGACGGGTGACGGGTGGCGGTACGCGATGACTCAAGCACGCAACGAGTCTCTCTTTGTCACCCCGCAGGAGCGCCGCGAGGCGCGAGTGTCGGGGCGCACGCCACTCAACCCGGCACCGCTCTCTCTTTGTCACCCCGCAGGAGCGCCGAGAGGCGCGAGTGTCGGGGCGCACGCCACCCAACCCCCCACCACCCCCTCGTTGTCCCCCGCAGGAGCGCCGAGCGGCGTGAGTGTCGGGGCCCTTGGTCGAGATCCCTCCTTACGTTCCCGAATGGCGGGGTGAGGAGAGATGACACCGAGGCATCATGAAACCCCCATCCAGATCTCGACCGAGCGCCCCGATACTCGCTCGCTCCGCTCACTCCTGCGGGGAGACAAAGGGGCTTGGGTGCACCCGGAAGATCATAGCCCGCCCCGACACTCGCGCCGGGTCGAGATCCACCCCTCGCGCTCACTCGCGGGAGGCAACCGCACGGACACGCCCAATTGCACCGCGAAGACCCCCCGTTACCGCAGCCGGTACCGCCGCGGCACCTTCACGTCCATGTCGTCGGCGAACGAACCAACGATCCAGCTTGCGCCGCCGCCCATCAGGTAGAACGCAGGCGGTGTATGCACGACCCCGAGCCATTCACCGCTCGGCGCGAGGACATCCCAGGTAGTGCTTGAATCCCGGCGCGCAAACCCACCGGCGATCATCGAGTTCGAACCTTCGACCGAGAACCGCTCGCGCCAGATCCGGCCGTCTGCCCCCACAACGATTCGTAGGTAGTGCGGCAGCGAATCCGCAACGAGGACCAGATCGCGGTCGCGCTGCGTCTGCCGTTCCGGCGGCTGCCTGCTCAGTAGCGCATCACGCCCGATGTCAGCTTCCTCCACAGTCGTCGCACGCCGCTCGCCCGCCGTCCGTACCAGTCGCGTCAGGCTCCCTGCCGCATCGTAGATGCGTAGGTCGGGCGATTGCGGCCAGCCCAGCACGAATTGCGCGTCCGACGCGCCGAGCGCAAAAAAGGGCGTATAGGGTATTGTGAGGTAATTGTCGCCGCGGCCGGACCTGGCGTACGGGTGATCGCCGAGCGCCGTCGTGGTCGCGCCATCCCGGCTCGTCAGCACCACCGGCATCGCCATCGTCACCGGGCCGACACCCTCGAAGTACTCGCGCCGCATGCGCTGCACGAAGCCGACGCTGGCCCCGTCGCCCAGATTTGCCCACGTCTGCACCGGCCGCTCGACGCCCGCGGTATCGCGCGCAACTCGACGCGGGAGGTCGCCGACCACGGCGCCGTTCGGCGCCAGCAGCAGTCCGCGGGTCCCAAATGACTCGTTGACGACGAGAGAATCGCCGCGGATTCGGGCGACCGACGATACCCGACAACTCACCCGGCCCATTCCCCTCCCCCACCGCGGACCATCTCGCCGCCCCGTCCGCGCCGAACGCTCGCAGGAACGGGGCGGCCGCATCCACCGCAACGAACGAACCGTCGGACAGACCGAGTACGGTGCTGATCGTCTGGAACTCCGGCGCCGCCCCATCCGCGCCGCGCCCCGTCACGGCTGACGCGGTATCCACCTCGTGCAGCACCCGCGTCCGCTGTGCCTCCGGCGGGTTCTCCACGATCGTGATGCCGGCGCTGTCGCGAACGATTGCCGCCGGTGCGGCGTCCTCGCCCGCCGCGCCGTCACAGCCGGCCGTGAGGGAACTGGAGGTTAGGAGCGCGAGCTGCGCCGCACGCCGCGTCAGGCGGCGGGGATCCGGCAAGGTGAGCATGGTGGGTGCGGAAGGGGTGGGTGCCGCACGCGAACGTATCCCCTCCGCTGCGGGGCCGCAACTATCAGGCGGCGCCGAGCGCGATCAGCGCTGCTGCCGTCCGTACGCGGTGGCCAGCTTGCGGGCGATGCCGCGGTAGAAGGCGGCATCCTCTCGCTTGGACTCCTCCTCGAGCGACAGCGCGCACCGTTCGAGTGCGTACAGGATGTTGCCGAGGAAGAGCTCCGCAACATCGCCCGCGCGCTCCTCGCCGCCCGACGGGTCGGCGGCGTCAGGCCCCGTCATTCCTCGCGATCGACGGCGGCTACCTGAACGACGATCGCCGTGCTGTTATCCAGGCCGCCACGACCGTTCGCTTCGGCGATGAGCGCGTCGACGATCCGGGCGGGTGAGGCGCGGGAGAGGAGGAGCGCCTGCAGTCGGCGGTCGTCCACCATGCCCGTCAGGCCGTCAGACGCGACGAGGAAGGCGTCGCCCGCGCGCACGTCGCCGGTGTAGATGTCCGGCTCTACCTCGGCGCTGGCTCCCACGCACCGGGTGATCACGTTGGAGTACGGATGCACACGGGCCTGCTCGGGTGTGAGGAAGCCGGCGTCCACCTGCTCCTGCACGTAGGAATGGTCCTTGGTGACCTGGCGGAGCGCGCCGTCGCGAAGGAGGTACACGCGCGAATCGCCAATCTGGCCGACCAGGAAACGCGATCCGGCAAGTACGAGACACGAGACAGTCGTCCCCATCCCCTGCTTGTCGATCTCGGAGGTCGTGCGGGCGAAGATCGCCCGATTCGCATGCCGGATCGAGTCGGCCAGCACCTGTGGGGCGTCGTCGTCCGTGTGGTCGGGGAGCGCACCGAGTTCGCGGGCGACGATCTGGACGGCCATCGCGCTGGCGACTTCCCCTGCCGCGTGTCCCCCCATCCCGTCCGCGACGATGAAGAGCCCGTATGTCGGCAGGCATTCGGCAAAGAAGCTGTCTTCATTGCCGGCCCGGATCATTCCAATGTCCGTGCGGGCGCCAACGGAGAGGTGCACTCGCTACCCTGGCTCAATGACGCGATGCGGCCGCCCGATCGGCGACACGAGAAACGGGCGACGCCGGAGCCCCGCGGGGCGGCCCGAGCGGGTCCGCGCGGGGCGTAACTCCTTGTGTGTGCGGGAAGCTACGTCCGGCCCGAAAGGCTGGCAAGCCGCCGATGCAGCCGGGTCCGTGCATCGAGCAGGACAGCCGCCGCAGGACCCGTGCAGGACCGGTGCAGGACCGGTGCAGGAACGGGGCGTCCGGGTCAGACCGGCGCCGCCGCGATGGACCCAGAGTCGGCGAGTTCGCCCACCTGCAGGCGGTACAGCCGCCCGTACAATCCGTCGCGGTCGAGCAGTTCCGCGTGCGTCCCGCGCTCGCGGATCTGCCCGTGGTGCATAACGAGGATCTCGGTGGCGGTGATGATGGTGCTGAGCCGGTGCGCGATGGCGATCGTCGTTCGTCCGCGCATGAGTTCCACCAGCGCCTGCTGAATCTCCGCTTCCCGTTCACTGTCCACCGCGCTCGTTGCCTCGTCCAGCACGAGTAGTGCGGGGTCGGCCGCGATTGCGCGAGCGAAGGAGAGGAGTTGGCGCTCGCCGACGCTGATCGAAGCCCCCCGCTCGCCTAAAGCATAGGCATAGCCGCCCGGCAGACGTTGGATGACCCGGTCCGCGCCTACCCGATCCGCCGCTCGCGCGACCTGCTCGTCGGAGAGCCCGGCGGAGAGCCGGATGTTGGACGCGACGTCGCCGGCGAAGAGGAAGATGTCCTGCTGGACATAGCCCATCGCCCCGCGGAGCCGATCGATCGGGATCTCGCGAATATCGACCCCGTCCATCAGAATCCGCCCGCGCTGCGGCACATAGAAGCGCAGGAGCAGGCTGATGACGGTCGTCTTGCCAGCCCCCGTGTGGCCCACGAGCGCCACCGTCTCGCCAGGTCGCGCCTCGAACGACACGCCCCGGAGCACCCACTCCGGCTCCGCGCCCTCGGCCGACGGTGCGCCATAGTGGAACCAGACATTCTCGAAGGTAATCGTCACACCGCGCAGCGCCTCGCCCCACTCGCGCGGGCGCGTTCCTGCGTCAGGGGCGACGTCGCGCGCAGGTACCCGGGCGGACGCCGGCAGCGCATACGTGCCCGCGTCGACGGGCGTGTCGAGCAGCGTGAAGACGCGTTCCGATGAGGCCATCGCCTGCTGCAGCGTGTTGAACTTGTCCGACAGATCTTGAAGCGGCTGGAAGAAGCGCCGCACGAGTTGGAGAAAGGCGGCCAGCGTACCGATCGTGAGGGTCGAGTCCTGCACGCGTCCGGCTCCGGCCACGATCAGACTCGCCAGCGCAACAGAGGTCAGAATCTCGATCACCGGGAAGTAGACCGCATAGATGCGGATCGACCGCAGGTGCGCATCCAGGTGGTCGCGGTTGAGCGCATCGAACCGGCGCGCCTCCGCGCGTTCGCGGCCGAACAGCTGGACGACGCGCATTCCCGTCAGGCGTTCCTGAAGAAACGAGTTGATACGAGCGAGTCGTGTGCGGATCTCGCGGTAGTGCACGCGCACACGTGACCGGAAGACGTGTGACACGAGGTACACGAAGGGAATCACGGCAAAGGCCGCGATCGCCAGTCGCCAGTCGACGACCAGCATCATTATGCTGATTGCGGCCAACGTGAAGAGATCGCCAAGCCCTGCCACCACGCCGGCCGTGAACAGTTCGTTCAACGATTCGATGTCCGACGTGACGCGCGTGATCAGCCGGCCGACCGGGTTGCGATCGAAGAAGGCAATCGAGAGCTGCTGCAATTTGGCGAACAGCTCTGTGCGCAGGTCGTGCATGACGCGCTGGCCAAGGATGGCCGTGAGCAATGTCTCGCCATACTGGCAGGCGAACTGAATGGCGAGTGCCACGGCGAACAGCGCAGCACTCTGTGCGATCAGCCCCGTGTCGCCCGCCGGAATTGCCTCGTCGATGACGACCTTTGTGAGCCATGGCCCCACAAGCTGCAGCAGACCGTCGATGACGAGCAGCACGATGGCGCCGGCCACGAGCCTGCGGTACGGCCGGGCGTAGTGCACGAGGCGACGTGCGAGCCGAGCGTCGTAGACCTTCCCAACGGCGTCATCCTCATGAAATGCAGCGGGAGCGGTCATCGCCGAATGGTAACGGTCGGCCGGTTGGCCGAGCAACGCGCGACGTTCGCGCGATGACGAGAGGTGATGATGGTCACCCCAGCGTGCCACGCCGGCCGACGGTGTGGACCACGTGGTACGGCCGTTGCACTCCGGGAAACGTACGAATCATCAACCCCTCCTGGAGGAGTAAACAATATGGGCATCATTGCATGGATCGTCCTCGGCCTCATCGCTGGCGCCATCGCCAAGGCGATCATGCCGGGCAAGGATCCGGGCGGCATCCTCATCACCATGCTCATCGGTGTCGTCGGCGCGTTCCTCGGCGGCTTCCTCGGGAGCATGATCGCGGGTACCGGGCTCGACGGATTCTCGCTGTGGAGCATTCTGCTTGCCGTTATCGGAGCGGTGGTCCTGCTCTGGTTGTATCGCCTTTCGACGCGCTCGCGGACGGTCTGACCTGAACCTGCCGAGAGGGCGCTGAGGCTCCCCCGGCAGGCGGTTCCCGATCGACCTGTGCCGGCCGCCGCATTCTCCGGGATGCGGCGGCCGGTGGTCGTTCGGATCAGCCAGCTTATCTTTCCCGGTTGCATACGCACGCTGCGTCGCCGCGCGTCAGCCCCTCGTCCCTGAACGGAGTGCCCGACGTGGATTCCTGGCTCTCGTGGGTGTTTCTGGGCCTGATCGCGGGCGCGCTCGCCAAGTTCCTGGTGCCCGGCCGCGATCCGGCGGGCTGCATCGTCACGATCGTGCTCGGAATCGCCGGGGCTCTGCTCGGCGGCTGGATCGGCACGCAGTTCGGCTGGGGCACCGTGACGGGCTTCGTGGACCTCAGGAACGTCGGCATCGCGACGCTGGGTGCGATCGTCGTCCTCCTGATTGCCCGGGCGTTGCGCCCGCGCCGACCCTAGCGCCAGGAATCGAACGGCGGTGCACGACGATCGGCCGACGGGTTTTGTTCGGGATCGCGACCGTTAGCTTTCGGTCGTGAAAGACGTCATCCTCGTCCGCGGCGCGCGGCAGCACAATCTCAAGAATCTCGACCTCGAGATCCCCCGTCGCAGCCTCACGGTGGTGACCGGTCCTTCAGGCTCCGGAAAGTCCTCGCTCGCCTTCGACACGATTTACGCCGAGGGACAGCGGCGGTATGTGGAGTCGCTCTCGGCGTATGCGCGGCAGTTTCTGGAACGCATGGAGAAGCCCGACGTCGATCTGATCGAGGGGCTCTCCCCGGCCGTGGCGATCGAGCAGTCGAACCCGACACGCACCTCGCGGTCCACCGTCGGCACCGCGACCGAGATCTACGACTATCTGCGGCTGCTCTGGGCGCGCGTGGGACGCTCGGTCTGTCCGCACTGTGGCCGCGTCCTGCGCCCGGACACCGTGGAGTCCGCGACCGATGCGCTGCTCGGATTGCCTGACGGGACCCGCTTCTCGGTCGCGTTTCCAGTGCATCCGTCGGCGAAGGTGACCACGGAGGTGATCGTCGAGAATCTGCGCGCGCAGGGCTTCGTGCGCGTGGCGGTGGGCGGACGCGTGTTGCATCTCGACGACGTCGCGCAGGAGGGCGTCGCGCTCGCCGGCGATCAGGAGTTGCTGGTGATCGTCGACCGCCTGGCCACGTCCGCAGAGAGCCGCGCGCGGATCGTCGACGCGCTTGGGACCGCCTTCCGCGAAGGCGACGGCGACGCATTCGCGCTGTTAACGGCTGTGCTTCCGGTCGGCATCGGCGGCGCGACGGTGGAGCGACTGGCGTTCACCGAGAGCTATCGGTGCCCCAACGACGGCTATCGCGCGCCGACGCCTTCGCCCCAGCTCTTCTCGTTCAACAATCCGCGTGGCGCGTGTGAGAGCTGCAACGGCTTCGGCGCAACGCTCGAGTACGACGAGTCGCTGATCGTCCCGTACCCCGAGCGTTCGCTGCGCGATGGCGCGATCGATCCGTGGGAAAAGCCGCGGTACGAATCCCGCCGTCGCACGCTGGCCGAGTTCGCCCGGAAGAGTGGGATCCCGCTGGACGTGCCATGGCGCGAACTGACGACGGCGCATCGCGAGGCGCTGCTGCGCGGAAAGTCCAAGGCATATCTCGGGATCTTCCCCTTTCTGAAGACGCTTGAGGAGAAGCGGTACAAGCAATACATCCGCGTCTTCCTTCGGCAGTATCAGTCGGCGCAGGAGTGCCCGGCGTGTGGCGGTGCGAAGCTCAAGCCCGAGGCGCTGCAGGTGAAGGTCGACGGGCGCGACATCTCGCAGGTCGCGGACCTGCCGGTG
>PPFU01015167.1_pt1 | contig 10207 bp, 8 predicted proteins | sample 1535991 | NCBI WGS metagenome assembly PPFU01 (sample SAMN04901290, study PRJNA319586) | Hypolithon metagenome, whole genome shotgun sequencing project. | isolation source: Antarctic Hypolithon | place: Antarctica: Miers Valley | collected 2014 | reverse complement strand
TGCTGGCGCGAGCGCACGCTGCCGACCACGACCGGGTCGACGATCTCCAGGTGCGAGGGATTGAACGCCAGCGCCAGGTGCACCGGGCCGCCCGGGGTGCTGATGTCGGCCGAGAAGCCCATGTGGTACTTGACGTCGCCGGTGTGCGCGCGATCTTCGGCGACGTGATCGAACTTGCCCTCGAACTCGTCGAACAGCCTGCGCGGCGACTTGCCGAGCGTGTTGATCAGCACGTTGAGGCGGCCGCGGTGGGCCATGCCGATGACGATGTCCTTGACCCCGTCGCTGCCGGCGCGCCGGATCAGCTCGTCGAGCAGCGGGATCAGCGACTCGCCGCCTTCGAGCGAGAAGCGCTTCTGGCCGACGTACTTGGTATGGAGGTAGCGCTCGAGGCCCTCGGCGGCAGTGAGCCGCTCCAGGATGCGGCGGCGGTCCTCGTCGGGTCGCGCGTAGCGGCCGCCGGCCTGCTCCAGGTGCTCGTACATCCAGCGGCGCTGCTCGGCATCGGCAATGTGCATGAACTCGGCGCCGATGCTGCCGGTGTAGGTCGCGCGCAGCAGGTCAAGGAGCCTGCCCAGCGGCATGCGCTCCTGGCCCGCGACGCCGCCGGTGCTGAACTCCGCACCGAGGTCGGCGTCGGACAGGCGATGGAAAGCCAGCCCGAGGTCGGGTGCTTCCGGCTTCTCCAGCATCCCCAGCGGGTCGAGATCCGCGCCGAGGTGGCCGCGCGACCGGTAGGCCGTGATCAACCGACCCACCGAGCGCTCGCGCTCGTCGCCAGCCGTCGCCGCGCCCTTGGAACCTGGCATACCGGGGCCGGCACGTAGCCCGGCCTCGGCAACCGCGGCCATGACGGCCGAGTGCGGCACGTCCTGGGCATCACCGCCCGGGAGGCCATCGAAGTAGGTCTTCCACTTCGCCTCTATGCTGGCGGGATCGACGAGGTACTGCTCGTAGAGGTCCTCGACATAGGCGCCGTTGGCACCGAGCTGCGAGGTCTGCGCAAACTGCTTCAGGAGACTGTCCACGTCTGGCGTCTGGGGCTCGTAAGTGGTGGCAAGCGCCTGATCCGGAAGGGATCCATCCGGTGCGAGGCGACGTCGCGCAGGGAAAGACGAAGTATAGCCGCTGGCCTTGTCGCAGTGCATCACGACGGAGGTCGCAGCCGCGGCCGGCCGGCGTCAGAGGCCCAGCGCGCGTAACTCGCCGACCGGCCGCGAACGCTCCCAGACCGGACGAAAAGCATCGGCGAGCTGGCGCGCACGCGCCGGCGCCGCGGTCTCGGTTTCGCCGTCGAAGCGGTGGCCGAGGCCGCGGTGGTAGTAGCCGCCACCATCCGACGTCACGAACGCCGCGACATACGCGCGGTCGACCGGGTCGTCGACCTCGCGGAACGCGAAGATGCTGGGCAGCCGCTGTGCCAGCGACAGCAGCGGCGCGTGTGCGCGCTGCGGCGCGGCGGCATCGTGCAGCAGCACCTGGATCTCGACGCCGCCGCCGCGCGTCGCGAGCGCCCGCAGCGCCTCAAGCACCTGCGGGTGGTCGTAGAGTCCGGGATCGAGCTCACGGGTGTGGATCCACAGTCGCCGGCGCGCACCGGCGACGATGGCCACCGTCGCCGCCACCGCGCCTTCGCGGTCGACGACCGGCTGCGGCCCCGCCAGCCGCCGCCGCATCCCCTGGTGCACGATGCCCGCCTCGACGAACCGGTCGCCCACCTCGACGAAGCCGTGGCGACGGTAGAACGCCAGTGCGTCGACCTGCGCATGCAGGGTCACCGCGGCCAGGTCCGCGTCCCGGGCCTGTGCGACAAGCGTGGCCAGCATTTCTGCCCCGACGCCACGGTGACGCCAGGCGGGCAGCACCGCCATGCGCCCGATCCTGCCTTCTGGCGACAGGCGTCCGGTCCCGATCGCCGCACCGTTGGCATCGCGCGCCAGCACGTGGCGGCAGTCCGCGTCGCGGCCATCCCGCTCCAGCGCCGGCGGCACCTGCTGTCCGCGCACGAACACCTGCTCGCACACCGCGTGCAGGGCTTCGCAGTCGGCCGCGTACTCCGCCGCGACCACCATGAAGCCGTCGCCGTCGCGGTTCATGTTGCCTCCGGATCGTCCAGCACGTAGTGGCCCTGCGCGACGAGCATGCAAACGCAGTCGCGACCAGCGTCCGACAGCGCCGCGTAGCCGGCACCATCCAGCCGCGAGGCCGCGGCCAGCCGGCGCGCGTCGCGCAGCGGCAGCGGATGCGCGTCGCCGGCGGCGAACAGGCTCGCCCCCCGGGCAGCCCGGCGCCAGGCCACGCGCGTCCACGGGTGGCGGACCAGTCCCGCGCCCTGCTGCAGGTCCCATTCCATCTCGATCCGGGACGGGACGGCGGTCGGCGCCTGCGGCGCCCCGGCGCTGCGGTACGTGGTCATGAAGCGGCCGAACCAGTCACCCAGCGCGTCCGGGCCATCCATGCGCATGGCATTCAATGCTTCGACCGCGCGCACCATGGCCGCGGCGTCGATCTCCCAAGGGTCCGCCGCTGGCGCCATGCCGGCGTCGGCGTAGCGGTCGGATTCGTCGGCGTCCGCGGCCAGCGTGTCGATGTAGTCGCCCATCAGTTCGGCCACCGCCGGCGCTCGCATGCCGACAGAGAACGTCAGGCAGGGATCCTCGGCGACGCCGTGGTGGGGCACGCGCGGCGGCAGGTACAGCATGTCGCCGGGCGCCAGCACCCAATCGTGGGTCGGCGCGAACGTGCGCAGCAGGCGCAGATCGACGTCGTCGCGGCATGCCAGCGGCGGCGCGTCCGACGCATCCACCAGCCAGCGCCGGTGGCCCTGGGCCTGCAGCAGGAAGACGTCGTACTGGTCGACGTGGGCGCCGACCGAGCCGCCGGTCGCCGCGAAACTCACCATGATGTCGTCGATCCGCCAGCGCGGCAGGAAGTCGAAGCGCGGCAGCAGCGCGGCGATATCGGCGTCCCACTTGTCGACGTCCTGCACCAGCAGCGTCCAGTCGCGCTCGCCCAGGGTCGGGAACAGCGCTTCGTCGAACGGACCGCTGCGCACCGTCCAGCGGTCGCGGTCGCGGTCGTGCTGGATCAGCCGCGACAGCGCGGCCTCCTCGCACGCCAGTCCCGCAAGGTCCTCGGGGGTGATGGGCGGCACCGCGCCCGGCGCGGCCAGTTCGGGGAACGCGCCGCGCACCAGCAGCGGCCGCTGCTGCCAGTAGTTGCGCAGGAAGGATGCCGCGGGCATGCCCAGCGGCAGCTGGCGACGGGCGTCGATCTCGATCGGGAGCGTGGTCATGGCGGCAGGATACGTCGTCGCCTGCGCGCGTCCACCGCGCGGTTTCAGATCGCGCGCGCCAGGCGTTCGGCAAGGCCGGTGTACGCGGCGGGCGTCAGCGCCGCCAGCCGCTGCCGCACGTCGACCGGCAGTTCGAGGCCGTCGACGAAGCGCCGCATCGCGGGCTGGTCGATGCCCTGGCCGCGGGTCAGCGCCTTGAGCTGCTCGTAAGGGTTGGGCAGGCCGTGCCGGCGCATGACCGTCTGCACCGCCTCTGCGAGCACTTCCCACGCGGCGTCCAGGTCGGCATCGAGGCGCTCCGCATTGGCCGACAGCTTGCCGAGCCCGCGCGACAGCGCCTCGAACCCGACCAGAGCATGGCCAAAGGCCGTCCCAAGCGCGCGCAGCACCGTGGAGTCGGTGAGGTCACGCTGCCAGCGGCTGACCGGCAGCTTGGCCGCGAAGTGCTCGAACAGCGCGTTGGCGATGCCGAAGTTGCCCTCGGCGTTCTCGAAGTCGATCGGGTTGACCTTGTGCGGCATGGTCGAGCTGCCGACCTCGCCGGCCTTGACCGACTGCCGGAAGTAGCCCAGCGAGATGTAGCCCCAGACGTCGCGGCACAGGTCGATGCAGATCGTGTCGATGCGCTTCATCGCGTCACTGATCTCGGCGATGCAGTCGTGCGGCTCGATCTGCGTGGTGTAGGCGGCGAACTCCAGGCCCAGCCTCTCGACGAAGCGCCGCGAGAACGCTTCCCAGTCGACCTCGGGATACGCCGCGACGTGCGCGTTGTAGTTGCCTACCGCGCCATTGGCCTTGCCCGACAGCGCTACCGCGGCCAGCTGCACGCGCTGCCGCTGCAGGCGCGCGACGACGTTGGCGAGCTCCTTGCCCACAGTCGTCGGCGACGCGGTCTGGCCGTGGGTGCGCGACAGCATCGGCTGCGCGGCGTGGTCGTGCGCCATCGTGCGCAGGGTCGCCACCAGCGCGTCGATCCGGGGCAGCAGGATGTCGTCGCGGGCGTCGCGCAGCATCAGCGCGTAGGCGAGGTTGTTGATGTCCTCGCTGGTGCACGCGAAGTGCACGAATTCCAGCGCCGGCGCCAGCGCGGGGTCGTCGCCCAGGCGCTCCTTGATGAAGTACTCGACCGCCTTGACGTCGTGGTTGGTGGTGCGCTCGATGGCCTTGACGCGCGCGGCGTCGTCGACCGAGAACCCGGACGCGAGCGCGCGCAGGCGCGTCGTGGCATCGGTGTCGAAGGGGGCGAGCTCGCCGATGCCCGGATCCGCCGCCAGGGCCAGCAGCCATTCGATCTCCACATGAACCCGGGCGCGGATCAGGCCGTACTCCGAAAACACCGGCCGCAGCGCGTCGACCTTGCCGCCATAGCGGCCGTCAAGCGGGGACAGGGCGAGCAGCTGGGCAGCGACGGCGTCGGGCATCGAGGTCGGCCGGGGGTGGCGGGAGCGGACGCGGATTCTAGCGCGGCGTCCCGCCAGCGCCGGCGGTGGGCGTGCCGGTAGCGCCCGGTACCCACGCGGCGCGCGCGGTGCGCTGCGTATGCTGCGCTGCCCGACAGGAGCATCCGCATGGCCAGGTCCCGCTTCCGCACCGAGCACGACAGCATGGGCGCGCTGGAGGTGCCCGCCGACGCGCTGTGGGGCGCGCAGACCCAGCGTGCGGTCGACAATTTCCCGGTGTCGGGGCGGCCGATGCCGCGCGGCTTCATCCGCGCGCTCGGGCTGGTCAAGGCCGCGGCCGCGGGCGTCAACGCCGATCTCGGCCACCTGCCCAAGGGCGTGGCGCGCGTGATCGCGGCGGCCGCCAACGCCGTTTCCGCTGGCGAACACGACGCGCAGTTCCCGGTCGACGTCTACCAGACCGGCTCCGGCACGTCGTCCAACATGAATGCCAACGAGGTCATCGCCACCTTGGCCACACGCGCCGGCAAGGCGGCCGTGCACGCCAACGACCACGTCAACCTCGGCCAGAGTTCCAATGACGTCATCCCGACCGCGCTGCGCGTCGCCGCGCAGCTGGCGGTGGTCGAGGAGCTGCTGCCGGCGGTGGCGCACCTGCGTGCAGTCATCGACCGCCGCGCGCACGACCTGCGGGGGGTGGTCAAGACCGGCCGCACCCACCTGATGGACGCGATGCCGCTGACGTTCGGGCAGGAGTTCGGGGCGTGGTCGTCGCAGCTCGCGTCCGCCGAGGCGCGATTCCACGACACCCTCAAACGCCTGCGCCGGCTGCCGATCGGCGGCACCGCCATCGGCACCGGCGTCAATGCCGATCCGCGTTTCGGCAAGGCCATGGCGAAAGCGCTGTCGACCGCGACCGGCACCCGATTCGATCGGGCGAAGGACCTGTTCGAGGGCATCGCATCGCAGGACGACGCGGTGGAGCTGTCGGGCCAGCTCAACGCGCTGGCGGTGGCGCTGATGAAGATCGCCAACGACCTGCGCTGGATGAACTCCGGGCCATTGGCCGGGCTGGGCGAGATCGCGCTGCCGTCGCTGCAGCCGGGCAGTTCGATCATGCCGGGCAAGGTCAACCCGGTGATCCCGGAGGCCACGGTGATGGCCTGCGCGCAGGTGATGGGGCACCACGTCGCGATCACGGTGTGTGGCCAGAGCGGCAACTTCCAGCTCAACGTGACCCTGCCGCTGGTGGCGGCCAACCTGCTGGACGGCATCGGTCTGCTGGCGAGCGTGTCGCGGCTGCTGGCCGACAGCGCGATCGCCGGACTCGAGGTGCGCGAGGACGTGGTCACCGCCGCACTCGACCGCAATCCGATCCTAGTCACGGCGCTGAATCCCATCATCGGCTACGAGAAGGCGGCCGCCATCGCCAAACGTGCCTACGAAGATGGTCGGCCGGTGTTCGATGTCGCGCTGGAAGACAGCGGGTTGCCAGCGGCCCGCTTGCGCAAGCTTCTCGATCCCGCCGCCTTGACCCGCGGCGGTATCGGCGAGGGGAGCGGCTGAGCCGCTTCCTCACCCCATTGATCCGTTTCCCGGCGCTGGATGGCGACGCGAGCCGGGCCGATCCGTTTCGAACGACCTACCTCGAGCGGCACTCTGCCGCGGTCGCGTCGTCGATCGTGGCGTAGGGGCGGAACGCAGGCACCGCCACCGCAAGGGCATCCTGGGTGGTCTGCAAATCGCCAATGTGATTGCAAAGCCGAAGGACCTCGGCTTCCAATGCGCTCGCTTCCGCTTCCACTTTTGACCCAATCTCATCGGGGTTGCCCCTGCCCAGTCCGTCCAGGACGCTGCCAATGGCCTTGCCGGCAACCCTGGCCCCGCCCTTGCCTGCGGCGATTCCCTGGTCGCGCAGTGCGATGGCCTGGGCGTAGTACTGCTTCGCAAGCGCCTCCTGCCCGGCCTCCAGTCGAACCTGCGCACCGTCGATTTCAAGCGTGCCGTCCGCGGCGATCCATGCCGTGTGTCCATCCGCCGCGTTCGCGCCCACGCGATCGTCCCGCAGGGTGATGTGCTGCATTACGGAGCTGTGGCTGGCGTCGGTTGACTGTTGGCTGCAACCACTGGCAGTGGCAACCGCAAGCACGAGATAGCAGATCAGGATCGATTTCATCAGAGCCTCCTCGGGTTCCATATGAGGGTTCGAGCGTTGCGGATTGTCGAGCGCAGCGAGAGCGGCGCGCCGAGCGCGGATCCACATGCCGGCCACGCGTCTCGTCAGCGACGGCCGTCTTCGACTGCGCCCCTGGCGACGAGATAGGCGCGAACCGGTTGGGCGCGCGCCTGGTTCAGCGGCGTGCGCCACTCGCCCATGTTGGCGTCAACGCCGAGATTGACGTCCGCACCATGCGCGACCAGCAGCTCGACAAGACCCAGATGACCCTTGCTGGCTGCGTTGATGAGCGGCGTCTCGTCGCCGGCCACGACCGCGTTGGCGTCCGCGCCGGCGTCCAGCAGACGTTCGGCGACATCCTGGTGGCCCGACATCGACGCGGCGATCAGGGGATTGCCGTCGCCACGCGACGCGGCATCGACCCCCGCACCGGAGCGCAGGAGCAGGTCGACGATGTCCAGATGGCCGCGCCGGGAGGCCTGGATCAGTGCGGTCCCGTCGCCACGGATGCGCGTGTCGGGATCGGCGCCTTCGCCGATCAGGCGCCGGACCGCATCGAGATCGCCGCGGTCGACCGCCGCGAGCAGCGCGGCGCCGTCCTGGCGTCCAGTCGCGGCGTTGGCGGGGGCCGCTTCGCTGCCAACGGAAGGATCGGTCTGCAGGTCGCAGCCGATCATCGCAAGCAGCGGCAGCAGGCAGATGAAGGAACGGAGTGCGCTCATGTCGTGACCTCTGGGAAATGCGGTGACGGGGAGATCCTGTGCCCGTCGCGTGGACAGTGCCGTGCGGTGGAGTCGGCCTCGGCGAAGGAATGCAAGCGTTGCCGCCGGTGGCAGCGGCCGGACAGAGGACTTCATCGGCGTTCGGCTGCGGCGGATGCGGAAGGGGCGCGGTCCGGCTGAGTCTCGGCGGCGGCATCGGCCTCGCGTGCGGGGTCGACGTTGACGCTCGGAACCACTGCCTGGGTCGTCCTACGGATGCCGGAACGGATCCCATCGCGGATGGCCGAACGCGTCCCGTCGCGGGTTGCGGTTCGGTTTGCGTCACTGGCGTCGTCTGCGTAGCAGTCGTCGATGTCACCCTGGTCCATGGTCGCGTAGGGGCGGAACGCGGGCATTGCCCCGGCGAGCGTGGTCTGCGTGCGCAGCATCGCCGGCAGCCTGTCGCACAGCGCGCGCGCGGCGAGCTTGATCCGTTCGCTCTCGGCTTCGATCCGCGCATCGACATCCGCCGTGTTGCCGCTGAACACCCCCTTCAACGCCTCGGTCGCCGCGCGCATGCCGAGGTCGGCGCCCTGCACGCCGATGTCCATGCCGGCACTGGCGATCGCCTCCAGCTCACCGCGGTAGCGCAGCAGCAGGGCGCGCTGGCGCGCATCGGCGGGCACCGGCTGGCCGTCGATCAGCAGCGTCCCGTCGGGCCTGATCGTGGCCTTCGGGCGGCCGTCCGCAACTCGGTCATCAGAGGCCACGCTGAAGCCTCCGTTCCGGCGCGAGATGTTGACGTCCGTGAGCGCGATATCCTCGGTCGCCAGCGTGGCGCGCGCCTCGTCCATCGCGCGGGCCACGGTGCGCCCGATCGCCGTGCGCGGTGGGCGAATGGGCGCGTCAGCAGCGGGGACGCCGTCTGCCCCCGTGGCGTCCTGCGGCGTAGCCGGTTGGCTGCATGCCGCCATCATCGGCAGCGCGGTGGCGAGGAGGATGGTCGCGTACATCTTCATCTGCGGCTCCAGTGTTGCGGTCGATGTGTACTGCCTGGATGGCATCCCGGGTAGCGGTGTCGCCCGCGTCGGGTGCCGTTGCGGATCAGCCGTCGTCGCGCCAGCGGCGCAGGCGGATGGCGACATAGATCATCAGCACGCCGGCGACGGCGCCGATCCACAGTTGCGGCGTCGCGAGGTTGGCGTACATGGCAGCGACGCTGAAGAGCTCCACGACGGCGCCGGGCGTGTCGAAATCGGTGCGGCCCATGCGGGCCAGGTCGGCGCCGGTGATCGGCACCACCGACAGCAGCATCCTTGCCACGATGTTGGTCCAGAACCAGCTGGTCTCCAGCGCGGCGAGGCGCATCAGCCCGGCCATCGACACGAACACGCCGGCCAGCACCGGCACCATCAGCGCCCACAGGAATGGCTTGCTGCGCGCCCAGACCGAACACAGCATCAGCCAGCCCACGGTCGGCAGCGCCCACAGGGCGTACACCGGGATCGCGGCGAGCAGCTGCGCCGACAGCCGCAGCGGGCTGCCCGGACCCCAGATGAGCTGCAGCGGGTCGCCGCCGTGGAACATGACCACGATGCTGATCATCAAAAGGAACGCGAACATCGTCCCGATCGCCGCCAGCGTGGCGATCAACGGTGCCACCAGGGTCGCGCTGGCGACCTTCGACAGCACGGTCGCGGAGTCCGACAGCGGCAGCGACTTCCAGAACAGCACGCTGCGGTCCTTGCGCTCGTCGTACAGGGCCCCGAGGCAATAGAAGAACACCACGAAGCCGAGCGCGATGAATGGCCACGATGACGACATCAGCATCGTCATGTCGATGCCGGCGGCCAGCTGCTGCATGTCCTCCGCGCTCATCTGCGAGGTCAGCGCGCCCAGGTCCAGGCCGTTGATCGACATCGAGGTGCCGTCGTCGAGCACGATCGCCTCGTCGCCCGACAGCCGCGACGCCGCGACGTACGCGATCACGATGAACACCGCGGTCAGCAGCAGCGAGATCGCGCCGGCGATCACTGGCGCCCACAGGAACCCGCCCTTGTGCTCCCAGAACTCCCTGCGCAGCAGCAGCGCGAAGCGGCGCGTCGGATGCGGCTGCGGGCGTGCAACCGGGGCCGCGTCGAGGGCGGTGGCAGTGGTGGCGTTCATGCGTAGGTTCCTTTCATCGTGGCCACGAAGAGGTCGGCGAGGCCGGGCGTGCGCGTCTCGCCGAAGCTCGACAGCGCCGCCGGCGAGACGCCGTCGAACAGCATCACGGTCTTGCCGAAGGGCAGGGCGCGCTCGTCGATGGGCTGCAGCGCACGGGCGTTGTCGGCCTGCGCGGCGTCCACCAGCACCTCGACGAAGCGCTCCCCAACCGCCTCCATCGGGGCGTCGAGCACGATCCGTCCGTCGCGGATGAACATCACGTCGGTCAGGATGTGTTCGATCTCCTCCACCTGGTGTGTGGTGATGAGGATCGTCTTCTGCTCGTCGAAGTAGTCCTCCAGCAGGCGCTGGTAGAACTGCTTGCGATAGAGGATGTCGAGGCCGAGCGTCGGCTCGTCGAGCACCAGCAGGCGCGCGTCGATGGCCATCACCAGGGCCAGGTGCAGCTGCACGATCATGCCCTTGGACA
>PPFU01013599.1_pt1 | contig 10210 bp, 8 predicted proteins | sample 1535991 | NCBI WGS metagenome assembly PPFU01 (sample SAMN04901290, study PRJNA319586) | Hypolithon metagenome, whole genome shotgun sequencing project. | isolation source: Antarctic Hypolithon | place: Antarctica: Miers Valley | collected 2014 | reverse complement strand
CGGAGGCCGTGATGTCATCCTCCGCCTGAATTTTGACGGCGGGAAAGAAGTCCTTGCGCAAACTGAACGTGCGCCAGCCACCATCGGGCGTGAAGCCAACCCTCAAGTAGTGGGTCAGCACCTTCTGGCGGTGGTATTTCACCTCGTTGCCCGGGCGGCCATTGATCGTATCGACCGTGAAATGCTTGCGCCAGTCGTCGCCCCACTCGGGCTTGTAGTAGCGCTTGATGAGAAGAACGATGTCGTGGATGTACCGCGAAATCGACCCGAGCCAGGTGTTGAACTCGTCAGTATAATCGGGACTGGGACTGAGGAGCTTCACGACGGAACCGAGCGAACGTTCCGGACTGAGCAGCGGCCGGCCTTTCGCTTTATTGCGCGAGGCGTCGCGGAAGCGTTGGCCGTATTCCTTTCGGAGGATGCCATCGACGAGATTAAAATCTTTGGCGAGCTCGCTGACGAAGTTCGGGCCGACGAACGTCGCGTCCGCGATCGATTTGCTGATCTCGGATTTGCCGCCACCGGAAACCGTGCACGGTTTGTGACAGAGGATGCCCTCGGCCGTGGTGCCGCGAAGACGCCAGCGCCGACCTTCGTCCGGCTTGCACATCTCGACCTTATAGCCGGAGGGCAGGACGTACGTGTGCTGGGGCAGGAGCTTGATCGAATGCTTCACCTCGTTCGCGTCGATCCAGGTGATCGACTGTGCCCGGAGATCGAAGAAGGATTCCTCGGGCACGTAACAGATGTCTGGATACCGCCGATCGCGGGCCCAACCGCCGGGTTGGACGTCGATCCGGTCGCCGAGCTGCGCCACGAGTTCCTCGACGGTGTGGTCGACGATCGCGAGGTGTTTGCTGAGCTGGAAATCTTCGCCGAGGTCGTAACTGGGGAAGACGATGGCGCCGCCGGCATGCTCCTCTTCGCATTGCCCGAGGAGGTTGGCGGCGAAACTAATCTGCGCCTTCACGTCCTTCTTGCAGTAGCCGAAATAGTTGTCGGCGATCAGGGTGACGATGACGCCGCTGGTATCGCGGGCGGTGAGCTTGAACGCGACACCGTCGTTGTAGCGCTCCTCGGGCTGTTTCCAGCACATGCCGTCGCGGCGCTGCAACTCGGTCGCGTCCTCCCAGCGGGGTAAACCGAGCTCGCGTTTGGTGAGCTGGGTGAGGTGCGTGGCCAGAATGACGCAGCCGGTGTGGCCGGTCCAGTGTTCGGGATCGAGCGCGGCATCGTTTTCCGGCAAGTTCGGATCGCCGGCGTTGCCGAAGATGCGTTCGACAAAATCGAGGTTCGCGACGAGCGAACCAGGAACAAAAAAGCGCGTCTCCAGGGCCCGGGTGGGCGTGAATCCGGGGACGGCAGGGCAGACCACGGGACGCAGGTGGAGGGAGACGAAACACTCCGCCTGCTGGGGCGCGGTGGCCGTGAACGGCAGGCGCAGATGTTCGCGCGGCGGGGTTAGCGCGTGCTTGAGCAGTCGTCCCCACACGGCGATCGGTACTGTCTTTTTATCATCGGGTACGGGCACCCCGAGTTGCGCGATATGGAAGATGCCCTGAGTCGTCCGGCGGTCGCTTCTGGGGTTGTGCAGCACCCCCTGGCGGACTCGGTAGGAGGAGAGAATATCGCTCGTGAAGGTGTCCGCATCCGGCGGCAGCGAGAGGACCCGGGCCAGTTCGGGACGATCGAGCACGAGGGTCGTGCCCGGAAGCTGGGGAACATCACCGGGCGTCAACGCTTCGAGGTGATCGTAGATGAAGTTCTGGATCCGCTGGTCGACGGGGCAGAGATGGCGGGCGAGGGCGCGGTCTTTCTCGCGGCTCAGCGCGAGAAAGTGATCCACCAACGGCGCGAGGCCCGTTCGGTCCGTGCCGGGAGTTACAGCCACCCCAGGTTGCCCAATTTCTCGCAGCTTCAGGTTCAGGTAGGCGATGAGTTGATCATCGCTTTCGGAAGCCGTGGAAGAATGAGGCGAGGTTGGAGGCGTGGATACCATGGTAGGAAAAGTGAGCCCGCTGAGGACAGGAATCGACCGAGCAAGGCACGCGCCAATTTGTCTCGCAATCTGATTGATGCGATGGCCCGACGATTCTGTCGTACAGGCGCTTCGCCAGTGAGAAATGCCTGGGTAAAACCATTCTCGCGGCTCGTTTCCGGGATCCAGTCGGACTCGCTAAATCTGAGGAGACCACCGAGCTCGGCGGCCTGAAATCCCGCCGGAACCCTCATTGTTACTCAGCCGCTTGATCTCGTCGAATTGCTTTTGCGAAATCAGGCGCCGCGGAACCCGGCGTTCAGCTTCCGCCACGAGCCGAGCGCGATCCTCCTCGGAGGGTGGATGCATTTCCCATTGCGCGTGATGCCCCTGCTGGCGCGTCCATTGGATATTTCCTCCATGGACCGCGACATGGACCTGATACTTTTTTCCTTCGTCGTCCTTGTTCCACCAGCCGAACTCGATGCTCATGTCACAAGATGTTCCAAGGGTCACTGCCCCGCGAGCGGAAACGCTGCGAGCGTCGCGCCCAACTGAAACTCTCCCCGAAAAAAAATCACCTGCCGCACTACCAGTTGTCCCTGGTGGAGATCGACAACCGAGCCCCCGAGCGGCGGGCAAAAGGATCCGGTATTGATCACGGTAACCCCGTGGGTGTCAGGCCAGATGCCGGGGCGATGGGTATGGCCGGCAATCACGAAGCGCGCGGCCGGCCGATGACGCTTCGTCATCGCTGCCGCCTGGCTTGGGGCATGCCTCCACGCCTGAAAAACCCGCAGCATTCGAAGCGGCGGCCAGACCGTATCCGCCAGATAATGCCACGCATACTTGAGCCGGTTACGTTCCGATTGGTGCCGTTGCGGAATGGAGGCGGCGACCCGTCGAAAAAGGGCGAGCCGTTGGTCGAAGTCATGAAGCAGACTCGGCGGAAGACCTTCGAGTTCGGCTGCGATCCGGCGCTCGATGAGCGGAACGTCCTGACTCCAGGGTACGATGTTGTCGAAGAAGACATCCCCGTGGACGACAAACACGTCGCCCCCGGCGAGATCGAGTGCGTGGTGCGGGGAGAAGTCCGCGTCGTGATTGCCGGTGAGGAACGTGGCCTGAGCGCACACCGCCGGAAAAAACGCCTGCACCTCACTGCGACAGGCGGCGGTGTGGCCGGGTGATGGGCCGGGACGCGTATCGAGTGAATCGCCGTTGAGGACAGCGTGGTCGACGCCGTCGAGGAGAGGTCGCAATTGGGCCAGGCGATCCACCCGACTCGCTCGATCGCCGAAATGGATGTCCGAAAAAATGCGAATGAGTCCGGCCGACACGTGTCTGGTTAAGCAAACCAGGGCTCCGGCCAGTGCAATCGTGAACCGGTGAACCGGGTTGATTGCCCGCGCCGATAACGAACCCGGAAGAGAGTATTCTCGCGATGGGAAGAAAGTTCAGGTCCAGCCCAACCTTGGTCCTCCGCTGCGACCACTGGCATTTTCCAAACCGGGAGTTTGTGATTGCACCCCGGGGATTCGGGCGTTTGTTCTGACCCCTCAATCTATTTACGACCATGCAAGAACAAGTCACCCTGGAATGCACCGAGGCCAAGAAAGAGGGCAAGCCTGCCTCGCGTTACCTGACCTTCCGTAACAAGAAGACGGTTACCGAGCGCATCGAGAAGAAGAAGTACAATCCCTTCTTGAAGCGTCACACGCTGCACAAAGAGATTAAGTGATCCGGGTTCGCGCCCCACGCGGTGCGCGAATCTCTCATCACCACGAAGCCGGGCCTCGAGCCCGGCTTTTTGCTGTCCAGTACGCTCTCTACGCGGGGAGTAGGGAGGATCTAAGTTAGTCCCGTCAGACCAAACCTCGCCTTAACCACTCTTCTTCCCGGAGGAGTGAGGGAATGGTACACTCGTGCCGGGTGAATGAGAATGCTGCTGTCGCCGGGCGGCGCGCCAGCTCTCGCGATATTTTCGAATCCAATCGAGCAGGGCCCGTTCGAAACCGATATCGTAACCGAGACGTTCGGATTCCAGCCACTTGTGTTTCAGGATCTCTTCTCGTTCGGCGAGGAATTCCTGATACAGGCTCGACTGTTTCACGAACTCGCGGGACGTCGAAGGCTCTTGAGCTGGATGAGTCATGAAGCGCGAATTAAAATGAGAGCAAGGCGCAGCCTGTCAATGCCTGCAATCGATCCGGCGCCTCACAGCTTGGCCTGAGTGGGTACTTTTACGCGGGCCAGCAACGTTTCCGCGATCTCTCGAAAGATATTTGCAGCTTCGCTCTGGGGAGCGTCAACCACGATGGGCATTCCCGTGTCTCCCCCGGCGCGGATCTCAGGAATCAAGGGAACTTGGCCGAGCAGCGTGGTGCCGAGTTTTTCAGCCGTAATAATTCCCCCACCGCTTCCGAAGAGCTCGTGCTTCTTTCCGGCGGGATCCGTGAAATAACTCATGTTCTCGGCGACGCCGAGAAGCGGCACATTTACTTTCTGGAACATCAGCCCGCCTTTGCGGGCAATGTTCGTCGCTGCAGCCTGCGGCGTTGTAACGATCACGGCACCATCGAGCGGAATGGTCTGCACCAAGGATAGCTGAGCGTCGCCGGTTCCAGGCGGCAGATCGATCAGCAGAATATCAAGCTCACCCCACTTCACGTTCTGCACGAACTGCTGGATGGTCTTCATGATCATTGGCCCACGCCAGACCACGGGTGTATTATCGTCCACGAGGAAGCCCATGCTCATGACCTTCACGCCATGACGTTCCATGGGCACGAGCATCGCCTCGGTGCCTTCGCCTTCGACATTCGGGCGACCCGCGAGGCCCATCATCAGCGGGACGCTCGGACCATAGATGTCGCAATCCATCAGCCCGACCCGGTTGGGGCGCCCGGCCGTGCTCAGCACCTGAGCGAGGGCGCAGGCGAGGTTCACCGAAAAGGTGCTTTTGCCGACGCCGCCCTTGCCGGACGCGATGGCCACCGCGAAACGGATCTTCTTTGGCGCTCCCGCGGTGCCCGCCAGATTCCCGCCCGCGGCGGTCGAATGCGCGGCCGCCGCAGGGGGCGCTTTTGCCGGGCTGACCGCAATCTCCACCACGATGTCTTTCACTCCTGGCAGGCCGCGCAGCACCTTCTCCACGTCCGTCTTCAATTGCACCGGGGCTTTGGGGTCGCTGCTCGACAAGGCGAGCGCCACTTTAACCGTGCCTTCGAAATAGCCCGCGCTTCGGACCAGCCCAAACGACACAATGTCGCGGCTGAAACCGGGATACTTCACTTGCTTGAGCTGCTCTTTGATTTCGTCGGATGTCACGGTGATGCGATTGTAAGTAATTAAGGGTTGTTATGCCGCGAGGGCGGAGCAAATACAAACGCCGGTGCCTTCAGGTGCTGGTCAGTGCGAGAATCGACAGCGGCGACGCAATCCCAGCGGATTGTCCTCCCGACGCAGCCGGACTTGCCATGACAAGCAAAGGGAGGCCGCTCTTAACGTTCACGCCGTCGCCTTACATGCAAAATCTTTTCCGTCTCTTCCTGTTCGCCGCTCTCGTTCTGACACCTGGGTTTGCGCAAGTGCGCAAACTGGGCGAGGTGCCGATTCTAGTCGATGTCAACACCGTGCCCGTACGTGTCACCGCCAGCTCGGCGGAGCTACAAACGCTCGCGCAGGTCGCATTCAATGCCCACGGTCGCTACAAGCTGGTGGCAAGCGGTCACGCGTTCGACATTCGTTTCACCGCCGTCGCGGCGAATCAGGTTCGCGTCGATGTCACTCGCGGCGCTGCCGCCACCCCGGTGGCTTCGCAAGTCGTCGCCGGCGTGACCCCGCGTCAGGCCTTGCTGCGGGCCGCGGATGTCGCGGTGACGCAGACCAACGGTCTCGGACTTCGCGGTTTGTTCACCGGCCGCCTCGCGTTTGTTTCAAAGCGCTCTGGCAAAGGGGATGTTTATACCTCGGATCTTTTCCTCGGCGAAGCGAAGCGGGTCACACACGATAACGCCCATGTGCTCTCGCCCCGCTGGGCGCCGGACGGTTCAAAGCTCATTTTCACCAGCTACTTTCGCTCGGGCGCACCGGACATTTTTTTGCTGGATCCAAACTCGGGCCGCAAAGACGTCTTCGTCAGCTTCCGCGGTACCAATAGCGGTGCGCGCTTTAGTCCGAATGGCCAGCAGGTCGCGATGATTTGCACCGGCGAGGGCACTCCGGAGGTTTATATTAGCAACGCCCAAGGCCGTAACGTGGCGCGCAAGACGCGTTCCGAACAGGTCAAGTCGTCGCCGGCCTGGTCGCCCGATGGGACTCGTCTTGTTTTCGCGATGGAGCCTGGTCCGCAACTGTACGTGATGCCTGCTTCCGGCGGCACGCCGCAGCGGCTGATGTCGGGCTTTGGCTATACCGCCGAGCCGGACTGGAACCGGGCGAATCCAAGCAAGATCGCCTGCACCGTCATGGTCTCGGGCCGCTACCAAATAGCCGTATATGATTTCACCACCGGTCGCGCCACGATCGTTTCGAACGCAGGGTTTGACGGCGTGGAGCCATCGTGGCTCGCAGATGGACGTCATCTGGTTTACACCGCCCGGGACCGGAACACGAGTGTGCTTTGTATCCTAGATACGGAGACAAAGAAGAGCACCCGGATCTCGCCGGCGGATTCCGCCGCGATGCAGGCGAGTGTTTGGACTCCTTAAACAAAAAGGCCCGATCGTAAGATAACGATCGAGCCTTTTTTCTTCGCGGGATTTTTTGTAAGGCCGGACTCGCTCCGGCGGCAGAATGCGACGACGCGAAGGTCGTCCGCCCACGACCCCGGAATTACCGCGCGGCCTGATAATTCTTCTCGGCGGCGTCCCAATCGACCACGTTCCACCACGCGGTGACGTAGTCGGGGCGACGGTTCTGATAGTTCAGGTAATACGCGTGCTCCCAGACATCGAGGCCGATGACGGGTTTGCCTTCAACGCCAGCTACGGCCTTGCCCATGAGGGGGCTGTCTTGATTGGCGGTCGAGCCGATGGAAAGCTTCTTGTCAGCGCCGACGAGCAGCCAGGCCCAGCCGGAGCCGAAACGCCCGGCCGCCGCTTTGGCGAACTCGGCTTTGAAGGTGTCGAGTGAACCCCACGTGGCGGTGATGGCCTCGGCGAGCTTGCCCTTGGGCGCGCCGCCTTTGCCTGGCCCCATGATGGTCCAAAAGAACGAGTGATTGCTGTGGCCACCGGCATTGTTGCGGACGGTGGTGCGAATGGCTTCCGGTACCTTGCTGAGGTCGGCGATCACGGTGTTGACGTCCTGTTTCGCCAGCTCGGCGTGGTCCTTCAGCGCGTTATTGGCATTCGTCACGTACGCCTGGTGATGTTTGCCGTGGTGGATTTCCATCGTCTTCGCGTCGATGTGCGGCTCGAGCGCGTTGGGAGCGTAAGGTAATTTCGGAAGTTCGAAGGCCATGATCGTGATTTATATTTCGGGTTGTGAACGAACGAGAGGGGCAAGTTATGCACCCGTGTAGGGTTACGTCAACAGGCGGGTGCGGCTTAGCTGCTCAACGCATCATCGGGTTTCCGCCGGTTACGGGTACGGGGATTATCCGACCCGTGACTGCGCTTTAGGGCGCCTGTCGTTTGAGGCGAAAAAACGCCTGGAGCAGCTCCCGGCACTCGTTTTCAAGCACCCCGCCGACGGTGAGTTCCACGTGATGATTGACCCGCGGTAAGTCGTTCAAATTCACGGCGCCACCCAGGCAGCCCATCTTTGGGTCGGGCACCGCGTAACACACGCGCTTCACCCGCGACATCAGCATCGCGCCGGAGCACATCGGACACGGCTCCTTGGTTACGTAAACGGTTGCTCCCTCCAACCGCCAATCGCCGAGCTTGGCGGCCGCCTGGGTGATGGCGAGCATCTCCGCGTGGGCGGTCGGATCCTTCGCGCATTCGACCGTGTTATGGGCGGAGCCCACGACTTCCCCTCCGATCTCAATCACCGCCCCAATGGGAACCTCATCCTGACGCCACGCATCAACAGCCTGATTATAGGCCAGACTCATGAAAAACACGTCGTCACGAAGCAGCTGCGAAGGGAACCGTTTCTCGAACGGGCAGGGCGGAGTCGTGGCAGGAAATTCGGGCATGTTGCACCCCGGTGGAGTGAAACCTTGACTAAGTCCGCCCTAATGTGCGTTACAAGGTGCTTTTGACGACTGACCTTATGATCTACTGCCAAGCGATTGAACTCCGCGTTACCCATGTCAGCTGACAACAACGCGATCGAAGTAGAGGGTAAGGTTGTCTCCGTGCTGCCGGGGACGATGTTCAAGGTGCAACTCGCGAACGGGCACGTCGTGCTCGCGCATATTTCGGGCAAACTCCGGAAAAACTTCATCAAGATCGCCGCCGGCGATACGGTGAAGATGGAGATGAGTCCCTATGATCTCGAGAAGGCGCGCATCACCTTCCGGATGAAGGAGACGAACGGTTACCGCCCGCCACCACGGCGCCGCTCCTATTGAAATTTTCCCACCCGACTTCGGTCGGGTTTTTTATTTTACCGACGCGAGAGGATTGATTTCACGGCTCGAGGCTGCGGGCTATCGCCAGAACGAGACGACTCGCGCGGTCGCCCGCCCGAGCGTCGCCTTCGCGCTTGAACTTGCCTCGCGCGACCGAAGGGACCGCACTGGGGCCACTTCATTATGGCACGTGCGCGAGTCAAAACTACCGCCAGCAGCCGGGCGCCCGCGTCCTTCGCCGCGGAGATCGATGCATTCATGGCGTATCTCGATCTGGAGCGCGGACTCTCACTGCACACGCGGAGTAATTATCAAAGTGATCTCGACCAAGCCGCGACGTTCCTTCTCCACCGCAAGGTTACTGGCTGGCGGACGGTGACGGCGGGGGATGCCGCGGCTTGGGTGCACGCGCTCAGTACGGCCGATTACTCGGTGGCCAGCGTGGCGCGGAAACTCTCCGCGTTGCGCATGCTCAGCCGGTTTCTGGTCCGCGAGAAAATCCGCGAGGACGATTTCACCGCGCTCTTGAGCGCGCCCAAACCGGAGCGGCGTATGCCGGGGACGTTGTCGACCGGTGAGGTGACCCGGTTGCTCGCGTCCGCGGGCAGCGGAGATGCGCGCGGTCTGCGGGATCGCGCGTTGCTGGAGCTTTTTTATTCGAGCGGTCTGCGTGTATCCGAATTAGCAGCACTCTTGATTCAGCAGATCGATCTGGAGAACGGGTTCATTCGGGTTTTCGGCAAAGGCTCGAAGGAACGGGTCGTACCCGTCGGGGGCCAGGCTTGTGACGCGCTCGCCACCTATCTTACCGCCGGGCGACCGCAGTTGGTGAAGCCGCATACGCGCAGTGAGTTTTTTCTCAACCACCGCGGACGTGGTCTCTCGCGGGTGGCGCTCTGGATGATTGTGAAGGCGCACGCGAAACGCGCCGGCATCACCACGAATGTGAAGCCACATGCACTTCGTCACTCGTTTGCCACCCATCTGCTCACCGGGGGCGCGGATCTCCGCTCGATCCAGGAGATGCTCGGCCACGCGAGTATTTCGACCACGCAAATCTACACCGCGGTGGAACCGCAACGGTTGCTCGCGCACCACGCCAAGTTCCACCCGCGCAATCGTGCCTGATCACCCCGAGAGGGACGATGTCCGCATCGTCCGGTCGCGAGGGCGCAGCCCGGCGTTCGATCGAATCAATCTCCGCCCGGCCTCACTGTAAGGTCAGAAACACCCGCGAGCCCTCGCGGGGAGTTGCCGTTTCGGTTCGATCCGTGGCCATGAAAAGTCGTTCCGGCTCGATACCGCCGACGATGAGGGCGTCGCGCACCTTCTGACTGCGCGCCTGTGCCAGCGAACGAAAATCATTGTCGTCGACCTCAATCGCTTCGGCCAGCCGCTCACTCATCTCGTCGGGCGGTTGACCTTGGGCGATCGTAGCCTCCACCGCGGCGGCATGCTCCGCGGCGCGGCGCACTTTCTCCGCGTCTGCCTGACGCTGCTCGCGGCGGGTCTGGAGGGTAATGGCCTGGAAGGCGCGGCGAAACAAAGTCGGCGGCGGCGATGGTGGCGGCGCCGCCGGGCCGGGCGGTGGAGGAATCGGAGTGCCGAACTTGGTTCCCGGCGGGAATTTTTCATCGAATAGCTGCTTCACCCCCGCGGCGTAGGCTTCCGACGTAATCTCGATTTCTTCCGGCGGCGGCAGATTG
>PPFU01018471.1_pt1 | contig 10224 bp, 10 predicted proteins | sample 1535991 | NCBI WGS metagenome assembly PPFU01 (sample SAMN04901290, study PRJNA319586) | Hypolithon metagenome, whole genome shotgun sequencing project. | isolation source: Antarctic Hypolithon | place: Antarctica: Miers Valley | collected 2014 | reverse complement strand
GCTTCCACTGCGATCGCGTCGCTCAGACACCTGATCGCATCGAAAGTGTGACCTCGGATTTAACCACGCCAAATGAACTACGATCTTTGGCAGGCCGAGCGAGCCCAACCGCACGAAAACCTGAAGAAGTTAGAATGGGTTTGATGAATTTAGCTGGCCTTTAGCCTGGGTCGCAAAGCGATGAGTAAGCTTTGAATGTTGTCAATCGGTGACTTGTCGCTATATTCTGATACGTTTGGTTACATTGCTTAAGCGGTTGGTGTCACAACAGCGGTAGAAAGATGAAGGAAAAGTGAAGTTCTTTTGTTTTTGGATTTTTGTCTCTATAAGTAAGTAAAAGAAAGAAAGTAAAAGAAGCGAAACACTCTGCTTCAGAATTTTGCTTTAAACCTTATACAACCCTCACGTATCTAAACTTGCTTATGGCTGTTCTAAAAGTTGGCATTAATGGATTTGGTCGGATTGGTCGTCTCGTTTTTAGAGCGGCTATTAAGAACCCTAACATTCAGTTTGTAGGTATCAATGACCTTGTGCCCCCCGAAACGCTGGCTTATTTGCTCAAGTATGACTCTACTCATGGCACTTTTGCCGGTGAAGTAGAAGCTCGCGACAACGGGATTATCGTCAATAGCCAGCTCGTTCCCTGCACCTCTATTCGCAACCCGGCAGAGCTGCCCTGGGGCGAGCTAGAAGCAGATTATGTGATCGAAGCGACCGGGCGGTTTACCACTTATGATGCGGCCAAGTTTCACCTAGATGCCGGGGCGAAGCGAGTCGTGCTTTCTGCGCCCACAAAGACGCCTGAGTCAGTAAGCACATTTCTAGTAGGCGTGAACCACGAGACTTTTAATCCTAAGAGCGATTTTATTGTCTCTAATGCGAGCTGCACGACTAACTGTTTGGCACCGATTGCGAAGGTCATTAACGACAATTTCGGCCTTAAAGAAGGCTTGATGACCACTATTCACGCGGCGACTGCAACGCAGCCCACAGTAGACAGTCCGAATAGTAAGGATTTTCGCAGCGGTCGGGGTGCAGGCCAAAACCTGATTCCGGCTTCTACAGGTGCGGCTAAGGCAGTTGCGCTGGTACTGCCAGAACTGGCGGGCAAGCTTACAGGCATGGCGGTGCGCGTGCCTACGCCTGATGTGTCGGTGGTCGATCTGACGTTTCGGACGGAGAGGGCGACTAGCTATGCGGAGATTTGCGATCGCATGAAATCCGCCTCCGAAAACGAGCTGCGCGGCATCCTGGGCTACACCGATCAGCCCCTAGTCTCTACCGACTTCACCGGCGACCCTCGTTCCAGCATTTTCGACGCTACGGCTGGCATGGAGCTAAACGAGCATTTCTTCAAGGTGCTCTCCTGGTATGACAATGAGTGGGGCTACTCTAATCGGATAATGGATTTAATGCTTTACATGGCCCAAGCTGAAGGCATTCTCGGTGAGGAAGAGGAAGAAGTGGAGAGCCCAGAGATGGCTGTTGCCCAATAAATCTAGCTAACCCTTCAATACGAGGCTCATAGCCATCCTGACTATTGGACTCGATATGAGCCTTTTTAATGCAGAAAAGTGTCTTTTAATACGGATGGTGGGGTGCGATCGCCGTAATCTGTAGTAACTCAATTTTCAGGCACCCCCCTTTGCTCACCGGAATCGCCCTCTATCTCACCACGTTCGTTTGCCTCAGCCTCTCCTGCTCAGTCCTGTATATATTCCGTACCTTGGATTAGGGCAATTTCAGCCCGCACAAATTCACGACCTAAGTAAGCCGCGTGATCGAGGTAGCTAATCGGGCAGGGATTGTCTTTATCTTCAAAGATTTTCATGCACAGCTCTTTAGCGGTGCGCCCAGTGAAAAGCTGCTCCGACTGGCGAGGCTTGCTACCGCGTACGCATAAGGGCTCGCCGGTTTCAGGATCGCAGGCTAGCCCTTTCTCATTGATAGTATTCGTGAAGTGCCTAGCGCATAGCAAGTTGGCTTCTCGATCTGTATAAATTAAAAAGTAGCCGTCTGGATCTAGCTCAATGAATCGCTTAGAGAGCTTGTCATCAAGTGCGGCTAGCGCCTGCGCGTCCACCTTAGCGGTAGCTGTCGATGCCATAGTGAGTTACGGGGTGCTTTGCGATGAGAATGTATTCTAAACCACTATTTTATCTTGCCAGGGAAGCGCCGGGCGCAAGCGGTTTGCAAATCTCATAGATGCTGCGTTATCGCGATCGCTCATACCCAGTAACCCCTTAAAAACAGCAGGTTTCTCTAGACCTTCTCTTTCTCCTGCTCTATCAGCGGAATCTCTGCGGCTAAATCTTTAATGGGCAAATCCGCATTAATCTCATCAATTTGAAACTGTTCGGCTTCATTGATGCGACCGATGTAGTTGCCCAAAATTTGGTTTAGCTCAGGAGAGTAGAAGCGATGCAGGCTGTAGTTAGGCGTAGCCGGGAAGCCGCGACGCTTTTTGTGGCGTCCGCCCGCGCCAGGGTCAAATATTTGAATGCCGTTGGCGATCGCCCACTCAATCGGCTCATAATAACAGGCGCTAAAATGCAGGTTGTTGTATTCCTCGAACGATCCCCAGTAGCGACCGTAGAGGCGATCGCCCTTGGTAAAGCAAAAGGACATGCCGACCGGATCGGGGCTCTCTTCGGTGTAGGCGGCAAAGACTACCACGCGATCGCGCCAAACTGGATACAGCCGCTTAAAGAAGTCGCGCTTGAGGTACTTGCTGCCCCACCAGCCAAACTTGTCACAGGTATCACTGTAAAAGTCGTACACCTTCAAACACATTTCGGGCGTCAGGCTCTCGCCCGTATGCACCTTGAAGTGAATGCCTGCTTTTTCCACTGACTTACGCTCACGCTTAATGTTACGTCGCTGGTTGGCGTTGAACTGTCCTAAGTAGTCGTCAAAGTTTTTAAAGCCCCGGTTTTGCCAGACGTAGCTGTGATGGAGCCATTTGTGAAAGCCGAGGGTTTCGAGGCGATCGCGCCACTCAGGATCGACATACAGAAAGTTACAGCCCGAAATCTGATGCTTAATGCAAAAGTCGTCAATCAGGCCCACCAAAATTTCAGTGACCTCGGCCTCATCTTCAGTCGGCGCGATTAAAAAGCGGTAGCCTTCGGCGGGGGTAAAAGGGGACATGCCCAGCAGCTTGGGGTAGTAGCTGATGCCCAGCCGTTCGGATAGCTCGGCCCACTGATGATCGAACACAAATTCGCCGTAGCTGTGGCCTTTTAGGTACAGCGGGGCGGCGGCGACTAGCCGATCGTCATGCCATAGGGTGAGATGGTTTGGCATCCAGCCCGTCTTTGGCCCGGTGCTGCCGGAGGTTTCCATGTTGTTGAGCCAGTCCCACTCTAGGGCGGGCGTCAGCAGCGGCATAGCCATGGCGTCCCACTGCGTGGCTGGAATTTCTGAAAGGCGGTTCATCCAACGGGCGGTGTACTGCTTGGAGGAGGTTGGCACGGTTGCTCAAGACGGTAAGGACTCTATATAGGGTAGTAGAAGTTTTAAAAAGATGCGGGTTTATGCAGGGCGATCGGCAATGGGTGCAGGGCGAGTGAAAATTGATGCAGGACGGTCGGGAATGAGTGCAGCGCGGTCGGCAATAGATGCAGGGCAGTTGGGAATCAATGCAGGGTGGCCGGGAATCAATGCAGAGCGGTCGGGAATGAGTGCAGAGTGGTCGGCGATGAATGCAGGGTGGTCGGCAAGTTGTAAGGAGCGGTTGTGATCGCATGAACTTACGCAGCAGGTTTCAGTATTTTGTCGCTAGTTTAAGAAATAAGTGCCAGTTGATATCGCTAATCCTTCGATATCGGCAATCCCAAAGCCATACGGAGTAAGGTATCGTTAAATCAAGTACAGTTGGTTATCAGAGGAAAACGGTTTGATTTCGGCAGGGCTGCTAGCACTGATTGTCGGAGCCTCGGTGAGCGCACTCAAGCCAACCGGATTAATTGGAACTGCGGCAGAGGGCGTTCTTGGCAATCAGGCGGATGCCGCGTTTTTGTTAGCCTGTAAATGCTTGATTAAGGCGTTACCGCAGCAGGCGTCGGAGCCGATTCGAGAAGATTTGAGGCGATCGCTTTGGCTCTCTTACTTACGAGCACTCGTCAGCATTAGCTCAGTATGCAAAGCAGAGCTAGTCGGCAACTTTCCTCGAGCCTATCGCGGGCAGCCAGTATATGACGAAACGGTTAAGGCTGATATTCGCTGGTTGGATGGCAACCTAGAGCAGCTTCGTCAGGAGATTAAGGCTGCTAATGGAAAGCATGCGCGGCTACCTGATATTTCTTTAGAAGCTTTGGAGGGTTTTACCTTGGCGGGGGAGTCGCCCGCGAGTGCGATGCAATTGGCTGCGCAGGCGGTGATGGATATGGTAATCGCGTCTGATGCGATCCCGCTATATGTGACAAAGCTTCAACAGCCTGAAGAAGGTGTACTGGATAAAACTTTCAACTTTTTTATTGAGCAGCTTGATGAAAACTCTAAGCTGCATACGTTTTTTGAAACACAGCTATTGATGCAGATTCACGGCAGTTTGGCCGAGCAGAAAATTACGCTACAAGAGATCGATAGCAATCTCAAGAAAGTTTCTCAGGAGGTTTCGCAAGCGGTTCCTCAACAGTTCGAGCAGGTGATAGGTAAGCTAGAGGCTATTGAAGCAGATGAACGACCGAACGTAGCGATAGGCCTGCTCAAAGATGTTCGAGCTTTATTAATCGGTACGCAAAGAGGGAGTGTAGAGCGGACGGATACTGTCTCGTTTGCAGTTAACGATGCGAATCCGTTTATTCCGGTGGGTGGGCGGATTGATTCGCCGGATCAGTTTTTTGGGCAGGAGCAGACGCTGAAGTGGATCTTTGAGACGCTGAATAGTGGGAGCAGTGTGGCTTTGATAGGCGACAGAGAAATTGGCAAGTCTTCTTTGCTCAAAGCGGTTGCAACCCGTGCAGAAGAATTACTTGCTGTTCCTCGTGAGCCTGTTTATCTTGATTTGCGAAATGTTGCTGATGAAGAAGACTTTTACTATGCACTCTGTGATAATGCCGGTATCCCTATCTGCAAGGGTTATAAACTAAGGCGCGAACTAGAGTCGAAGCGATTGCTTCTGATGTTAGACGAGATCGAGAAAATGACCTGGGACGGCTTTACGAATCAAGTGAGGGGACAGCTACGAAGCCTAGCTGAGGGCCAAGACGCTTCTTTGAGGTTGGTAATAGCAGCATCTAAGCCTCTTGATAAGCTGTTTATAGATAGTACCGGTGGAAACATGACTTCGCCCCTATCAGGTATTTGCCAGGAGAAACCACTATCGGCTTGGTCTGATTCTATTATTCGTGAATTTGTCGCTGCTCGGCTCCAGCCAACTTCTATCTCCTTATCCGAAGAACACATTTTGAAAATTATTCAGGCGAGTCGGGGAAAGCCAAGAGAAGTGATGAGACTTTGTAATGAGTGCTATGCCACCTTTCAAGGGCAGCCGCTATGAAAACACCGACTGTTCCAAAATTGAATTTAGCACCTAAACGTCGTAAGCCACTGTCTTTATGGAATCCGTTCGATTATCTACAGCTCTTAAGTTGGATGTTCTTTTTTCCGCAGGCATTGAGATGGTATATAGAAACTTTTAGTGAGAAGAAGAAAACAAGTGAAAACGAGAAGTTTTCGGAGCGATGGCAATCGTGGATTAGCCCTTCATTGCTGCGAAGCTTTTGGATTCAGAGCCTGATAGTGACTGTCCTATTACCATTCACTATTAGATTGATTCTACAAAACCTTAATTTTTGGAATAGCTTGATAGGTGTTGCAGCGGGCGCTGTCTTCGGCATCGCAGTGGGCGTTGCGTTCAGCATCGCGTTTAATCTATTTATTGGTAATATGTTCGGTGTCTTGGCAGGTATTTCTATAGGCATCACAGGAAATATTACAGTAAATGCTGCACTCGTCTTTACGTATGGTGTTATAGGAGGCGTTCTTTACGGTGTTATTGGACACGCCGTGACAAACATCGCAGTAGGTACCGTAGCAGGTATCTTTTTAGGCCTAAATTACGGTGCTGCTAGTGGTATTGCACTCGGCATTCTGTTGAGCATTGCGAACTCACGGTTAGAAGTATGGTTAGCTGTTGTGTTCTCTAGATTTTCATCTACCTATCGTTTAAAGTTATTCGGCCCTGTAACTGCCATCCCACTACCAAACTTAACTCAACAGATATCAATTTGGCTAAGACATGATTGGATCCAGGCAGTTTCTAATGTCAATGAGCTTTTAGCTTATACTCGACAATTTACCCCCGTTGCTAAAGCAGTAAATAAAAGTCTTTCCAAACTACCTGATGATGTTCTAGTGCTTAGATTATCTCAGCTAGCAGAAAACCCGTACAACTGGAATATAGTTCGGTATGCTTCCGCTCCGCTACACACCGCAGGATATACGGCAGTTTTGGATGGACTGTTCCCCAGAATGCAGATAGATAGATCTAAATTTTCTACTCTCAATCGTTTTCTTGCCCTGTTTGAATTTGCATGGCGGCAGATGGTCTCTTACTACGGTAGTAGACTGCGATTAGATACACCCGCCCGTGCAGTAGCGGCAGGCTTTTGGCTCTTGTATGAGGGTCAGCCTCGCAAGGCGGCAGAAGCTTTCGCGCAGGTACAGAACTTGCCCCACGGCGCAGAAATGTATCAGCTCGCAACTTGCCTTTCCCTAGCATCAACTGCTGAGCAATTGAACGACGACCTTTTGGTCAATGGGCTTACTATTCCAACCTCTTCCCTATTGCGCTCCGACACTTGGGCTGCCATTTCTCGCCTTCGCAGCGTTGTAGATGACGGCCAAATCATCTATCAAAGCTATTCGCGCTCGGCTCGCTCCTTGGCACTTAACCGAGCCCTCGGCAAGCTGACAGAAATTATTCAAGAGATAGATTGCGTTCCTCAAGCTGAAAGAAAGTTAGTGGCTTCTATTGCCGAATCCTGGCAAAAAAAGCTGCTAGCTATTGCAACCGATATAGGAGAGATTACTCATACACAACCTGTTCATAATCCATATGTAGCAGGCGACCCAGTAGAAGGCAATTTGTTCGTAGGCCGTGGAGAGGTAATTAAACAGCTCGAAGAACTTTGGTTAATGAGAAATCAGCTTCAGTCTGTTGTTCTCTACGGCCATCGCCGCATGGGTAAAACGTCTATCCTCAAAAACCTTTCTAACAGCCTGGGCAACAATATTCAAGTTGTTTACGTTAATTTGCTCAACTTAGGCGCAGTCTCCGAAGGCGCAGGCGAAGTATTAATCACGCTCAGCGATGCCATCAGCCATCAGCTCTCTATCAATCCACCCGACGACGAAGCCTTGCTACGCCTTCCGTATCCCACCTTCCGCCGCTTCATTCAAACCATCAACCAAAAGCTAAAAGGCGACCAGGGTCTGATCATCGCCCTAGACGAATTTGAAAGAATTGAAGAGCTTATTCGTGCTAATCAGCTAAGCTCGGACTTTCTCGGCTTCCTGCGCGGACTGCTGCAAGAGCATCCCAAAATCGCCTTCGCCTTCGCCGGACTCCACACGCTCGAAGAAATGACCGAAGACTACTTCAATCCCCTCTTCGCCAGCATCCTCCCCATCCGCATCGGCTTCTTCACCATCGGCGAAACCCGCGAACTCCTCGCCAACCCCGCCGAAGACTTCACCCTCGACTACACACCAGAAACCCTAAACGAGATCTATCGGCTCACGGCAGGCCAGCCTTATCTCACGCAGCTTATCGGCTTTCAGCTCGTGCGCCATTACAACCATCAGGTATTCGAGCAAGGTCAAGAACGCTCATCCATATTTACCCCCGAAGATCTCACAGCCGTCATCCATCGCAGCGGCTTTTTCGCCAAAGGCCGCTACTACTTTACAGGCGTTTGGAACCAGGCCGCGCAAGATACGCCAGGCCAGCAGGCAATCTTGAAGGTTTTGGCTGAAGATACTGAAGGGCGAACTGTTTCAGAGATTCGCCGGAAAAGTGGTCTTGCGGTTGAGGCGATCGCCCCAGCACTAACAACGCTAAAACGCCACGATGTTGTCAGTGAAACAGAAGGTAAATGGAAAATCATCGTTCCGCTCTTTCGCCAGTGGGTCTTAGAGCATCAGTAATCCTGCTAACCCTTCGACATCATCAAAGGAATCGTCTGACAGTCATAACGGTTTCGCTTCCGATAAAATCCGCTCTCGAATTAAAAGACTAATACCTCCTTCCGTCAGCACGTCTACTTTTCGGTTCAATAAATCCTGCCAATCCATTAGTAGCCCCCCCGGAAACCAAGGCGTGGTTTTTTCCCGGTCGTAATCAATCAAAAAGTCAATATCACTTTCTGAGGTTTCCTCCCTGCACACTACCGAGCCAAACACCCGCACGTTAAACGCGCCATGCTTGGCGGCAATCTGCAAAATCTCTTCTCGCTTTTCTCGCAACGTGTCCAATAGCATAATGTACCTATCTCTTCAAACTGACAGCAACGTCGAAAGACGAGTTTGGTCAGCTAATCAAATAGCAGCACAGGCTGCTCAAAGCTCTACTTCTCGACCGTTATAAAGGTTCATCGACCGCTCAAAGCCTTTACGCAAGCTCAGGTCAATCGCATCTACCGCCATCGGAATTACAGCATCTACAATCTTTCTGTCTTCAGGCGCAAAGCGGCCCAGCACATGAGAAACCACCGCCTGATCGCGCTCCTCACCCTTGTTCGTGCTACCAATGCCCACCCGCAACCGCGGAAATTCTTTGGTGCCTAAGTGAGCAATAATCGACTTCATGCCGTTGTGCCCGCCCGCCCCACCCGACAGGCGTAAGCGCAGCTTCCCAGTCGGCAAGTCCATATCGTCATACACCACCAGCACCGACTCCGGCGCTAGCTTGTACCAGTCAAGCACGGCCCTAACGGCCTGCCCCGAGTTATTCATAAAGGTGGTGGGCTTGAGTAAAACGGTGCGATCGCTCCCACTGCGGAACTCTCCAGCCGCACCCTGAAATCGCTTATTGTCTACTAACGAAACATCAGGATATTGCTTGGCAAGGGCGTCAATCACCTCAAAGCCAATATTGTGGCGCGTTCGGTCGTATTTCGCGCCAGGATTGCCGAGGCCCACAATCAATCGCGGCAACACTATAGGACTTGTGGGGGCGATCGCTGAACTTGTCCCTACCATGAATTCTTACGCTTCACGCCGCTTCTGCACTACTAGCAGCTTGAGCCTCACCCTCTTCAGCGCCCTCTTCAGAAACAGCCTCATCAGCCGTCTCAGCAATTTCAGCCTCAGCCACATCCGATTTCTCATCAGCATCCGCTGCCAAGGCGCGAGGCTTCTCTAACGTTGCCTTCATCGGCTCACCCACTGACTTTTCTAACCGGTCGGCCTCTTTTTTAAACTCAGTCTCAAATTCTTTCGAGGCATCTTGAAAGCTCTTCAGCGCCTTGCCCATGCTGCGGCCAATCTCAGGCAGCTTCTTGGGCCCAAACACCAGCAAAGCCACAATCATAATCAGGCCCATCTCGGGCAGGCCAATTCCAAAGATGTTCATCGGTCAAGTATCCGCAACGCTGCTTAACAGTATAAAGGGCAGGCGTAAAACACACCTACCCTCTAAAAATAATCAGGCAAATCATCCAGATTGCCATGAGGCGATCGCAGCCTAGCTACCCAGACTTCGCCAGTCCACATCAACGCTGTCGATAATGAGAGACGAGTTATAGAGCTGAAGAATGATCAGCAAGAACACGAAAAACAGAGCTATGAAGACGGCCATTACAGGAGTCGTGCCCCAGCCAGGCGTAACTTTTCCGTAGTCAGAATTCAAGGGCTTGAGGATGTTGCCCAACTTCGTGCGCTGTGCCATGAATTAATCGGGGACTAAATTTACTTTATATTCTGTAATATCATAGAGGAAATCCTGAGTAAAACTCTATGGCAAATCTTGATTCTGCAACAGTTCTTATTGTTTCGGTTGCGGCTATCGTCGGCGCATTCACGCTCTATGCAGTGTATACAGCGTTTGGCCCACCCTCAAAGGAGCTTGGCGATCCCTTTGAAGACCACGAAGACTAATTTTTCACGGCGGCGGCTCTCATTTTTGATGATCTGTAGTCCTCTGTAACCTCAGCAATTCTCATTATGAAAGTCATTCTCGCTCAAACAGCAACTTAAGTGCTCGAAAGCCTCATTCTG
>PPFU01009777.1_pt1 | contig 10231 bp, 8 predicted proteins | sample 1535991 | NCBI WGS metagenome assembly PPFU01 (sample SAMN04901290, study PRJNA319586) | Hypolithon metagenome, whole genome shotgun sequencing project. | isolation source: Antarctic Hypolithon | place: Antarctica: Miers Valley | collected 2014 | reverse complement strand
GGTGACAAGACTCGAACTTGCGACCGGCTGATTACAAATCAGCTGCTCTACCAACTGAGCTACACCAGCGAAGCTTGCTAGTCGACCGATTCGGCCATCGGCTGCTTTGCAAGGAATTTGATTATATCAAAGGTTGTGGCTGATGCGGAAAAGAATTAGGGAGACAGGGAAATTAAGGAATTAGGGAGCTAGGAAAACCACTCAGATACGCTACTCCCCAATTCCTATCCCTACGCCTTATTATTCTCTACCGCCCAGCGCGCTAGCTCTGTCCGGTTATGCAGCCCCGTCTTACCCAGCATGTTGCTCACATGGCTTTCAATCGTGCGCTGGCTGACGTTTAGCTCCTCAGCAACCTGGCGGTTAGCCATGCCACGAGCCACAAACTGCACTACCTTCAGCTCGGTAGGCGTTAGCTCCACGTCAAAAGGCACCTGAATGTTGGGGATAGAGTTCGGCCCCTTGTTTTGATGGTGAATCAGGCGGGTGGCCTGCTTCAAGGAAGACTCTACCTGGGCAACCAGTTCCTCTGGTTCAAAAGGCTTCACCATGTAAACGTCAGCGCCAGTAGTTAGACCCTTTACTCGATCCTGGCTTTGCCCTTTTGCCGATAAGAACAGGATAGGAATCCAGCTTTTGCCAGGATCCTGACGAACCTGCTCTACAAAAGCGTAGCCGTCCATTTCTGGCATCATTACATCGCAAATGATCATATCAGGGGATAAGTCCGAAAGGGCTAAGAGTGCCTCTCGTCCGTTACCCGCCGTCACTACCTGATAGCCTCGGAACTCTAAATAGTCTTTTACCAGCAGGATGAGATTGGGATCATCATCGATAAGTAAAAGCTTTTTCTGGTCCCCTGTATTACCTTCTTTCATGCCGTATGCTCGCTGGTGTTCGTCTCTTATAAAGAGAATAATGGATACTAAATAAATAGAAATTGCTCTGAAGCATTCTCTCACTCATGAGCTAGGCATCAGTGAGAGAGCACTTAATGAAATTTATGTGAGGGGGGTGAACACTGATTTTGATATATCAAGTATTCCCAACATATCGATAACATCACTCAGCCTAAGCGTTTTGTCGGTACAAAGATAACTATTGGCTGGGTTAGTGCAGGCTAGGCTTTACAAGCGCAGGCTATCGAGCGATCGCAGGCAGAGAGTGCCGTAAAAACAGATTGTCTAAAACTAATTGTCCCCCAATTAAATGTTCTTGGATAATGCGCTCGATAACGTCTGGGGTGGCGCTGTGATACCAAACACCGTCTGGATAAACCAGCAGAATTGGCCCCTTGTGACACACCCGTAAGCAGTTAGCTTTGGTTCTAAAAACAAAGGTAGAATACTCGTTCACAGGGCAATCCAACTTCAGCGCCTTAAGACGCTTTTTTAGATAGTTCCAGGCAACTAAGCTTTCTGCCCTATCGCAGCATTTCGGAGCGGTTTGATCGGCGCATATAAAGATATGCCTTTGAATCTTATCTAGAGAAAGCGCCTTAACGCTCTCATTGAGGGCTTCGGCAGTTGGCTCAGACTGATTTGTTAGTTGGCTTATGGGCATATCAAACACACCAGGTACATATTAAAGGCAAATACTTGCGTACAATCAATGATCGCAGTCACAGCGTTTAGGTATCAAATGCTACTTCCTTGATTTTGAAAGAAACGCGGGAGGCACAAGAATGATTACATTGCTCGGGGATTTTGGCTACCAAGATGTATACGTTGGGGCGTCATCGCCTCAATTGCGCCAAAAGCAGTCACGTGCGTTTTAACACATGCCGAGCAGGGGCGCTAACCAATGGGTAAGAACGCCGGTGAAAATGGTCTTAGCACCTAGTGTGGCGTAAGTTCAGTGCTTTTGCGGAGAAGGTTTTTCCGGACTGGAATCTCTGTTATGGAATACATCAATAGCGAGGACGCTTCGCTACCATCTTTCTTCTACAAAATTGCAAAACTATGATGATGCTCACCGGAATCAAAGCGTTTGAAGCTTGCTGGCAGTCGCTCAAAAATAGTGCTATGGCTAATGCTAGCGATGGCCATCGGCTCATGCAGGCGATGGGTCGCCTGGTCGATAACTATGCGACTCACGATGAAATCAGTCAGGAACTGCCCATTGCACTGAGAGATGCTTTTGATCGGCTGGTGGATGCTTACTTAAATGGCTACTGGCTAGACGATACTGAGCAAGGTGATGCATCACAGGATCAGACATCTCATTGCGCGGCGAGTTCTCCCGCGATGCTAGCGGCTACTCAGCTACGTCAGCGCCGCAAAATGCAGCCGACTGAGTCAAGTGAAGCCGCGACTTATATAGTTCGCGATCCGGCTGAGCTATCGGTGCGCGCTTTTGGGTCTGCCTTTGCTTGATCCCTAGTGCGCAAGCAAAGGCAGCGTTTTAAATCAGCCTTGAAATACATGCTCAATCGCTGAGGGGAGGCGATATCTTAGTAGAGACAGCGTGTTTTGGCTACGGCCGATCTTTCGCTGCTCGCTGTTTGCTCTAGGTTAGCTCGTTTGTACGAACCTCTCCACCACAAGTATCGACCGCAAACGTTTGCTCAGCTAGTAGGCCAGGGCGCGATCGCCGCCACTCTCAGCAACGCCCTCCAGCAAAATCGCATTGCCCCCGCCTACCTATTTTGCGGCCCACGCGGCACCGGTAAAACGTCCAGCGCCCGCATTTTGGCCAAGTCGCTCAACTGCCTTGAGTCAGATTCTCCCACACCAGCGCCCTGCGGGGTCTGCGATGTGTGCCGCTCAGTCACTCGCGGCAGCGCCTTAGATGTGGTTGAAATTGACGCGGCCAGTCATACCGGTGTGGATAATATTCGTGAGCTGATTGAGCGATCGCAGTTCGCCCCCGTCCAGTGTCGGTACAAAGTCTACGTCATCGACGAATGCCACATGTTAAGTACGGCGGCATTCAATGCCTTGCTTAAGACCTTAGAAGAGCCGCCAGATCGAGTGGTTTTTGTACTGGCAACCACAGATCCCCAGCGAGTGCTGCCTACGATTATTTCTCGCTGTCAGCGGTTTGACTTTCGCCGCATTCCGCTGCCTGCGATGATTAAGCACCTGGGCTACATTGCCACGCAAGAATCTATCCAAATTGCCGAACCGGCTGTTCAGCTAGTGGCTCAAATTGCTCAGGGCGGCCTGCGCGATGCCGAAAGCTTGCTCGATCAGCTCAGCTTGCAGGCGGATGAGATTACGGTAGAGGCGGTTTGGGATTTGGTGGGGGCGGTGCCCGAGCGGGACTTGCTGAATTTGGTGCGGGCGATCGCAGCCGATGACAGCACTGCCCTATTGGAGCGAACCCGTCACCTTATGGACAAAGGTCGCGAGCCGCTGATTGTGCTGCAAAGCTTAGTCGGCTTTTATCGCGATTTGCTAATCGCAAAAAGTGCGCCCGCCCGCATAGATATGGTCGCCATTACGCCGCCGACCTGGGCTGAAATGACAGAATTTGCCCAAAAGCTATCAGCGGCGCAGCTACTGGCGAGCCAGCAAAAGCTGCAATCAGCAGAAGTTCAGGTGAAAAATACGACTCAGCCTCGTCTGTGGCTAGAAATTACGCTGACGGGGCTGTTGCCTAGTGCCTTGGGCGCAGTGGCGAAGCTGGCAAAGAGTACAGGCAGCGATCGCCCCGCCCAATCTGTGCTATCGGTTGCCAATCCCCCTGTCGATTTACCAGCCGACGCACCGACTAATCAACCGCTTGCTCAGCCACAGGAACAGAGTTCATCCCTCAATAACGAGCCCTCTAACCTTTCTACTGAGCCTCCTGAGGCTAGTTCTGTTCCTGCCGAACCTGCTGAAGTTACCTTTGGCACTTTAGATGAGCTGTGGATCAAGATTTTAGGGGCGCTGGCTCCGCGAGGCACTCAGATGCTGATGTCTCAGCAAGGCGTGCTAATGAGCTTCGATGGCGTGGGAGCAACCGTCGGATTTCGCTCACCTACGCTGCATAAAATGGCCCGAGAGAGAGTTCCTAACTTAGAAACTGCTTTTGAAGCTGTTTTTCAGCGCCCAATCAAAGTCACCTTGGAGGTGTTAAAAGAAGATTCCGACGAAAAAAAGCCTGATCAGTCGCAGGCTCCACCCTCTAACCAGGCTCGACCTACTCCTCCCGTTAGAGACTCCAAACCCAGTGCTGCGCCCAGGCAGTCTCCAGATCATTCATCTCCTCGTAGCCTCCCGGCTGAACAGTCTCCTAAAGAACAGTCCTCTAAAGAACAGTCCTCTAAAGAACAGTCCTCCAAAGAACAGTCCTCCAAAGAGAAAAATTCTAACAGACAGCCTTCTGAAGCTCATTCAGAAAACGGTTCTACTACTAATGGCCGTGCTCCAAATGCTCCTTTTGAAGTGCCTCCACTGCCTAATACGCCTCTGCCATCTTCATCTCCGCAGAACTCAACTCTGCCTTCCGCAGGACTTCCTACCGATCAGCGTCCCGACCAGTGGGCCGTCAATCAAGACCAGGACAACATCAAGCGATTTGCCCAATTCTTTAACGGCCAGATTGTGGATTTAGATGACATTGACGACCTTTCTAATCCGTCAGATGAGCAGAAGTCAAAGAAGAAAAAGTCTTCTGATCCTGGGCCAGATGTTCCCTTTTAGGACTATCTTTCTTTTTAACTACGTAAGCTGACTTTGTATGTTTTTTCCAGTGCAGCGCGAACCTTTTGATGCACGGGGTCAATGTCTTGGTCGGTGAGGGTGCGATCGCCCGCCCGATACACCAGCCTAAAAGCCAAAGATCGCTGCCCCTCCGGCACATTCTCGCCGCGATACTCATCAAACAGCACTACAGAATCCAACAGCTTTCCACCCGTCTTACTGATAGAGCGCTCCAAATCAGCAACAGAAACTGCGACAGGTGCAAAGAAGGCTAGATCGCGATCTGAGGCCGGATAAGTAGAATAAGCGGCGAACTTTACGGCATTACCGCTCTTGCCAGTAAGACACGTGTTCAACACATCCCAATTTAGCTCAAATACATACACCGCTTCTGGCAAGTCGCGCTCCTGACGTAGCTGCGGATGAAGCTGGCCGAACGTACCCAAACGAGTCCGACCTCGAACCCACAGAGAGGCAGTACGTCCAGGGTGTAGCCTTTCATCGCTATTATCAGCTCGATAGTCTGCGCTGAGCCCAACGCTGTCAAACACGCGCTGCAAAATGCCTTTAGCTTCAAACCAGGTCATTGGAGACTCTTGATTGCTGTTCACCCAGCGTCCACGCCTAGCATCGCCGCCCATAATGCCCGATACTTTTCTAGTCTCAATCGGATCTCCTTCTGGGTTGTCGGCAGGTTTGCTGAACACATTCCCAATTTCAAAAGCGTTAATTGGGCCGTTGCCGTTGTCAAGATTGAGCTTGAAGGCGTCAATGAGACCATCTATCAAGTCAATTCTAAGAGCTGAATACTCTTTGAAAAGAGGATTTGCCAGGACAACCTGTTGCTTTTCAGGGTCAGTGCCAGTGAGTGAGTAATGAATGGTTTCCGTGAGACCTGCGGCTCTAAAAGCCGCCCGTATCTGTCGAGAAAGAGCGGCTTCCTCAGAGAGATAGCCTCGCGACGTTTGAGTAGGTAGTGTATTGTCGAAGCGGTCGTAGCCGTACAGCCGAGCGACTTCTTCAATCAGATCAATCTCTCTTTCTAAGTCTCGATAGCGATAGGGCGGAACCGTTACTGTCCATATACCGGCTTCAACAGATTCTGTCTGACAGCCTAGCTTTGTCAGCAGCGTTTCTACAGTAGCCTTGTCTAATGCTGTAGGCTGACCGGCTTCGGCCTCTGTAGAGCCGAGACTAGGGCCGAGAGTAGGGCCGAGAATTTGATTGATTCGGCTCAGGCGCAAAGAGAGTTCACGAGTGGGCGTAATTCGACCGATTTCGGTGCGGTCTTCGGCCTGTCCAACCAGGGTAGCGCCCGCGATTTCTTGCAGGAGTTGGAGGGCGCGATCGCTCGCCAAACTCAACTCAGCCGGATTCACGCCTCTCTCATATCGAGCTGAGGCTTCAGTCCGTAAGCCTTGCGACCTAGCAGACTTACGAATCGCCGCCGAGTCAAAATAAGCTGCCTCCAAAAAGACTTTTTGAGTGCGATCGCTCACTTCTGTTTCAGCACCGCCCATCACGCCCGCCAAGGCAGCCGGCACGTCATTAGCCGTAATCAACAGCGTTAGCTCTGCTAGCCTGCGCTTTTGATCGTCTAAGGTAACCAGCGTCTCTCCCTTTTTCGCATAGCGGACGCTCACCGTCGCTTTCTGTTCCTTTCCAGCAGTGACGAGCCGATCCAAATCAAATGCGTGCAGCGGCTGTCCCCACTCCAGCAAAACGTAGTTGGTCACATCGACCACATTGTTGATCGCCCTCGTGCCAGCCGCGACTAGGCGCTGCTGCAACCAGGCTGGCGATGGTGCGATTTTAATATCTTCTAAAACGCTGCCAATATAAATAGGACAAGCTTTTGGATCGCTGAGTGCAATGGTGATACCGCCCGCTTGAGTCTGCGCTTGCTCACTGGCTACTGCATCAGATGTTGGCAGCTTGAGTTCATTGCCAGTGATAGCTGCAATCTCTCGGGCAATGCCGACCATGCTCAGCGCATCGGCGCGGTTTGCAGTAGAAGTAACGTCCAGCACGAAATCGTTTAGCCCTAGCAATGGGCGCACGTCTTGCCCAGGCGCAATCTCCCCTCGCTCAAAGCTAGCCTCATCAAATATATAGATGCCCTCCGAGTCTTTAGCGAGCCCCAGCTCTGAGAGAGAACAAATCATGCCCACCGAAGGCACGCCGCGCAGCTCACGCGGCTTAATTTTAAGATCTACCTTGGGCAAGTAGCTGCCGACTGTCGCCACTGGCACACACATATCAGGGCCCACGTTTGCCGCGCCGCACACGATTGTAGAGTTTTCTGCTGCGCCAATATCGACGGTACATACGCTCAGCTTTTCGGCGTCGGGATGAGGCTGACGCTCCAGCACCCGGCCCACTACTACACCATCAGCCCAGCTTTGCCGATCTTCAATATCTTCTACCTCAAAACCTGCCATCGTCAGCGCGTCAGCCAGCGCTTCTGGTGAAAGATCGAATTCGACAAGTTCTTTAAGCCAGTTAACAGAAACACGCATGGAATGATTAGCGCTTGACGCTCGGCACAGTAATAAGTAGGGCCAATTGGCCCAAGGGTTATCGTACTATAGCGCATGGCCCACTCCGCGACTCTCCCACTCCCCATCCATCAACTTTATCCCCCATGCCTTCTATCACCTCTCAACATGCGGGAATACTTCAGGGGCGGCTATTTCACGGGCCATCCCTGACAAAGATAAGACAAATGCAAACTTATTTAGCGGCTGAATATAGCGGCTAAATAGGCAATTTTTCCCACTAAATGACTTATTGCATAGCTACTGGCTGTCCTAAGCCCAAAAACGCACCAAACGCTCGGCTTTGCAAAACCTGCGGGAGCAAACTTTGGCTGCGCGATCGCTATCGAGTCCTCGGCGCTCTCGGTCGCGGCGGTTTTGGCGCAACCTTTCTAGCCCGTGACCAGTCCTTACCGGGCTACCCCTCCTGTGTCATCAAGCAGCTAAAGCCGACCACATCCGTGCCTAACCTGCTAGAAATGGCGAGAGATCTCTTTCAAAGAGAGGCCAACATTCTCGGTAAAATCGGCAACCACCCACAGATCCCCCGTCTACTCGACTACTTCGAGATGTCCCAGGAGTTTTACCTGGTGCAAGAATATGTCAGCGGCTCTACGCTACAAAAAGAGGTCAAGCAAGGTGGCCCTTTCTCTGAGGCCGGTGTAAAACAGTTTTTGACCGAAATTTTGCCGGTTATTCAATACGTTCACAGCCACCAAATTATTCATCGCGATATTAAGCCCGCCAACCTAATTCGCCGTGAGCAGGATAAGCAGCTGGTGATAATTGATTTTGGCGCGGTTAAAGATAAAGTGAGCCCGCCTCATATCGATCCGTCGGATGAGACGGCGCTAACGGCCTACGCGATTGGCACCCCTGGCTATGCGCCGCCTGAGCAGATGGCAATGCGGCCTGTATATGCCAGTGATTTGTATGCAATTGGGGTGACCTGCGTTTATTTGCTGACGGGGCGATCGCCCAAAGACCTTCCCTACGATGCGCGAACGGGCGAACTACGCTGGCAGGACTACACAGTCGTGAGCAGCCACTTCACCAAAGTGCTGCGCAAAATGTTGGATATCTCCGTGCATAATCGCTACCAAATGGCGGCAGATGTGCTGCGCGATTTAGAAATGGAGCCCTACTTAGAGAGCCTGTCGCAAAATATGGCCTTTGCCACCGCCGGCAGCATAACCCCAGCTGCTGAGACCGAAGAAAAAGCTCGCGTTTCCCCTTCGGCGCGTATGGCTGAGGCAATTCGAGCCCACCGGGAGCGTCGTACTAGCAAAGCTGAGCCTGACTACGGCGGGACAGAGCGCAGGCGCACTCAAAAGCCCACCCCTCAGTCTTTAAAGGAATCTTACGAAAAAGGCTACCGCGACTTTTCAAAGCAAGCGTTTAGCCAGCTAGATTTACATAAGCAGGCGCTCTCAGGCGCTAGATTCACCAAAGCAACGTTTATAAAAACTAATTTAACGAGCGCAGATCTTTCTAATACCAATTTGAGCCGTGCGAACTTAAGTCAGGCCACGCTTAAAAATGCCAGGCTAGTGAGTGCCTACCTGTGCGGTGCTAACTTAGAAGGCGCAGACCTGCGAGGGGCAAACCTCTCTAAAGCAATTTTGGAGTCGGCTAGTCTTAAGGACGCGAATCTTTGCGGTGCTGACCTGACGGGCGCGACGATCAGCGATGAGCAAATCGCCATGGCCCGGACTAACTGGTCAACGATTCATCCTAGCGGCAAGCGGATGTTCCGTTGAGTCGCTAAACTGTTAGCGTAACTTTGAGTGAGGAATTAGCAGTATGTTTGTCGATGAGTTAACCCCTTTCGTACGGGAGCTAGCCCGTCAGCCTGTGGCGTTTTGCGGCGGTTTTTTTTCGGGCCTATTTAATCTAGACCTAAGCGAAGATCCGGTTAAAAGCTGGCTGAATAAGCAGGGCGCAGATCCTACGATGGGAGGCCCAACTAATAGCCCAGGATCTTCTGCGACTAATTCTAAAGGCCCGCAGTCGATTGATATTGACTAATCATTAATACTGACGAGCTAATGGGTTGAGTGGAGAAATGCGCTCAGCCCATTAGTTTGTTGGGAGGCTTACGTAAGGCTGTTCATCCATCGAAGAATTCGGCGCGTAAGGGCGTCGTTTGGGTGAGAGGGCTGCATGAGTGCAAGGGCTGTGTTGTATTCGGCGATCGCATAGTTCCAATCACCCTGGCAATGGTAAGTACGACCCCGCTCAGCTCTAAGAAACGCGCTAGTAGGCTCAAAGAACATCGCAATATCTAAACAAATTAGGGCTTCTTCATACTCGCCCATTTCCCTAAAGGTGACGGCCTGATTAATGCGGGCGCGTGTATTTAGCGGGTTGAGGTCGATGGCACAGTCGTAGTCTGCGATCGCTGCCGTCCAGTTTTGCTGGCTCGCATAAAGATTAGCGCGATTGCTATAGGCTTTATCCAACTCTGGGTCAATCACCAGTGCCTGATTGTAATCCGCCAGTGCCTGCTCTAGCTTTTGTAGAGAATAGTGCATGAGCCCACGGTTAGCATAGTGCTCTGCGGCCATAGGCTCGTAGGCAATCAGCCGGTTGAGCAATACAACGGCTCGGGCGTATTCCTTTTGCCGAACGGTTGAGCTAATCTGCTTGCGCAATAGCAAGCGGGTGTCTGATGAAGAAAGCCAGCTATCGGGCTGCACGCCATAGATATTGATGGGCTTGCGAGCAGGCCTATAGGCCGACAACAGCGCTATATGATCCGGCGGTGTGCGGGCGGGTAGTTTGCTAACGGTAGGGCTAAAGCTAATAGTTTTGAGCGTGCGCATGACTTGTAGATATCCTGAAGATGCTATCAATGCCGACTGCCTGACCAGAACTTGCGATAGATAATCAGGCTGTATTCAAATTAATAAAACAACATTACTTGTATGTAATGTTGTTGATGAAATCCTCTCACGGGGTTAGAGTCAAACCAAACCGAAGAAGAACGTAGGAATTTCCCTTTACCCTCAAAGAAAAATTGATATGTCAGTATAAATACCGGAGAATTAGCGCCGATGCTTG
>PPFU01013551.1_pt1 | contig 10236 bp, 8 predicted proteins | sample 1535991 | NCBI WGS metagenome assembly PPFU01 (sample SAMN04901290, study PRJNA319586) | Hypolithon metagenome, whole genome shotgun sequencing project. | isolation source: Antarctic Hypolithon | place: Antarctica: Miers Valley | collected 2014 | reverse complement strand
TCGATCACGCCGAGGTGGGCCTCGACGACGGCGCGGAGGCGGTCGGCCGCGGTGCCGCTGCTGCGCAACGCCTCTTCGACCGCTCGGCGCAGCTCGTCGAGGATCTCGGCGAACAGGAAGGCGAGGATGTCCTCTTTGCCCTCGAAGTAGTAGTAGAGGGTGGCCTTCGGCACACCGGTCGCCGCCGCGACGTCGTCCATCTTCGTGCCGTCGAGCCCGAAGTCGGCGAAGAGCTCGGCGGCGGCGAGCACCTTGCCCCGCATCCCCTCTGGCAACGTGCGCACCGGCGGCTCCCGTCGTTCGCGGCGGCAAGTGCGGTAGCTGGTCCGCACCTTGTACCCGGAGTCTAAACTCACCGAGTAGCTCACGGGAAGCCGACGAGAGGCACGGCATGTCTGCGATCCACCACTCGGCGATCTGTGTCCAGGACATCGAGGCCAGCCTCCTGTTCTGGCGCGACGGCCTGGGCCTCGAGGTCCTCATGGACGAGCGGTTCGAGGGCGACTGGCCGACGCTCCTGCACGCTCCCGACCGGACGCTGCGGGCCGTGTTCCTCGGCGACCCGGCGACGCCCGGCTCCGGCATCGTGGAGCTGGTCGACCTCGGCGACGCGTCCGACGGGTCCAGGGCCGCGGCGGACGGTCCGGCCCGCCGCGGCTTCCTGCTGCTCTCCATGATGACCGACGTCCCCGCCGCCCTCCAGCGCCTGACCGAGCTCGGCCTCGGCGGTGCCCCCCGGCGGACCTCGGTCTCCGGCGTCGACATGGCGGTGGTGGTCGACCCCGACGGCGTGCTCGTCGAGCTCGTCGACACCGGCGCCTCGGCCAACCTCGACCGTATGACCGGCGGCGGCGCGACGTGAGCGTGGAGCGGTTCGACGTCGCCGTCCTCGGGGCCGGCTTCGGTGGCCTGGCCATGGCGCACCGGCTGGCACAGTCCGGCATCGACGACGTCGTGATCTTCGAGCGTGACGACGGCGTCGGGGGAACCTGGCGGGCCAACCGCTACCCGGGGGCGGCGTGCGACGTCCCATCGCACCTCTACAGCCTGTCGTTCGCTCCCAACCCGGACTGGTCCCGCACCTACGCCACCCAGCCCGAGATCCTCGCCTACGTCGAGGGCTGCTACGACCGCTTCGACGTACGACGCAAGGTCCGATGCTCCACCGAGATCGTGGCGGCGCAGTGGCAGGAGACCGTCAACCGGTGGTTGCTCCGCGACGCGGAAGACGGCCAGTACGAGGCGTCGGTCGTCGTGTCCGCGATCGGACTGTTCCACACGCCCGCCGTCCCTGCCCTGCCCGGCCTCGACGACTTCGACGGTGCCGTCTGCCACTCGGCCCGGTGGGACCACGACCACGACCTCACCGGTCGGCGGGTGGCGGTCGTCGGCACCGGTGCCAGCGCGATCCAGGTGGTGCCGGCCATCGCCGACCGCGTCGCACACCTCGACGTGTACCAGCGGACGCCAGCGTGGATCCTGCCCCGCAAGGACGAACCGTTCACGGACGAGCAGCGCCGTACCTTCGCCGAACGGCCCGAGACGGGCCGAGTGCTGCGGGACGAGCTGTACGCCATGTACGAGCAGAACCGCTCGTTCATCTCCGGCGATCCGGCCGCCTCGGTGATCGACCAGTACGCCCGTGGCTACCTCGGGACCAAGATCGACGACCCCGCGCTGCGGGCGAGGCTCACACCCGACTACCCGGTGGGTTGCAAGCGGGTCCTCATCTCCAGCGGCTTCTACCCCGCCGTCCAGCGTGACGACGTCGACCTGGTCACCGATGGCATCGAACGCATCGTGCCGACCGGCATCCGCACGGTCGACGGCTCTGAGCGCGCCTGCGACACCATCGTCCTGTGCACCGGATTCCGCGCCACGGAGTACCTGCGTGGCATCGAGGTCGTCGGCCGTGACGGCGTCGGCATCCACGACCACTGGGACGGCGTTCCCCGCGCCTACCACGGCATGGCGGTGCCCGGCTTCCCGAACCTGTTCATGATGTACGGCCCCAACACCAACCAGGGCGGCAACTCCATCATCCTGATCCTCGAGGCCCAGGCCGAGTTCGTGGCGCAGGCGCTCGAGGAGATGCGTCGGATCGGAGCCACCAGCGTCGAGGTGCGTCAGGCGGCGATGGACGACTACCTCGCCGACCTCGAGGCTGCACTCGAGGGCACGGTGTGGAACGGTGGGTGCGACAGCTACTTCGTCACCGCCGCTGGCGACATCGTCACCCAGTTGCCCCACACCGCTGGCTGGTACCGGGACCGGACCGCCCGGTTCCCGACCGAGGACTTCGATCTCGACGCCAGGAGGGCCGACACGTGCACGACCTCGTGATCCGAGGAGGGTTCCTCGCCGACGGCACGGGATCACCGAGCCGCACGGCCGACATCGCGGTGTCGTCCGGGACCATCACCGAGGTCGGCCGGGTGGCCGGCCCTGCCCGGAGGGAGGTCGATGCCGACGGCTTGCTGGTGACGCCCGGCTTCGTCGACGTCCACACCCACTTCGACGGTCAGGCCACGTGGGACCAGCAGCTCACGCCGTCGTGCTGGCACGGCGTCACCACCGCCGTGCTCGGCAATTGCGGCGTCGGGTTCGCACCCGTGCGGCCCGACGGCCACACCGAGCTCATCGAGCTCATGGAGGGTGTCGAGGACATCCCCGGCACCGCGCTGAGCGAGGGCATCCGCTGGGACTGGGAGAGCTTCCCCGAGTACCTCGACGCCCTCGAGCGCCTCCCGCGCGCCCTCGACATCGGTACGCACGTCCCCCACGCGGCGGTGCGCGCCTACGTGATGGGGGATCGGGCCCTCGACGATGCCCGCGCCGACGACCTCGAGGCCATGTGCGCCATCGTCCGCCAGGGCCTGGAGGCCGGCGCCCTCGGCTTCTCGTCCGGACGGACCTCCGGTCACCGCGACGTCCACGGCAACCCCGTTCCCGGGACGTTCGCCCCCGAGGACGAGCTCGCCGCCCTCCTGGGGGTCATGGACGACGCCGGTGCCGGGGTTTTCCAGGTCGTTCCGGCCGGCGTGGGCGGTGAGATCGCCGGCGACGCGGCCGGCTCCATGGAGACCGAACTCGACTGGCTGCTGCGCCGGGGCGAGGCCAGCAGTCGCCCCATCACCTTCCTGGTCATGGAGCAGCCGGAGGTCGACCACTGGCGCCCGTGGTTCGACGCAGTCCACGCCGCCAACGCTCGCGGCGCACGGCTCCGACCGCAGGTGGGCAACCGGTGCTTCGGCGTGCTGATGGGCCACCAGTCGCGCCTGAACCCCTTCCGCTACCGGCCCACCTACCGGGCCATCGCCGATCTGTCCCTGCCAGAGCGGGTCGCTCGCCTCCGGGACCCGGAGATCCGTGCGAGGATCCTCGCCGAGGACCCCGACCACCGCGGGCCCTTCGCCATGGATCAGATCGGCCGCCGGGCGATGGACCACCTCTACCCCCTGGGCGACGGACTCGACTACGAGCCCGCCCCCGACGACAGCGTCCGCTCCATCGCCACGCGTAAGGGGTGTGACCCGTGGGAGGTGGCCTACGACCTCATGCTCGAAGCCGACGGGCACGAGTTCTTGCTCTGGCCCCTGCTCAACTACGGGAACGGTTCCTACGACGGACTGTTCCAGATGATGCAGGACCCGGCCACGGTCCAGGGCCTCGGCGACGGCGGCGCCCACGTCGGCCTGGTGTGCGACGCCAGCATGACCACGTACATGTTGAGCCACTGGACCAGGGACCGGACCCGGGGGCCCAAGCTCGGTCTCGAGCATGCCGTGCGCCGCCTCACTGGCGACACCGCTGCGCTCTACGGACTCGGTGACCGTGGCGTGGTCGAGCCGGGGCGCCGGGCCGATCTCAACATCATCGACCACGATGCGTTGCGGCTGGTGCGCCCCGAGCAGGTTCACGATCTCCCGGGGGGTGCCGGTCGGTTGGTGCAGCGGGCCGAGGGCTACGTGGGGACCTTTGTCGCCGGGGTCCAGACCATCGAGGCCGACGAGCTCACCGGCGAGCTTCCGGGCCGGGTGGTCAGGGGCGCCCGCTGACCAGGGTCACCGGTCCGACGTAGCCGAGGACCGTCCCGTAGATCTCGTGGTTCTTGGCCGAGATGAAGCGGTGGACCCGCTTCTCGAACAGCGTCCGCAGCACCGGGTTGTGGGCGTGGTACGTCTCGACGAACGTCACCCGGGTGCGCTCGCCGTCGTCGATGGGCTCGAGCGTGTGCCAGCCCTCGGCCTCCGACCACAACGGCTTCCCGGCGGCCCGGTAGCGGGCGTATTCGTTCTTGCGGGCCTCGATGACCACCTCGAACGACCGCGCCGTCCCGCCCGACAGCAGCCACTTGGGCACCGGGAAGGTGCAGGTGCGCACCAGACCGGCGCCGTCCTCGTCGCCGTCAGCGACGATGGTGATCGTCCCGCCCGGGTGCTCGATGGTGCGGGGGACGGTGGCGTCGGGTGGGGTCTTGGGATGGAACATCCGCCACACGCGGTGGGGTGGCGCATCGACCTCGAAGACGGACTCGTGCCGCTGCATCAGCCCGTGGTCCCCCAGGACTCCCAGTAGGTGATGTCCTCCACCGGTGGCCGCACGGCCGGACGGAAGTCGGTGCCCACGGTGTGGGCCACGGGGAGCAGGGCAACCTGCGTCACGTCGTCGGGGATTCCGAGCAGCTCGCCGACGTCCTGCTCGCGGAAGAGATGCAGAGTGGTCCACACGGAACCGAGCCCACGGGAGCGCAGGGCGAGCATGAAGCTCCAGGCCGCTGGGATGATCGACCCGTAGGCGGCAGCCGCCACCCCGTTGGCGGCACCGTCGACCCGGCCCTGCATGCACGGGATGACCATGACGGGCACCCGGGGGAGGATGTCGGTGAGGGCGAGCGCGCTCTCGTAGACCCGGCGGGTCTGTGGATCGTGCTCGGTGTCGGCGGCTCGGGCGAGGTACTCGGCACCGACCTCGGCGTAGTGCCGGGCGATCTCCTGACGCGTGCCCTCGTCGGTCACCACCACCCAGCGCCAGATCTGGGAGTTGCTCGCCGTGGGTGCCTGTGTGGCGATGCGCAGGCAGTCGACGATGATCGACGGGTCGACCGATCGGTCGAGGTCGAGCCGCCGTCGCACCGCCCGTGTTGTCGTGAGGAGCCGGTCGGTCTCGGAGAGATCGAACGGGGCGGCATCGGCCACGGCGGCGGCGACTACGACGGCCCGGCCGGTGCAGCCAGCGTCATCGGGAAGTCTTCGATCGAGCGGATGCCGGGGGTGTACTCGAGCTCGCAGTCATCGCTGACCCGATAGTCGGGGATCCGCCGGTGCCACTCGCGCAGCGCCACTCGCAGCTCCATCCGGGCCAGGTGCGACCCGAGGCATCGGTGGATGCCGCCACCGAATGCGAGGTGCCGGTTGGTCCGGCGGTCGAAGCGGACCTGGTCGGCATCGTCGATGTCCTGCTCGTCGGTGTTGGCCGACCCGATCAGGGCGATCACGTGGTCACCGTGGTGCACGGGGCACCCGGAGATCTCGGTGTCCGCGAGCGCGACCCGCACGATGGCCATGACCGGTGTCTCCCAGCGGAGCATCTCCTCGATGGCCGAGGGGATCCGCTCGGGGCCATCGACCAGCTGCCGGCGGTGCTCGGGGTGCTGGGACAGGAAGGCGAACATGCAATCGAGCGTCGCGGTGACCGTGTCGAGGCCGGCGATGAGGAACAGGAAGCAGATGTCGAGGATCTCCTCGCGAGTCAGGTGCTCGCCGTCGATCTCCGTGTCGAGGAAGTGGCTGAGCAGGTCATCTCGCCGTTCCTCGGTCCGCTCGTCGAGCACCCGGTCGAAGTAGGCATAGACGGCGTCGGCCGTCGCCTTCTGGTGGGCCACCGCCGCCAGGCTGCCGAATGGCCCACCCGTGACGTGGTTGGGCCGGATGATCCCGTCCTTCATGGCGAGAAAGGTGGACAGGTCGTCGAGCGGCAGGCCCAGCAGCGTGAGGAACACCTGCGAGGGGAACGGGATCGAGAACTCGGTGGCGAAGTCGATGTCGGTGCGGTCCCCGAAGCCGTCGATGAGGTGGTTCACCAGCTCGGCCACGGCCTGCTCTCGCTCGGCCATCTTGCGAGGGGCGAACAGCGGATCGAGGATCTTGCGGTACTTCTTGTGCTCGGGCGGGTCGATCTGGAGCGGGATGAGGGGACGGACGTTCTGCAGGTCGACCGCCGACATGTTCGAGGAGAACACCTCCGGCCGGCGTAGCGCGTCGTCGACCTCGGCCCGGCCGCCCACCACGACGCTGCCGTCCATGGGCATGACGCGCATGGCGTCCCGCATCTCCTTGAACACCGGCTGCGGGCAACGCGCCATCTCGGGGTCCATCGCCGAGAACGGATCCTCGGGCAGAACCGCTGCGTCCATGGATTCCGCCACGACGGCGACGCTACGTGTTTCTGACATTGGCGTCAACGTCTGTGTCGGTCGCGGAACGCCGTCGGTGGCTCGTCGTGGCCGTCGACCCGCAGGACCAATAACATGACGCCTGTGTCATAGATCGGTTCGGTGCGGCGGGACCCAACCCGAGGGTCGCCGATGGAACGAGAGCGAGAGAGAGCGAGCGCGTGGCCCGAGACGGCGATTCCCTCCAGTACGACCCCGAGACCGTGCGGACCAAGTATCTGGCCGAGCGTGACAAGCGCCTGGTCCCGGGTCGGGCGGAGATCCTCGACCTCGATCAGGACGAGCGCTTCGCCCGGTACCGGGAGGATCCGTTCACCTCCCACGTCGAGCGTGACCCCGTGGTGGACGAGGTCGACGTGGTGATCGTCGGGGGAGGGATCGCCGGCGTCGTGGCTGGTGCGCACCTCCGGAAGGTGGGGATCGAACGGATCCGGATCGTCGACCAGGCCGGCGGCATCGGTGGGACCTGGTACTGGAACCGCTACCCCGGCGTGATGTGCGATGTCGAGGCGTACATCTACCTGCCGATGCTCGAAGAGCTCGACTACGTGCCGAGGGACCGCTACGCCTCGGGCGAGGAGATCCGCGCCCACCTCGAGGCCCTCGCCGAGCGTTTCCGCTTGCGAGAGGACGCGCTCTTCCACACCGGCGTCAGGCGCGCCGAGTGGAACGACGAGCTGGCGCGTTGGACCGTCCACACCGACCGGGGCGACCGGGTCACCTGCCGGTACTACGTGCTGGCGGTCGGGATCCTCAACCTCATGAAGCTGCCGGCCATCCCGGGCATGGAGGACTTCACCGGCCGTTCGTTCCACACCGCGCGCTGGGACTACGAGTACACCGGCGGCGGGCCCCAGCAACCGCTCGATCGGCTCGGCGACGAGGTCGTCGGACTGGTCGGCACCGGTGCCACTGGGATCCAGTGCCTCCCGCCGCTCGCCGCCGGGGCGAAAAAGGTCTATGTGTTCCAGCGGACCCCGTCGGCGATCGGGGTCCGGGGCAACCGACCGACGCCTCCCGAGTTCGCCGACGAGCTGGAGCCGGGATGGCAACAGGCGCGGATGGACAACTTCCAGGCCGTCATGATGGGGCGGTCCGTCGAATCCGACCTCACCGACGACGGGTGGACCCATCACTACGCCGCCGTCCACCACCCGCCCCGTCACGAGGGCATGTCCCTCGAGGACTACATCCGCGGGGGCGAGGCGCTCGACTACGAGATCATGGAGGAGCATCGCCGGCGCGTCGAGGAGAGCGTCGGGCATCCGGCGATCGCCGAGGTCCTCAAGCCCTACTACCGGTACCTGTGCAAACGACCGTGCTTCCACGACGAGTACCTGGAGGCATTCAACAATCCCAACGTCGAGCTGGTCGGGTGCCCGGGCGGCATGGAGCGGATCACCGAGCACGGTCCGGTGGTCGACGGCACGCAGTACGAGGTCGACTGCCTCGTCTACGGGACCGGGTTCGAGGCCGAGCTCACGCCGCTCCAGCGGCGCGCCGGTCACGAGATCGTCGGCCGAGGGGGGACGAGCCTGGCCGACAAGTGGGCCGACGGTACGGCCAGCCTCTTCGGCATGATGAGCCGGGGTTTCCCCAACATGTTCGTGATGCCCGCGCCGGGCCAGCAGGCCGTGGTGACCGTGAACTACACGCAGCTCGCCGTGCTGGGCGCCGAGTTCGTCGGTGGAGCCGTCGAGATCCTGGAGCGGCGGGAGATCGATGCCTTCGACGTCGCGGCCGAAGCCGAGGAGGCGTGGACGCAGGAGGTCGTGGAGTCCTACGTCGACGGCAGCGCCGTGATGGCCGCCTGCACCCCGTCCCGGCTCAACAACGAGGGCGACCCCGGTGGGTTCAACCCGAGGAACGGGAACTACGGCCGCGGGTTCGGCAACTACTTCCGGTACCGGGAGCTGCTCCAGAAGTGGCTCGCCGACGGAGACTGCGACGGACTCGAGCTCGAGGCCGGGATCAGGGGACGATGAGCGGATCGAGCGGCCGGGGAACCGCCCGGCGGGTCATCGTCGTCACCGGCGGAGGTGGGGGGATCGGTGCTGCCGTGGCCGAGGAGCTCGGTCGTCGAGGGGTCTTCGTCGTCACCGTCGATCCGCTGGTCTCGATCGACGGTGCCGAGCAGCTCCCGGCGCCCGAGGAGACCACGGCGGGTCGCATCGAGGCCGCCGGCGGCGCAGCACGAGCCTCCGCCGTCTCGGTCACCGACCGGGACGGCGTCCGGGCGCTCTTCGAGGAGCTCGCAGAGGAGTTCGGCCGGCTGGACGGCGTCGTCAACGTGGCCGGAATCACCCGACCGACGAGCTTCTTGCGGGGGAGCGAGGACGACTGGCGCAGCGTGCTCGAGGTCCACCTCGACGGATATCGCAACGTGCTCGACGCCGCCCTGCCGATCATGGCCGAGGCCGGGCACGGTTGTGTCCTCGGCGTCACCTCGGGCTCCGGATGGCGCGCGGCCGACACCGGCGCCTACGGCTGCGCCAAGCGCGCCGTCGCCTCCCTCACCTGGCAGGTCGCCATGCAGGCGCCGCCCGGCGTCACCGTCAACGCCATGTCGCCCATCGCCATGACCCGCATGGTGGCGGCCGCCCTCGGGCGTCGGGGCAACGCCGGCGGACGCTCGGGCGCAGCCACCGGCGGGCTGTCCCTGGGGGGGTTACCCGAGCCCTCCGAGCTCGGCCCCGCCGGCGCCCACCTCGCCGACGGGTTCTCGGCGTGTCGCGGGCAGGTGCTGTTCGTCGGCGGCTCCGAGGTCGCGATCATCGACCCGCCTCGGCTCCTCGAGGTGCTTCGCACCGATGGCACCCCGGCCGACGCCTCGGTGCTCGACGCCGTTGTCCCGGCTGCGTTCGCGCCGGCCGAGGACCGCCAGGAGAGCGCGGGCGGGAGCAACCCGCGGTTCGGCGACGCGTTCGACGAGTTGCTCTCGGCGCGCTCCGGTGCGGCCGCCGTCCGATCGGTCGCCCTGGTGTCGGAGAGCCCGGAGCTGCGAACGGCCGTCCGGGCGTCGCTCGAGCGGCGGGGGTCGTCGGTCCACGACGTCGAGTTCGGTGAAGGCGACGCGGGGTTCGACGTCGCAGCCGCAGCCCTCGCCGCCGCGGCAGATCGTGGAGGGGATCTCGGCGCCGTGGTGATCGCCCTGGCCGGCCCGGAGGCGGCGACGGAGTTCGGAACCGGCTGGCGGCGCACGCTGGCCGAGCACCAGGGCATCAGTTCGGGGATCCACGCCGACGCCGGCTGGGTCCGCGCCGCCGCCGATCACGCCGTAGCCCGCGGCCGACCGATGCGGATCGTCACGCTCTCCGACGCGACGTCGGCCGGCGGTCGCTCGAGAGCGCAGGCGTCAGCGCAGTTGGCCCGAGCTGCACGAGGCGCGACCGACGACCGAGTTGCGGCGTTCGCCATCAGCGTCGAGGGCTCCGATGCACCGACCCTCCACGGTGCCAGTGAGTTCTCGGCCCACCTCCTCGCCCATCCGGATGCGTCGGCGTTGTCAGGTGCCGAGCTGGTGGCGAGCTCCGGCTGGGTCGGCCTGCGCAGCCACCCACGTCCCCGCGCGAGCATCACCTTCGGCGGGCCCGAGCTGCCCGATTGGTTCGACGGCGCCGTCCGGGAGATCGTCGGACGGGCGCTGGGTGGAGGAGAGGAGCAGCGATGACCATTCGGCCGACGCGCGTTGTCGATGCCCACGTGCACCTGTGGGACCCCGCCCGAAACGACTGGTACCCGTACCTCTCGGGACGCCAGGACGTGGGCCTGGGCGACGTCAC
>PPFU01012618.1_pt1 | contig 10238 bp, 11 predicted proteins | sample 1535991 | NCBI WGS metagenome assembly PPFU01 (sample SAMN04901290, study PRJNA319586) | Hypolithon metagenome, whole genome shotgun sequencing project. | isolation source: Antarctic Hypolithon | place: Antarctica: Miers Valley | collected 2014 | reverse complement strand
GCACACGGCGGTCAAAAAACGTACGTCGCGTCCGGACATCGACGCCAATTGCCAGACGGCAGCGTCGCGATGCCCAGGTTTCCCCAGTGCCATGCCGTCGCACTCTGCCACCTGGTCGGAGCCGATGACCCACGCATCGGTTTCGCGCGCCGAAATCGCACGCGCCTTCGCTGTTGCCAGCCGTGTCGCCAGCGCAACACAGGTTTCATCCGGCAGCGGGGTTTCGTCCACGTCGGGGCGCATCACCTCAAACGGCAACCGCAGGCGCTGCAGAAGTTCGCGCCGGTACGGCGAGGTCGAAGCCAGGATCAGTCGTGGCATCAACCGGAGTGCCCGGTCAGACCAGCGGCGCGCGGGCGCGTTCGATCTGGTCGAGTTGCTGGTCGATGCGCTCCTTGGCCGCGTCGATCGAGCGCCTGACGATCGCCAGTTCGTCCAGCGTGGCCGTCCCGGCATGCTCCTTCAGCCACAGGCGCTGCCGCAGCATTTCCCGCAGGGCGTCGCGAACCGGGTCGGCATCGCTGCCGGCGACGGCTTCGATCTCGGCGCGTGCGGTGCGCAGGCGCTCTTCGAGCGCGTCTGCGGCATCCAGCACGCCGCTGACGGCCTGCTGGCGGCCCTGGCTGCGGCGGCGGATCAGCAAGGCGGCGATAATGGCGATCGCCATGACCAACAGGAACAGGAGTGTGTCTGTCACGCGGCCGGACCACGGGTGAGGAAAACGCAGTCTGCCGCCGCCCTCGCCGCAGAGCAAATTCCCTGTTGCAGCAAGGGTTTGGGTTTGACAGGAGCCACCGCGGGCCCTAACATCCCGCCGCTTATGTCCGCGAACTTGCCCGAGATGCTGGATGCTTGGCGCATGGTCACGGCCCGGCGTGGTTTCGAGGGCCGTCTGCCGCTGGCGTCGATGACGCGCCTCGAGGACAGTCTGTTCGATACGCAAGGCGATGTGCGGTTCGTGATCCAGTTCGGACGCGATTCGCTGCAGGTCCCGTATGCCGAAGTGCAGATCGATGCCGAGCTGCCGCTGGAATGCCAGCGCAGCCTGCAGCGGTTCCTGCATCCGGTGCGCATCGTGCAGCGGCTGGGCCTGATCCGCGAGGAAGCGGAGGAGGCGGGGTTGCCCGAGGGCTACGAGCCGCTGCTGATGCCCGACGACGGCATGCTGCGTCCGGCGGAGCTGATCGAGGACGAATTGATTCTGGCCGTGCCGGTGGTGGCGGTGATGCCGGGGACCGACGCGATGGAACGCGACTGGGCGCCCGGCGAGGAAGAGGAAGCGCAGGCCAATCCGTTCGCGGCATTGGCGGCGTTGAAACAGACGTCGAAATGACCCACATCGACGAATTAATGCACACCGCAAGTTTGAGTTTGGAGTAATCCCATGGCAGTCCAGAAATCCCGCGTTACCCCGTCGCGCCGCGGCCAGCGCCGTGCCCACGACGCGTTGACCGTCAAGCAGTTGGCTACCGATCCGACCAGTGGCGAGACGCATCTGCGTCACCACGTCACCAAGGACGGCTACTACCGCGGCCGCCAGGTCGTGCAGACGAAGTCGTCCCAGGTTGTCGAAGAAGATTGATCGTTCGGCGAGGCGTCGCGTGTCCGCACGGGATGCGTGACGCTGTCACACGTTGTCGGTTTCCTCACATCGGGCGTCATGCATGAGCGAGTCTGGTCTCACTGGGCGCATGGGCGGGCCGATTTACGCGCGCATCGCCGGCACCGGCAGTTACCTTCCGGAGAAGGTGCTGACCAATGACGACCTGAGCAAGTTCGTCGATACCAGCGACGAGTGGATCGCCGCGCGTACGGGCATCCGCGAACGGCACGTCGCCGCCGACGGCGAAACGACCTGCGATCTCGCTTACCACGCCTCCGTGCGTGCGCTGGAAGCCGCGGGCGTTTTACCGAAAGACATCGACCTGATCGTGCTCGGCACAACCACGCCGGACCTGATCTTTCCATCGACCGCATGCCTGCTGCAGCACCGTCTCGGCGCCAACGGCTGCGCCGCGTTCGACGTCAATGCCGCCTGTTCCGGGTTCGTGTACGCGCTGACCGTCGCCGACAAGTTCATCCGTTCCGGCGCGGCGAAAACCGCATTGGTGGTAGGTGCCGAAACGCTGACGCGGATGCTCGACTGGAGCGATCGCGGCACGTGCGTACTGTTCGGAGACGGTGCGGGCGCGGTGGTGCTGAAGGCCGACGACGAGACCGGCATCCTCAGTACGCACCTGCACGCCGACGGCGGCAAGAAGGAACTGTTGTGGAACCCGGTCGGCGTATCCGTGGGGTTCAAACCCGACGAGCACAATGCAGGTGTCAAAGTACTGATGACTGGCAACGAGGTCTTCAAGTACGCGGTCAAGGCGCTCGATTCCGTGGTCGAGGAAACACTAGAAGCCAACGGCCTCGACCGCCACGACATCGACTGGCTGATCCCGCACCAGGCCAACCTGCGCATCATCGAAGCCACCGCCAAGCGGCTCGACATGCCAATGGAGCGTGTGGTGGTCACCGTCGACAAGCACGGCAACACCTCGTCGGGTTCCGTTCCGCTTGCGCTGGATGAAGCGGTGCGCTCGGGCCGTGTGCAGCGCGGACAACTGGTGTTGCTGGAAGCGTTCGGTGGTGGCTTCACCTGGGGCAGTGCGCTGCTGCGCTACTGAGCCACGGATAGAACGCATGAAGGCGCCGCGGATACAGTCGCTGCAGCAGGAAGGACGAACTGTCTGGCGCAAGCGCTACACGGGGCAAGGACGTCGCTTGCGCATGGCCTTGTTGCGTTGGATCGCGCGCAAGCTCGGGGCCAGCGCATTGCTTGCACCGATTCCGCTCAGCGCGCAGGCGGCCTGCGCCACCGAGCGTCGCATGATCGAAAGGCTGGCAGCGCTTGGCATCCGTGTGCCGGTGGTCATTGATGCGCAGGAACGCGAACTGTTGCTGTCCGATCTCGGCCCGACGCTGGCTTGCGCCTGTCGTGCCGCTCTCGACGAGAATGAGCGCGAATCACTGCTTCGTGCCGGCTTCGCTGCGCTTGCCGAACTTCACCGGCGCGGTGGCTACGTCAGCCAGGCGTTCGCGCGCAACCTCGCATGGTCGGAGGGAATGGTTGGTTTCATCGACCTGGAGGAGGATCCGTGCGAAATCATGCCGCTGGTCAGCGCGCAGGTACGCGATACGCTTTTTTTCGTGTATTCGACTGCGCGGTTCCTGCCTGACGACGTGCCTCGCTATCGCCGACTGCTGGATAAGCATCTGGCCGACGAGCCGCCCGAAGTACGGAGCGAGTTGTTTCGTACCATGCTTGCGCTTCGCTGGCTGGCGCACTGGGTCAAGCCATTCGGCAAGCATGCGCGTCACCTCAGCCTGCCTTTGGAACAGCTGCTCGATACGGCTCGGCGCGTACAGTGCTGAGGAGTCGTCCCGTATCATTGGCTGCCTCGTTTCCGCCGATGCCGCCAGCTAGCCATGAGTCAGGCCATTGCCTTCGTATTTCCCGGACAGGGTTCCCAGTCGCTTGGCATGCTGGCCGGACTGGCTGACACGCATGCATCCATCCGCGACACGTTCGCCGAAGCGTCCGAAGGTGCCGGCGTCGATTTGTGGTTGCTATCGCAACAGGGGCCGGAGGATCAGCTCAACCGCACCGAATTCACGCAACCCGCGTTGCTGGCTGCGGGGATCGCTGTTTGGCGCGCATGGCGACAAGCGGGAGGCCCGAAACCTGCCGTGATGGCCGGCCACAGCCTGGGCGAATACAGCGCGCTGGTGGCCGCTGGCGCATTGAATCTTTCCGACGCTGCAAGGCTCGTGCGTCTGCGCGGCCAGCTGATGCAGGAAGCCGCGCCCGCCGGCACGGGTGCGATGGCCGCCGTGCTGGGCGCCGAGGATGCACTGGTGTTGCAGGTCTGCGAAGAAGTGTCGGGCGATACCGTCGTGGTTCCCGCCAATTTCAATTCGCCGGGGCAGGTCGTCATCGGCGGCCACGCCGACGCCGTCGATCGCGCGCTCGCCATGCTGGCCGAACGTGGCGTGCGCAAGGCGGTGAAACTCGCTGTGAGCGTACCGTCGCACACGCCACTGATGCGCGAAGCGGCCAATCGTCTATCCGCAGCGATGAACGAGATTCAATGGAACGAACCTGCAATCCCCGTAATCCAGAATGTCGATGCCGAAGTCCACGACGGCGCGCAATCGATCCGCGACGCATTGGTGCGCCAGCTGTACCTGCCGGTGCAATGGACCGGTTGCGTGCAGGCGCTAGGGGCGCGCGGCGCGACCCGCATTGCCGAGTGTGGGCCGGGGAAGGTGTTGACGGGGCTGGTGAAGCGCATCGACAAGAACATCGACGTTCGTCCGCTTGGTACTCCCGCTGAATTGGAGGCTGTATTGACCGAATGGAAAAGCAGTCAGGGAACCATCAGATAAAACCAATCCCAACGCCGTCATTCCCGCGAAGGCGGGAATCCAGCGACATTGTTTTTTGACTTTCAAGTCAGGCAGAGCGCAGCAGCAAGGTCACTGGATTCCCGCCTTCGCGGGAATGACGAGCAACAGCAAAAAGACGCACTTTTGATTCAGGCTCGATCTTTCAAGGAATGTTGCATGACTGACACACTGAAAGGCGAAATCGCCCTTGTCACGGGAGCAAGCCGTGGCATCGGCGCGGCGATCGCCGATGAGCTCGCATCGCTCGGCGCGACGGTCATCGGCACTGCCACCACGGAATCTGGCGCGCAGGCCATCGGCGAGCGCCTTGCCGCGCATGGCGGCCACGGGAAGATGTTGAACGTCACCGATGGCGCGTCCGTCGAGGCAATGATCGACACCATCGCCAAGGAACATGCCCCGATTTCGATCCTCGTCAACAATGCTGGCATCACCCGGGACAACCTGCTGATCCGGATGAAGGACGAGGACTGGCAGGCGATCCTCGACACCAACCTCACCAGCGTCTACCGCACGTCGAAGGCCGTCATGCGCGGCATGATGAAGGCGCGCAAAGGGCGCATCATCAATATCGCTTCGGTGATCGGCGTCACCGGCAATGCCGGGCAGTCCAACTACGCGGCTGCGAAGGCCGGCATCATTGCGTTCAGCAAATCGCTGGCACGAGAGATCGGCTCGCGCGGCGTCACCGTCAACGTGGTCGCGCCTGGATTCATCGCGACGGACATGACGAAAGATCTGCCGGAGGACGCGAAGCAGGCGTTGATTGGACAGATCGCACTTGGACGCCTCGGCGAGCCGGCCGATATCGCGCGCGCGGTCGCGTTCCTCGCAGGCCCCGCCGCAGCCTACATCACTGGTGAAACCCTGCATGTCAACGGCGGCATGTACATGCCGTGATACGGCATTGCGACAAGCGCTGCACGTCATAAACCCTTGAATCGGAAGGCCTGAACGCGTCATGCGACGCCCGCCCGGCTTTCCCTTACACTACCCACCGAATCAGCCTCCCCGGAGCCAGGAAACCAATGAGCAGCATCGAAGAACGCGTCAAGAAAATCGTCGTCGAACAACTGGGCGTCAAGGAAGAAGAAGTCACCAACAGCGCATCGTTCGTAGACGATCTGGGCGCCGACTCGCTCGACACCGTGGAGCTGGTGATGGCGCTGGAAGAAGAGTTCGAGTGCGAGATTCCGGACGAGGAAGCCGAGAAGATCACTTCGGTGCAGCAGGCCATCGACTACGTGAAGACGCACGTCAAGGCCTGACGTCGAAAGGTTTGATTCACCGCGAAGTCTTCAGCCGAAAAGGCAGGAGACTTCGTGGAAAAGCAGCGCATCGAGCCGTTTGTGCGTTGAGGACAGTCAGGACAGCCGGGGCCGCATTCGCGGCCCTGTGCATTTCCAAGGTTGCATCCGCTGCCGACACGGCATGCGTTGAGATGGGCAGGAGATCGTCATGAGCAAACGTCGCGTCGTCGTCACCGGGCTCGGGATCGTGTCGCCACTGGGCAACGATCTGGGATCGAGCTGGGACGGCATCATCAACGGGAGGTCGGGCATCGGTCTGATCACGCACTTCGACGCGTCCGCGTTCCCGACGCGCATCGCCGGCGAGGTCAAGAACTTTGATGCCAGCGCGTACATCATTGCGAAAGACATCAAGAAGATGGATACGTTCGTGCATTACGGCGTCGCCGCCGGCCTGATGGCGATGCGCGATGCGGGACTGGAAGTCAGCGGCGAGGATGCCGAACGCATCGGCATCGCGGTGGGCGCCGGCATCGGCGGCCTCAGCGGCATCGAGGAGACCACGCTCAAGAATGCGCAAAGCGGGCCGCGCAAGATTTCGCCGTTCTACGTGCCGAGCACGATCATCAACATGATCGCCGGCAACCTGTCGATCATGACCGGCGCGAAGGGCCCGAACATCGCCGCCGTGTCCGCCTGCACCACCGCCACGCACAACATCGGACTGGCGATGCGCATGATCCAGTATGGAGAGGCCGACGCGATGGTGGCCGGCGGCGCGGAGTTCGCGACGACGCCGACGTCGGTCGGGGGTTTCTGCGCGATGAAAGCGTTGTCGACGCGCAACGACGAACCGGAGAGAGCATCGCGTCCGTGGGATCGCGGGCGCGATGGTTTCGTGATGGGCGACGGCGCCGGCATCGTCGTCATCGAGGAATACGAACGCGCCAAGGCGCGCGGGGCGCGAATCTACTGCGAACTCGCGGGCTTCGGCATGAGCGGTGACGCGTACCACATGACCGCGCCGAGCGAGAACGGCGAGGGCGCCGCACGCTGCATGCGCAACGCGATCAAGGATGCGGGCCTCAATGCCGACCAGATCGGCTACATCAACGCACACGGCACCTCGACGCCCGCGGGCGACCTCGCCGAAACCATGGCGGTCAAGGCCGCGCTCGGCGCGCACGCGAAGAAGACAATGGTCAGCTCCACCAAGTCGATGACCGGACACCTGCTCGGCGCGGCCGGCGGCGTGGAAGCGGTGTTCTCGGCAATGGCGTTGCATGTCGGCATCATTCCGCCGACGATCAACCTCGACAGTCCGTCGGAAGGCTGCGATCTCGACTACGTACCGCACACGGCGCGCGAGCAGCAGGTGGATGTGGCGCTGTCGAACTCGTTCGGTTTCGGCGGCACCAACGGGACGCTGGTATTCAAGCGCGTTTGATGGGTAGGGTGGGCCTTGGCCCGACACCTCCGCGATCCTGACGCAGAGTAGTGGGCTCAAGGCCCACCCTACGAAATGGCGACGTATAAATCATGCTCGTCACCCGCCCGCTTCCCGCTGAAATCGATTTGCTGGCCTTGCACCGGCATGCGCCAGCGCGCTACCCGTTGCTGCTCGAATCGGCCGCGCACGGCACGGCACAAGGCCGCTGGGATCTACTGCTCGCCACCAACGGCGAATCGTTGTCGCTCGATGCCGCCGGAGTCGTGCGACGCCACGACGGGACCATCCTCGATGCCGATTTCCTGTCAGCGCTCGATGCCGAGTGGAAACAGCAGCACGTAGCACGCGAGGAACCACGTTGGCCGTTTCGCGGCGGTTGGGCCTTGTTTCTCGCCTATGAACTCGCAGCGCAGGTCGAACCGATTCTGCAACTGCCGGATGCGCCGGGCGCGTTACCGGTCGCGCTCGCGTTGCGTTGTCCGGCGGCCATGTTGCGCGATCACGCGGCGGGGGACTGCATCGCCATTGCCGAAACCGGATATGCCGGCGTACTCGAAGACATCGTGGCTGATAGCGCCGCAGCAACCCGAACCAATCAACCGCCGAAGTGGCAGCGGCCTGAGGCGCTTGAAGAAGACGATCCAGAACGCTTCACCGACGGCGTCGCGCGCATTCTTGACTACCTTGCTGCGGGCGATGTTTTCCAGGTCAACCTGTCACGTGGCTGGCGCGCCGGTTTCAACTCGGCCATTGAACCGTCGTCGCTGCACGAACGCCTGCGTGCAGCCAATCCCGCGCCGTTCGCCGGCTTGTTCGCGGGCGACGGTTGGGCGGTAGTCGGCGCATCGCCGGAACGACTGGTCTCGGTACGCGGTGATGTCGTCGAAACGCGCCCCATCGCCGGCACCCGGCCACGCTTTGCTGGCGATGATGATGCCGCGCGCATCCGGGAGCTGGTCGGCCATCCGAAGGAACGCGCCGAGCACGTCATGCTGATCGACCTCGAGCGCAACGACCTCGGCCGCGTCTGCGTTGCCGGCAGCGTCGAAGTCGATGAACTGATGACGGTGGAAAGCTACGCGCACGTGCACCACATCGTCAGTAACGTGCGCGGCCGCCTGCGCGCCGAGACGACGCCGGGTGCGGTGATCCGCGCGGTATTTCCCGGCGGCACGATCACCGGCTGTCCGAAGGTGCGCTGCATGCAGATCATCGCGGAGCTGGAAGGCACAGGCCGTGGCGCCTACACCGGTGCGATGGGCTGGCTCAACCGAGACGGCGATCTCGACCTCAATATCCTGATCCGCAGCGCCGAAATCGAGGGCAGCACGCTGCGCTTCCGTACCGGCGCGGGCATCGTCGCCGACTCGGATCCGCAGCGCGAACTCGACGAGACGCGGGCCAAGGCGCGCGGCATGTTGCAGGCGCTCGGAGTCGATGCATGACCACGCGCATGTTTGTTGGCGACAGGCAAGTCGATGCGATCCCCCCGGACAATCGTGGACTCGCGTACGGCGATGGTTTATTCGAGACGATGCGCGTACATCGGGACACCGTTCACTGGTGGGATGCGCACTGGAAGCGTCTGGCGCAAGGCGCGGCACGTCTTCGCATCCCGTTGCCCGATGCAGCCTTTGCGCGTGACCACGCCGCGCAACTGTCCGGGAACTCCGATGGCGTGCTCAAGCTGATTCTCACGCGTGGCGCGGGCGCGCGTGGTTACGCGCCTGCACCGGTGACTGAACCGGCCTGGTTGCTTTCGCAGCATCCCTTGCCAGCACGTGCGCGCGCCAACGGACTGATCCTGCGCTGGTGCGAGACGCGTCTCGCCATCCAGCCCGCGCTGGCCGGCCTCAAGCATTGCAACCGCCTGGAGCAGGTCATCGCACGTGGCGAATGGCAGGACGACGGCCTCGACGAAGGACTGATGTGCGACAGCGAAGGATTCGTGGTCAGCGCCATCTCGGCCAACCTGTTCGTGTTGCGCGACGGACGCTGGCAGACACCATCGGTGGACCGCTGCGGCGTCGCCGGCCTCAGCCGGGAATGGTGCATGCAGGAGACGGCTGCGCTCGAGACGCGTCTCACGGCCACCGATGTCGAATCGGCAGACGCGGTTTTCCTGTGCAATGCCGTGCGCGGTATCCTGCCGGTGTCGCGATTGCATGCGCGCGCCTGGTCGTCGCATCCACACATCGCGGACTTGCAGGCACGGCTCGCGAGGGCCCATCCAGCATTCGCCAATGACCGGGAGGTTTCGTGAGTCAAGTTCGCAAACGCGGCGGGTTTTTTCGCACGCTGTTCGTCATCACCGCCCTACTGGCGGGATTCGCGGCATTCCTGCTTTGGCAACGCTACGACGGCTTTGCCGAAACGCGTCTTACCGGCATCGAAGCCGGCGAGACGCTGGTGGTGAAACCGGGCGATTCCTTCCAGAAGGTACTGCGCAAATTGCGCAGGATCGGCATCAGCGAAGGTCACGAACTGGAATGGCAGGCACTCGCACGGCAGCTTGGCGCGGCGGGCAAGATCCAGGTCGGTGAATACGCGCTGGCGCCCGGCAGCACGCCGCGCGCGTTGCTGGTCGCGATGCGCGACGGCAAGGTCATCAGTTACCGCTTCACCATCGTGGAAGGCTGGAACATCCGCGAATTGCGCGCGGCGCTGACGCGTTCGGCAACATTGCAACAGGAAGGCCAGACGCTCGACGACACGGCGTTGATGGCAGCGCTCGGCCATGCGGGACAACACCCCGAAGGACGCTTCCTGCCCGAGACCTATCAATACAACCGCGGCGACAGCGATCTCGATGTGCTCAAGCGAGCATACGATGCGATGAACAAGAGGCTGGACGCGGCGTGGGAAAAGCGCGCCGCCGACATTCCGGTCAAGTCGAAGCAAGAAGCCTTGATCCTCGCCTCCATCGTCGAAAAAGAAACCGGCATCGCCTCCGAACGCGCGCAGATCGCCGGCGTGTTTGCGCGACGCCTGAAACTCGGCATGCTGCTGCAGACCGATCCCACCGTGATCTATGGCATGGGCAGCGCCTACGCCGGCAACATCCGCCGCCAGGACCTGCAGAC
>PPFU01001178.1_pt1 | contig 10243 bp, 8 predicted proteins | sample 1535991 | NCBI WGS metagenome assembly PPFU01 (sample SAMN04901290, study PRJNA319586) | Hypolithon metagenome, whole genome shotgun sequencing project. | isolation source: Antarctic Hypolithon | place: Antarctica: Miers Valley | collected 2014 | reverse complement strand
CGCCACCCCCGCCGCCAACAGCAGGCACGCCACCCCCACCGGCAGGAGCCACCCCACCCGCCGCCGCCAAGGCGCCACGGGCAAGCCACCACTCGTTTCACATCCTGATGAGAACACGTTGGACATCGCCCACCACTCTACCGCCAACCCGCGAACACAGCCGCGTACGCATCGAGCGAGTTAGTCAGACCCAACCGCTTCCTTCGTCCGCGGCACTTTTGCTGTCGGGGACCACCTCGCCCCCGCCGCCCCGTCTCAAGTCGTCCAGGCCCTCCCGCGGTTGAACATCCCGGAGGCCGCAGGAGCCTCCGCATCCCGCTCCGCGACCTGCTGGGGGGAGGCGGGGGTGGGGGTGGAGGTGCTCGCCGCCTCGGGCCGCTCGATGCCTGTCAGCCACTTGTGGATCACTTGCGGGTCCAGGTGCGACAGCAGCCCCGTGTGCTCCGAAGTGGGAAGCCGAACCAGCCGCACCTCCCGCAGGTGCGACGCCAGCTCCAGCGCCCCTTCAATCGTCGTCAGCGGGTCGTGCTCACCGTGCACCAGCAGCACCGGGCACCGCACCCGCGACGCCAGCGGCAGCACCGTTGGGATCGGCCCGTGAAACACCCGCATGAACAGCAGCGTCAGCGGCACAAACGGCCAACGCGGCACCCGCAGACTCTTCAACAAACAACCAATCGGCGCATCCCACCTGCTGTACGACGATACCGCCACCACCGCCAGCACCCGATCGGGAAACCGCGCCGCCGTCATCAGCGAAACGAACGCACCAAACGACTCCCCTACCAGCACCGCCCGCCTATCGCCCCCCGGCTCCAACGCATCCACAATCGCCATTAAGTCCTTCGGCTCGTCCCGTCCGCCGTCGTTTCGACCGGGCGAACTCTCCCCCGATCCCCGACCATCCACCAGCACCACCCGCGATGCCAACGCCACCAGCGTCGGCGCCTCGCACAACAAGCTGTACCGACTCTCTCCAAAAGCGTGACTCACCACCACCGTCGGCCCCGTCGGGTCACGCCCGGGAATCACCCACGCCACCGTCGTCTTGCCCTGCGACGACAACGGCAGCACCACCTCCTCACACGACAGACCAAGGTCACACGGGTGCGACGGCCTCCCCCGCGCCAAGGCACGCGCTAACCCCGTCCGCGGGGGATGTCCCAGCAGCCAAACCAACGCGGTCACACCGGTCAACACCACAACTCCGGCGGCCACGCCCAACAAAATAAGCAGACCCAGCATCACGCCCATGATAGACAATTCAACAACTCGTGCCCGCTTCCATCCACCACCTCGACCCGACACGGCCCCCCCACCCCGTCTCGCCGGGTGCCACGCCTTGACGCTTGGGGCAAGGTGTGCCGTGGGGGTATTGCCAAACCGCACGCCTTGGGCAAAGACCCAAGCCGTGGCACCCGACAGATCGTGATGGATCATCCACTAGAACGTCGGCCCAATCTGCCACGGCGCGAACTCCTCATCCCCCAGCCCCTGCGCTTCGCTCTTGGTCCGCTCGCCCCCCGCGACGCGGAGGAGCAGGTCGAACAGCCGCGCCCCCACCGCCTGCACCGTCTCCTCACCGTCGAGGATCGTGCCCGCGTTGAGATCCATGTCGTCCGTCATCCGGTCGAAGAGCGGGGTGTTGCTCGCCACCTTGACGGTCGGAGCGGGTTTGCAGCCATACACGCTGCCCCGCCCGGTCGTGAACACCCCCAGGTTCGCCCCGCCCGCCACCAGCCCCGTCATGCTCACCGGGTCGTATCCCGGGCTGTCCATGAACCCAAGCCCTTTGTGCGTGATGGGCTCGGCATAGTGGTACACCGCACCCAGCGGGGACTGCCCCGCCTTCGCCACCGCGCCCAGCGACTTCTCATAGATCGTCGTCAAACCCCCCGCCTTGTTGCCCGGCGTGGGGTTGTTGTCGATGCTGGCGCCGTGCATCGCGGCGTGCTGCTCCCACCAGCGGATCAGCCCCATCAGCTTGTCCGCGACCGCCTGATTCACCGCTCGGGCGGTCAACAGGTGTTCCGCGCCGTAGATCTCAGGCGTTTCGGCAAGCACCGCGGTGCCGCCCCTGCGGATCAGTTCATCCGCCGCGACGCCCACGGCTGGGTTCGCGGTGATCCCGCTGTTGGCGTCGCTGCCGCCGCACTGCTCCGCCAGCACGAGCTTGCCCACCGGCTGGGGCGTCCGCCTCGCCTCGTTGGCCTGCTCCAGCAGCGCCTCGACGGCGAGCGTCGCCCGCTCGACGGTGCGGCGGGTGCCGCCGACGTCTTGAATGGTCATGAACGCGGGCTCCGCCTCGCCGGGCTTGAGGATGTGGAGGCGGTTCTCCGACACGAGTTGGCTCACCTGGTTGCCCTCGCAGCCCAGCCCGATCAGGACGTAGCCGAACACGTTGGGGTGGCGGGCGAACCCGGTGATGACCCGCTTGAGCATATCCGCGGGTTGGCCCGGCTGCATGCAGCAGCCGCCCTTGTGGGTCAGGGCGATCACGCCGTCGACCCCGGGGTAGTTCTCCTCCAGGAGGTCTCGTGTGAACCGGGCGGCGACGTATTTGGAGACGCTCGCGGAGCAGTTGACGCTGGAGAGGATCGCGATGTAGTTGCGTGTGCCCACGCGGCCGTCGGGCCGGGCGTAGCCTGGGAAGGTCAGCCCGATGCCGCGGGGTCCGGGCTCTTGTTCCATTGAGGATGCGGCAAGCGGGTCCGCCTCCCGGTCGAAGGCCCGCATCTCGAGGTTGTGATTGTGGACGTGATCGCCGGGGTAGATCGGCCGGGTCGCGAAGCCGATGACGTGGCCGTACTTGATGACGACCTCGCCGACGGGGATGCCATCGAGCGCGATCTTGTGGTGCTCGGGGACGGGGGTGGAGGTGATGAGCGAGTGCCCGCCGCGGACCAGCTCCGCGCCCGCGGGGATGGCGGCGCGGAGCACGCCGACATTGTCGCGGGGGTGTAGCCTCAGCACGTGGTCGTCCATTCGCAGTGACGGTGCCAGGGCGTTGAAGCGGGGCTTGGTACGCGGGATGGGTGGAGCTTGCGTCACGAGAGGGTGGACCGGCGAGTATAGCGGATGAACTGCGGTATCATGACCAGATGCACCGAATCCTTCCCCTGCTGCCGCTCGCCCTGCTCCTTTGTGCCTGTCAGACGGCGGAGCCGGGCGTGACCAGCGGGCCGCTGTCGCAGTCCGCCCGCTTCCCGGTCGGCGTGACCGAGGCGGCCGACGCCACGGTGGCGACGTTCAAGACCCTCGATTTTACCCACGTGCAGGCCCAGACCTCCAAGCTCGAGAGCAAGGTCACCGGGAAGTCCGCGGGCAAGACCGCCGTCGCCGACATCGATAGGATCAGCGACGAGGAGTCCCAGGTCACCATCCGCTACGGCACGCTGGGGGACAAACCCTTCGGCATCGTCGTGCTTAAAGCCATCGGCGAAGAACTGGGCACCCCCCCGATGACCCAGCCGACGCCGTGATGCAGCGACACGTGGCGGGGCACAACTGCGGCAAAGCCCGAGGCTCTACTTCCACCGCTTGCTTGGCTGCGTCCTACGCACCCATGGCGTGTCGGGGTCCTTCGCGAATGAGCGGTCCGCCTGCTCAATGCAGTCCCAGCATATGATCGCGGCGAGATTGGCCGACTCGGGGAAGGGCGGGTCGGGGTGGTGCCACGCCACCTCGGGCGGGTCGAACGTGCGGAGGCACATCGTGCACTCGAACGGCTCCGCGACGGGTGCCGCCTCATCCACCGCCCGCGCCAGAGCATCAAGCGAGATCACCGAGCCACGGTGCCCCTCAATCATGGGCGCGACCTCATCCCAATCCATACCGGTGAAGTCGCAGGAGATCACGATGCCGCCGTCTTCTTCACGCTGCATACGCGAATGATAGAAGCAGCCCGTCCGGGGTTCTTTTTAGAGCCGCTTGGGGCTTAGCGGGGGGAACATCGCAAAGCCGCAAGGGGCTCTAAAGCGGCAGCACGACCACGTCACCCGGCTCGACGCTGACCCGGAGGGGGGCGTCGGGCTTGGTGAGGGGGGCGGGGTTGAGTTCCGAGGCGGTGAGGGGTACGACCGGGGCGTCGCCAGCGGGTTGAAGGTGCAGGAGGTGGCGGGCGAGTTCACCCAGATAGATCGTGTCGCGGCGGTGGGCGGTGAAGGTGTTGGTGTTGGCCCGGCCGGGGGCAGCGTCGGCGTCGGCGTGAAGGTGGATCGCCTCGGGGCGGATGGCGAGGGTGACCGCCTGTCCCCGTTCGAGGCCCTCGGGGAAGACGGTCGAGCGGATCGCGCCCGCGGGTGTGTCGAGGGTGATCCCGTCGGCGGCGGCGGCGGTGGCGGTGGCGACGGTGGCGGGAAGGAAGTTCGCCTCGCCCATAAACTCGGCGACGAAGCGGCTGGCCGGGCGGGTGTACAGCTCCCGCGGCCGCCCGACCTGCATCAACTTCCCATCCCGCATCACCGCGATCGCGTCCGCCATCGACAGCGCCTCCTCCTGATCGTGCGTCACATACACCGCCGTAATATTCGCCCTGCGGCAGATGTCGCGGATCCCCTGACGCATCTCCAACCGCAGCTTCGCATCCAAATTCGACAGCGGCTCATCCAGCAGCAGCACCGTAGGCTCGACCACCAACGCCCGCGCCAGCGCCACCCGCTGCTGCTGCCCGCCCGACAACTGGTTGGGCTTGCGGTCGGCGAGCCCGCCTATTTGCACCATCGCCATCGCGTCGTCCACGCGGCGGGTCTTCTCCTTCGATGCAATCTTGCGAACATCCAGCCCAAACGCGACATTCTGCCGCACCGTCATATGAGGCCAAAGCGCGTAACCTTGGAACACCATCCCCGTGTTCCGCCTGTTCACCGGCGTGCGCGTCACATCCTTGGCACCAAACCGGATCGTGCCGGCGGTCGGGTCGATGAACCCCGCGATCATGCGGAGCAGCGTCGTTTTCCCGCAGCCCGAGGGCCCCAGGAGGAAAAAGAGCTGGCCGCCGTCAATGGTGAGGCTGATGTCGTCCACCGCGACCGTGGGCGAGGCAGCGGAGCCGAACGTCTTACGAAGGGATTCGAGCGTGATGGGCGTCATCGCGTGGGAAAGGTAACACACGCCCGCCGATTTACCGAATCCTCACGCAAACCAAGCCGCTCCGAATGCGCCGCGCACGAAGCACGCGGTGGGGTAGGGTGGCGTGGGGTAGGGTGGGGTGGGGTAGCGTGGCGTGGGGTGCGATGAGCCGCGCACGAAGTAAGCGGTCGTGGTGAAGGGCCGGGGCTTCGCCGACTCAGCGCCAGTCACCCGATGCAGCACCCGAGCGGGGACATGAGGCCTGAGTTGTACAGAGGCTCGATCACCTTCAGACTCTAAAACATCCCCTTGAGACGCCATGGGCCACCCGCTCACCGACGAATGGGAACTCTGGATAGCCGCCATGACGCCAAGGGCGGCCAGGACGTGCCAAGAAAAAGTCGTAAAAGCTCCGGGATTTTAGCCCCATTCTTCTTGTTCTTCTTGGCGCGCCTTGGCATCCTTGGCAACCTAGCGGTTATTCCGACGCGCCGAACTTCAATCAGACCGAGACCGCTTACTTCGTGCGGGGCTCTTGAAGACTGAGCGGCTATTCCTTGATCTGTTCGCTTTGGGCACCGCTCTTGGGTTTGGCGTAGCCCAGGTCGGGCTTTTTGCCGTGCGGGGTCATAGGCTCGGTGGTAAAGGTGCCCTTGCCGTCGACGCTCTTGCCGCTGGACCAGCGGCCCTTGGGGACGGGGACGGTGTTGTCCTTGCCCAGGGTGAAGAAGGTGTAGTTGACATCCTCGTTCTCCTCGCTTTGGGGGAACGAATTGGGAATGGGGTGAGCCTCCTTGCCGCCCACCTCTTCCCACGCGGCAAGCCACTGGTTCTGGTGCATGGTATCGCGGGCGATGAGGAACTTGAGCATGTCTTTCATGCCGTAGTCGTTCGTCATGTGGTACAGACGCACCGCGAGGATCCGGCCGGTCGACTCCGCCATAACGTTGGCGAGCATGTCGGCGGCGATGTTGCCCGACGCGTAGACGTGGCTGCAGTTGAACGGCACGCCGTCGCTGTCCACGGGCATCGCGGCGGCGCAGGTGCTCAGGATGTGCTGTGGCTCCATCCCGCCCAGGATGGCCTTGAGCATCGGGTCGGCGTCCGCTGCCGCATCCTTCTCAAGCGGCGCGCCTTCGAGATTCATGGCCACCGCGGTGGCGAGCATCTCGATGTGGCCTAGCTCTTCGGTGCCGGTCTCGAGCAACATGTCGCGGAACTTGCTCGGGCCGCGGGCACCGAACGCCTGGAACATATACTGAAGCGCTACACGAATCTCGCCCTGGATCCCGCCGATCGCCTGCTGGAGTTGCTTGGCGAAAATCGGGTCGGGCTTGTCGACCTTGACTTCGTACTGGAGCTTGCCGCCATCGTGATAGAACATGTTAAAGATTCCCTGGTGAATCGGGTTGATTGAAAGTAATGGGCGACGCACCTAGGGGTGGGTGCCCGACCGGGGGAAGATATTTTCGATGAAACGTTTAAAGGGGTAGCTTCACCTCGTCCCGCCCCAAGAGTTTTTCGCAAAGTGGGGTCGAGCGGGTCCTTAATCCAGAGGAAAGACCGCTCATGAAGGCGCCCCGTGCCGCGTGCGGAACTCGTGTCGTCACGGTTGCCGGGGGGTGATGAGGGCGGCCATGCGGCCGGTCGCGGGTTGGCCGCGGTGGGTGACGTCGCGGCGGTGGCTGAAGAAGTCGGCTTCATCGCGGTAGGTGCAGCGGTCGGTGGTGTCGATGCGGTGCCGGGGGATGCCCGCTGCGGCGAGCTGTCGGAGGATGGCGGCTGTGAGGTCGACGTGTGGCCCTGCGGAGTCGCCGGGGGTGGGGACCACCGCGTCGGGCAGATGGGCGTCGATGAAGTGTTCCGCCACCTCCGGGCCCACCTCAAAATGTTCGACCGAGATCGCGGGGCCGATGGCGACGGTGAAGCCTTCCGCGCTTTCGCCTGCGATCGTCATCATGCCCGCCATGGCCGCGGGCACGACCCCCGCCACCACGCCCCGCCAACCGGCGTGGACCGCAGCGACGATCGAGCCGTCGACGGAGGCGAGGAGCACGGGCACGCAGTCGGCGGTGCGGATCACGAGCATGCGGTCGGGCAGCGCGGTCACGACGGCGTCGGCCTCGGGTGCATCGGCGGGGCGGGTGGGGGGGCCGGTGATGGTCCAGACCCCGCGGCCGTGGACCTGACGGGGGGCGTCTCGGGGGAGGCGTTCCATCCCCAGCACGCGTCGGAGGCGTCGGAAGTTTTCCGCGATGTCGGTGTTGTCATCGCCCACGCCCTTGTCGAGGGCAGCGAGGTTGAGCGAGGCGTACCGGCCGCGACTGGTGCCCCCGTGGCGTGTGGTGAAGCCGTGGCGGACGCCCAGGCCACGGAGCAGCGGGGATTGGTAGGTGACCAGGTCGTGGTCGTGAGCGGTGCGTTCGAGCATGGCGACGAGCGGGCGGAAGGTTCCGTTGGTTCAGGCGGTGACCTCGGCGAGCACCTCCTGCGTGAGGTCCCAAAAGCCGTCCTCCCGGAATGCGGTGGCGGCCCCGGGGAGCGAGGCGAACCGCTGGGTGTGGTGGTTCCAGTGGGCCTGGGCCTGGAAGAGCCGCTGGCGGGCGAGATCGGCGTAGGATCGGTTGGCGGGGTCGGGTTGCCTGCGGTGTCGGCGGTGGGCGACCAGGCCCGCGACCAGGTCGCGGATCGCCTCGAGCAGCGATTCCTGATAGAGCAGCGTGTTGAGCAGGGGCTCGATGCGGGTGTGGGCCCGGTCGTCCACCAACGCCTGCAGCCGCGAGCGGAGCGCGGTGACGGTGGCGGCGGCGGCCTCCTTTTCCCGCACGGCCTCGTCGAGTTTCGCCTCGGGCAACGCCTCGATCATCCGCCAACACGCCCGAGCGTCAAGCTGATCGTCCTGCAACCAGTCGGCGGTCGGCCGCCAAGGCGTGGGCCTGCCCAAGGCGTACGGGCCTATGTAGAAAGCCTGCCTCGCCACCTCCGGCGACGCTTCGAGCACATCCACAAGCACATCGCGGAGCGGGTCCTCCTCCCCGTTGACCCCCACCCCCAGCCGCTGGACCACCCAGTCCCCCGCCAGCGCCCTCACCCCCGCCGCCGGGTCGTCGGCCATGCGGGGCACGGCAAACACGTTCGCATCCACCCAAGCCTCCTCCGTGATAAACGGCCCACCCCAACCCCCACCACGCGCCCACGCCCAGAGCCCCGCAAGCCTCACCCGCTTGACCGCCTCCGCCAACCCCCCCGCGAAGCCCTCCCCACCGCGCACCTCGGGATACCCATCCCGCCACAGCGGGGGCTGCCAGTTGGGGAACGCCCCCTTCCCCTCGAACTCCCGCTGGCATTGCAGCTCGTAGAGCACGGGTCGATCGCCGCACACCAGGCTGCTGGGGTTCCAATGCTGATACCGCCAAAAGTCGGTCTGGGTGAACTTAAACGAGAGCACGAAGCGGTCGTCCCCCGCCTCGCCCGGCAGCCGCGGAGCCACACGGCTCATCAGCTCGGGGTCATCGTGCAGGCCGCCGGGCTGGACGTTCCACGCCCTCGCGATCAGCCGCAGCTCGCGGCGGGCGACCACCTCTTCATGGAAAGCCTCGAGCACCCGCACCACGCGATCCGCCCGGCCCAGTCCGCCGCAGCGGGGGCAGCGGGGGCGGTAGATATCGTTGCCGATCAGGTGAGGCAGCCGCCCCGCATCGTTGTCGCCAAAGCGAAGCACCACCCCCGCCACACCACCACCACCACCACCACCGCCACCCCCACCGCCGACGACCCGATCGATCAGCCCGCCCAGCGCCCGCACGCTTCGGTCGATCGCCTCGTCGCTGCCGGGGCAAATCACACCGGGGCGACCTTTGCAGCACACCTGCCTCGCCTCCGCCTGGACCACATCGCGGGGCAGCACGAGGGTGTCGTAGGAGAGGTACGTGTCAAGCCCCGCCTCACGGGAGGTGGCGAGCACCGTCCGGACGCGGTCCTGCGTGTCGCCCACCCACCGCCGCATCTCCGCGGAGGCGACCTGGTCGAGGGTCAGGATTCCCGAGAGGGCGGTGGTCTCGTAGAGCACTTCGCCGGTGTAGCCAAGGGCGGTCAGCGCCGACGGCTGGTGGTAGCGAGTCTCGATAGGTGGCTCACCGGGGTTCTCGATCAGCGTCGCCAGCTTAAGCATCAGCCCATCGTACCGCTCGCCTGGACGAATCGATTCGCTGATCCCGTCATCACCCCGTCCCCCCGTCACCCCCCCCTGCCTGCCATACCATCCCTCATCATGCCTCACCCCCCACACCCCGCACGCCGGACCCTCCTCCCGCCTCTGGCGTGGGCGGTGCTCTTGCTGATCGCCGTTGCGACATCCGCCCGAACCGAAGGTGATGCCCACTCCGAGGCCGAGGGCGACGACGCCCCCACCTCCACCTGGCCGGCCGATGCCGTCGTCAGCCTCACGCTGCAAGGGGCCCTCTGGCGGAGCGACGGCGGGGATGCGCGGACCCATGACCTCGACGTCCGGCTCTACCGCAGAGAACATCACTGGCGACCAAGCACCGGCTACGCCTCGCACTACAACAAAGCCAACCACACCGTCACCGTCAAAACGCAACCCGCCCCCCCCGATCCATCCCCCGCCGCCGGCGAGGACCCAAACGCCGGGCTGGTGCTCCACGTCAACGTCAAAGACGATGCCTGGGTCCGCGGCGGCAACGCCACCTACCGCCTCACACTCGCCCGAAACGGCACCGCCATCGGCGGCCGATTCACCGGCTCATTCGGCGGCCGCGAGGTCGCCGGGACCGTCGTCGGCTCCCTTAGAATCCTCGAACCCCGAACCATCCACCCCAACGACCCCTCCCACCCCGCCGACGACTTCACCCCCAGCCCACCCCTCCGCGGTGTGCCCATCCAGACCCTCACCCTCAACACAAACCCCTCCCACTGGCTCTACGCAGGCCCCATCGCCCCCCGCGATGACCCCGCCGACCCGCCTCCCAACCCCGAATCCCTCCCCACCGACCCGCTCGCCCAACTCGCCCCCCGCACCGCCTCCGCCCACGCACGCCCCGTCCGCTCCACCGCCTTCCGCGTCGATGGCGAGGTCTACCGCTTCCAACCCCTCCCAAACGACACCACCGACCCCCGCTCCACCGACCCCCGCCACCCCATCTCCCTCGCCAAC
>PPFU01094877.1_pt1 | contig 10246 bp, 6 predicted proteins | sample 1535991 | NCBI WGS metagenome assembly PPFU01 (sample SAMN04901290, study PRJNA319586) | Hypolithon metagenome, whole genome shotgun sequencing project. | isolation source: Antarctic Hypolithon | place: Antarctica: Miers Valley | collected 2014 | reverse complement strand
AGCACATGAAGCTGTGCTGGCATCAGGTATGCTTGCCAAAATGCCATCTTTTCAGGAACGACTTTCACGATATCCAGTAAAGTAATAACACACTGCTTGAAATCGGTATAGGTTAACGATTTTACATTAAAGTACTCCTTAAAATTCCTTACCGTACCCACGATGATTCTGGCATCCAAAGCCTTCTTTTGATAATAGAACCAATTTTGGAGGTCAATCTTTCGATAGCTTTCAGGCAAATCTACCAACCATGGTTGTTCTTTAAGTTTGGTAAGGTTATGTTCCAGATTAAGCCTATTATCGATTTTTTCGACAAGTGTGTTGAAGCCTTTTCTATTGTTGGGAAGACCATTGGCAGCCAAAACACGCTTTAAGAAATATTTCTCTCCGGAAAGAAAGATCCACTTCAGGTATTTAAAGACATTTTGCCTGAGGTCCATCCTCTTCTGAAGTACCTCCTGAAAGCTGCCAAGATCGTCAGAAGCAAGGCTCAGCTCGGGCCCTTCTCCATTGTAACAACCCATGATGACCCGTTCCATGTTCAGCAACCACAGAGGCTCCATCTCCTTTTCAGGATGGTCCATAACGTGTTGAAAGTATTGAAAAGCTGGCTCGACATCTAAAAGCGTGAGCATTTTCAACATGTCTTCTTCTTTTGAAGCAACGGCTGCGGCTATGTTCAGGTCGATATTCGTGTGGAGCACAAGTGCTACTTTTGCTACAATTTCTTTCTGGTACACCGGAACGTCATGTATGATCTCCTGCATGATCCGCAATTCATCGAGTCCATATTTTGCAAAGTTCTTCCGCTCCTTCCAGGGAAAATCCTTTCCCATGAGTTTATGCGCATAAAAGGCATTCCTTTTAAGCTTTTTCACAAAAGCGCCGACCTCAGGAAAGGTAAAGTGGCGGTATTCTTGTTTAATATTGATCGTAGAGCCATCTATATCAGACGTTAGGTAAAGCTCTTTTACAGATACACCGCATTCCTTCTCATCAAAAAGTGCATGACGAAACTCCTCGAGCTCCTCTGTCAACTGGTCGATCCTCCGACTGGTTTGGAGGAACTGCCTTTCTATATGAATTGCGTCGAGTGAGTTGTTTTTATGGCTATATTCTATGATCTTATTGATCTGTTTGTCAATCTGCTGATAGATGATCTTTCTGTCGTTTTTAAAGTCATGAACAAGTGCTACAAAATCAGCCGCTTCAACTTCGCTAAGCCGTTTATAGACAACATCCAGAGCGGCACGTTTCTGGCATACCAGCAAAACCCGGCGACCTCTGGCCATATAATCGGCAATTAGATTACAAATAAGCTGGCTTTTCCCGGTTCCGGGAGGTCCCTGAATGACAAGGGAGTTCCCGTTTTTCACTGCTTTAAGGGCATTTTCCTGAAAAGCATCCATACTGAAGGGCGTAAAAGTTTGCTCCTCTTTCACCTTAGAAAGATAACGGTAGGTGTCGGGCGGGGCATTTTCCTGTGCCGTTTCGTCCGATGTAGACCTCTCCATGAAGAAATCTGTGATATCTTCCAACTTATCATTATCCATCATGGAAATATAATCAGGAACAAGGTACGAACCGGCTTGAGGAAATATTCCCAAAACTGCTTCAGGAAATAATTTAAGTTTTCCCACCTTTTGAGCGGCGTTAAAGTCAGCCTTTTTATAGTTTTCGAACGATGCTAGCTTATCAATAAAATTCTCTTGATTAAAGTTGACTACTACTGGCCCGTCTTTAAAAAGCTGGTATAGTGCGGTTCTAAAGACAACACTATCTTTATCCAAACCGTCGAGGTCATATTCCAAAAATCCCTCGTCAAGCTTTATTTGATTGTAAAACGCATAAGCCAGCAGAAAACTTTTGTTGAGGGATAGGCTTACATCTTCGCGAAGGCTAAGTTTCCATTGATTGTTTTCTTCAACCAATTCTACAGGAAAAAATATCAGCGGACAACGGACCGGTGTACCGTCGGCAAACATTCCCCGTACAAAGGGCCAGCCCACATACAGATCTTTGGCACCTCGCTCTTCGAAGATAAATTTTTCGATCCGCTGCAATTTTTTCAGCTGGTGGCTCAGCTTGTTTACGAGCGCTGTCCGCACGTCAACAACCTCGCATAAAGAGATCTTATTTTTCCTTTCGATGAGCTCCTCAATGATAGAAAAGGAGGGTTTATTATTTAAAAAATCAAAATGATGAAGGTCTACAAACTGATCAGAAATCAGGCGCATTAAAAGTAAAGAACGATTATTGCCACTTAAATTTGTAAGCCTCCGCAAATACGATTGAAGGATTTTGCGCATACATTTTTGTCTTCCGAAGTAGAAAGATAATAAATATAAACCATAAACCAGATGATATAACGCCAGCAGGCCGTTTTCTCTCTTTTTTATAACGTAAGATACGGGCTGATTTTGTTGTATTCATTTTCTCCCACAAGCTTTATATTCTTCAGATCCTCCAGGTCTAGAAATAGCCCATGCTGACTTCTATAAGCAACGATTACCTTGGCTAGTTTATAATTTATATAGGGGTGCGCCGCAAGATCTTCAGCTGAAGCTTTATTGACGTTGATTAATTGCTGCTGAAAATTATCCTCAATTTGAGTGCTTTTATTGAGCTTTTCTACTACTTCGTCGGATAGTCCATAGACCTCCTGATATTGTTGCTTATCAATAAATCCACCCAGCAAATCACGGTATTTAATTATTCTTGATGATAAAACCGCCCCAATGCCATTGATCTTCTTGAGTTGGGCGGTATCAGCACGGTTGACGTCGAACATCAGAGCGATCGGCTCCTTTTCTTCGCTGGAAAAGGGAACAAACTCCTTTTTCTTAAATTCGGGAAGATTCTCGGGAAGGTCGATATATGGTAATAACCGCTCAAAGTCCTGGACTCTAAATCCATAGATTTTCATCAAATCGTTTTTAGTCCGGAACTTGCCACCACTCTCGCGGTATTTGATGAGTCGTGCAGCAATATGAGCGGGAATACCCATTTGTATCAAGGTCGTCGCAGTTGCAATGTTGGGGTCAAAGGCGTGCATGTCGGCTAGTAGTGGCGTAGTAGCGACTTCCTTTTCCATTGATGCAGCACTTTTTTCCATTTCAAGCACCAGTTGCTCTAATTGCGCATGATCTGCGGAAAGGTCGATGGTCGGTGAAATGGCATGTTCATATACCGAAAGAGAAATAAAAACAAGCAACATCAAAAAGACCAGAATCACAAAACCATTTGTCTCGGCTTTTGAAGAACCGAAATAGTTTCTAATCCAATGTTTGATCCTTCCCAACATCGCTTAATGGGTTATCAATACCGAAGTGGATACCAGATGATGTACCAGCTAATACCAAAAAATTAGCTATATGCCGTCAAATCATTGCCGCTCCTCTACATCGTCATTCTCCGCAAAAGAATCAGGTTCCGGCTTTGGTGGCGTAGTTAATACCTTGTAGAAGAAATACCCTGTAATAATCGTAACAGTAGATTGTACTACGATCATCATAATTAATGCCGCACTTGTCATAACTTTTCCCTTTCAGATTTTTCTCTTAAACTCGTAGCCGTATATACCAGAAAACATATAAATAGAAATAAGCCTACAAGCAAAAGTCTGGATGCATCAACATAAAGTATATTATTCACAAATGATCCTGTTGCAATTTTATCGGACACGTTTACACTATCCCCTTCCTGAACAATAATCCGCTGATCTTCCTCGAACGTATAGGTTTGTAGAACGGTAAGTGAATCAAATGTGTTTAAATTGCCAATCAAACTTTTATCTACAGGCGCAGGCTTAATCCTGTTCACTTCATTTCTATAGTAGGAAATCGTCTTTACGATCTCCATTGTTTTTTCTCCTGTTGGTTCTTCAGTAATAGCAGCTACAGTGCCTGCGACCTCTGACTCAAAAAAATCTGCAAAGTAAGACCGGTTAGCTATAAAAGCTTTATTCTGAATTTTACCTATAATACTGGAGGGATCGAATTCCCAATTTCCTGAAATAGCGCCTTTCCAATCGTTGTTTAGGGGTTGGATCAGCGACGCCACAAATACCACCAAAATAACAAACGGCGTTACAAATTTAATAATAGGTTTGAAGATAATCGGCAAGGTAATATCAGACCCTCGATTAAGTTCATCCCAGCCTTTATTAATACCAAATCTCCACGAGAAGATAATACTTTCCGCAAGTGCGAATATCACCAGGGAAACCGTTCCTGCCCAATAATCATATTCTCCCAACACGCCCTGCTCATAAAAGTAAACAGTAGGCAAACCTAATAAAAGTACCAGCGAGCCAAACGACCAGGCCGACTTGTTTCTTGTCCAGCCGAACTCATCACTCATAAAGCCCATCCATGGCGTACCCATGGCCAGCGAAGACGTTATTCCTGCAAAGAACAATAGCCCGAACCAGGCAACACCAGCTATGGTTGATAATAGTGGGCCCCATTGGTCGAAAAGATACGGCATTGTTTGAAAAGCCATGGCAAAACCTGCATTTTCTTTCACCCAGTCTAAACCAAGATACCCTACAGCAATTGGTATAACAATGGACGCACCCAATACAATTTCTACAAAGCCGTTCATCCAGCCTGCCGACATCGCATTTAAAGCGATATCATCGTTCTTTCTTACATAGGAAGAGTAGCAATGAATGGTGCCCATACCAACAGACAAAGTAAAAAATATCTGTCCGGCTGCGGCCAGCCATACCTTAGGATTAGTGAGGCTATCGAATTGAGGTTCCCAAAGGAAGTTGACACCTAATAAAGAGTCGCAATCTTCGCAACCCGCTGGAGATCCGGAATCGCCTAATGTCAGCCCGCGTATGGCCAGGAAAGCGCCAAAACCAATCAAAAGCGGCATGCCTATCTTAGCAACTTTTTCCACCCCATCTTGTAACCCACGGGATAAGATATAGGTATTTAAAGCAAGGCATATCAGGTAGAATATTACTGCTTCGTAGGGGATTCCTGTCGTAGAAACACCAATATCCGTATATGAGTTAAAAAAGGCGGCAACCTGACCCTGATCCATCCCACTGAACGTCTGACCTATGGAGTGGAAGACATAGGAAAGTGTCCATGATTCAATATAACAATAATACGCTGCTACTGCGATGTTAGTGAATATCCCGAACACGCCAAAATACTTCCAGAAACGTAGGCGGGTCATATTGTCCAGGATAAACGGGGTAGAATGGTTTCCAAACCGACCGCCATAGCGACCCATCGTCCATTCTATCCATAGCAAGGGAATACCCATAATCAGGAAACAAATGATATAAGGAATAATAAAAGCACCACCTCCATTGTTTACTGCTTCAACCGGAAACCTTAGGAAGTTACCAAGACCTACCGCATTACCGGCCATTGCAAGGATCAAACCTACCCTGGTTCCCCACGATTCTTTATTTGCGCTCATTCGCTATGATTATATTTTTATAGGTGAAAAGACAGGTTTTTATAGGAAGATCTAAAAGATTTAAGGCCTGGTAAATATATGCTGTCTGATGATTCATAATTGAGAATCGGAAATTAATAATCTTTTTATTACAAGCAAAATTAAAGGTTGATTAAGATACATCTTCTTCCACGAGATCTTATTAAAGGCGATAAAGAAGAACTTTATCGAATTAATTTAATGAATAAAGTGAACCATATTCTTTGTTTTAAGCGTTAGCAAAGGGTCAATGGAATATAAACACATCGTTACTATTTATAATTTTTCTAAATAAGAGCAATGTATGTCCTTTTAATTATATACCCTTTTATAAAACCCTTTTATCATATATTTTTGCATGTTCATCTTAGCATTTTATGCACAAGTCCTTTAAAGCAATAAGTTTATCCTATGGCAAAGCACCTATTGAAATCAGGGAACTGGTTGCCTTAGATGAGAGCGCATGTTTAAAACTTCTTCGGTATTTTAAAGAGTTTACAGACTATACCGATGTAATGGTGCTTTCCACTTGTAACAGGACGGAGGTATATTATTCTTCTGAGGTAGATCAGAGTGAGACCATTATTAAATTGATCGGCATTCAAAAGAATGTAAAGGACATCGAACGCTTTCGTGCATATTTTGATGTTTATACTGTGCATGAAGAAGCCATAGACCACCTTTTTGCTGTTTCTATGGGTCTTGAAGCACAGGTGGTTGGAGATATGCAAATTTCAAACCAGGTAAAACGGGCTTACCAATGGTCTGCCAACGAGTTTTTGGCTGGTCCTTTCCTACATCGATTGATGCATACTATCTTTTTTACAAACAAGAAAGTGGTGCAGGAGACCTCTTATCGTGATGGAGCTGCCTCTGTTTCATACGCTGCGGCAGAGCTTGTGATGGAGCTAACCAACGATATCATCAATCCTCGTATCCTCATTATTGGATTGGGGGAAATTGGTGCAGATGTATGTAGAAACCTTTCGGGATCAAAGCCTAAACAGGTATATATTACAAATAGAACATTGTCTAAAGCAGAGGCTCTTTCTGAGGAATGTGGCTTTGAAATATTGCCTTTTGAAGACGTATATGATGCTATTGCCAGTGCAGATGTGATTATATCGTCAGTAGCAGGCAGCAAGCCCTTTATCACTAAAGCGCTTGTTAAGGAAATGAATATCGTTTCATATAAATACTTTATAGACCTTTCTGTACCTCGAAGTATTGAGACCGAGGTTGAAGAGCTTCCAGGTGCTTTAATTTACAATATCGATGATATCAAAGATAAGGCAAGTGAGGCTTTGGAAAAAAGGATCGCTGCCATTCCACAGGTGAAGAAAATCATTGACGAAGCTATGACGGAATTTCATGACTGGTCTAAAGAAATGGTTGTTTCGCCGACCATTCAAAAGCTAAAGGGTGCGCTGGAGCAGATCAGGCAAGAGGAAATGAATAAATATATGAAAAGCCTCAATGATGTAGAATCCCAAAAGGTAGATAAAATAACCAGGGGTATGATGCAAAAAATTCTACGGCTGCCCGTACTTCAACTAAAGGCTGCTTGTAAGAAAGGTGACGCAGAAACGCTAATTGACGTTTTAAATGAATTATTTAACCTTGAGAACCAGGTTGCTTCCGAGGAATAGGTTTTGATTTCATTTGTACCTGCCGGACATTTACCCTTAGCCTTCCATTAATAAATTCCTTCTACATGGACAGCAAAGTATAACGGCTACGTTATAACTTACCGAAAGGTGATCATGGTATCTTCTAAAATAAAAATTGCCCATTTGCAGGTTTAAATGTCAAATATAAGACTCTTGAAAAGTATTCTAAAAGCTAATGGACGATCATTCGTGGTCTTGCCGTATCTTCTACTATTATTAACATGTGCCTGGATTCCATCCCTCGCCAAACCTTCAACGGAAGCGGTTTCCCCTAAAATCCATGAAGAGATTCTTTTGAAAGACGAATACAAGATCATCAAGGTTGACAAAAATGGCGGAACCTTTTACGGTGTGGTCAATCATAAAAACAAAGAGATAATCCCTGTAGAATTTAAAAGAATCCACCCGATATCCTCGAGCCACCTGCTGGTTACAAATATCCACGATAAAATCGCTTTATATAATACCAGGGGAACAAAGCTAACGGCTTTTGAATTTGACGTCATCTCATCCTTTGACGGCGCTTTTTACAAGGTTGAAAAAAACGGAAAAAAAGGATTAATCAATAAGTCAGGTATCGCCGTTATTCCTGCCAGCTACAAAGAAATCTACATAAAAAGTAGTGCTATCCAAGTTCAGCCTTTTCCGATATGGAAGATCTTATCGGGGGAAAACGAAATTATCCAGCAATTAGAGTACGATGAGGTGAAACCCATTGGTGAACATAAATTTCTGGTGGTAGCGGGGAATCAGGCAGGTATCATAGACGAGCATAAAAATTTTATTTCGCCAGTAGTAGAACGTAGTTTTTCTTCCTTTAAAGATAACCTGTCGGTATTTAAATTGCAGGATAAATCGGGCGTGGTACAGGATGACGGGAAGGTCATACTTCAACCTCTATATGATTCAATCTTTATAGCAGGAAAACATTTACTTGCGATGAAACGAAACAAGGGTGATAACTGGACGATGTTTGATCTAAAAGGTGACAGCATCACCCGCATTCCGTATCAAAATATCAAGAAGCCTCAGGAAGGATACTTTCCAATCAAACGCAACGGGTCATGGGGATTTATTAATGAAAAAGGTGAGGAAATTATCCCTAATCAGTACGACACCGTAGAAAGTTTTATTGATAGCATGGCCAAAGCAAAATATGTTGGTTCATCAGGTGTAATTGATAAAGAAGGTGTTTGGGTTATCCGGCCGTGGAAGGATCAAATAGAAGACACCCCTAATAATGTATTCTTTTTCAAGCATGGCACGATCAGCGGATTGATCATCCCCGGTAATCAGGAAATCTACCAGACGGAGCATGAGTTCGTACAGCTCAATTCCGGCTTTTTAGTCAAAGACGACAATGGCAAATTTGGGCTGATAAGCCATAAAGGGAAGAAACTTTTGCCTATAGCTTACGATTTCATATCAGGCCTTCAGGAGGATTCCATCTACATCTTCCGGAAAGACAGCAAATACGGCATCATCACCAAAAATGGAAAAATCTTGGTGAAGCCTCAAAACAATTTTCAGGAGCTCTATCCTTTAAGTGAAGGGTACATGGGCGTGAAAATTAATGATAAATACGGGTTTGTAGACATGAATGGTGCCTTGCGTATTGCAAACCGCTATGAGGGTATTGGGGACTATAAAAATGGTATGGCGCCCATAAAATTATTGGGTAAATGGGGATATATCGATAAAATTGAAAGATTGATCGTACAACCATATTATGATAAGGCGTTTAATTTTTCTGATGGTATGGCCATTGTGATGAAAAACAAGAAGTATGGTCTGGTAAGCAGAACTGGCAAAGAAGAGCTTCCACTGCTCTATGATACCATTGTGAAAACGCCATCAAAAAAGTATATGATCTACAAAGATAACCAGGCTGGGCTGGTGAATGAAAAGGGAAGCATGTTGATATCACCCAAGTATGACCAGATTACCGATTTAAATAATGGATATGTGATCATTGAAAGAAATGGCAAATTTGGTCTGGTAACCGTACAAGGTGTGAATACGATCCCCTTGATCTATGAAACGCTAATTTATGATGAGATCAATGATTTGTATCTTGTCCCTCAAAAACAGGAGGAAAAGCGATTTTCATTAGACGGCGCTTTACTAAATTAAATAGTTCGTCCCTAATTGTTTTATAAAGCCGACGCTTTATTTGCCTCCATTTGCACGTAGATCATTAATACAATTTTCATCCAGTTCGGGTGCATCCCCGCCCAACGTATTGGTAAGCACGTTGCCAGTCTCTACAGAAAAGTGCATGAGACAATTCTTATTGTCACAGTGTCTTCCGTTTACCTCGTCCTGGTGAAATACCTGCATTGCTGATCCGGCATTGACTAAACCAAGGTTGTGGCAAAACTCATGTTTGATAACTACAGTTTCTAAGGTGCTGGTTTGTGGCTGGTTTAGCCCTCCAGAGAGATCTCTAATGGTCTTTTCAAAGATAGCCATAGAAGTATTTCTATAAGCCACGCCAAGGACTTTCGAATCATCATCGTTTTCACTGAATCCTGCATCGGCAAAAAACAAATAAGCACCGAGGGTATCGCTACGGGAATATACTGACCGATGGTCCCCTTCAATTTCTACCAGATCCTGAATAGAATAATGGCTAAGATTCGGGGTAGCGACCGCAGAAAATTTAAAAGAGATACCTTTAGACTTATTTAATCTACTTGCCAGAAATAATTTCACTTGATCTAATGCAGACTGCGTGGGCGAAAATCCCTCTACATATAGCAGTTCTATCTCCAGATGCTTGTATTCATCATTGGATAAAAGTTCAAAAGCACTTTCACCTATTCCTCGTTTATTTAAGATCCCCCCAAAATTCGTGTCGTTACCGCTAAAAGAATCGTCTTCCTTACAGCTGATCAAGAGCCCTATCATCATCAAAACAGTAAAATATCGCTTCATAGCATTTTCAGAAAAAGGCAACTTTGTAAGTTTCCCGCCAAACTTTGGATTCATAAACGAAATCAAATCGGCCAATGGATTTCAAAGGTAGCGTTAGATAAAAATGGCGGAAGAAACATCTGTTTCTCCCGCCATTTTCTCAGTCGGTAATAATTATCGTGTTAGATCCCAAGGTTTCC
>PPFU01019466.1_pt1 | contig 10247 bp, 5 predicted proteins | sample 1535991 | NCBI WGS metagenome assembly PPFU01 (sample SAMN04901290, study PRJNA319586) | Hypolithon metagenome, whole genome shotgun sequencing project. | isolation source: Antarctic Hypolithon | place: Antarctica: Miers Valley | collected 2014 | reverse complement strand
AAAAAAACGGCGGGCCTGGGCCCGCCGCTCGCTACTCAATCATTCGGATTGATCAGTTAGAACCTGACGGTGAAGCTTGTGAAGATGAAGCGGCCGGCCTGGTCGTAGCCGCCCGGCGAGTTGCCGTTCAGCGACAGTGTATTGCCGACCAGCGGGGGCGACTTGTCGGCAATGTTGTTGACGCCGACCGTGAGCTCGCCCCAGCTGCCGATCTGCGCCGAAGCCGACAGGTCGATGTAGTTGTAGGCGGACAACGTGCCATCACCCGTACATCCGATTTTCGGATTCACGACGGTCCGGTTCGGATCTGCGGGTGTGGGGCTAGGAATCCGTGCAGGCTGCCCTGCGCTAAGCGCAGAGTCGCAAACCAGCTTGTCGGTGAAGAGCGGCTCACCAGTGCCCTGTGCGACGTAATCCATCTCGCCGAAATAGCGCCAGCGCAGGTTCACGCTGAACCAGTCGCGCGAGTAGCGGAGGTTGGCGATGTGACGCCATTCGGGCGATTGGCAGGCAACATTGATCACGCCCGCGCAGTCATACGTCGTGGCCTCGATGATGGTTGGATCCACGCCTACGAGCGGCTTGATCTCCTGCTCCAGCAGGTAGTTGCCTTGGAAGTTCGTGGACATCCGCCCACCGAACATGTCCCAGCCGTAGAAGGCCGACAGATCGATGCCGCGGAAGTGGGTCTCACCGAAGTTGTCGGTCGGGTTGAGAATTTTGCCGGACGTCACCGGGTCGTTGCCGCGGAACAGATCGCCCGTAGCGCTACGCTGCACGAGCGCACACAGCGTAGGCTCACCCGTCAGACCGCAGAAATCCAGGATGGTCTGGGCCCCAACGGTGCTGATGGTGTCCTCGATCTTGATGTCGTAGTAATCCACCGCCACGCGCAGGTTTTCGATCGGCGTGACCACGAAGCCCAGAGTGTAGGTATCGGCCTTCTCGGGCCTCAGGTCGAGGTTGCCTCCGGTAAACTGGTTGTACTGCCCAGCCGAATTGGCCGCGATCTGGCCGTAACGGGCCGGAGCCACACCAGTGTTCGCGCACTGTGCCGCGGTAAACCGAGGCGTTGCTCCGGCGCACGGATCGGTGCCGGCGAACAGCGCGATCTGGGGGCTGGCGAACAAGGCATTGGTGCCCGGTGCGCGGATGGCGCGATTGTAGCCGCCGCGCGCCCGGACTAGACCGAAGTCGGAGGTAAAACCGACCTTGAAGGTTTCGGCGCGGCCCGCGAAGTTGTAGTCCGACAGTCGATATGCGAGTTCGAGGTCCATTCCCTTCATGAAGCCCATGTCGCGGAAGACCGGAACAGCGGCTTCCGCGAACAATTCTTCAACGCTGATCTTGCCGGAGACGGGTAAAGCCGGACCACCGGCGCCAGCGAAGTTGCCAGCCTGGCTGTCGCTGTCAGCGGTGAACGCATAGGTGTCCTCGCGCCACTCGCCGCCCACGACCACGGAGATATTCTCGCCATTCGCCCATGGCGAGCCCAAGCCGACATCGCCGGTGATGAAGCCGGTGACCTGTGTCGTCTGGGTCTGTGTGTCGTTGAGGCTGGTGCCGGCCAACGCTGCCGCGGCCTCGGGTGTCACGCCGCCCGGTACAAAGACGCGGTAGGGAAGGCAGCCGGCAAACGAGCCCGAGGGGCATCCCAGAATGCCGTCGACGATGCGCGTTGAGAGGAAATCGTTGCTGCCGACGATGGTCGAGCTGGTTTGCCCGTAGAGAAAGCTGGTGTTGTAAGACCAGTTCTCGTCGATGGCGCCTTCCAGCCCGGCCACTACGCGGAACTGCGAGGTGTCGGCGGCGCTGCGGCGCGGACCACCCTCGATATTGCGCTTGGCGACGTAAATATCGACCGGACCGTCAGCGGGATCGAACCCAAGATCAGAGCATGCGCTGCCAATCAGCGGATCTGCGCAGTCGATCCCTGGCACCAGCGTGAAGAACGCGCCAGAGGGAGCGATCTGCACCGCATCGCGCTTGTTGATGTACATCGTTTCGAGGTACGGCTTGAAGTGCTCATTGATCTCGTACTTCAGCGAGCTGCCGAAGGTGTAGCGCTCATCGGGTCGCTGGTAGTAGTTGATTGGCGCATAGTTGTACGGCGCACCGTACGCATCGGTGAAGCTGCCGTCGGGCAGGTTGCTTGCCGACGTACCGCCGACCCCTGGCTGGTAGAAATAGAAGTTGCCCGCCGCATTGGTGGGTGAGCCACCGCAGGCGAGCGAACTCGGGCTCGGGAATCCGGGCACCCCGGCATCGGTCAAGGCGCAGGACGAATAGTCGCGCTCGCCCTGGAAGAGGGCATCGTTCTTGCGCCAGGTCAGCCAAGCCATTGCGTGGCCGCGACCATCGGCGAAGCTGCTGCCGATCGCGGCGTCGATGTTGTTGGTGCGTCCGTCAATCCCGGAGCTGCCGGTTGGATAGGGGAATCCACGCGCGTCAAGCTGGTCCTGGATGTAGCCGTTGTCGTTGTCGTGCTGATAGCCCGACGCACCGGCGGTGAGCTTCACGCCTTCAAAGTCGGTGTCAAGGACGAAGTTGACCACGCCGCCGATCGCATCCGAGCCGTACACTGCCGACGCGCCGCCGGTCAGGATATCGACCCGCTTGACCATGAACGACGGGACGATGCTGATGTCGGCCGATTCAGCCGCTCCTGGTGGCAGGCGCAGGCCGTTGACCAAGGTCAGGGTACGTCCTGCACCGAGGCCGCGCAGGTCGACAGTGGGATACCCCACCGCACCGTTGTTCGTAAACGAATCGAATGCCGGCGACAACTGCGGGTACTGGTTGACGAGGTCCTCGACGCGGGTGGTGCCGGTGAACTGGAACTCTTCCTGCTGGATCTCGGTGACCGGAGACGACGCGGTGACCGTCTGGCTCTGGATGCGCGTGCCGGTGACGGTGATGCGGTCGAGCTCCGTGGCCGTCGTGCCGGATGCGGGCGGCGCGTCCTGCGCGAGCGCAACGCCCACGCCTGCCAAGCTGGTGGTGCCCACGACAAGTGCCAAGGCGATCGCGTCGCGAAGCCTGCTGGTCTTCAATCTCATGTTGGTCTCTCTCCGGGTAGAGGGATTGCGGTCCCTGGGCCTCTCGGCGGTGCCAAAGTGGTCACCAAAAAGCAGCGAGGTCGCCGGATACTAGCCCCGTTCCGCCATTAATTAAAGTGTCGTTAACAATCGTGGACGGAATCGTTGTTGTGAAATGGTTCAGGTTTGTGACACCGCTGATGCCTGGCGCATGGACGCTATGATGCCGCTCGTCCGGACATGTGCCGAGGTTGGCTGGCATGAATAGCGAAGCGTCCGTGGACAAAGTGCTGCAGCGCGCGCCGCACGACATCCGCGCACTGGTCGAGAAGGGCGCTTTCCGGACAGCCGCGGGCGATGACCGGGGGGCCACCAGCTTCTATCGCGCGGCACTCCGGGCCGCGGCGACGGTCGAGGCCCTGCCCAGCGCAGTGGCGCCGTACATCCAGCGCGCGCAGGTGGCCCTGACGGAGGCCTCCCGGCGCTTCGAGCAGCACTTGGAGCGTGCACTGACGGCAGCGGGATTCTCCCCGGAGCAGCGGCCACCACGGTTCAGCGAGTCGGTCGACATCCTCACCGGTCGCCGTCAGGTGACGCTGGAGTTGCAGCGGCCAGGCGGTTACCTGTACCCGGGCCTCCCGCAGCGGCGGTACTACGAGCGCGGCGAATTCGCGTGGGCGCCAGCGATCGAGCGTCTGGCCGGCACGATGCGCGCCGAGTTGTGTGCCTGGCTCGCCAGCGGCGAGGACCGTTTCACGCCCTACATGGTGACGGATACGAACCGTCCGAGGCACGACTTCCACGGCCTGGTCGACAATCCCGAATGGAGCACGCTGTACCTGTGGCAGAACGGGCGCAGGGTCGATGAGCATGTGGCGCATTGCCCGCTCACGTTCAACGCGGTAAGCGCCTTAGACCTTCCGTCGATCACGACGCGGGCGCCGTCGATCCTGTTCTCGCGACTGAGTGCCGGAGCGCGCATCCCGCCGCATACCGGCGTCCTCAATGCCCGGCTCATCTGCCATCTCCCGCTGATCGTACCGCCCGGATGCGGGTTCAAGGTCGGCGGCGAGACACGCGAGTGGAAGGAAGGCGAACTGCTGGTGTTCGACGATAGCGTCGAGCACGAGGCGTGGAACGACGGCGACAGTGACCGCATCATCCTGATTTTCGATATCTGGCGACCGGAGCTTTCTGCACAGGAACGCTTGGCGGTCACTGCGCTTTTCGAGGCGGTGGACAGCTACACGGGCTGACAATCGCCCGCACCCAAATAGATACGGCCCCTTTCGGGGCCGTATCGGTTTCTACAACACTGACGCGTCGATCAGAACCGCTGGGTGTAGCGCATGTACAGGAAGCGGCCGATGTCGAAGCCTCCGTAGTACGACACGTTGGCACTCGGCTGGTTGTACAGCACGGGGCCGAGCTTCTCGAACACGTTGTTGGCACCCACAGCGACCGTGGCGTTCCACGGCGTCTGGTAGCGGACCTGCACGTCATTGAAGACCGTGGCACCGGTACGGTTGCGCCGTGACAGTGCACTGTCCGGTGAGCCGTCTGCACGGAAACTCCCGTTGGGCGCATCCACGATCTCGTTGCACTCCAGATGCGATTCGGTGACTGGCGGAGCGCGGTTCGGGCGGTTCGCAGCAGTGTTGGGCAACTGCGGGGTCACGTAGGCGCAGCCTTCCTTGATCGCCGAGAAGTAGCGCGTCGTCCAGCTGGCGCCGAACGAGCCATAGTCCCAGCCCACATTGAGGTTGGAGCGGATGCGGAATTGGCTGTTGAAGCTCACTCCAGAGGTGGCAAAGGTCGGGTCGTCCGTGCTGACGAAGAAGTCCTTCGCCGTATAGGTGGAGTTGGACACCGCGGTGAAGCGGCCGAAGTTCTCCGTGGTCCAGCGGTAGGAGATATCGAAGTCGTAGCCTTCTGCCTTGCGGAAACCCGCATTGCGATTGGCAAAAATTACCAGCGGAATGCCGTTGCCCGGGTCGCGGCTGAAGCCAGGACGGCCATCGACCGAGGCCACGCAGCGCGAAGCAATGCCCTGCACATAGCAGTCATTGAGAATCGTTGTCGGAGCATCGCCAACGATCGTGTCGTCGATGCGGACCTTCCACCAGTCCAACGCCACGTTCAGGCCTTCTACAAACGAAGGGCTGTAGACGAGGCCGATTGTCTGCGACTTGGACAGCTCGGGCGTCAGTTCAGGGTTTGAGCCAGAGGTGAACGCGATGGGCGTCTGTGAAAATTCCGCGCCCTTGGGCTGCAGGCCCTGGACCAGCTGACGATACGTGGGTGCAAGCGCCCCCAAATCACGTGCGCAGCGCGCTGCGACGGCGGGATTCCCGGTCTGGCCGAACTGCACGTCGCAGGGATCGGCATAGAACGAGAATGTCTGCGAACCGCCACCGAACAGGTCGGCGATGGTCGGTGCACGGAATCCGTCGGCGGCAGTTGCGCGCAGCAGCAGCGAGTCGATCGGCTTCCAGGTGAGCCCGAACTTGTTGTTGGTGGTGCTGCCGAAGCTGTCGAAGTCGGAGTAGCGGCTGGCAAGGTTGATCGACAGTTCGCGCGCAAACGGCAGGTCGGAGAGGAGCGGGATTTCCAGCTCCACATACGCTTCGTCCAGTGAATACCCGCCAGACGTCGGCGCCGCGCCGAGGTTGGTGGACGCGCCGGTCTGCGCCAGGGCGTCCGGGAAGAAGCTGCCTTCCTCCTTGCGGTTCTCGAGACCAAAGGCGAAACCGAAGTCACCGGCGGGCAGCTCGAAGATGGTGCCTGCAACGCTTGCAGCAATCACCTGGGTTTCGGTGCGGCCGGTGGCATTCTCCTGCTGGAACAGGAAGTTTTGCAGCGGCTGATTATTGGTCAAGCCGCCCTGTCCTTCACGACCAAACGGCAGAAAGGGATTGAACGGCCGGCACTCGTTGAGCGGAACGGCGGTGATCGGCCCGCCAGGAACGTTGGGCGAACCGCACTGCACCACACCCTGGGCATTCAGGAACGACGGGCCCACGGCCTGGCGCAAACGGGTGATGTTGGTGTTGCCCAGCGTGCTCTGCAGCAGCCGGCTGTCGTTCTTCAGATAGCTCACGTCCCAGTCAAACACGCGGTCGGCGAATTCGAACGTGCCCTCGAACGCGCCGCTGAAACGGTACGTGGTGAGCTCGGCCGTCGTGATGCGTGGCTGCTCCCAGGTACGACGCCACCAGTTGCTGATGGGCGCGCCGGAGGGATTGAAGTAGCTGTTGGCTGCGAGGATGGCCGGGCCACCGAAAGGCGGCGAGCTTGCCTGCAGCGGGAAGCCCGCGACGGTACGCTCCGACAGGCGGTTGCTGTAGAGGAGGTTGCTGCGGAAGCGGACGTTGTCGGTGATGTCGAACACGCCGTCGACGTACAGCGAGCGGTTCTCCAGCGGCGTGCGCAGGTCGGTCTGCTGGTTGGTGTTGCTCTTGTCTGCAGGAGAGCCGTCGACGCAGATATTCGGGCCAGGTGCAGCGATCGAATTAGCCAGGCATCCACCGCCATTGGTGTTCTGGTTGCGATAGTCAGCAGGGTTTCGCGGATCGCCACCGTCTCGCAGCACGACGCGCGTGGTGGGGTTGGGGTTCGCAGCAGTCGGCGCCGGGAACGTGACATTCGTGAACAGACCGGCCTGCGAGCGGCTCGGGGCGAACCCGCCAAACTGCCCAACGACTGTCCAGTTGTCGTTCGGATGGTTGCTCGACCGGGGAAAAGCGCTGAACGGGCGGTCGGCGGCCTTGACGACTTCCTCGCGGGTCCACTCGGCAGCAACGGTCACCGAACCACGGTCACCGGTGAAGCCGAGCACGAAATCACCCTTGGTGATGTCACCGTCGCCTTCGCTGTACTGGCCGTAGTAAGCGCTGGCCTGGGCGCCTTCGAAGTTGGTCCGGGTGATGATGTTGACCACGCCGGAAATGGCATCGGAACCGTAGATCGACGACGCGCCATCCTTCAGGATTTCGATGCGCTCGACCGCGGAGGCCGGGATCGTGGAAATGTCGGCCAGGCCACCGGTCGTGATGCCCAGGCGGCGACCATTGATCAGCACCAGGGTACGCGGTGCGCCCAGGTTGCGCAGGCTGATGAACGTGCCGCCTGCCGCTTCACCAGAGGACAGCGGCGACGCGCGGCTGATCGGCGGGGTGCCGACGGCACTGATGTTCTGCAGGATGTCGGCAACGGACTGGAAGCCCTGCTTGTCGATGTCCTCTCGGGTGATGAAGGTCACCGGCTGCTGGGTTTCGAGGTCGACCTGGCGGATACGCGAGCCGGTGACCTGGATACGATCGAGCGTGGTGGCGTCGGGCTGGTTTGCCGGAGCGACCGGCTGCTGGGCAAAGGCGGCGCCAGTCGCGCCGATGGTGGTGACACCCGCGGCGAGGGCGAAGGTGATCGCCTGCCGGAGCTTGGTGGTCTGCAAAGTCATCTCTCTCTCCAATTGCTGGTTGTTCCCATGGGAACCAGGTCAGCGGAGTCAAGAAAGACAGCCAAGACCGACCGGGTCGCGGTCGATACTAGTACTTGTTAGAAATAAATTAAACTGGCGTTAAGCGTCAGTGAGTGACGCAATGCGTCAGTTCAGAGATCCTGCTCATACCGGACGTAGGGCGTGGTGCCCTCGTCGTCGCGGTTGCTGGTTGCCGGCGAGAACGGATTCCGGCCGCGGGTGACGATGTTGTCGGCCCCGACCGTCAGCTGGCCGCTCCACGGCGTCCGCCAGGTGAGGCCCAGGCCCACGCCTTCCCATTTCGGCTGCCCGGGGGTGTCGACGACCTGTCCGATGATGCTGGCACCGAAACGACCGTAGTCGCCCCCGACGGTAAGGCTCTTGCTGGTCCAGCTGTCGGGCAGGCCCAGGCTTGACGCCTGCGCGGGCGTCATCAGCGTGGCCTTGGCCATCGTCCCTGCGATCCTGACCATGGCCTCGGAGCCGACCACCTTTTGTGCGAACAGCGTCATGTCGTTGATGTCGACCTGCGCCGGGGCGCCAGTGGCCGCCTGGCTGCGCGAACCCGAGCTCAGCCAGGCGGGCAGCGACTCCCGGCCACCGCCCGCGGTGACGCCGACGCGCCCACCTGCCCGCGCCAGCGCCGCCGTGCCGCTGACGCGGCGGCTGCGCTCGTCCTCGAAGCTGGCCAGCTGGCAGTTGTTGGCCAGGCCCCCGAGGCCGGTCTGCAGGCCGGCGACGCGGCTGCAGCTGAGCCCCAGCGAATCGCCCGCCTGCAGGCCGAAGGCCGCATCGAGGGTCCGGGTGCCGGAGCCCCAGCGGGCGCCGGCGGCACTGGTCGGTTCCAGCAGGAGTACCGCCTCGACCTTGCCGCTGGCGCTGTTGTACACCGGCAGTACCGCCTGGTCTCCGCGCTGGCCGGCCCGCGCCTGCGCATGCAGGTCCGACGCCGCGACGCCGAAGGCGAGCAGCAGGGCGGAAGCGAGGAGGGCGGGGCGCAGCGTCATGGCTCAGGATCGACCGTAGGCGAGGGGCGACAGTTCCCCGAACGGGGACTGCTGAACTGTATTGGATTCATGTTTCTTTAACAATCCCGTCGCACCCGCTTTCTACTGCAGTCGATCGGGAGACGCCATTGGGCGCCTTGCAGGGGTGAACAGCGCGTCGATGCCGGTACGGTCGAACGCATAGGACTGCCCGCAGAACTCGCAGCGCACGCGCGCTTCGCCGTCGATCACCGCGGCCACCGCTTCGTCTTCGCCCAGTGACTCCAGCATCGCGGCCACGCGCTCACGCGAGCAGGAGCATCCGAAGCGCAGCGGACCGCTGACAAGGATCTCCGGTGCGTCCTCATGGAACAGCCGCTGCAGCAGCTGCTCGGGCGACCAGGCCGACAGCTCCGCGGTCGACAGCGTGTCGAACAGCGCACCGGCACGCCGCCAGCCGTCGTCGTCGCCGCCGTCTCCCGGAAGCTTCTGCAGCATCAGGCCGCTGGCGCTGTCCGCGTCGGAAACCAGCAGCAGCCGCGTCGGCAGCTGCTCGGAACGGTCGAAGTAGCCCTCGAACGCCTGCGCGAGGCCGGCAGCCTGCAACGACACCATCCCCTGGTAGCGCATCGGCTCGCCGCCGTGGATGCCGGGGTTCTCGATGGTGAGCGCCAGCACTGCGTCGTCGCCCAGGCCGGCGAGACTGGTCGGCACCTGGCCCCGCCCGGGATCGAGCTGGACGATGCCGCGCAGCGTGCCCGCCGCGGTGGCCTCCGCGAACAAAGTGCGCAGCGCTCCCTGGCCACGCAGCTGGATCGACAGACGGCCAGCCACCTTGGCATGCCCGGCGAACATCGCCGCCGCCGCGATGCTCTCGCCGAGCATGGTGGCGACCGCCGGCGGATACGCGTCGCGCGACGCGATCTCGCGCCATGCGGCACCCAGGCGCACGTGCATCCCGCGCACGCCGGCGGTCGGCAGCAGGAAGCGGGTCAGCACGTCGTCGGCTGGGGAATGGTGGGACATCGGATGCGGGTTCTCGCTTCGGGTGTGGGCGCATCGACGATACTGCCGGTCGCGCCACCGCCGGCGCGTCATGGATGGGGATGCAGTGGCCGACGTGCAAGCGTCCGACGACCCGCACGCGAGCCCGCGCCGCACGCGCCGCCGCCGTTGGCACTGGCTGTGGAAACTGCCGCTGCTGCTGGTGGCGCTGAGCGTTGTGCAGGTGGCGGCGCTGCGCTTCGTCGATCCACCGCTTTCGGCGTTCATGGTGGTCCGGCAGCTCGATGCGCTGCGCGCCGGCGACACCGGGTTCCGCATCGCCTACGAATGGCGCGACATGAACCGCATCGCGCCGCATCTGCCGGTGGCGATGGTGGCTGCCGAGGACCAGCGCTTTGCCGAGCACCACGGGTTCGACCTGGATGCAATCGCGCAGGCGCGCGAAGCCAACGCGCGCGGCGGCCGTGTCCGCGGCGCCAGCACCATCAGCCAGCAGGTGGCGAAGAACCTGTTCCTGTGGAGCGGTCGCAGCTGGGTGCGCAAGGGCATCGAGGCCTGGTACACGCTGCTGATCGAGGCGCTGTGGCCCAAGCACCGCATCCTGGAGGTCTACGCCAACATCGTGGAGTTCGGCGACGGGATCTACGGCGCGCAGGCCGCGGCGCAGCGCTTCTGGGGCACCGACGCGTCGGCGCTGTCGCCGACGCAGTGCGCCCGGCTTGCCGCCGTGCTGCCGAG
>PPFU01000165.1_pt1 | contig 10251 bp, 5 predicted proteins | sample 1535991 | NCBI WGS metagenome assembly PPFU01 (sample SAMN04901290, study PRJNA319586) | Hypolithon metagenome, whole genome shotgun sequencing project. | isolation source: Antarctic Hypolithon | place: Antarctica: Miers Valley | collected 2014 | reverse complement strand
GAGCTTTCCCTGGAAGACGTGGAGCATAGCTTCGGTCCCAAGGTGCGTCAGATTATCGACGGGCTCACGAAGATTTCAGACATTTTTGACAATACAGATAGCATCCAGGCGGAGAACTTCCGTAAAATGCTTCTCACCCTATCGGATGATGTAAGGGTGATTCTCATCAAACTTGCCGACCGCCTGCACAATATGCGCACCCTGGAATCCATGCGCCGCGACAAGCAGCTCAAAATTGCCAGCGAAACGCAATATATGTTCGCACCGCTGGCCCACCGGCTCGGGCTCTATTCCATCAAAACCGAACTGGAAGACCTCTCCTTAAAATACACTGAGCCGGAACAGTACGAAGAGATCGCCTTAAAACTAAAAAAGGGACAAGCAGTACGTACCAGGTTTATCAACCGTTTTGTACTGCCCATCACACGTTCTCTGGATAAAGAAGGCCTGAAATATGAGATTAAGAGCCGTCCGAAATCCATTTACAGCATTTGGAATAAAATTCACAAAAAGAATATCCCCTTCGAAGAAATTTACGATCTCTTTGCCATCCGTGTAATTCTGGATACACCGCCGGAACTTGAAAAAGCGGAATGCTGGAAAGTATACTCCATCGTCACCGATTTTTACCAGCCTAATCCGGACCGGCTGCGCGACTGGGTATCCACTCCCAAGGCCAATGGATATGAATCGCTGCACACTACAGTAATGAGCCCTACTGGGAAATGGGTGGAAGTGCAGATCAGATCCCGGCGTATGGACGAAGTGGCCGAGATGGGATATGCCGCGCACTGGAAATACAAAAGTCAGCAGGATGGTGAGTCAAATTTGGATATCTGGCTCTCGCGCATTCGCGAGATGCTCGATTCAAACAATAGTGGAGCGATCGATTTTATCGACGATTTCAAACTCAACCTTTTCAGTGATGAGATTTTTGTCTTCACTCCAAATGGTGATCTGAAATCACTGCCCACCGGAGCCACAGCGCTCGACTTCGCTTTTGAGATTCACTCCCAGGTGGGCGAAGCCTGCATAGGGGCCAAAGTAAATCAGAAACTTGTACCCTTAAGCCATCAGCTGAAAAGCGGTGATCAGATAGAGATCATCACATCAAAAAAACAGCGGGCCAAAGAAGACTGGCTGAACTACGTGGTAACGGCCAAGGCCAAATCAAAAATCAAAGCTGCCCTGAAAGAAGAGCAGAAAAAGGTGGCCAGCCTGGGCAAAGAAATGGTGCAGCGCAAGTTCAAAAGCATGCACGTTGAATTCAGCAGCAAGAACATTACCGAGCTGGAGCAATTTTACAATTACAAAGGAGCTACAGAGCTCTACCACGACATAGCAACAGGGCGTGTATCCCTGAAAAAGCTCAAAGGCTTTTCAGTGGAAAGCGGCAATCTTCAATTTGATGTGAAACGTGCAGAACCTGAAACACCACAGGTTAAATCCACCAAGTCATCCATCTCAAAAGATGTGTTGATCATCGGTGACGACGAGATAGACGTTCCGTATAAAATTGCTCCTTGCTGCAATCCCATTCCCGGTGATGACGTGTTTGGTTTCGTGACCATCAATGATGGAATAAAAATTCACCGCACCAATTGTCCCAACGCGATACAGTTGCGGTCCAACTATGCATATCGCGTAATCCGTGCAAAATGGCAGAGCCAGAAAGAGAAGGAGTTCGTGGCCAATATATATTTCAAAGGCATTGACGACATCGGACTGGTGCACAATATCACCACCACCATCTCTTCAGACCTGAACGTAAATATGAAATCCATCAGCTTCGAAAGCAACGACGGCGTGTTTGATGGTCGGGTGAGTGTATATGTATATGATACCGACCACCTGAACAGCCTGATCCATAAATTACGAAAAGTAGAAGGTGTGCTTACCGTCGGACGGGGTGAATCCTCCGGCGAAGGGGCCTAAAATTGATATCAATAGAATTGATAGATCGCAGGATTTAGTGTAGATTTGTTTTTTTAAAAGAATGCAAGAATCCACCATAGAAACGCAGGAAAAAGTCAAAAAAATCTTTTCAGCCTATCTCGAACAGAATGGCCATCGAAAGACACCTGAACGATTTGCCATTCTCAATGAAATCTACGAATACGACGGCCATTTTGATATAGAGTCGCTTTATATCAAAATGAAAAACAAAAACTACCGCGTAAGCCGGGCCACCCTTTACAATACAATCGATCTCTTACTGGCCTGTAGTTTGGTGCGCAAACATCAGTTTGGAAAAAATCTCGCCCAGTTTGAAAAATCGCACATGAACAAACAACATGATCATGTGATTTGCACAGATACGGGTGAAGTACTCGAATTCTGTGATCCCCGCATTCAAAATATTAAAAACACCATCGAAGAAATTTTCGATGTAAAAATAATGCACCACAGTTTGTACTTTTATGCAGTGCGCAACGAGGTCAAAGAAAATCAACGGGACAAAAGCGCTTAATTGAACCAATTAGAAATTAGAAACTATGGCATTTACTTTCCTTCTGGAAAAATCTGATTCAATAGCCATTCTGAAAATGGCAGGTAGATTGGTTGACAAAGTGGAGGCTGTGGAGATCAGCGTAGAGATTGAAGAAGAATTGGAAGAAGGTACCAGCCAGTTCATTATCGACCTTCAGGAGCTGGAGTACATGAACAGCACAGGGCTGAATATCCTCATCAATCTGATGAACAAAGCCCGGAATGAAGGTGGTGAAGCACTTGTGCTGGGTGCACCTCCGCGAATTCAATCACTCTTTGCTGTGACCAAATTGAATTCGGTCTTTACAATGAAGGATACCATGGCTGAAGCAAAAGCCCACCTGAACCAAATGCCCCAAAATAAATAGATGAGCACAAAAGTCGACGTACTTCTTGGCCTGCAATGGGGCGATGAAGGAAAAGGCAAAATTGTGGATGTTCTCACACCACATTATGATGTTATTGCCCGTTTTCAGGGTGGACCCAATGCAGGGCACACACTGGAATTCAATAATATCAAGCATGTATTGCATACCATTCCTTCCGGAATTTTTCATCCGGATAAGAAAAATGTGGTCGGCAATGGCGTGGTAATAGATCCCGTGATTTTTAAAAAAGAGATCGACGCACTCGAAAAAATGGGTGTGGATGTGAACAAGCATCTCTACATTTCCCGAAAGGCCCACCTCATCCTTCCCACCCACTGTGTGCTAGATGGTGCATCTGAGGCCGACAAGGGAAAGAAAAAAATCGGATCGACGCTGAAAGGAATTGGCCCCACGTACATGGACAAAACAGGTCGAAATGGCCTGCGCGTAGGCGATCTTTTTGCGGATGATTTTGAAGAAAAATACACCCAGCTTAAAAACAAGCACAAAAAAATACTCGAACAGTACGATTTTGAGTATGACATTACGGAGAAAGAAGAGGCCTGGTATGCAGGTGTGGAAAAACTCAAAACCCTGAATGTAATTGATTCGGAACATTTTCTGAATGCAGAATTGCGCAACGGCAGAAATATTCTTGCTGAAGGTGCGCAGGGAAGTCTGCTCGATATTGATTTTGGCAGTTATCCTTTTGTGACATCGTCAAATACCATCGCCGCAGGTGCCTGTACCGGACTGGGCATAGCACCTAACCGCATCGGTGAAGTGATCGGAATTTTCAAGGCATATTGCACCCGCGTGGGTAGTGGCCCTTTCCCTACCGAGCTGCTGGATGAAGTTGGCGAACGCATGCGTCAGGAAGGCCATGAATTTGGCGCCACCACCGGACGTCCGCGACGCTGCGGTTGGCTCGACATACCGGCGCTGAAATACACTATTATGATCAATGGCGTAACCCAGCTTATCATGACCAAAGCGGATGTGCTGGCCATCTTCGATACCATTAAGGTGTGCACACACTACGAACTGGATGGCGAAAAGATCGATTACCTGCCCTACGATGCAGCGCTGAGAGATATCAAGCCGATATACAAGGATATGCCGGGTTGGAAAACAGATCTCACGGGCCTGAGCCGCGAAGACGAATTTCCGGAAGCATTATCTGCATATATCCATTATCTGGAAAATGAATTGGTGACACCCATCACCATAGTATCGCTGGGACCCGACCGTACACAGACCATATTGCGCAAAGCAGTAACAGCCTGATTCGGGCATAAAATTTGCTTCACGCGCCCCATGCAAAAGAATATAGTACCATGTGGTTGAAATCAGTGGTCTTATGGACAGGCATGATGGGATTGATTCTGAGCTCTTTTGCCCAGGAACAGAATCTGATTGAACTGCTCGGAGCGCGTGATCTGAAATTTGACAAACGCATGGGTATCGACGCCCAAAGGCTGATCGGTGATGTGCGGTTCCGCCACAAAGGCGCGCTCATGTGGTGCGACAGCGCCTATCTGTACAATGCCAGTAACAGCCTTGATGCTTTCGGCAATGTGCGTGTACTGCAGGGTGACACCCTGGAACTCCTCAGCGAAAAACTATTTTACAACGGTAATACCCAGCTTGTACAAGTGCGCAACAATGTAATGCTCAACGACAAGGAAATGACCCTGGCCACAAATATCCTCGATTTTGATAGAAAGACAGGGGTGGCAATATTTTACGATCGCGGGTTGATTACCTCCAAGGTAAATGATAACGAATTGGTGAGTTGTGAAGGGATTTACAATTCCAACTCGGAGTTTTTCTTTTTTCGCGACAGCGTGGTGCTCACCAATCCGCAGTACAGGATGGAGACCGATACGCTCGACTATGACAATATCGGGGAGATTGCTTATTTCCAGGGACCGACCTTCATCTATTCAGACGAGAATACCATCTACTGCGAAAATGGCTGGTATGATACCAAAAATGACCTTTCTCAATTCAATGAAAATGCCTGGCTGGACAATGGTCAACAGGTATTGCGCGGCGACAGTTTGTGGTACTCACGCAATAATGGCCTAGGCAGGGCCTATGAAAACGTGTCGATCACCGATACAATAGAAAAATACATCATAGAAGGCGATTTCGGATCGTATTATGAATTGCAGGAGAAAAGTGTGGTGACCGGTATGGCGCAATTTATTCAATATGACGATAGGGATTCGTTGTTTTTGCATGGCGACACACTGATGGCACTTGGCGATAGCATTGCGGGCAGTAAAATATTTGCATACAACAATGTGCGCTTTTTCCGGAAGGATATGCAAGGAGCATCTGACTCGCTGATTTACAACAAAAAAGATAGCCTGATAAATATGTATTCCAATCCCATTCTTTGGTCGGACGACTTGCAGATTACAGGAGATACCATTCAAATTAAAACGAGTGATGCCGGGGTGGAAAAGCTATATGTATACGATCATGCTTTTATGATCGATAAGGTGGATCCCACGGATTCCACGCGGTTTAATCAGATCAAAGGGAAGCGGCTCACCGGCTATTTTTCGGACAACGCGCTCTATAAAGTGTTGATCGATGGGAACGGACAATCGCTGTATTACGCAATGGAAGAGCGAAGGAACCAAGTACCTGACTCACTCATCCTGGAAACCGATAGCATTATAGCTTCTCCCGATTCAGTTGTCTCTGATACCTCGGACACAGGATTTAAAACTGTGCTCAGCCAACACATCATCGGTGTTAATAAGGCGATTTGTAGCAATATAGCCATATACCTGGAAAATCAGCGCGTGCAGCGCATCCGGTTCCTTGTAAAACCCGATGGGGCATTTATCCCGCTCTTTAAATTCAAAAAAGAAGATGCCTTTTTTGATGGATTCCTATGGGATGAAGAGCGGCGCCCGAAAGACAAGAATGACATTTTCCGAAAGGATAAAAAGACTGATATTTCAGAGGCGGAAGCTGTGGACGACCTGATTATCGTACCAATGTTACATGTCCATTAAATTCGTGGGCGATGGACTTTAAGTCGTTCACTACCACACGCCATATGAATATTTCGGTATTATCCAGGTAATAATCATTTCCCTGATAACTGCCATTCCACTTTTCGTTCATATCTGTGGTATGCCAGACCCTTTCGCCATACCTGTTCCATATTGAGAACTCAAAATCTCTTTCAATCGCGCGGGTTATCACAGGAAAAAACAGGTCATTCACTCCATCTGCGTTGGGTGTAAACGCGTTGGGCATGTAGAATATCATATCGGAAATTACGATGACGTTGAAATAAAATATCTCTTCGTAACAAGATAAGTCGTCCGTAACCGTGAGTTGAAAGGTCATGTCCTGATCAGGAACGAGATATGGTGTACCGCAATAGTCACAGCCTGCAGTTCCAGATGTCCATTCGTAGGTATGATATTGCTCATACGCATATGGAATGAGCAACTGATCGCCATAAGTAATCGTGGTATCCGTCCATGAAGGGTATGGTGGTTCAAAGATGTAATCGGCTTTTACAATCAATTCCTTGCTGCAATCATTGGTGTCGGTGACGACCAGAAGTAATTCGTTGTTGACATTTGAAAATACATAGGGATCAGAAATACTGGCATTACTCACCAGGTGGGAAGGTGACCAGGCATAAGTCTCCCCGCCAAATGAATCCAGGTAGATTGTATCACCCAGACAAGCCAGCCCATCGGTGGCACCCACATTCATTTTTGGAAATACGGTAAGTGGTTTTGTGAGGGTATCCGAGCATCCTGTGGTGGCATTGAATGCATACAGGGTGACCTCATATTCACCGCCCTGAGGATATGTATATTGGGGATTTACGGATGCCGTGGTAATTCCATTTCCATATTCCCAAAGGTAGTTTGTAGCGTCTATGGATTGATTGGAGAAGATATCCTGTATTCCGAAGCAATGAATGGTGTCTTCAGCTGTCATCTCCAGATTGCGGTCAAAATCGGCAATCGTTTGATTTACTGTGAAAGGATATTGAGTCGTAGCTGAGCAGACTGAATCACCTGACCAAGTGATCAATTGAATAAAAGTAGAGCCACCGGAAGGGATTTCATAATACGTATAAGTCATCGGCGCTACATTGGCCGAATCTTCTCCATTCCCAAAATCCCAGGTGAAATAAGACACATCAGAGCTATCTGTAATAGTAAGTGTAACGGCATCGTAGATACAGATCTCATCTGTGCTCATGGCAAAATCGGCCACGGGTCCTTCTATTATAAAATCCTGCTCGTAAGTGCCAACACAACCGAAAGTAGTACCCACTTCAAGGCTCACACTATATGTACCCGGCTGGGCATAGATGGTACCCACGGTGGGTGCATTTACCACAGGAAATCCGGTGCCCAAATCCCAGTCCCGGTAGTCAAAAACCCAGGCATTTGTGGTATCGGTGAATTCGATCAGGATAGGGTAACAAAGATTCTCCAGGCCATCCACATTGGTGCTGAAGCCCACATCGGGATAATCCTGGATCGTAATCATGTCGGCAATGGTAACCGTATCTGCACACCCCGCGTCATTTTGCACGATGAGGGTCACATCAAAAACTCCACCGGTGTTGAAGGGGACGGACTCAGTTGATGCATCTCCAATTTCTCCATTTTCAAAAATCCATTCATATTCCGGGTAGGTCTGATTGGTAGCATTAAATGTGATATTTTCCCCGGCGCACAATTGGGTGGCTGATGCAGAGAAAGCTGCCGAGGGGATGTCAGGTACGATCGTCTGAGATGTGACTCCCACACAGCCAAGGGTATCTGTGACAGTAAGGGTAACATTAAATTGATTTCCGGCTGCAGCGGTAAATGTATGTTGGGGTGAGATATCTGAACTGGTATTGCCACTTCCAAAATTCCAAAACCAGCTCACGAGGGTGGTATCGGATTGCGAAGCGTCATTGAAAACTACTTCGATAGGCAAGCAGGCGGATTCAAATTCCATTGTGAAATCCGCGTCAATTCCATAAACGCTGATATCCACTGATGCAGTGTCGGTGCATCCATTATAATCCTGTGCGACGAGTTGAATGGTAAAGTTTCCATTCTGATCGCACTCTACAGACGTTCCATTCGTTTCAGTCCGGTAAGGAGAGACTTGCATATCAGAATCAAACAACCATAAATAACCCTCGTTGCAATAAGCAAAAACATCCTGAGAGTCACCCGCATTGAGATTGAGAATTCCCCCTTCGCAAATTTGCGGATTGTCCACCGTCAGCGATGCCTGGACATCTCTGATGCGCACTGTAAGGGTATCGATAAATGGCGGACACCCGGTGGACGCAAAAGAAGTAAGCGTGACGAGATAGTCACCAGTAGTTCCATATGCATGACTTAAATCCTGGTCAGTGCTGGAAGTAATCTGATTTCCATCCCCAAAATCATAAGTCCAGGAGTCCGCCCCTGTAATATTTCCATTGCAGTTAATGGTCATAGGATCTGCACAATCTGCATCAACAAAAAAGTGCCCCACAGGACCAAGCACTTCTATGATATTTGTAAAAGTGGTTTGACTCACGCAGCCGTGATAATTTATCAATGCTGTGACACTTTGCATGCCTGCACCTGAGGAAAACCCGCCAGAACTTAGCGGCGAATTTGGGCATCCCGACATTTGATTGTTATCTGTTTGTATGCTCCACATATCGGCATCAATTCCGGGAGGCAAAACAATCTGGAAGTCGACAGGTGTATTTGGACAAACCTGAGATTCACTGACAACTAGCTGGGGCGTGGTTTCAATTCCCACCTCAATCGGAATTACAAAAGATGTGTCTACACAACCTTCAGCAGTGGTTATCACGAGATACGCGTCAAATTCGCCGTGATCGGTATAGGTATATGCATAATCTTCTTCGTTGGAATCTGCGCTAAAAATCGTTCCATCGCCTGTATGCCATTCCCAATCGACAATCTCAGTGTGGGCATTGCTGGAATCAGAAAAAGTAACCGTAAGCGGGGCGCAACCCTGAGAAATATCGACAGCAAACCCGGCATAGGGCACCCAGATAGTATCCTGAGAAATGCTTGCAGAACCTACACAACCGGCGGGTGTGGTAATGGTTAGTGATGCCCCATATAGATTGGGACCAGGAGGACTATATGGATCGATCAGTGCCGCACTGTAATGCGTATAAGTGACGTTCGGATCTGTATAAATTTCTGAGTCACCGGTAAAGGTCCATTCGTATGTATCAGCGTTTGGAGCATTGCTCACATAATTGACTTCGATAAATGGTTGGCAGGAGAAATTGGGTGAGGATGAAATTTCCACATCCACATTATCAATTGTAAACGAAACGGATTCGGTGCTTTCACAACCTGGAGATGAAACGGTGATGGTAGCTGTAAAATCACCTGAACTGTTATACACGTGGTAGATTGTATCAGGTGGAATATTATAATTTTGGTTTCCACCATCACCCCAGTTAATATTTGTGGTAGCGAGATCGCTCTGATTCACAAAATATACCGTATCACAAAAATTCGGGCCGCCGAGCAGTTCAAATCCCGCCTGGGGACTTCCTACAAAAACTGCTGTATTTACGGTGGTATTGCAACCGATATTGTCAGTCACGGTGACGGTAACCGGATAGGAGCCGTCTTCGGCATAGGTCTGCGCCGGAGGGTTGGCCGTGCTGTTTTGAACGCCATTTCCCAGATCCCATTGATAAGTTAGGGCATTTCCGGACGGTGAATTGGACGAAGCCGCAGCGCCAAAATCGACTGTGAAAGGAGCGTTACAAGACGACGTACTGGCGGGATTGCTATTCAACGTCAGGCTTGGTGGTACGGAAGTGGTAACGAGATTATCTATTGAAAAAGAACTCGAACAGCCATTGTTGTCCTGAACCACAAGCACCACATCATTGACTCCTGCCAGGGTATAGATATGCGAAGGATTCTGATTGGAACCAATAGATACGCCACCATCACCAAAATCCCAGGACCAGGACACGAGACTGGCGCCTGCGGCTGCAATTGACTCATCCTGAAAACTCACCGATAAGGGCAGACATCCGGATGCCTCTCCTACAACCGAAAAAGCAGCCGTAGGACTAGATAGGACCGTGATGGTCACACTTGCCTGAATGCCACCATTGGCTGTAAACGTTACATTATATACACCAGGATTCTGAAAAGTGTGGGTAGGAGAATTTGTGGTTGCACTGGCACCGTTATCGAAATCCCAGAGCATACCCGTAGCGCCTGTGTAAGGATGCGCAAAAGAAACTCCGATCAGCGGAGCGCATCCGGAAGTCTGGCTTGCAGTAATTTGTGCGCTCAAATCACACCAGCAAAGCATTCCAAAAAGGAATATTAATAAAATT
>PPFU01000267.1_pt1 | contig 10253 bp, 8 predicted proteins | sample 1535991 | NCBI WGS metagenome assembly PPFU01 (sample SAMN04901290, study PRJNA319586) | Hypolithon metagenome, whole genome shotgun sequencing project. | isolation source: Antarctic Hypolithon | place: Antarctica: Miers Valley | collected 2014 | reverse complement strand
CGCGAGCGTTGCGCGTCGGTGAGAAAGCGCGTGGCGAGAAAGGGGAAAAGCGTCAGCCCGCCGATGTGCTCGACCATGATGCGGAGCGTTTCGAGGTTGCCGCCCTCGAAGCGCAGCGCCTGCGTGCCCGCCGCCGCCCTGCCGCACAGGTCGAGCACCTGATCGCGCAGGCAGTGCCCCTCGGCGAGCAGCCAGAGGTCGTCCACGAGCAGATCGGCAGGGGCGATCACGGGCTGCGCGGCCAGCGGGTGCCCGGGGGCGACGTACGCCACGAACGGCTCGGCAAACAGCGCCTCCGCCTCGATCCCCGGCTGCGACTGATCTGTGGCGATCAGGCCGGCGTCGAGTTCATCGGCCGCGAGCGCGTCGAGAGTGTCGGCGGTGAGGCGCTCGCGCACGACGACCCGCACCTGCGGGTAGCGCGCCAGAAACGCCGGGATCACGAGCGGCAGCAGGTACGGCGCCAGCGTCGGGATGACGCCGAGCCGCAACTCGCCCGCCACCACGCCCTCGTTTTCCGCGACGAGGTCGGCCATGCGGTCGCACTCGCGCAGCGCCACGCGCGCCTGCGCCACGAGCCTGCGGCCCAGGTCGGTGGGAACGACCGGCTTCCGGGAGCGGTCAAACACCTCGACGCCCAGCGTTTCCTCCAGCTTGTGGAGCTGCATGCTCAGCGTGGGCTGCGACACGCAGCAAGCCTCGGCGGCCCGCCCGAAGTGCCGGTGCGTGTCCACGGCCACCAGGTAGCGTAGCTGGGTCAGCGTCATCGTCATTGACTGTGTCTATCTATCCATAAAAATAATCGATTTGGACGATCACGACTCCAGGTGCTACCCTCTTTACAGTAATTCATCCACCGACCTTTTGACTGCCATGGAAACCCCGAAGAAAAAGCTGCTCACCACCGCCGACGGCGCGCCGATTCCCAACAACGAAAACTCGCTCACCGCCGGGTCGCGTGGGCCGCTGCTGATGCAGGACTGGAACCTGATCGAGCAGATGCAGCGATTCAACCGCGAGCGCATCCCCGAGCGGGCCGTTCATGCCAAAGGCTCGGGCGCTTACGGCACCTTCCGCGTCACCAAAGACATCACCAGGTACACGCGCGCGTCCATCTTCTCCGAAGTGGGCAAGGAAACCGATCTGCTCGTCCGGTTCTCGACGGTCGCCGGTGAGCGCGGCGCGGCCGATGCTGAGCGCGACCCGCGTGGCTTTGCGCTCAAGTTCTACACCGACGAGGGCAACTGGGATCTGGTGGGCAACAACACGCCCATCTTCTTTGTCTACGATCCCTATAAATTCCAGATGTTTATACACTCGCAGAAGCGCCACCCGCAGACCAACCTGCGCGACCCGGACATGCAGTGGGATTTCTGGAGTCTCTGCCCGGAAAGCCTGCACCAGGTGACGTGGCTCTTCGGCGACCGGGGCATCCCCAAGACGTATCGCCACATGAACGGCTACGGCAGCCACACCTACTCGCTTGTCAACAAAGACGGCGCGCGCGTGTGGTGCAAGTTCCACTTCAAGACGGATCAGGGCATCGCGTGCCTCACCAACGAGGCGGCGGCCGAGCTTATCGCCAAAGACCGGGAAAGCCACCAGCGCGATCTCTACTACGCCATCGAAAACGGCCAATTCCCGACGTGGACGGTATACATCCAGGTGATGACGCAGGAGCAGGCGGACACGTTCAAGTGGAATCCGTTTGACCTCACGAAAGTGTGGCCCCACGCCGACTTCCCGCTTATGGAAGTAGGCAAGATGGAGCTCAACAAAAACCCGGACAACTACTTCCACGAGGTCGAGCAGGCCGCTTTCAACCCGAACGCGCTCGTGCCCGGCGTCGGCCCGAGCCCGGACAAGATGCTTCAGGGCCGCCTCGTGAGCTACCAGGACGCCCACCTGTACCGGATCGGGGTCAACTACCGCCAGCTCAAGGCCAACCGCCCGCGCGTGCCCGTCAACAACTACATGCGCGACGGCCAGTTTGGCGGCATGCTCGACGAAGGCACGGGCCATCCCAACTACTTTCCCAACAGCATTCCCGGCGCGCCGCAGCCCGACCCTTCGTACGCCGAGCCCGCGTGGCACCTCGGCGAGGTGACGATCGACCGGTACGATACGCGCCAGGACGATTACACGCAGGCTGGCGACCTGTACCGCCTCATGGATGCCGACGCGCAGGAACGGCTCGTCCAGTCTATCGCGGGCTCGCTCAGCGGGGCGCGCAAAGAAGTGATCGAGCGGCAACTCGGCCACTTCGCGCAGGCCGACAAAGACTACGGCCGCCGCGTACGCGAGGCGATCAACAGCCTGGGCCAGGCCAGCGACGCGGCGATGAAGGTGCGGGACGATGTGCCCGAGAGTGAAGCCGTGCGCGGCTGATCGTTTCGCTTGTGATGATTGCCCGCCCCCGTGCTGCTACCGCGCGGGGGCGGCTTCTTTTACCCTGGATAAGCGTATGGATCTCAGCAACGTCGATTACCACGAGATCGCCCGTCGCGGCGACGTAGAGGTGATGCGCCTGTTTCTCGACGCCGGCCTCGACCCGAACCTGACCAACGAGAAAGGCTACACCCTGCTCATGATCGCGGCCTACAACGACCAGCCGGATATGGCCGAACTCTTGCTCGATCATGGCGCCGATCCGGACCTGCCAGACCTTAGCGGCAACACCCCGCTGATGGGGCTGTGCTTCAAGGGCCTGCCCGGCCTCGGAGCCCGCCTGCTCGCGCGCGGCGCGCACCCCGACGCCCGCAACGGCGCGGGCATGACGGCGCTCATGTTTGCCGCCATGTTCAACCAGCCCGCGCTGGCCGAGGCCCTCATGGCGCACGGCGCCGACCTGACGCTCGCGAACGCGCAGGGCCACACCGCCGCCGACGTCGCCCGCGCGCACGGCCACGCCGACCTCGCAGGTCGGCTTTCTCCGAAGTTAGACGGCTCCGTCTCCGCTGAGCGCGGCTAATCCCGGCAGGGTCAGGCCGGGGGGAGCAGGAGCGGGTAGGGCACGGGGTCGAGGTCTACCGACTGGTATAAACCGGGCCACCACTTGCCGCCTCAAAACCGCATCCGGCGCGCATCACGGTGGCCAAAATCACACAAACATGCTATTGAGCGCCCCCCTCGCCTGATGTAGTCTCCTGTCGGACTATCCTTCTACCGTCATGCGCGCGCTCATCTCTGCTCTTCTCCTTTTCACTGCTATGCCTGCCGCTGCGCAGTGGCAGGACCTTCAGTTTCCGCACAACTCGGCACAGACCGGCGAACTGCGTCTGGCAGGGACGCCAACGGGCGTGGCGGCCTGCGCCGGTCTGGCCGGACTCTGGACCTACACGGAATCCACCGGCAACTGGCTGCAGGTAAACGATGCCCACCTGATGGGCACGCATTAGTGCGGCGCGTTGGTGAAGGCGCAAAGTGCGTACGTCGCGGGCGTGACGCCGGCCAAGATGCTCACCAGCCCCGACGGCGTCACGTGGACGGAGGTGGCGGGGCCGGTAGGCGCTCAGGGCAGCTACTTCGAGGAGATCGCTGCCGACGGCGACGATCTCTACGCGCTCGTAAACTATCACGTTCAGTGAGAGCTCTACTCTCGTCTCGGCGTCTACCGGACATCGGTGAGCATGTGGGGCTGGCGCGAGATCGCGGCCGACATCACGGCGGGCGGGTCTGTCACGTTTCCCAGCCTCCGGAGCTTTGCCGCACAGGGCGGACATCTCTACGCCGTGCCAGCGAGCCAGCTGTTCAACCTGCACGTTTCGCACGACGAAGGCCGCACGTGGCAGGAGATTCCACGCAATTACCTGCTCTACCCCAGTGCAACGCCGGGCCGGGTGCTCATCTCCTCTACCTCGCCCGCCGGCTTTTTCCGCTCGCACGATAACGGTGCCTCATGGGATACGCTCGAAGTCAATCCCGCCCCAAATAAGTCGCCCGTGCGAATTGCGGAGGCCGGTTCGACGCTATTCATGACGGATCAGGACTGCAAGCTCTACTACTCGAAGGATGATGCCGTGACGTGGACGCTTCTCGTGGACCACAAGGCATGCGACAAGGGCAACACGTATTCCGACCTCACCCTGAGCACATCGAAGGCGTATGCGACAGACCAGAACAAATTCATCTATCAGGCCGACGTGTCGTCGGTCGTGACGACGGTAGAGGCACCAGAGGAGGCCGAGGTGCAGGTGCAGATCGCGCCGCATCCGGTGCAGACGCAGTCGCTGCTGGGCGTCTACCTCGCCGCGCCCGCCCCACTAGCCGCTGAGGTGTACGACGTACTGGGCAGGCGCGTTTTTGTGAAGCGCGATCCGCACGCGAGGGCCGGAGATCACACGATTCCGCTTTCCACGGAGGGCTGGGCCTCAGGCACCTACGTGCTCCGCGTGACCGTCGCATCGCAGGTCGTCACGCGTGCTCTCGTCGTCGCGTACTGAAATGATTAACCCTCCGAGATCTCAGTGGCCTCGGACGGTTTTGCTCACCGCAGCCGCACGATGCGCTCGGTGTGGGTAAACGTCTCGCCTGTTACGCGCAGCAGGTACAGACCCGGCGCGAGGCCGCTGCCGTCGATGTAAAGCTTCTCGGGCTGCCCTGCCGCCACGTAGCCGTCGAGCAGGAGGGCCACGCGCCGCCCCATCAGGTCGTACACCTCGGCGCGCACCTGCTGCGCACGCGCCACGTCGAGCGTGGTACCTGTAAACTCGGAGAACGGGTTGGGAGTGGGCGCCGTTACGCGGAACGGCGTTTCAAGCGCGACTGCGATTTCAACGATACCACTGTAGGCGACGGCTCCGTCATAATCTACCTGTCGCAGGCGAAAAAGGTGACGCCCGGGTGCAAGATCGCGAACCGTGTGCGCGTAGGCGTGCGCAAGCGTAGACGTGCCGTGCCCCGGTACAAACGTCAGTTCCTGCCATGTGCTGCTCTCGTCGCTGCTATGCTCGACGCCAAAGCCCGCGTTGTTGGTTTCCGAGGCGGTAGACCAGCGGAGGTGGACGCCGCCATCACCCGCGATCCCTTCAAAGTGCGCCAGCTCAACCGGCAGCGCCTCCTGCCCAGCGGTGAGACCTGTCGCCACGATTGAAACCGTCTGTGGGGCCCCCACGGCATCCGCTGGTGCGTTCTGCTGTGTCCTGAACCGGACATGGACGAGGTACGCCCCTATTCCTGGCGCCTCTATCAGCACCTGCTCTATGTTGTCGCGCGTATTAACACCGCGCTGCGCAGGCGCATCCGGGCTGTCGGGGTCGAGCACCCACGGCTCGAAGCGGTTTGCCTGCGCGTCTTCTATCCACATGTCCAGGTCGTTGACAAGGCGCAGCGATGTGGCAGCAGTGGTGCTGGTGGCGGCAATGCCTTCGGGATCCGTCCACGCGATGGTGACCTGCAGCGGGCGCGTGCCGTCTGTAGACAGGTGCAGGGTGGTGGTGGCGTCCATGGCCACGTCTACCTCGCGCAGCAGCGTCCGCCCGCCACCCCGCAAGCCTTCCTCCAGCACAGCAGCGGCCTGTTCAGCATCCAGCACGCCCCATCCCGAGGCGTAGTCCGGGCCGGGTGCCGCGCCCGCCTCGCGGGCGGTGTGGGCGAGAAGGGCCCGGTAGGTAGAGGCCTGAAGCGCCCTGCCCGGCTGCACGCGCTGCTCGATCTCCAGCAGGCCTGCCACGGCCCCTGTCACGGCGGCGGCAGCCATCGACGTGCCGCTCATGGCAGCATAGCTGGAGTCGGTCGTTGCAATAGCCGCGTACACATTCCCGCCTGCAGCCGTGAGATCGGGCTTGATGCGGCCATCGGCAGTAGGCCCCCACGCGCTTACCGGTAGTGACTGGACAGAGGCCGCGGTGGCATCAACAACGGCCCCTACAGTGATCACATTTTTAGCATTACCGGCGTCGATGATGGTGTTGTACCCATCGGCACCACCGTCGAGGTCGCGCGCTGTATTCGAGAGAACCCACTGGCTTGCTACCGGGTCGACGATCCAGTGCTCGGTGCCTGGCGCAGGCCCTTCTCCCCGGTCATTGCCTGCCGCCTTTACGATCACATAATGCGGTGCGTTGTAGGCGATGTCGTCCCAGGCTGCTGCAAGCCAGTCGTACGTTCCAAACCGGTGGTCTTCGCGGCTGTCGGCCTGCGTATCGCCCAGCCATGCCCACCTTCCGTCGCCGCGCGGGTTGTACACCCAGCCGTACGCTTGCCCGTAGGCATGGTTGGAAAGGCGCAGCCCGTTGCCCGCTGCGGCTGTCATCTCCGAACGATCCCGTCCCCAATCGTACGAAACGAGGGTAACGTCCGGCGCGACACCCGGCGCTTTGACGCCGCGCCCGCCGATGACGCCGCCCACGTGCGTGGCGTGGCTCTGCACAGCCGCGGTACGATCCTGGACGGTTACCCGACCCGTCAGCTCCTGGTGGGTATGGCGCACAACGCCGCCGTCCCACACGGCTGCCGTTACGTTTAAACCTGTCGCACCCGTGGAGGGCTGGGTGGTGGCACTGTAGAATGGAAATACCGTTGCCGCGGAGCCCAGCGTTTGGAGGTATACGGGCCGCCCTCCTTCGGCGCGCACAAGCTCGAAGCTGCCGCGCACGGTCGTGAAGGCTGTTCTGAGGCCAAGCTTGTGTCGCAGCGCCTCTACGTCAGCCGCGTCGGCGGCGAGGCGTGCTTTTTCGTGCATGGCACGGGCCCGGAGGGCTTCTATGCGCACGGCAGGTGTAGCCGGGTGTTGCGCGTGCGCGCTGAGGGGGAAAAGCAGGGCGACCGCAAAGAGCAGCCCCGCTGGGAGGCGGAAGATAGAACGCATGGCTGTCGAGATGGGGTGTGGAACCGCTCGGCAACCAGGGTGGCGGCCCTTGCCGGGTTATCGGCATGGGCAGGATGGCACTAAACAAAAAAAGCGGGCCCTCCTACAAAGGAGAGCCCGCCTGTGGACAGCGCCGGAAAAGGCGCGCTACTGCTTACTCGAGTACGACGACGCGCTCGGTGCGGCGGGAGGTCTCGCCCGCGATGCGCAGGAAGTACACGCCGGAGGGCAGCGAGGCCGCATCGAAGTAGGTTTCGACGAGTTCACCCTGCCCTACGACGCCCTCGAACAGGCTGGCGACCTGCTGGCCGAGTGCGTTGTAAACCTGCACCTGCATCCGCTCTGCCCGCTGTGTCGAAAAGGCCAGCGTGGTGCCTGTACGGATGGTGTTGGCAAAGGGACGTACGTAAAGTGCCTCGTCAGGGGCAAGCTCCAACTCGAAAGGCGCGCTAAAGGCCGTTGTGCCGTCAAAGTCTACCTGCTTCAGGCGGAAGACGTACCGGCCCGGTGCCAGCGCCTCGGTGCGGAAGGCATAGTGCTGCGCTTCAGCCGTGGTGCCCTGGCCTGCCACAAAGCCCAGCGTGGTATAGGCCAGCGCCTCCTGCCCCCGCATCTCTACCGAAAAGCCAGCATTGTTGGTTTCCGATGCCGTCTGCCACGCGACCACAGCGGCAGCGCCGTCTGCCCGGACATCAAACGAGGTCAGTTCAACGGGCAGGTTGCCGCACGAGGCGCTCGTAAAGTTGAGGTCGTGCATCATCCCGTTGGAATCGCGCCCCGTGACCCGCACGGGATCCTGGAATTCCGAGGTGTATGCAAACGTAAAGGTGCGGTTGCGCTGAAGCTTGTAGCCAGAGACGAACTCGAATCGGATGGCGGGTGCGTTCGTGCCGGGAGCCATTGCTACCTGAGAGTCTTGCCAGGTGGTATACTCTGGCCGCACAGTAACACTTGTGACCTGTGAACCATTCGTCTGGAACCAGATATCGCTTATCCAGCGGTTCTCGGAGGTAAAGCCCACGTCCCACACGTAGGTATAGGTGCCATCAGAGTTGGCACCGTCAACGAGCAGTTCGGCAGAAAACCCATTGGTAGTCTGGAAACACTGCGCTGATGTCCGGGGGGCCAGTCCGATAAAGAAGAGCAGGCAGAAGAGGCCTGTAAGGGTAGTAACTCGTTTCATGAGAGAGAAGGAGTTGGTTGGAGGTTCAGTTAGCAGAATCCAGCTTATGCTGTATCATAACAAGCGCTTATAACAGCTGCCGGCACATAGCGTTTGCTGTAAACAAGCTAATCACAAATGTGCAGCAGCTGTCACTCGGCGCTACGCGATAAAGCACGGTAAGTCATAAAAGCGCGAGGTGCATAGTACGAATGTCTTTTTCTCTCCTACAGGCCGGCTCGTCTGAACAAGTACTTCTGGCGTAGCAAGCCGCTACTTGTCTTGGAGTACCCAGTTTTCGGGATCGACTATGACGGTAGCCGTGGGGGTGGGCAGGGCCACGACTGCTTGCCCCTCTTGCATCTCGACGCGCTGCACCACGCCATCTACCGCTATAGCTATCGGCATCGGGAAGGGCAGGTTGCCCGGCACCTCCCACCGCAGCCGTAGCGTGCTTTCTTCCCGCTCGGTGACAAGGCGGGGCAGCTCAGGCTGGCGCATGTACACCTCGAAAAACCAGGACAAGTCGCGCCCGGTGAGTGCATTAACAAGGACGAGGTAGTCGTCTGTCGATACAAAGCGCGCCTGGCTGCCGTCTGTCACGCGCTCCATCTCCGGGGTGGGATACGCGAACCGCCGCAGCGACTGGGCGAACAGGCTGTCGCCGATGGCGAAGCGCAGCGTGTGCAGCACCCACGCGCCTTTATTGTAGATGTCGCTGTTCGACACCCCCCGGTTGGCATCGATGAAATACATCTGGTCGGTGGTCTGGCTGGCACGCGGCGCGAGCGGCTTGACGTTGCGGATGGTGCCGCGCTTGCGGCGCATCTGCTCGTGATAGCCTGCCGCGCCGTGCAGCTCTTCAGCATAGAGGGCCTGCATGTACGAGCAGAACCCCTCGTGAATCCAGAAGTCGCGCCAGTCCCAGGCGGTGACGAGGTTGCCCCACCACTCGTGGCCCAACTCGTGGTGATGCAGCCAGTCGAAGCCGTCAGGCTCGGCGTCGAAGTCGCTACCATAGGCGATAATGGTCTGGTGCTCCATGCCCAGGTGCGGCGTGTGCGCGACGCCGTACTTATCGGCCCGCCACGGGTAAGGCCCCAGCACGCGTTCGTAGAAGTTGAGGTGGGCTTTCATCTCCTCGAAAAGCCACTTTCCGTCTTCGTATCGGCTGGGCAGCACCCACAGAAACATCGGTACGTTTTCGCCGGTGACGCTGGTGAAAGTGCCTGCCAGCTCGCGGTACGGCGCCACGTTGATAGCCACGCCGTAGTTGTTGATAGGGGTCGAGACAAACCAGTCGTAGCGCACGGTCTCCCCTAACTCGACCCTTTCCCGCAGTTTTCCATTGGCCGCGACCACGAGCCCCCGGGGCACGGTCACCTGCAGGGCCAGCGAGTCGGGCTCATCAGAGGGATGGTCTTTGCACGGCCACCAGAGGTCGGCACCTTCGCCTTGCACCGCAGTCGCGATCCACGGCTGGCCGTCTGGCGTCTCGGCCCACACAAAGCCGCCATCCCAGGGGGCACGCTGGGCTACGCGCGGCTTTCCGTCGTACGCCACCGTCACTACCACGGGCGTCTGCGGGGCTATCGTCTCGCCCAGATACACCCACAGCTTGCCGCCACGCCGGTGGAAGCTGAGGGGGCTACCGGTATCCGTCACCACATGCCGCACGGTGAAGACCGTATCGAGGTCGAGCACCAGAAAGTCCTGCGGCTGCACCATCGTCGCGTGAATGGTAGCCTCCCCCTGCAGCGCGCGCTCGGCAGGGTCGAGGGCCAGGTTCAGCCTGTAGAACGTCACGTCGTAGGCTGCCTGCTCCGGCATGAGCGGACCGCCCGAGTCCATGATGGCGGGCGCGGGCTGCGCCTGCGATGAGCACGCGCCGAAGAGCAAACAGAGAAGGGTAAGAGGCACACGCATAGATACCGGGGGATGACGGGCCAAAATACCCGAATCTACCCGCCAGATGCTCGAGAATCGCAGAATCTACCCTTATCACCCTCAAGAGGCGTTTCCGGTACCTGCCTCTCTGCCACCTCGCACTTATAAATATCCCTTAATCAGGGGATGGCGGCGTTACGTTATCTGTGCTTTCTTGCCCATGCACGGCTGCATCTTTCGCCCGTCTCCATCGTCCAGGTAGTTCGCGTGCACCACCATCCCAAACTTTTTTACACGACATGACCATTCCTGCTGCTTTTTCGCGTAATGGTATATAGAGACGAGTTCTTGCCGATACCCTCGGCAGTGATGATCCTTCTACAGCACCAAAAGGCT
>PPFU01008108.1_pt1 | contig 10266 bp, 9 predicted proteins | sample 1535991 | NCBI WGS metagenome assembly PPFU01 (sample SAMN04901290, study PRJNA319586) | Hypolithon metagenome, whole genome shotgun sequencing project. | isolation source: Antarctic Hypolithon | place: Antarctica: Miers Valley | collected 2014 | reverse complement strand
CTGCCGACCTGATTATCAGCCGCCTGCCAGGGGTGGCGCGGAATGGGGAGACGGCGCAGGACAATCGACTACCGAATAATCCACCGATTACCGTACAGGGGGACACTGTCGAGCGCTTCGCCTAGACGTGTTGCCGATCTTTTGTTCGACACTCACTATACTGAATGTAGTGCATAGTGATTACAGGAATACTCGCTGATGCGTCACTGGAAATACCTCAAATATGTCCTCCGTCACAAATGGTTTGTCTTTGTTGAGTGCTTAAAGCTCGGTGTTCCGATCTGGTTTGCGATCTTCCACGATTGGTCAAAGTTTCTGCCAAGCGAGTGGCGAGCCTACGCTGATTACTTTTATGGCGAAAAAGTACAAGCGCCTCGCAATGCGATGATAACCAACAGCGAAGGCAAGCTCGTGCCTCATATGGTGGCATCCGATGAAGTCAAAGCAGATTTTAACCGCGCTTGGAATGCCCATCAGAAACGCAACAAACATCATTGGCAATACTGGCTGCTGAGGATGGATAAGCCTGAACCACAATTCTGGCGGCAATCCCACGATGGAGGGATGTCGCACGTCACGCTGGCGGATGGAAACGGAAAAACGGCAGCCCTGATCTATGACGCCGATCTTTCTTGGCTCAAGGTAGAGCGTGAAACTGAACTGGCATTAGTGAGAGACCTCAACAGTGTACCTATTCCCTTACCAATGCCCGATGTGTATCGGCGTGAAATGCTGGCCGATTGGCGCGGCGCGGGTCGTGCAATTAATGGCAATGACAATACGCTTGAATGGTATCGCCAGAACCGCGATAACATTCAGCTTCACCCCGAAACTCGTGGATGGATCGAGTATCAGCTTAATGGAATTGGGTCAATTTAGCGATGCCCTCGGCGAATGAACTCCATCGGCAGCTCCTCGACCGACTGCTGACCGACGGCTTCGGTCGAGCGGCTGGCTCCCTGCTGAACCAGATGGCCGACCTGCCGCCGAATATCCAGCAGCGACTGAAAGACCTCGACGCCGAAGCCGAGCGCCTGAAGCAGGCAGGGCTGATGCTGCCGCCCGACTCGGCCTACCTGCGGGCGCTCCTGGCCGATACGGAAACCTGGCTGAACGGCCAGCGCGCGCAACTCGATCAGCAGGGGGCGCGGATTCAACTGGATGGCGCGGATGCGGGACAATCTGTCGCGCAGCAGCTTACCGGCCTTTACACGGATGATGCTTACAAAGCACAGGCGGCACAGATACTGCTCGGCTGGAATCGCGTGAGTGCCGATCAACTGGCGTCACTGCTCGACCTGGTGGGGACGGACGCCTGGCGGTCACAGCTCGGCGGCTTTAGTACGAACGTGCTGGACACGCTGACCGAGGTGACGATCAGGGGATTTATCGAGGGCTGGAACCCGCTGAAGACGGCGCTGGAACTGCGCAAGGTGACGGAGGCAATGCCGTATGTACAGGCCGAGAACCTGCTGCGGACACTGTACAACGTGAGCAGTCGGCGCGGGATGCAGGCGGTGTATCTGGCGAATACCGACATCCTCGAATATCAAATCCGCGTCGCGACTTTAGATAATCGTGTTTGTTTTCCCGCTGGCACAATGATTGAAACTATCGACGGCCAAAAGCCGATTGAATCAATCAAGGTCGGTGATGTCGTGCGCACTCATACCGGCTCGTTCAAGCGCGTGTATGAAACAATGAAGCGGCCGTATGCTGGTAAAGCATCTATCCTGAGAACAGCAAACACCGCAGTGACCGCAACCGCAAACCATCCGATCTTAGTTGACCGGATGGGCAACCGTGACTGGATAGCCGCCGAAGACTGCCGAGTCGGGGAGCGCGTCTTCCTTCGCCGTGATTACCGCTCTGGCAATGTTGATCATCTCATCAGTGACCGCGCCATAGAACGGCACGTCTGGAACACGAACGACATTAAAACCTTTAGCAACCAGACGATTAACTTTCCGTTTGTCGGCTTCGGGGCGTCTGTGCCAGTAGACCCCATCCACTTCAAGAGCGAGGTTCAGTCGAGGCAGGTAGAAGTCAACAGGGTAGCGATCAATCCCCGCTTCCTGTTCAAACGGCTCATTCATCGCTTCAAGGCACAAGCGCATGTTCCGCTCCGGTTCGGTCTCGCCCGTGTAGCGCCGATAGCAACGCGGGTTACAGAACTTTTGATGTGCCAGCACCGGAACAACTCTAAACTCTTTGCCGCACGTCAGACAAGTAACGAAAACCGGAGGACGGCGACAAGCTTCCGAGCAATGAGGGCGCGCCCGTTTTTTGTTGGTATTCAAAAACACCTTGCCGCAGCGCTGGCAAGCAACATAAACATAATTCTTCGATTTGCATTCGCGACTGCAAACGGTATACCGCTCGGCGTTGGATTTGGGAACACTAAACGGCTTTTCGCAAACAGGGCAAACCTTAGTAACAGAGTGGGTGTTCTGCCAACACTGTTTAGTACAATATTTAGTGCTGCCTTTTTTAATCTCGCATGGTCTGCGCGTAAATTCTTTACCGCAACCCTCGCAAGTAAAGGTAGTCCTATTTTGTTGGGCTTTACCCCGACAAGTGTTGCTGCAAAAATCAGAAGGGGTATAGCCGCCCCTCTTTCTTCTGATCAATGGGACGCCACAGACGGCGCAAGTGTGTTCATTCATGACACAATTATATCAAATTCTAGCCTCGAACTTAAGTGTGACGTATATAATTTTGAGGTAGAAGACGATCATTCTTATATTGCAAATGGATTAGCAGTTCACAATTGTATCGCCTGCATTGCCCTGCACGGCACGACGCTGCGCCTGGACGAGCCGGTGCTGGATCATCATCGTGGACGGTGCGTGAGCGTCGTGAAGATCAAGAATATTCCATTGAGCGTCCCAACTGGGGTGGACTGGTTCGGTAATCTGCCGGAAGGGGAACAGCGCACGATCATGGGTCACGCGGCTTATGAAGCGTGGAAGGCTGGAGCCGTGCAGCTCAGGGATTTCGTGAAGCCGTACCAGGATGATCTCTTTGGTGAGATGATCCAGGCGGCTAGTCTGAAGGGGATACTGGGTGAGGCGGCGAAGCAGTATTACAAGAACCCCTAACCGCTTGACAGCCTCTATAAACTAGAAGTGACATTTGAAAACCCGACCTTGCGTCGGGTTTTTTGTTGGATGCTCCCAGAGGACTATGCCAAATCTCGCGATTAACCCGGTCAACGTCATGCCAACCGACTCGACGCTTCTCAGTGAATTTATTGCGCGTATTTTGACACCTGGAGGCGTCATCAACGCCGGCCAACTGGTGTATTTCGATAACGATCTACAGGGCGTGGCGCTGGCCGACGCCGATGCCATGAAATCAGCGCAGATTGCGGGAATGGCGCTGTGTACCGCTTACAACTATCAGCCGCTGGTACTCGCGGTGGGGGGCGAAGTCGATCTCGGCGCGATCCTGATCGCCAGCACCTCGTATGTTGCCAGCACTAGCGCCGGTCAGATCATGCCGCTGGCCGATCTCACGCCTGGAAAATACACCGCAGTGGTCGGGGTTGCCAATTCCAGCAGTCGGTTGAAGTTGGCGTTGATGGCGTCGCAAGTGGCGCGGGTTTAGCGTCATGGCAAAATATGTTTTTACGGACGGCTGGCGTGCCCCGTTCGAACGCTGGCACTTTTTTCGAAATGCCAGCAACCAGAGTGCCAGCTATATGGCTCAGAATTTCGACCGCTTCCTGCTGACCCGCGCCAACGAGAACCGGGCAGCACTGACCGCTGCGGGATACACCAAAGGTTACGGTCATTACATGAAATGCGACAGCATTCATGACCCGAACCAGGTGTTCCTGTTGGGCCAGACGACGACCCAGCAGCCGTTTCGAAACAACCCGGCCTGGGTGCAGGGTGATGCCGAGAGCCTGAAGCTTACGAGTTATCCGCTGCGAAAATCTGCGGATAACTCGTATGTTCGGGAAACTGCGGGACCTGGCGATTATGTCTATATGGACATGCAGGATGCAGGCTGGCGCGGGTTTCTTAGAGATCGCATTCATGGCTTCTGGAACGCAGACAACAATTGGGAGTATCTGTGGGTCGATAATCTGCACATTAAATTTACAGCCGCGACCGGCATCGATGTCAATACCGTCGAGTATGGCAATGCCGACACCGAGGCCGTCAGCCAGATTTACCGCAACTTCATCAGCTGGATCAAGGACAATATCACCACACCGCGCAATAAATGGATCGCGGGCAATGTTCAGGGCGAGGTATTATCGCGCTGGAAGCCAACGGTCGATTTACTCGACCATGTGATGATCGAGTTTTTCGCGCTGCAATCGAGCGGCACGACCGGACCCAAAGCGCACGGGGACTGGAAGCGAGACGTCGATAAAGCCGAATATGCGCTGGCGCAGGGCATTCAGACCTTGTGCGTCGGGCACTTTGTCGCCACCGACGCGGCGGTGGGAAACGCTACGGAACTCGCTCGGCTGCAATTCGCGGTGGCTTCGCTGCTGTTGGTCGCCGCGCCCCTGGCCGGGTTTCGCGCCGGGAAGGATTACGGCAACGCGTATCACTTCGCGCTGCTCAATGACGTGCAGGCGCTGGGCGCGCCGCTCGGTCGCTACTTTGAAACCACGCCTGGCAGCCAGATTTACCGCCGGAATTATTGGGGCGGGCTGGTGGAAGTGAACGCCGGGGCGGGAACCAGCAGTATCACGTATACGACACCGAGCGGCCTCAACTGGCCCTGGCTGGCGCGGCAGATCGCGCGTTCCAGCAGGGTTGGCCAGAACGTCGATCTCAAAATCTACAGCCACGCTGTGAATGCCGGTTCGCTGCTGTTTAGCGCGGTGCTGCCGACAGGACTGAATATTAACGGCGCGACCGGCGCGATCAGCGGGACGATTGCGTCGAATGCGACCACCACGAGCAGCTCGATCTCCGTCACCGAGATGAGCAGCGGCGGCAGCCGCACCAGCATTACGACCTTCACCTGGGCGGTTGAGGCTGGGTTGGTTGAAAAACGAATCAATGCGGGCGGCGCGGCGGTCGCGGCAGATCCCGGAGATCCCAGCCAAGTCATCTGGGAAGCGGACACGCCGCACGCGACCCTGACCGCCAACGGTTCGGGTGTATCGAGCGTTGCCACAATTCCAGGTTATGCGGCGGGTGTGCCAACCACGGTTCCGGCGGATGTGGGACGCTTCTATCGATTCGGTGTTGGCGCGAGTCCGCAGATGGTGTACACCATTCCAACCTCGGACAATCAACCGCGCAAAGTGCGACTGTTCTTCAACGAAACCAGCAGCAACACGCGCACGTTCAATGTACTCATCAATGGCACTGTTGTGACGACCAGCTACAACATCTACGGCGCTGCGGGGAATCAGCAGCATGTGATCTCGATGCTGGAATACACCATCACGCCAGTGACGAACACGATCACGATCACCTTCGCGGAGAACCCGAATGTTGCACGCGTTAGCGCGATTGAAATCGTTCAGATCAATCAAGCGCCCACGCTGAACCCGATCAACGATGCGACCGTTGCTGAAGGCTCCACGCTGCCGGTGAACGTGACCGGGACGAATCCGGCAGGGGGCGCGCTGACCTTCAGCTTTAATAACGCCGTCCCCGCATTCATCAGCGTGGCCGCGACCGGCAACACCAGCGCCAACGTGAACATCGCGCCTGGGTATGCCGATGCCGGGGCGTATATTGTGGAGGTGAAAGCGACAGCCAGCAATGGACTGGCGGTGGTTGAAGCGTTTCAGGTCACCGTTCTCAATACCAATCGCGCGCCACAGATCTTCGTATCGGATCTGACCATGAACGAAGGTGCGACAACGACGGCGAATGTCGAGTTCTTTGACGAGGACAACCAACCCCTGACGCTTTCGACCTCTGTGTTACCCGCGTTTGGGAGCTTCGACGCCATCAATGGCATCCTGACCTTCGCGCCGACTTACAACGACGCTGGCATTTACCCGATCACGGCCTACGCCTCGGACGGCATTGTGCAGGCCGGGGATACCTTCACGCTGACGGTGATCAATATCGTGATCGCCGGAGAATTAACGTTGACGCCGGGCATGGTGCGACCCATCTATAACACCAACTTTCGCAGCTTTCGCGGGATTGCGGGGGAGTCGCTGGTGGCGGGCGATGTGGCGCGCCGGGATCGAAACACCGGTCGCGTGGTGAAGGCCAACGCGACAACGGCAATCCATGCCAAATACGAGGGATTCGTCGTCAACAATGCCGTCGCCGGGCAGCCGGTGGTGGTGCAGGATTCAGGCGATATTATGCTCGGACTGCTGGTGCAAGGCCGCGCGTATTTGCTCGCCACCACGCCCGGCAAGATCTCCGGGGAAGGGTACGGCGGGACGGTCAAAAAACTGATGGGGATTGCGCGTAATGCCAACACCCTGGAGATCGCCAAGCCGGGCCAGCGCTATTAGCCCTGAGCGCTTGACATCTCTCGTACACTATTTGTGACTGAAGCGCCCCGCTAGGGCGCTTTTTTCATTCGTCGCGCCCGACGATACAGGGCGAGGGAAGTGAGAGGGATTTCATGCAGGATCAAGGCAATACGCAAATCGATTTGCAACTCATTCAAGCGCTGATGAAGTCGAAAGCGACACGCGGCGGCTATTCGCTGCGTCGGCGTCGCACCTGGTTCGCAGAGGAAGGCAGCACCGCTTCCACTGAGACTCCCAGCACGCCACCCGCATCGACCGATCAGCCATCGACCGTCGATACGTCTGCGGAGACGTTAAATGCCGATAAGCCGACGCCGATGATTCCGAAAACTCGTCTCGACGAGGAAATCGGAAAACGAAGAGAAGCGCAAACCGAGCTGGACAAACTGCGTAAGCAGCTCGACGACCAGGCGAAGGCTGAGGAAACTCGCCAGCGCCAGGAAGAAGAGCAGCGCGGGGAATTCAAGAGCCTGTATGAAAAAGAGAAGGAACAACGCGTCGCGTCGGATAGCAACCTCGCCGACCTTCAGCGCCAGATCGAAGAACTGACGGCCTACCGCCAGTCCTTCGAAGACGGCCTGAAGGCGCAGTTGGAAACCCTTCCCCCGCACATTGTCGCCCTCCTCGAAGGGAAGACGCCGCTGGAAAAAGCGACGTATCTCAAAGAGCATGGCGACAGCCTCACGACCCGTCGCGCCCCGAACTTAGACGCCGGGGAGCGGAATACGGGCAGCGGTCGCAGACCAAGTGCCCTGAATCCTATCGGTGGATTTTAAGTTCAGAGGAACACAATCATGGCCGCGATTACGTGGAGTAATGACGCGAGCATTGTTTACACCGACGCGATGGTACGCAATTACCTCGTCGCACCCGGTGTGACACTCGCAAAAGGCGAGGCCGTTTATTTCGATGCGAACGGTCGTCTCGTGAAGAGCAACGCCGCTGCTGCTGGCACGGCGAAATTTGCAGGAATTGTTGTGGAGGTCCAGTCGGGCCGTGAAGCGGTTGCTGCGGTGGTGGTCTTTGGCGAAGTTGCCGGGGCTAATCTTTCTGGCCTGGCATACGGGGCTTCTGTTTTCCTGAGTAATACTGCGGGCGGGCTGGATACCGCCGCCGGGACGGTGAGTGTGCTCGCCGCCAAAGTCTGGACGGGCAGCGGTGAGCTGAATCGTCAAAAAGTCCTGTTCGTGACCGCAGCTTCTGCGGGCAATCTGTAGGGGAGGAAGATCATGGGTGCTTTACTCGGCATGATTGGTGCCAATGAATACATGACCTCGTACCCACAGAGCGTCACGAACGCCGTGCTGTACCAGGCGGTGCAGGACTACTTCGCGATGCATAACGCGGAGATGGAAAAGATCGAGGCGCTGTTTGTCGAGCGCACGGTCGAGCAGGCCAGTCTTAAATATGCACAGCCGCTGAGCGCAGGTTACCTGCAACGTCTCACAGGCGTGGCCGAAGCTGCCGCCCGTCGGGGGCGCGGGTCTTGGAGCGCGGGCTTTTTGCTGGAAAAATTCGGCGATGCGCTGATGCGTTCGGATGACGATATGGCACGGATGACGCCCGCCGAATTCGAGACGCACGTGGATGGCATTCGCCAGAATGACCGTAACACGCGACGACTGCGCATTTTACAGGCCGTCAGCAGCAATGCGTCGGTCACCATCGAGGACGACGTCGAGGGCTTCGGCTCCTACACCGTCGTCCCGCTGGCGAACACCGACGGCACCAACTACGCACGATTCACCGATGGTGTTCTGCAAGAGGCAGAGAACTACATCGTCTCAGGCTACGTCGCCGGTTCCATCGACACGACCAATAACCCGGTCGTGACCGCACGGAATCAGATTCGCACCTACTTCGGTCAGAACGGCTCACAGAACCTGGTGACCTTCATCCACAGCGATGAGACCGACGTGTTCAGCGCGCTGCCAAGCTTCCGTGAAATCGGTGATCCCTACCTCCGTCTTGGCACGGGCGAAACCCAGGTGGTCAATCAACCGGCGAACCTGCCCGGCGTGGTGTTGGGGCGTGGTTACGGCAGTTGGATTGTCGAGTGGGATTTCATCCCGTCCGGCTACTCGTTCACGATGGATCTCAATGCGCCGAAGCCGCTGTTCAAGCGTATTCCGGTCGCCGAGTTCCGGCAGCGCAAGGGGCTGCAAAACGGCCTGACCCTGATCAACGAGCAGGTCGATTTTCCGCTGCACAAGGCAACCTGGGAACACTGGTTCGGCTACGGCGTCGCCAATCGGCTGAACGGCGTGTGGATTCAGTACAAAGCCAGCGGTACTTACGACATCCCGGCGGTGGTCTAGCCGGTTGAGTCGCATCGTTCGCGGACAGCGCTGAAAGGCGCTGTTTTTGTAAGTATACGGAGAGACCGATGGCAACCATCGACAGTGTGATTGCAGCGCAGGACAAGAAGCAGAAGCAGATTCTGCAAGAGCTGGCCGAGGTAAAGGCGATGCTTCAACGGGTTCTGAGCGTGCTTCAGCCTGATGAAGAAGTGGAAGATGGCGCAGCGACTGCGCAGAAATCGACCAGCAAGAAGACGGAGTCGGCACCCGCCGAGAAGTAACCGACCATGACCTACACCTTCGCGATTCCGTTCGATGACATCGCGCGTTTTCGGCTGGCACTGGGTGATCTGGATGCGGAAGCGCATCGCTTCACAGATGAACTGATCAACGCCTTGATCGCGGAATATGCGACCTGGCAGCAGGCGGTGATCGCGGGGATCAACCTCATTCTGATGGAGTTGGCCGTCCCGGATTTCACGGCGGATTGGCTCAAGATCGACAGCAAGAACGCCCTGGCGTTTTACCGCGCCAAGAAAGCGGAACTGCTGACCGACCTGGGCCTGGCGGTGGTAGTGGAATGGACGAGTGAGACGGTGTTCCCGACGCTGCATGGGCGGGCAGCGCTGACGGTCGGTTTGGGCGAACCCGCCTACAGCGGAGACGACTAACCGATGCCGCCGAGTATCACCGGCCTTGCCAACCGCAGTCACCGACCCGGCGATACGGTCAGCATTGCGGTGTCGGCCTCGCCGGGGGTGGGTGGTGCGCTTTCGTACAGCGCGGCAGGCCTGCCGCCAGGGGTATCGCTCGACGCGAGTTCCGGCTTGATCAGCGGGATTGTGCAGCCGACGGAAACGCTCTCGTTTGCGGTGGTCATCACGGTGGCCGAGACGGGAAATGGCAGCGCCACAACCTCGTTTCTGTGGTGGGTGAAGCCGGGCATGCTGGTAGATCGTATCAACATCGGCGGTGCGGCGACGCTGGCGCTGACCGGTGACCCGGATGGGATGGGATGGCGCGGGGACACGAACGGCAGCACGCCCGGCCTCACGGCGAACGGCTCGACGGTATCAACCCTGGGGGTGAGTGCGCCGACCAGCTACGGTGCGAATGTGCCCGGTTGGTCCCGCATGCAAGAACTGTACCGGAACTTCCGAAGCGACGAAACCGCCCCCGGACCGGCCTACGACTTGCAAGGGACGATGTCCGCAGGGGACTACAAGCTGCTGACCTACTGGACAAGCAGCACGGACGCCAGTAACACGCGCAGCATGAACATTCTCGGCAACGGCACGCTGCTGGGGAATGTGAACCCACATGCTCTGGCGGGTGGGGTGGCCAATATGGGCGTGATGGCCGCCTACAATGTGGCGCTGACGGGCACGGCCTTCAACCTGCGGATCGAGAAGGCAGGCACGAGCTTCGGGCGGGCGTTTGCGGCGGAGTGGTATCTCAAGGAAAAACTGCCGACGATCACGGATCCGG
>PPFU01014483.1_pt1 | contig 10270 bp, 12 predicted proteins | sample 1535991 | NCBI WGS metagenome assembly PPFU01 (sample SAMN04901290, study PRJNA319586) | Hypolithon metagenome, whole genome shotgun sequencing project. | isolation source: Antarctic Hypolithon | place: Antarctica: Miers Valley | collected 2014 | reverse complement strand
CACCCCCACCCCCACCCCCGCGGTCAACGTACCCCCACGTTCGCCGGGGCCGCTCGCGGACCGCTCTTCAGCGCGGTGACATCCGCTTTCACGACCTAGAAGCCAAACTTGCCGCGCACCCGCGGGTGCGAACGTACCATCCCATCCCATCCCATCCCGTCCCATCCAAGGCCGCGGACGTCGCTCGCCCACTGCAGCGGGTGGTTAGGCGGCCTTCTTCGGCTCGTAAAAAGTCAGGTGGTTCCCAAAGGGATCGCCGACGCAGACCTCTCGATCTCCCCACGGAGTATCTTCAATGCCAGGCTTGGCATACTTGTATTGTTTCTCGGTGAGTTCGCGGTGCAGTTCGTCAAGCCCATCGACCGCGACGCGGGCTCGTGCCCCGGGGCAACAATCGCCGTGATGTCCGGATAAGTGAAGAACACAGCCGCTACGGGAAATCTGCATGTAAAGCGGGAAGTGCTCCCCGAAGCGATGAGTCCAATCAACGCTGAACCCGAGGAAGTCAACATAATATTCGTGAGCCGCTCGCTCATCGAAAATACGAAAGATCGGCACCGGCGAATGAAGTTTCAAACTCGAATCCTATCCAAGAAGCGCTAGTTTCCGGGGTTACCGGCCGCCCGCGGGAGGAGGCGTACCACCGGATTCAAACATGAGCCGCGGGCGTCGCTGGTCGACTGCAACGCCTGGTTGGGCGGACCCCCGTCATCCACTGCCGTCGTTGCTTTCACAGCATAGCCCGCGGCGTGACGGGCGTGAGCAGCCACGTGAGCGGTGGCTGCGGCATGGCCCGCGGAGCGAGCACCCGCCCGAGCCGCATCGTCTTCGACATCGCGTGCAGCGGCGTGGGCGGGACGCACGCCCCACCTTTTTCAAAGGCCCCGACTGTCCTCACGACAAATATGGCCCCTCCCGCCTCATCTTCCGCCGAACGCTTCTCGCCCGCCCGCTCCACGGCCAATGCAGTTACCCAACCCGACCGCTCATCAAGATCATCACCCTGTACGAACCTACGCCCGAACGATGGATCGACTCTAAAACCAGGCGAGCAAAATGAAGACCACCCGCATCACCTACACCCTCGAGCACGCCGGACGCTTCTACATCATCGAAAACGTCCCCGCCCGCATCGACCCTCAGACCGGAGAGCCCCTCTTCGCGGCTGAAACCGTTGAACACCTGCACCACCTGCCCCACCCCATCCGCGACGACAGCCCACCCGCCCGCACCATCGAGACACCGGTCTACGTCTATGCGGATGCGGCCGCACAGCGCGGAACAGCCAGCGTGCGGCGAGTCTGCGAACCGCACCAGGTGCCGCCGTGCCGTGTCACGTTCCGCCACCACCCCCCGCCCGTAGGTATCGTCAAAGACTCCTCACCCGGCCACCGAGCCGGGTGTGCCGCCGCGGGCGCGAAGAGGTGCGGTTCGAAGACTCACCGCACCCTACTCGCTCACCGCACCCGACTCACTGCCATGGTGCCAGCTCGGGAAAGGTGCGATATATGACCTCGGCGGCTTCACGGCTGGCAGGAGAGCTGGTCGAACTGTCAGAGGAGAAGTCAAGAGTGACCAAATGCTGCTCTCCATCAACGGCACCCACCCAGTTGGAGTGTCTGATCAGGGCAAACCTTCCATCAGCGAGCGGCACTCGGCTGCTATTACAAGACGCTACAGCCCGCCCGTCGCAAGATGTTAGCCGTAGAGATTGAGAAAGATGATTGTGCACTCTTAGCTCCGTAGTCTTACGGTTGATTGTAGCGCTCAGGGACAGAAAAAAGGTGGCACCTTCATTGTGGCCGCTAGCGGGATGGCGATGGCCGTGGCGCGTGCTGCGGTGGACGTCACCGATTTTACACTCGTTCATTCTTGGGATTGTAAGGCTGATCTTGATCGTACCGCTGAGGTGTCTGTGGTGGCTCAGCAGGTAGCACCACGCGCCGCCGTGGCATGCATAGCACCTCCACCAGTCCACCCCGATGAGCATCGCCGCAGAATCCCTAGTCCTCTGCCGTGGGGGATCTGCCGCCGCGGGGTCGAACAGGTGCGGTTCGAGAACTCACCGCACCCTACTTGCTGTCGAGTCTTGATGGCGCGATGCCGAGAGCGAAACAGGCACCAGACGCTTCAGAAGCCTCAGCGTCGGCGTGCGGAGGGGGAGGTTGAGCCGGACGGGTAGTCGCTAGGATGGCGGCATCATGAGTGAGATTGCAGCCGCGACCGTTTCTTTGCCCCGGCCCTCCCAGCCCCTCCCCTCCGCCGTCGTCCGCTTTGCGGGGGACTCGGGGGATGGGATGCAGTTGGCGGGGACGCATTTCACGGACACGTCGGCGGTGTTTGGGAATGACGTGGCGACGCTGCCGGACTATCCGGCGGAGATCCGGGCACCCGCGGGAACGGTGGCGGGGGTGTCGGGGTTTCAGATCAATTTTGCCAGCGAGGAGATCTTCACGCCGGGGGATCGGGTGAATGCGTTGATCGCGATGAACCCGGCGGCGCTGAAGGCTCACCTGGGGGACGTGGAGCCTGGGGGGATCGTGGTGGTGAACGAGTCGGAGTTTGGCAAGGTGAACCTGCGGAAGGCGGGGTACGGGGAGGAGAACCCGCTGGAGGATGAGGCGCTGATGGGGCGGTACCAGTTTTTCAAGGTGCCGATCAGTCGGCTCAATGAGGAGTCGCTGGCGGAGACGGGGATGGGGAACAAGGACATCGGGCGGTGCAAGAATATGTGGGCGCTGGGGCTGATCTACTGGCTGTACGCGCGGCCGATGGAGATCACGGTCGAGCACCTGAACTCGTACTTTGGGAAGAAAAAGGGGAAGCCCGAGGTGGCGGAGGCGAACATCAAGGCGCTCAAGGCGGGGTACTACTTTGGTGAGACGGCGGAGATGTTTACCACGCGGTACGAGGTGAGCCAGGCGGACATCCCCGCGGGTGAGTATCAAAAGATCACGGGGAACGAGGCGCTGGCGATGGGGTTGATCACCGCGGGTGAGCTGGCGGGGAAGGGGATCGTGTATTGCGGGTACCCGATCACCCCGGCGAGCTCGATCCTGCACGCGCTGTCGGGGCTGAAGCGGTACGGGGTGAAGACATTTCAGGCGGAGGACGAGATCGCGGCGGTGTGCGCGGCTCTGGGGGCGAGCTTTGCGGGGCAGATCGGGGTGTGCGGCACGAGCGGGCCGGGGCTGGCGCTGAAGGCGGAGACGGTGGGGCTGGCGGTGATGACGGAGCTGCCGCTGGTGGTGATCGACGTGCAGCGGGGCGGGCCGTCGACGGGGCTACCTACGAAGACGGAGCAGAGCGATTTGTTGCAGGCGATGTATGGGAGGAATGGGGATGCGCCGACGATCGTGCTGGCGGCGAAGAGCCCGGGGGATTGCTTTGATACCGCGATCGAGGCGGTGCGGCTGAGCCTGGAACATATGACGCCGGTAATTGTGTTGACGGATGGGTATCTGGCGAATGGGAGCGAGCCTTGGGCGATACCGGACCCGGAGAAGTTTCAGAAGATCGAGGTGGAGCATCCGGGGGTGGGGGGCTCCCATGTTGAGGGGAATGGGAATGGGGAAGCGGCGGCGGAGTTTATTGCTTATCAGCGGGATGAGAGGCTGGTTCGGCCGTGGGCGATCCCGGGGACGCCGGGGTATGAGCACCGGATTGGTGGTATTGAGAAGGCGCACCCGACGGGGAACGTGTCGTACGACCCGGAGAACCATCAGCGGATGACGATGATCCGGATGGAGAAGGTGGCGCGGGTGGCGGACCGGTTGCCGCCGCTGCGGCCGATGGGGGAGGCGACGGGTGACCTGCTGGTGGTGGGGTGGGGCGGGACGTTTGGCTCGATTCATACCGCGGTGACCCGTGCGAGGGCTGCGGGCAAGAGCGTGTCGCACGTCCACCTGCGTCATATCAACCCGATGCCGCGGGAGTTGGGGGGGCTGCTGCGGGGGTTCGAGCACGTGCTCGTGCCGGAGTTGAACACGGGGCAGTTGATACAGATATTGCGGGGGAAGTATCTGGTGGATGCGCGGGGGTTGAATAAGATCCAGGGGCGGCCGTTCCTGGTGGAGGAGATCGAGGCGGCGATTGACGTGATGCTGGAGGGGAGGTGGGGGGATGCGATGTCGCTGAGCCCGTGGGGTCACCGGGTGGACCCAGCGGACAACGGTTGGGACCGCGGTCAGGCCTCGGACGGCGAGGTGGAGGAGGCGGCGTGATCGCGGCACCAGTGGCGGAAGTCGCGGATCGCGTCGAGTTGCGGGGTGTCGGGGAAGGCGAGGATGGCGGCGGTGAGTCGGTCGAGAGGGAAGCCGGGGAGGGCGGGGCTGGTTTCTCGTTCGCGGTAGGTATCGCCGGCGAGTGCCAGTACCACAAAGCGGTCGTCCGGCCAACGCCAGAGCTCGGGGACGCCGAGGCGGGCGTAGACGTCTTCTTTATTCACGGAAGTGGAGGCCAGGTCAATCTCAAGGGCGAGGTCGGGCGGGGGGTAGGTTCCGGGTTCCATCTCGGTGATGCGTTTGGCGGCTTCATAGGTTTGGAGGTAGTAAGCTTGGTCGGGTTCGAGTCCGCCGCGTTTGCTCTCGCGTCGCTGGGTGGTGGTTGCCGCGGCCACGAAGGAGATGCCTAACTCTTCGCAGTAGGCGGTGATGAAGTGGTCGACGAACCAGCTCGTTATCTCGTGGGGGGCGTAGGGCATCTTGAACTCCAGCGTGCCGTCGTCGTAGACCATGTGGGGCCAGCCGTTGCCGACGGCTTCGAGGAGCGATTCATAGAGGGACCACGAGATGTTGTGGAGCACGACGCCGCGGGCCCCGCCCGTGGCTGGCGGTGCTGTGGGAGCTGTTGGGGCGTCGGGCGTACGCGATGGCGCGGGCGGCTGGGGTGGCGCGGTCGGGGCGGCTTGTTTGGGCTGGCGGGCGGGTGGTGCGGTGGCGACGGGCATGCGGGATGGTAGGCCGGCCGATGGTGACGTCATAGATGTACGGATGTGGCGATGAAAGTCGGGCAAAGAGCGGCTATGATGGGGGCATGATCGAGCAGCTCCGCCGCTTCCGGCTCGCTGAGGCGTTTGAGCCGTATGTGGTGCGGTTGAAGGATGGGCGGGTGATCCCGGTGTTTCGACCGATGGCGGTGGGTGGGTCGGAGGAGGGGGGGCCGGGTTCGGGGTTCCTGTCGAATGATGGGATCGCTATGTACAAGCTGAAGGATGTCGAAGCGGTGCAGGCGTTCGAGGAGGCGGTGGCTTGATGACACGCCTGCATCATCAAGCCGGAATCAGTCACCGGCCCTTCAAGCCTTTCACGCTGATCACGTCCGATGGCGGATCGGTCCCGGTGCGGCACGCGGAGCAGATAGGCTTTACGATGATATTCAGGTTGTCTTCATTGAACTCTCCGATGGCGTTATGCACCTGATCGACGTGCGCTAAATCGCCCGTAATATTCTTTATAATCGCTGATTGAACCTTATGCCCACCGCCGCCCCCTCGACCCAGCTCCCCGCCGCACCCCGCTCCGCCTCGCCGCGGGCGGAGCTTCCCATTTTGACCGCCAAGGACTTCGCCACGGATCAGGATGTCCGCTGGTGCCCGGGTTGCGGGGACTACGCGATTCTGGCGCAAATGAAGAAGGTGCTCGCCAAGATCGGCGCGAGCAGGGAGAACACGGTCTTCGTCGCGGGCATCGGCTGCTCGAGCAGGTTTCCTTACTACATGAACACCTATGGCTTCCACTCGATCCACGGCAGGGCACCGGCGGTGGCGACGGGGGTCAAGCTGGCGAATCCGGAACTCGATGTGTGGCTGGTCACGGGCGATGGGGATGGGCTGAGCATCGGTGGGAATCACCTGCTTCATATTCTGAGGCGGAACGTGACGGTGAAGATCCTCCTGTTCAACAATCAGATTTACGGCTTGACAAAGGGCCAGTATTCGCCGACGAGTGAGCCGGGCAAGCGGACGCCGTCGACCCCACAGGGCAGCATCGACACGCCGCTGAATCCCCTGAGCATCGCGGTGGCGGCCGAGGCGAGCTTCGTCGCCCGGGCGGTGGATGTGGATGCGGGGCTTTCGGACCTTTTGGAGCGGGCGGCGAAGCACCACGGTACGACATTCCTGGAGATCTATCAGGACTGCAACGTGTTTAATCACAAGGCCTTTGGCTACGCAACGGACAAGGAGACGAAGGAGGACGCGCTGCTGCGTCTGGAGCACGGTCGGCCGATGATTTTCGGGAAGGACCGCGACAAGGGCATCCGCCTGCAGGGTGCCCGGCCGGAGGTGGTTCAGCTTGGGCGGGGAATCAGCGAGGATGACCTGCTGTTTCATGATGAGACGGACCCGTCGCTGGCGTACACTCTGAGCAGGATGCGGCAGCCGAACTTTCCCGAGCCTATCGGCGTGCTGCACGCGGTCGAGAGGGCGGGCTATGAAGACCTGCTGATGGCGCAGGTGGACGCGGCGACCGCGAAGGGCAGGGGCACGCTTCAAGAGCTGTATCGCCTGGGCGACACGTACCACATCGACGGGCCCACGGCTGGGCACGGGCTGCATGAGTAGGGGGCGGCGGTGGGTCTCGCCGTGTTGGGCGAGGAGTCTCGCAGGAACCGGACGGGGGGTTGACACTTGCCCCCGGGGGTATATTGTCTAGGGAAGCTCGGGCATTGTGCCTGCGCTGCTTGCCGCAGAGTCTCCAAGTGGTCGAGCGTGCGGCTCTGTCCTTTTCCTGTAAGGAGCCTCCCGATGAAGAGTCTTTTCACGATCCTGGCGATTGCCGCCTTCTCGCTTGTCACCGTCACTGCCGCCCAAGCGGGTGACAAGAAGGAGGGCAAGAAGAGCTCCTGCGGCGACAAGTGCTGTGGCACGGGCGGTGGCGACGCCGCGCCGACCGAGTAAATATCCAAGCCCGCGAGCACTCGACGCGACCCGTGGGCGAGCGCCTGCGGGTCGCGTCACGTTTGGACCCATCGGGTTCGTGATGGGTCGTCGGGGGTGGGTTGCTATGTTCCATGCATGACGCGCTACCTCGACGAGCTTTACGACCGCCTGCGGGACGAGGGGCAGGACCCGTACGTGCTTTCGCACCCCACCGGCGGGCGGCTGCTGATCGCTCGGCATGGGGCGAGGCTGCTCGCGGTGGATGATCCGGCGATGGGGCTCGAGGAGAATCCTCTCTTTACGGCGAGCGGGGGCGATGGGAAGCTGACGGGCGGGGATCGGCTGTGGGTGGCTCCGGAAGTGGCGTGGTTTTGGCCGTCGTTGGAGGACGCCAGGCGGGACCCGAAGGGGACCGCCGCGGTGCCTTCGACCATCGATCCGGGGCAATATGTTCGCAGGCCGAGCGACGACCATGGCGTGCTGCTGACGGGGGGGGCGGAGGGGCTGACGGATACGCGGAGCGGGCGTCGGGTGCAGGTAAGCATCGAGCGGAACTTCTGGCTCACGCAGCCGCTGGAGGGTTTGCCCGAGGGGGTGGCGTGTGTGAGTTTTGGGATCCGCAACACGCTCGGGCGGGCCCACCTCCAGCCCGACGCGGTAGCGGGAGGCTGGGACATTTTGATGGTCCCGCCGACGGGCACGCTGATCTGCCCGACCGCCGCCGACCTCACGCGGACCGGCGGGCCGACAAGTTACTACGAGCCGTTCGGGCGGCGGCACGTGAGCGTGGAGTCGAATCGAGTGCGGTTCCTGATCGATGGGACCCGTCGCGTCAAGATGGGCCTGCCCCCGGAGGCGACGACCGGGCGGATGGGCTATCTCCGCGGGTTGGGGGGCGGGCGGAGCTCGTTGATCCTGCGGTTCTTCCCCACGCTGCCTGGTGAGCCTTATTGCGACTTGCCGCGGGATGCGGAGGAGGGGCGGCGGCTGGGCGGAGATTGTCTTCAGGCTTACAACGACGACGGGGATGCGTTCGCCGGCGACGGCGTGACGTTTGGTGAAATGGAGTACCACGACCCGTGCCTGATCGGCGGACGGCCACCCCAATCCAGAAGCGGTACCTGCACCACGCACGTGCTCGTCGGCCCCACCAACGCGGTGCAGGCGGTCGGAGCCGGGCTGCTCGGTGCGGCGGTAGACAACCTCGCATAGCCTCGGCTAGTGGATCATACCTCCTGTACTGTCGGGTGCCACGCCTTGCGTGTTGACGCTTAAGTCAAGGCATGCCGATGAGGTGCTGGTCCGCCGCACGCCTTGGCCAAAACCCCTATGCGTGGCACCCTTGCCTTACCCTACGTTTTACAATGGATGGTCCACTCGATGCGTCCGCGGTGGTGTCTGCGGGAGGAGGAGGGTGGTGGATGGCGGCGTTACGGCGGAAGATGGTGATCCGAGATTTCGAATCTTGAAACGGCGACGGAGAATCGCAACTCTAAAGCGTCGACACTCGTGCCCCAGTCCCCGCAGAAAAATAGTCCACTCCGTTCACGTCTGCAATCCACCAAATCACCACATCGGCGAATCACCCCGCCTCCCCCGCGACGAGGATGTCGCCGGTGGGTTGGGGAGAGCCGCCGGCGGGTTCCCGCGTGATGGCGTAGAGCTTGGCCGGGTCGTCTTGGGCTAGAGCGTCGGGGGCGGTGAGCGGGAGGAACGCTTCGCCGCCCGCGCCGAGCGTGAACGTTCCGCCCGACACCTTTTGGCCCGACTCGGTGACGTACCAGAACTGATACTCCCGCCCCGGTGGCAGCGGCGTGAGGTTGCCCGCAAACAACCCGCCCCGCCTCGTCTGGGGGTCCCAAAGCACCCTCCCCCACGCGTCGGGCAGGGCATCGGTGCCCGCCAGCGACGCCACCCGCAGCCCCCGCTCGTCCAGCAGCTCACTCTTCCGCGTCGCCACCGCCACCGCCTCGGCCGCCTGCTCCGCCTCCCGCTGGGTGGCAGCCAGTTGCGTCCGCGCACTCCCCAACTCGTCCCGTGCCTTGACCAATGTCGCCTCCACGTCCGCCAGCGCCGTCCGCGCTTCGCCCGCCTGCATCGTCAGCGAAGCCAGTTGCACGCCCTGCTGCTCGACCCGCCCCTCCAAACTCTGCACCAGCAGCCGACTCCGCCCCGTCTCCTGCTCGAGTTCCCGCACCCTGCTCCCCTGGGAAACAAGTCGGGTCTGCAACCGCTGCACCTCGTCCACCTGGTCTCCCAAAGCGGCTTGAAGCGTCGCAATGGCGCGATGGCTCTGGTCCAGACGCAGCGACATGACGCCCCACGTCGCCACCACCGCCACCATGCCCGCCGCCACCGCTCCACCCAACGCCCATAGCCACGGCAGCGGCCTCGACCGCGGCACGCCTCCTACCGGGGCAGCCTCTCGAAGCGACTCCGCCGCTTCGCCATCGCCCGCCAGCCGCAGCGTCGGCGGCACGGTGCGTCGCACCCGCTCCATCAACCGAGTGTCCGCCTCATGCGACGGCTTCTGCTCCGCCAGCAGCAGCGGCAGGTGCGCCAGCGTCGCCCTCGCCTCCGCCAGGTCGGCCAAATGCTCGGGCGAACCCGCATCGAGCAGGCGGCGGATCGCCTCCGCCTCGGCCGCATCCAACATGTCGGCGGCGTAGAGCAGCATCGTAATTCGTCGTTCGTCGCCGGTCACTGCTCCTCCTCCCCGCGGTACAACCGCTCTAGCGAATCCCTCAATCGCACCAACCCCAGCCTCACCCGGCTCTTGATCGTCCCCAGCGGCGTGTCCAGCCTCTGGGCAATCTCCCGATGCGTCAGCCCATCAAAAAACGCCAGCTCCACCGCCTCACGCTGCGCATCATCCAGCTCCGACACCGCCCGTCGAACCAACTCCCGACTCTCCGAAGCCACCGCCGCCTCCCCAGGCCCCGCCTCACGGCCGCCACCCCCACTCGCCGACGTGCCGTGCCCCGAACCCGACGCCCCCTCCCGATCCGCCTGAGCGGCGTCCGCCACCAGCGGCCCGCCCCTCACACGCCGAGCGCGCTGTCGATCAATCGCCCTGCTCCGCGTCAGCGTCATGAGATACGTACGGGGGCTGCCCCGCCCGGGATCAAATCGGCTTGCGCGATCCCACATCTCGAAGAACACCTCCACCAACACATCCTCCGCCTCCCCCCGGTCACGCAACACCCGCAGGCACAACGCAAACACCAGCCCCTTGTAACGCTCGTAAAAGATCGACAACGCCGACTCGTCGCCCGTGGCGATCCGCTCCATCAGCGTTCCATCATCAGGAGTCGGGTCCGGGATCGGCAGAACACACTCCAAGAGAGGCCACACAAACCATCCAGACGAGCGGGAGGGGCAACCCCAAGA
>PPFU01006751.1_pt1 | contig 10272 bp, 6 predicted proteins | sample 1535991 | NCBI WGS metagenome assembly PPFU01 (sample SAMN04901290, study PRJNA319586) | Hypolithon metagenome, whole genome shotgun sequencing project. | isolation source: Antarctic Hypolithon | place: Antarctica: Miers Valley | collected 2014 | reverse complement strand
ACGACTCATTCGCTGATCCTGGTGCGCGTGCGCCCGGTGCACCTCGGCTCGGACTTGTGTGGTTCGGCGAAATCCCGGGCCGCGACTCCTTTCTCGCCGCCCACCAATCCGGCACCCTCTGGCTTATGGAGAAGAACGGCCAGAAGTACGTGAAAACCTTGTTCGCAGATTTCACGTCCGAAGTTTATTCGCGCACCGGTCCGAACGGGTTGCTCGGAGTCGCGTTTCATCCCGAGTTCGCTCAAAACCGGAAATATTATCTCAAGCACCAAGTCTTTGAAAACGACACGATCACGTCGGTGCTCGTGGAAAAGATCGCTCGGGGAGGTCTGCGGGGCGATTCCGGGGCGCCCTCCCGTCGACTGCTGACGATTCCGTGTGTCACCCAGAATCACACCGGCGGCTGCATCGAATTCGGCCCCGATGGTTTCCTGTATCTCGGGATGGGCGACACCGGTCCTCAAGAAGACCCTAACGGCCATGGCCAGAACATGCAGCTGTTGCTCGGGAAAATCCTGCGGCTGGATGTCGACCGGCGGGACGATGCCCTGCCCTACGCGATTCCCTCCGACAATCCGTTTCGCGACCGCGCGGGGGTGCGTCCCGAAATCTGGGCCCTGGGCTTCCGCGAACCGTGGCGCTTCGGCTTTGACTCGCAGAACGGCGATCTCTGGGTCGGTGATGTGGGCCAGTACCGCGTCGAGGAAGTCGCAGTCGTCCGTCGCGGCGAGAACCATGGCTGGAACGTCTACGAAGGCTTCGAGCCATTTTCAAATCAGCGCCGAGCCGCCGGGCAAGACTATGTGGCGCCCGTTTTCGCCTACAAACGCCGCTACGGAAACTCGGTCACGGGTGGGTACGTTTATCGCGGCGACGCGCGCTCCCCGTTTTACGGCGTGTATGTCTTTGGCGACTACACCTCGAAACTCATCTTCGGCCTGACCCAGCGTGACGGTCAGCTCGAAACCGTTCGACACATCGGCACTTCGCCCCAGAGCATTGCCTCGTTCGGTCGGGACCGCCGCGGGAATCTTTATCTCGTCGGGTATGAAGGCATGATCTATCAGCTCGATTTCACCGGGGCTGATTTTGCGGCCGCGGTGGATGAAGCGGCGAACGCTCGCGCGAAAATCACTGACTCGAAAAACTAACATGAACTCCCTGCTCTCTTCCTCGCTCCGGCGCGCGCTCACCTCGGGCGTCGTGTTGATTGGATTCGCAGGTGCGGCCGCGCAGCCCAAATCCGGCACTTGGGAGCGCCACGCATTCGCCCTGCCCGAATCGATCTGGAGCGTCGCGGCCCTGGACGCCAACGGTGACGGCAAACCGGATCTGATCGCGATGGGCGTCACCAAAGTTTTCGCCCTGCTCAGTCCCCATTGGACGCCTCACGTCGTGTTCGATGCCAAGGACGGGAAAATGCTCTACTGCGTGGGGCTGGATGCGGATCACGACGGTGACACCGACCTCGTGGTCGGGCGGTATCAAATTCCCTGGATTGAATTTCGCAACGCACCGGCGGCCGGCAAGACCACCACTCCGCCGCAAGGCCCGGACTTCAGTGTCGCGTGGCTCGAGAATACTGGAAAAACGGATACGCCGTGGCCGCTGCACGTCATCGACCGCGAGCTGAACGGCATCCACGGACTCGCGATTGGCGACATCGACGGCGATGGCCGTCCCGATGTGATCGCCGACAGCATCAGTGGTCCACATTTTCCGAATAGCGTCGTCTGGTTCCGCACGCCGGCGCGCGGCGCAGCCGCGTTTAACCGGGAGATCGTTACGCGCGCGGGCGCCGATGGGCGGCCGCATTATCTGGAATTTGGCGACGTGGATCAGGACGGCCGCGGCGACATCATCCTGGGCGATTCCGGGGCCGGCACCTTCACCTGGTGGCAACGCAGCGCGGTGACCAATGAGCCGTGGACCAAACACGTCATTGCGCGCGAAAAAGGCGCCACAAATGTCCGAGTGGCGGACGTGGACGGCGACGGCAAGCCGGACCTCGTCGCGAGCTGCGGCCACGGCAAGGGCGTATTCTGGTTCAAGAATCCAACGTGGCAGAAACATGAGATCGACAGCGCGCTCGCCAATCCGCACGCGCTCGGCGTGGCGGATTTCGATGGTGACGGCGATCTTGACGTCGCCGCGTCGTCTTACACCGCATTCATTGTTCGCTGGTATGAGAATGATGGCCGCGGCTCGTTTGTGCCGCGCGACATCGACACCGGCAACCAGCAGCAAGCGTACGACCTGAAGACCGCGGACCTCGATGGCGACGGTGCTCCGGAAATTCTGCTAGCTGGGCGCGAGTCCCGCAACGCGGTCTGGTATCGCTTCCGCCGTTGATCGGTTGGATCTGCGCCCGTCCGCGCCGCGTTCAACCAACGTGGTTGAAAAGGCAGACGACGCGATGTGCCCACGAGGCCGACGACTCAGCGAAAACAACCGGCAATCTCCTCGTCATCACACTCCGGAGATTGCGAGCTCTGGAAATGAAACACCGACGGTGGACAGGAGAAAGGGCCGCGTGGGGCGCCGTCCGCCACGAACGCTTCGAGGCCCGAGCGCACACCGGCGCGGTGCGCGTGCAGGTGGGCGATGCCCCGCCGCGCGACGAAGCGGCAGTCGCCGAACTGCTTGAGCAATTGCGGCGCGACCGGGAATTCTACCTCGCCCGCGGCGTGTATCGTCGTGCCGAGGATCGACAGCACGTGGCCCGACTCTTCGAACAGGCGATCGAAAAACTTCGGCAATACATCCGCACCTCAGGAGTTCGTTCGCGTCTTGAAAGAGAGCGCGTCGGGGCGCCACCGAGATGCGAAGCGGCGCCAGGGCCGCGGCAAAAGTTCAAGATTTTGCTGCAAAGTCTCAATGACGCGACGCGCACCGGTATGGCTTAATGAGGGTGCCGAATAGCGGAACACCTCTGCCGTCCGGTGGTGCCTCTTATGATTATCTCACACCTCTCACAACCCCTTCGCCGCCAATTTTTCCCCTGCCTTGTTTTCTTGATGGGACTGACCGGCAGAACCGAACTTTCTGCCCAAGTCCCGCCTGCGCCACACTCGCCGATCGAGCTGACGAAGTACGATGTTAACCGAAATGGGACGTTGGATGCAGACGAAAGAAAGGTTCTGGAGACCGACCGCAGACTGGCGGGAGGGAGCTCAACCGAACCGAAAAACGAAGAAGCGCCAATCCAGCTGTCGCCCTTCGAAGTCATCTCGAGCAACCGCGGTTACCAGGCGACGACCACAATGTCTGGCACCCGACTTAATGCGAACCTCGAGGATCTAGGTGCCGCAATATCTGTCGTAACCGCCGAACAGATGGCAGATCTGGCGATGCTCGATATAAACGACGTGTTCAGCTACGAGGTGAGCACCGAGGGCATGGGCAACTATACTGACGTTGAGGTGGATCGTCGCGGAATGGTCGTGGATAATGCCCAAGATGATCCCGCCGGAGCGACTCGGGTTCGAGGCATGGGGTCGGCAAGTGTCACGCTCAACAATTTTGCCACCACGCGCCGGGTGCCAGTTGATCCCCTGGATATCGAGGCACTCGAGATCAATCGGGGACCCAACTCCAGCATTTTCGGAATCGGTGGTGGTGCGGGCAGTGTCAATCTCATCGGAACCACCGCCAAGCTGGCCCGCGAGATAACCCGTGCAAGTGTTCGCTTTGACGATCTCGGCGGCTGGCGAACCTCCCTCGACGTTAGTCGCCCCCTTATCCGCAACAAGCTTGCGCTCCGCTTCAGCGGAGCGCTTCAACACGATGCCTTTAGTCAGAAACCCTCCGGCTTCGATACCAAGCGTTTCAATGTGATGCTGCGCGCTCAGCCTTTTAAATACACGTCCCTGCAGGCCTCGTTTCGAACGTACCGCGGTGAAGGGTCCCGGCCTAATACGGGTACTCCGCGCGATAGCATCACGTACTGGAAAAGTGTCGGCAGCCCAACGTGGGACCCAGTCACATCCACGGTGACGGTCGCCGGTGTTTCGAGATTCATGGGCGGAACAGATCCGCTCGGGTTGGGGCATACTGGCTCCACCGCCGGCCAGCCGCCCAATCTCTACGTCGGTCCCGGCGGCGTTGAACTTTGGATGATCGGTCGGATGCCAGCGGCCGGCGCGACGAATGGCCCGAATAATCAGGCGGGACAGCAGCGGCTGCTGGAGGCCCTCCCGGAGCCGTTGAGCAACGATCGTCCGCTGTTTTCCACGTTGCCGGGTGTTAGCGATAAATCGATCTACGACTGGACTTCCATCAATCTCGCAGCGCCGAATTCCATCGTCGACAAAGTGGACACCACCATTGTCCAGCTCGAACAGTTTCTCCTTGATAAAGGAGGGCATCAGATCGCGCTCCAAGCCGCCCTGTATCGGGAAGACGCAAGCCAGAACAATTATAACACCGTCAATCAGCAGGCCGGGACTGGCAATAGCGGGTATCTCAATCTCGACGTCAACGAGCGGCTACTTGATGGCCGGAGCAACCCATATTTCCTCGCGCCTTACATGGGGGTGATTGAAGGACGTTTTCGCCGTCGTCCTCATCTGCGCGAGACGTACCGCGGTCAGCTTGCCTATGTGGGCGATTTCACAAACCAAAGCGGATGGTCAAAGTGGATCGGCCGGCACCAGCTCCTCGGCTACTATGAGTATCGCGCGGATCAACTCTACAATTACACTTACCGGCTCGCAAACGTGTCGGCTCCCGGAAACTCCATCTATGTTACTCCCGGTGAGAGCCGGGGGCAGGGCGCTACGACCTCCGGGCTGCGCACTTATAATCACTACTACGTGGGCGATGGCCAGGGGCTGAACGTCGACTATGCGCCGGGCCGGGTTGATCCAGGTCAATACGACTTTGAATGGTTTAACCCCAGGACCGGGTCCTGGGTCACCGATCGTGCCGACCTCGGAGCGGCCGGGTGGTCGCCAGGCGCGGGAGGAGGCAGCCGCAACCTGATCAAATCCCAGGGAGGGGTGCTTCAAAGCGCCTTGCTCCGGAACCGGGTGGTTCTCACTCTGGGGAAGCGTAGGGACGAGAACTGGAACAAGGCGCTCAATGCACCCGTCCTGGATGCCGCGGCGATCGGTTATGATACGGAGGCATCGGAACGAGTGCGCGAGCAAATCGACTGGTTTAGCAAGTCCGGCGACACCCTCACCAAAGGAATCGTCGTGAAGCCATTGCGCTGGCTTAATCTCCATTATAATGAGTCGGACACGTTTCAACCGCTGGCTCCGGAATTCAATCTTGCCTTCGAGGTGCTGGGCAGCCCCACCACCGAGGGGAAAGACTACGGCTTCAGTCTGAACCTCTTCAAGGGTAAGCTCGTGATCCGCGCCAATCGTTATAACGTGGTGGCAAAAAACAGTCGTGATGGCGAAAACGGAATCATCGCCGGCCGCTTCCTGCGGATCGACGGGCTATATACAAACAACAACGATACTAACAATCTCCGGCGCAACGTCACTGCCTGGGTGACTGCGGCCAACCCCGCCTGGACGGAGGCTCAGGTCCTGACGGAAACGTACCGCCAGATGCAATACGACGCCGATCAGATTGATACGCTGGAGACCTACCGGATAACAGAGACCTCCGATTTGCGCTCGAAGGGCGACGAAATTGAGATCTTCTACAACCCCGACAGCCATTGGACGACCAAAATTAATATAGCGAGAAATAACGCCTTCAATGAACGGATCTCCGCGGGAACGGCGGCTTTCATCGCCAAACGGCTGCCGGTGTGGACGAGTATCATTGATCCGCGCACGAACCAGCCATGGTGGACGACGCGCTACGGCAACCGGGTGTCCAAAGAGATATTTGAAAACAATCTCGCCATTGTGAAGCTCGCGCAGGCGACAGAAGGCCTGCGCCGTCCCCAGATTCGCGAATGGCGGGTAAACCTTAGCACGCGATATCGCCTGGAAGGCATCACCGAACACAAGCACCTGAAGCGCATGAGCGTGGGTGGCTCGGTGCGCTGGGAGGACAAGGGAGCGATCGGCTACTACGGCATTCCGGTGAACGGCGACATCACCGCGGCGACGGAGTTCGACGCGACCCGCCCCGTGTGGAGCCCGGCCAATACCTACGTGGACGCCTTCGTCTCTTATAACGTGCGGATGTTTTCCGACAAGGTGCGCGCCCGGTTCCAATTGAATGCCCGCAATCTCCACGAAAGCGGCGGGCTGCAGGCCGTCGGCGCATTCCCGGACGGCAGCCCGCACACGTATCGTATCCTCAATCCGAGGACATTTATCTTCTCCGCGACGTTCGATCTGTAAAGATCCGCTATTTCGCCGCCGGGCGTGCTGTGCCGCGCATCTGTTCGCGGTAGCGGCGCGGCGTCATGCCGGTCTGCCGCTTGAAGGCCACGTTCAAATACTCCGGATGGGTGAAGCCCGCGGCCTCCGCGACCCGATACAACGGAAGCGCCGTGTCGACCAGCAGCGACTTCACGGTGCGGAGCCGCGCGGCGATGATCTCCTGTCCGGGGGAATGACCGAACGCCGTGAAAAAGCGGCGTTCGAGCTCGCGACGGGAAAGCCCCGCGGACTTGGCGACGTCGATCACTCCGAAATTCTTCGCCACCTGCTCACGGATGAAGCGGACGGCTTCGCGCAGATGACGGTCGTTCACCGCCAGCACGTCGGTCGAGCGGCGTGCGACGACGCGGCAGGGTTTGACGACGACGGGTTCGGTGGGGGCTGGCTCTCCGCGCAACAGGAGCTCGAGGAGCCGGACTGCTTCGGTGGCGATCTGGGAGGTGTTTTGCTCGACACTGGAAAGCGGCGGCACCGTGAGTTCGCAGATCGTCTCGTAATTATCGACGCCCACAACGGCGAGGTCGTCGGGCAGGTTGAGGTCGAGCCGGTGCGCGGCGTTGAGCAACTGGTGTCCGCGGGAGTCGTTGCACGTCATGACGCCGATCGGCAGAGGGAGGGTCCGCAGCCACCGCACGAGATGCTCCTCGTTTTCCCAGCCGTATTGTTCCTGCTGCCGCACCGCCGCAAAGCGCGGCTCGTTCGCCTGAAAAACATGACACTCGCCCCCCGCGTCGCGGACGAATTCGACGAAAGCGGCACACCGTTCGTCCGAATAGTGCGCGCCTTCGTAGCCGCAGTAGGCGAAGCGCTTGTAACCGCAGGCCGAGAGATGCTCCACCGCGAGGCGCGCGATTTCACGGTTGTCGGTCTGCACCACCGGCACTCCGGGCATCGGACACCCGCCGCGGATGTCGACCAGCGGGATGCGTTTCCGCCGCAAGGCCCGCGCGATCGTGGGGTTTTCGATCCGGGCGATGATACCGTCGCCCGTCCAGCCTTCGAACCACGTCGGCAGGAGTTCCCCCAGACCGCCCTCCTGATAATACACCAGCCAGTCCCGCCGCGTCCGCATCTCCTGCGCAATCCCATGAAGCACGCCACGGCCGAAGGCGCGCGAGGATTCGACGAGCACGGCGATGCGTCGCCGTCGGGCCGGTCGTGCCTTGCCCTGCCGACGAGTCGGCGCCGCGGAATTCTCTTCGGAGGCCATCGGCAACCACAGCACGAAATCTGGGGACCGAAACCAACCCTATTCGCGACGGGTGACAGCGGGGCGGCGACCGGGCCCCGGGATTCTCTCGCATTCGCCCGCGGGGAAGGCGCTACGGAATTGCGGCGCAAATCTGCAAGATTTTGACGTGAACCCTCAATGACATGCCGCCCACAGTAGGGTTTACTGAACGCATCCCTTTCGCCGCCATTCCACCGATGCACGAAACCGCCGCTGCGCCCGCCCTCCGTCCCGTCGCCATCACCGTCGCGCCGGTGAATTACTGCGACCTCATCCGGTTTCCGAGCGCGGCGGCGCTGGCGGACGATATCTGTGCCTGTCACGCCGCCGGGGCTTCCGTGGTGCATTTCCACGTGACCGATGCCGCGGGGCAGGCGACCGCCGACACGACCTTCTTCGATACGGTGGTCGCGCGCGTGCAGGGCGAATGCGACATCATCATCCAGGCCTCCACGGGCGGCGTCGGCGTCCCGTGGGAGGTGCGGATCGCGGCGCTGGCCGCCCGGGGCCTCGAGATGGCCTCGCTCAACATGGGGTCGTGCAATCTGTTTGGTCGTGCGTATGTGAATACGCCGGACGCGATCGCGGCCCTCGCACTGAAACTCGAGGAAGAATGCGTGGTGCCGGACATGTGTTTTTTCGAGCCGGGCTTTTTTGCGGCGCTCGACGGGCTGCACGCGGGCGCAGCCGCGCTGCAGCGGCCGGTCACCAGCATCTGCCTCGGATTTCCCGGCTCCTTGCCCGCGAGCGTGGAGAACCTCGTGTTCATGAAGTCCAAACTGCCGCCGCGCGCCGAATGGTCGCTCGTGCATCATGGCTCGCATGATTTCGCCCTGCTCGCCGCGGCCGTCGCGGCCGGGGGCAACATCCGCGTGGGATTCGAGGACTCCGACGAACTCGGCGGCGGCCGGCGCACGACGACCAACGCCGACCTCGTGCGGAAAGCGCGCGACCTGGTCGGGCACCTCGACCGCGCCGTCGCCACGCCGGCCGAAATCCGCGCGCGCTACGGCCTGCAACGGCTGGCGAGCGCCCCGATCGCTTAGCGCCATTCCCACCTGCCCCTGTCTTTCACTTTCGCTTTCACCCTCGCTCCACCGTCTCTTTTCAACCCACCCCATGCGCACCCTCGTATTGATCCACACCGTCCACTGGTATGACCAGTCGGTGATAAACCCGTTTGCGAAACGCTGGCTGGAAGCCAACACCGACGTCCGCGCGATCAACATCATGGACGACTCCCTACTCGCGGAGTCACTTGAGCACGGCGGCCCCACGGACGCCGTGATTGAGCGGATGGGGCTGTATGTGCAGGCGGCGGTCCTCGCCGGTGCCGATGTGATCATGTCGAGCTGCACCACGATGGGAACGGCGATCGAGCGGGCGCGGACCAGCTGCCCCGTGCCGCTCTTCAACATCGACGAGCCCATGGGGCGCGCCGCCGTGGCGCTGGGCAAACGTATCGGCATTCTCGCTACGGTGCCCACCAGCGCACCCGCCACCCGGCGGCTGCTCGAGCGCGAAGCGCAGGCCCAGGGCAGATCGATCGAGATCGAGACCGTCATCGACCAGCCCGCCTTCGCCGCCCTGCTGGCGGACGACCGCGCCGAGCACGACCGCCGGGTGCACGCGGAGATGGATCGCCTGGCGGAAAGAGTGGACGTCATCGTCCTCGGCCAGATCAGTCTCGCGCAGATTCAGCACCGGCCGGCGGGTGTGCCGGTGTTGCAGGTGGGACATTCGGGCTTCGAGCACGCGCGCGAATTGTTGAACGGCGCGCCGCTCGCTGGTGGCACGAAACGCGGATTGCAGCCGGTCGGCGCCTGCTGACGCAGCCCGCTTTTCCTATCGCAACCGAGGGCGTTCGAGCCGAACCGGCCTTCCGAGCCGGAGGACGCGCTTCATCGCGTTAACCTCCGCCCACCCCACCCCACGTTGAGCAGCCCCGCCTCATCCGCCTCCGATTCGATCCGCGCCCCCGACCTGGCGGGTTCGCTCCGTCCGACCCGCGCCCGCTTCATCCTCGTCGGACTGGTTTTCCTGCACACGTTCAACACGTATCTGGACCGCGTGTGCATTTCCGCCGCGGCGAAGGACATCAAGGCGGACTTGGCGATCAGCGACCAGATGATGGGCCACATTTTCGCAATGTTTGCCATCGGCTACGCTCTTTTCCAGATTCCCGCCGGCTGGGTGGCCGACCGGTTTGGCCCGCGCAGTGCGCTGACTTGGATCGTCGGGGTGTGGAGCGTCTTTACCTGCCTTTCAGGCGCGGCGTTCAATGCTTCCTCGCTGCTCGCGATTCGCTTTCTGTTCGGCGTAGGCGAAGCAGGCGCGTTTCCCGGCGCCACCCGCGCCCTCTACTCTTGGGTGCCGCCTCGCGAACGCGGCATTGCACAGGGTATCTTCCACTCCGGCGCGCGCATGGGTGCCGCCTTGTCGCTGCTGTTCCTGCCTGCGCTCATTGCCGTTATTGGATGGCGGTGGACGTTCGTTTTCGCAGGAGCGACCGGCGTCGTGTGGGCGATCGCGTGGCATCGCTGGTTCCGTGACGATCCCGCGACCCACCCCGCGGTCAACGCTGCGGAACTGGCCCTGATCCGAGCCGACCGTCCCGTTGAAAATACTACCGCGCGCGTCGCGACGCCGCTCTGGAGCATCCTCACGTCGTCGAACCTGCTGCTCGCA
>PPFU01030024.1_pt1 | contig 10275 bp, 8 predicted proteins | sample 1535991 | NCBI WGS metagenome assembly PPFU01 (sample SAMN04901290, study PRJNA319586) | Hypolithon metagenome, whole genome shotgun sequencing project. | isolation source: Antarctic Hypolithon | place: Antarctica: Miers Valley | collected 2014 | reverse complement strand
GATGATTTGTTCTCTGACGTGCCTAAAAGCCACTTAAAACACCCCTCCCACAACACTTAGATGCGCCCGGCGCTACCGAAATATCCGCACGGCCCTCAATCGGATACCAAAACAAATCGCCTGCAACAAAGGCATCCGGCAGCAGCCAGTCCAAATTTTGCTGAATAATCACAATCCAGCGATACTGCTCTGTATTACTCGCCATCGGCTGACCGTCGGAATCTGGATAAACAACCTCGTCGGTCACCTGAGGCGTAGACAGTCGAGAAACCATGGGGGGTTACTGCTCCGCTGACAACACTTATTATCCTAAAACTAACACAGTCAGGGCTTACGAATGAGACATATACTGAGGGGCCGTTTATAAAATGATCGCCGTTTCCTGACGCGGTTGCTCGGAGCCGTAGGTGAGCGACTTCTTCACCGCCCCCGAGTCCATCACATACACTCGCACCGAGTCCTCAGCCGGTTTGATCAATCTCTCCATTTGCGTTTGCAGCTTAGCAAACTGCATCCCGGTTAAAAAGCATTCAAACACGCTGTACTGCGTCCATTTACCATAGCCAGAGAGCAGCTTGTGCAGCCGATTCCGTCGCTTATTGGCGGCTTTAGAATCGGGCAGGTCGTAGATAATGAGATAAAAGAGCGTCGTCATTACCTTAGCGCGAGACCTTTGTAAGGAACGCCCTCTTGCAGATGCTTGGCGAGCAGACGGGCCTGGAGTGCGATCGCCCTCCTGTAACTACACGTATATCCAAATACAGGATGCTTAAAAGTATCTTTCATCTTCCGATCAAACGCCTGTAAAAACGTGCGCCGCCCCCCATCCGACAGGCGATAGGCTCCCAGCGATTCGGTAAAGTCTTTTGGCTGAATCGCCCGATTGTTGATCATTGAAAGCACCAAATTATCAGTCACCAAAGGCCGAAACTCTTCCATTAAGTCCAGCACCATCGCCGGTTGCCCGTGATGCACCTCATGCAGGTAGCCGATGTAAGGATCTAGCCCTGCAATATGAGCCGCCGTCGTGACCTGAGAGCGTAACAGCGCATAGCCAAAGCTTAGCAGTGCATTTACCCCGTCAGTCGGGGGCCGACGGTTGCGCCCGCTAAAGTTCCACACGGCTGGCAGCATCGCCTCAAGCTGAGCAAAATATTCTCTTGCCGCCAGCCCTTCTATGCCCCGCACCTGATCAACGCTGTGCTGCTGCTCTACTAAAGCCTTTCGCAGCTTTAGCGGATTCTCTTTTTGCCCATGCCGGTACAGCACTGCATACTGATTGTGAATTTTGGCACTCACCATGGCCTTAACAATCGTCAGTTTAGCATCAGGGTCTTTATACGCACCGTACTGAGCCAGCCGTAGCTGCCCATTGCGAGAGTGCCCAGGCAGCGCAGCGCCCAAGTATTTACCAAAAGAAGAGAGATAGTGAATGGGCATACCAAGTTCTAGCGCGTATACCAGCGCGTCGCCCGTTACCGAAGGATTGCCCATCAGCACAATCTCTTCTACCGTTTGAGCCGGGACGGATTGTTTCTTCCAGGAGCCGTCTTCTTGTTTCAGGGCCACTTTGAAGGCTTCGTACTGTTTGCTGAGCTGGGCGTCGGGCTGGGTGATGTAAAGGGAAGTCATAGGGAATTGGCCTTCGGCTGCGCTCAGGCCACGGGTAGGGGGATATAGAGGGTTGAGCGTAGTCGAAACCCGGCTCCACAGAGAAAGGGTTAAGCGGACTGTGCCTTTAATGTCGTCACTTCTTTCGGCAAACAGATTTCTATAAGGCTACAGGCTTGACATTTTGTTTTATGTGTGATTGGTGCAGGCATCGGCTGATAGGTGGCGGCTTGAGCGGCCTCAATTGCCTGCTCCGTTTTCGCTCTTAACGCCTCAGTAAAAGGCACCTGCTCTCGGCGGCGGTTGGCGTGGTAAAAGATTTCGCCGTACTCAATGTCTCGCCCGGTGCGTTCTTCGAGGCAAAGGGCTGCGCCGCAGAGCTGGAAGTGATCGCTGAGGTGCTTGCCCATGCGACCTTTTTTATATTCCAAAGGCACGAGCTGGCCGTGGGTTTCTTCTACGGCGTCGATAATACCGGAAATGAGGAGGCGATCGCTCCAAACCCACTGCTGCTGATAAATTGTGGTTTCCCCTTCCTGCCGCACCATCTCTTGGTCAATATTGCGATGCAAATGCGTGCCCATCACAATGTGTTCATTGATTTTCATTTCGCCAAGTTCGTACTCCAGATAAAAACGGCGATGGCAATACTCCCACGCATTAAGATAGGACAAAGGCAAGTAGTCTTGGCTCATGAAACAGGTGCTTGAAGAGGATCTTTTAGCTTGGGCTTCAGGTTGGGTTTTGGTAAATACGGGCGGCTGATAGCTTGCTGCGCGTAAAATACCTGACCCATGCCCATAGGCGTTTTGCGGCCTACGCCTGCATAAAGAGAGAAGCTGGCGAGGGCGTTGATCTGCTGAATAGTGCTAGGGAAAACGTCACCGAGAATGTTGAAGGTAATGGTGCCAACACTGCCGATAAATTTGCTGCGGCTGTCGATGGCAATTTCAGAATGAAGATTCATTTCACTGGGGAAAACTGCATTGATAAGTTCTTCACCAAAAGGAATGCCGCTGTGGTGGTTCCAGCGCTTGAGGAGACTTTTGAAGACGCGATCGCGCGTCGGCATACAGGAGTCGTAGTCACTGATGCGAAAGTTGGTGGGGGTGCATAGGCGAAAGGGGAGCTTGCGGGTGCGATCGCTCGCCTGCTCATAAAGCTGCGCGTAGGAAACATAGCCAGCCCAGGGCTGACTCGCCTGCTGGGTGCCTATCACGCTAGTCACCTGAATGGGACTGCCGCCCAGCAGCCACTGCTTTTGATTGCCAAGCCCAAGCCACAGGTGCGCAAGCTGAGCAAAAAGAGTATCGTCAAGTAAGGTAATGCGCCACCAACAAGGGGTACCAGCGGCAATGGCGCAAGGATGGCTCCATTGCAAAATGTCGGGATTTTGCTGCCGTGTAAGGTTGGTTTGTAAAGGGCTAAGGGTAAAGGCTTTTTGGGTGGTTTGGCCGTGTAGGGTTGTTGCAAGTGTGGGATTGTGAGACCTTACCAGATCTAAAAACAGCGCGTGTAAATGCCGCCCGCTTAAATGCGTTTTGGGAATTGGCGAAAGCGGTACCAAATTAAGAACGAGGCTATAAGGCATAGATTATTCTCCAAAGTGATAGTGCATATTTGCCGGGATTTTGAGTCCTTTGATGTCTTCTGTAGTGTAGTAAGCACCTCTCATGCTGACGTTCTGAATCAGGCTGACGGGCGGCATGTTGATGGTGTCATAGCTCAGCACTTGATTAGTGAACATGACATCTAATGGATTGAGTGGATATGGATAAACAAACGGTTTTTCGGCATAGTTTTTGACGTCTTTTAGCTCTGCTGTTTTAAGTTCAGCTTTGCTGGCCCATTTGCCAATTCTCACCCACTTTGGCAAAGAAAGTGGTTTATCAGAGATCACAAAGAACTCAAACTCACTTTCCGCTGCAATCTCTTTTGTGCGACCAAAGCTAGGAATGTTCCGCTCTGTTGGTTGCATTTCTACGTGGTAACGATTATCAGCATATTTCCATGTGTTCAATACGCTTGTGTGGCGCATTGCCCGCGCAGGCGTGACATAGATGTTCTGCTGATTGAGCGGGGTCAGATGTTCTTTATAGCGAGGCACCTGTTCGCCGCAAAAGTACCGATAGCTATAGGTTTCGTCTTCTACAGTGGTAGCAAATTGATCGCTATCTACGAGCCCTAATACGTAGGAGAGCGCGTAGTTATGAATAATCGGTTCGGTTTCGTACAGTCGGCCTAGCTCGCGGGTCGCAAAGTATAAGCTGTCATGTAGTTCTAGGCGGCAAAGATAAATTTTTACCATGTCTATAAACGCCTCCTAAGCTGTAGCCGCAGCTTTTTTCTTTTTGCTGATATGCTTGCCAGCGTAGGTTTTAGCTTCTATATCAGCCTGTTCCAAGATGGCTTTCATCCCGGCTTCAGTGCCTGTGAGCATTTTTACTTCTGCAAGGATGGGCTGAAAGTTAATGCCGATAAAGTCGGTGTGAACAATGAACTCTTCTGACATAAGAGATGCGATCGCCTCATTAGCGGCCTTTACAACTTCGGTTTCATTCAGCGGGTCAGGTGTATCCAACTGTCCGTTTGCTTTCATCAGGTCGTATATTGCCTGTGTCCAGCGCAGGTTGCTAACAATCTCACCATCGGCAAAAACAACGCCAACTAATTCATTGCGAACTTTGCCGGTGCGGGTAGTTTGAGCGCCGTAATGGCGAGTTCTTAAAATGTTGTTGAATACATATAAAAAGCTGGCCTCAGTAGGGTCTTTTAGAGTGATAATACTGGGAAAGAACGTTTGCGGACGAATGTGATCCTGCTGATTGATTCGGCTGGTAATTTCACCCACCTTAGAACCATTTTCTCCTTTAGACGCCATGGTACCATTTTCGTAGGGCGCGTTTAACGTAAAGGTCTCATGAGACTGATCAAAGGACGTAATTGAAAAAGCCGTATCGACCACTACTTTAGATTTTTCTGAGCCAGAATCGCCAATCGCAAAGCCGTAGATAATGCAGTCGGGATTGTCCATGGCAAACTTAACGTTGTATTCACATTCTTCAGCGGTCATCAGGCCATAGTTTCGCAATAGCTCACGACCTACTAAGCGCTCCGGTGTAGACTGCTTGCGCTTAAACATAGTCAGCCGGCTGACGGGCGTAGAGTCTTTTACGCCTGCACGAACGCGGGCTTTGTTGAGTTCACCGTCTGTTTGGAAAAGAGGATAAGATTCTGTGACGCGGACGGTGAGGAAGTGGACGTATTTGCCCATGGGCTTGTAAGGGATTTCGGCATGGAAAAACTTTGGGTCGAGAGATTTTAGTAATGACATTTTTGATGTTCCTTGTAAGTTCCTAGAAAAGAATGATGCTTGGGTTCGAGATATACAATTAAACGCTAGTCTTCGTCATCAGATTCACTATCTTTTTCGGCTTTGCTGATCTGATTGCTGATCTGATTTTCTTTATCTTGCTCCAGTCTGTATAAAAACTCGCAGGTGTCGCGAATTAGGTTTAGCTGTCGTCCAGCGAGGCGAGCGCGATCGCCCGCAAAAGCTTTTTCAAACACATCGACAACAAAGTAATCAGCAAATTCTAAAATAGCCTGCCGCTCTGCTTCTCGGTCGGCAATCGGAGCATAGCCATCAGCCCGTTTTCCTCTGACTCGATCCATCAGCTTGAAGACCGCTGAAGCTACGGCATCCACTAGGGCTTCGTCCGTGAAAAATGAGGCTTCAGCTTTGAGGATAACTTCAGCCGCTAGATCAATCGGCTTGAGAACGGCGTTGGCCTTGGGGTTGTAACGTTTGTTAGCCCGGTAAAAGGTTCTATATAGCTCGGTGAGCTTTTGGGGATGGTTCATAGGGGATTCGCTGTTTTCAATTTTGAGCTTTTGGGTAGCTGAGTCATAGATAACATAGGGGTCAAAGCAGGGATAAAAATTATAGGCATAAAGCTGAACTTTGCGGATAGGAAGGTTGTCTTTCTTTTGTTTGCGCAGCCATCGGCTGAGATAGTCAAACACATAGAGCGGACTGGTATCGAGGTCTTTGGCAAGTTCGGTAAGCTTTCCCCAATTAGCGTCGTAGCCGCCTTTGCCTTGCTTGGCGTTTACATCTAAATGGATGGCGTAAGCGCTGGTGAGGGAATTTAACGGTGATGGGTGCATTGCACCATCAGCAGACTGCCAGCCTTCTAAGATATAGTCCAGTCGGAATCTGTCTTGAGAGACGAGGGTGCGGATGGCTTGGGGCGCGCTGTCGAGAAAAACGGTTTCTTCAAAGTCAGCGCCATCGTTAAAGGGTGGAATTGGTGATTCTGAAACGACGGTTTTGACATCCAGAATCAGGGGAGTGGCGAAGGCTAGCCAGGTGGGCATAATCCATGATTCGGTTTCTGTAGGGTCGCGGCCTGGGGGTAAGGCCATAAAAAAGAAGGTGAGGGGCTGGTCTTCAGGATAGGAGAGTTTGAAAGTGCGATCGCGCTTAAACGCTGGGTCATCCGGCGGCAGAGCGGTTTTCGTAGCCAAATCTTCTTCAATCAAAAAGGCATCGACCGATTGATATTGACTGCGTTCAAAGTTAGCGGTTGAATCTTTAATAAAATGGTTGCGAAGTCCCGTTGTGAAACGGGTTTGGGCAATGTTCGTATAGGCAGATTGCAAGAAGCGGCTAGTTTCTGGCGTGAAATAGTAGGTGGGGTAAAAGTAGAGATAGCGGTATTTGCCATCTTCAAACCGTTTGCCGACTGCCTGAGTTTGATTCATTAAGATTTGTCGAAGCATCATTTCTAACGCGGCAATGCTAGAGATATTTCGCTTAGCATTCGCACCGCCCAGCATTTGCTTATTGGTATACACCTGCGGGGTAAACAGCACCTCCGATTCCATTTGTTCTTTTACGCTGTAGGCAGAGTGAGAGACTGAGCAAATAGCGAGCTTGCCGCGTCCAATCTTTTTCGCGGATTGGTAGCCTGCTAGCTCTTGCAAGAAAATATCAGCTTGTTGTTGTGATGTTTGCTCAATAGCCTGGTTCGGTAGCATGACTACCCGACGTACCCACTCGCGCAGATCGTCCCAGCCATCGGGTAGGTCATATTTCTCAGTGATAGTTTCAGTTTGCTGAGTAATGAAGGCGATGATTTTATCCGCAATTTCTCGAATGTTCTCTATGCCTGAGCCTTTAATGAGTTTGGTCGCCATAAAATACCACTCGTAAGGAATACCCCCTGTGCTGCCTTTCACTTTTATTTCTTTAAGGCTGCGGTTGATGTTTTGAATTTCTCGAATTCGTGGCAGATGCGCTTGCAGCCCAAGATGCTCGGCAATTTGGAGGGTGAGCTGTTCGGGGGATAGCTCTACAGCCGAAATGTCTGGCAGTGATTTGTCTTTCTTTTGGGCTTTGGCTCTGGCTTTACGGAGAGTTTCTATGCGATCGCACGTCCCACCCCACACTTTCCGGCATACCACGTCCCCAAATTCAGCGAGCTGATCGATCCGAATATCGTCGCCCAGCTGAAAATCATAATCAGCAGAGAGTGCGCCCTTATCTTGAAACTCTTTGAGTTTGTCACTGCGCTTCGGCGTCACTGACTTCTTCGTATTGGAAAGAATACGCAGCGTGGCATCTAAAGCAATCTGCATAAGCTGCTGGTCGTCGCAAAAGAGCGTGTAGTAATCGGCGTATTTCATGCCCTTACCGTCTCTGCTAAACCCAGGCTGCCTGAGCTTCATTTGCTGAAAACAGAGCTGTTTTACTTTCGTAATTACTCTTTCCGGCAAGCTTGCCACGTCAACTTGCGGCGGTTTGCCGTAGGCTAAGTAGATAATACCTGTAGGTAAATATAGTAAGGGCTCATAGAACTGCTCGCTTTCTGTATTTAGCGCTGTGTGAGCATCCATCACCGCGTTGTTCACTACGTTCGTAAGCACACCCCTATTCTCTGAAATGCTGTGATAGGCCAGCCGCAGTTGTCCGTCGCTGAGTGTATGCAATAGCTCTTTGAACTTATAGCTTTCGGCATCGTGGGGATGCTTGATAATAGATGCGAGCGAATCGGCTAGACAAGTCAGATCTGAGAGGCTTCGCAGAATGCGGTCTTTAAGCATAGGACGTAGCCCATATTCTGAGAAGTTCCAATTGGTATCCCAGCGTCGCTGGGCGTTATAGGCCATACACAGCAGGTCATCTATATACTCGCGATACGCCTGCGGATCGTCAGGATTAATAAAATTATCCAGCCCTAGCTGCTGTATTTTTTCATCAATAATCTGGCGATGGTCTTCAATAGCTTGCCTACGACTATCCGCATCCACATCTGGAAATTTCTCAAAGTCGTGCAGAATGAAAGCGGCAATTAATAACCGCCGCTCTCTTTCTCTAACGATTCTCTGTACGGTGGTGTCTAATTTCTCTAGTCGCTGTTCAACTAAGTTAGCGGGAAATAAACCGTTGAGTAGATGAGTGTTTAACGACTGATCGCCTGCGTTACGTCGAGGAACATTTTCTCTCCCTCTCTCCCTATCTAAATTATCAAAATACTTACCGCCTTTAGCTGTTACACCCACTGTATATTTCAACAGATTCGGCAAAACGTACTCAGCAAAGTCCTGCATCACCGCATCGTCAGAGTGCTGCGTTTGAATCGCTGAGCGCATGAGCTTTAACGTCAGTAGTTCTGGATTAGAACTTTCAATCGTTCGATTTGCTGCTGTTTCAGTATCAGAAAGCTGCGATAAGAAATCGTACTGATTCTCTTCAGTCATTAGAGTTTCCCAAGATATCTAACTGCGACAACTGTTTCTTCTTCACAGCGTCACGAGTTGGGAAGCCATTCGCTCAGCTTTTTACTTCGCTAGTAACTTCCCAGATGTGTCTGTCAACGTAATATTAAGATAAGTAACACAGCACGGATAGCCCAAAGTTGATTCCTTCTTTGGATGCAACTGTTAGTTATGTACTGAAGAACTCTTCTTGTCCCAAATAGGTGCTACCCAACCATTGCCTCCAGGATCACTACGACGAACTTTAGGAAAGTCGTAATAGCCTTCAAAGGATGATTGGGCATGAACGTAAACAGAATATGACATAGAACGTACCGGAGATATTGAAGCATTTGAGTCCTTGTTTAGGGTGAACAAATGACAGACAACTGAATCTATTAGGTGGCTAATAGCCAAGGTCACGCACTCAATGAACACGTCGCAAATTAGTCTTGCTGTGTCGATATCGTCGATCTCACTCCATACACGTGCAGGCTTACGCCATGACGCATAGATGCTAATGTCTGTCATACATAGGAACTTGAGTCCATAGTGCAAACTTACCACCGCACCGTAGCAACGTCATGAGTATGATGGTGTGCTTTACAGCACTTTTATGCGTATTAGATGTGAACACCTTTATATTATTCTCGCCAGCATCTGATATCATAGGAGACGTGTAAAAACTAATCCCTGTTTAGGGACTGAAATTTCACTTCTTACACGCGAAGGCTAACGCCTTCTTCTACGCTCGAAATAAATCCCGACATCCGGGACTTACTCAGAAAACGAAAGGGTCTCCCCTGCTTTGCTTCAGCCGATATCCCAACGTATCTGTCAAAAGCGCACTCTGTCCAAATGCTACCGAGTAAGGGGGAACTAGATCGTGGTAGCTTCCTCGGTCACTTATGGGATAAATCTGAAAGTGCATCGGCAGCCGTAGCTGAAAGCGAATATTCGCCACCGTTTGCGCTGCCACGTAGCAAACAATGCCTTGCTGCTTGAGCTTTTTGTTCAGGTCGCTGGCCCAAGGATTGTCCGGCTGCCAGATCTCTAAACCCTTTAGCACCTCTACCTGACTTGTATGCGTCGCTAAGCTGCCAGGAAAGGTAAATTTCCAATTCAACCGTTCTTCTCGGTAGGCACGAAGCTTCAAAAATACCAGGCAGTATTCAAAGCGCCCTTTTGGAATAGGCTGACCTGTAACTTTTGCAGTTTCTTCCAACGATCGCAAAAACTCAGCCTTCGTCCAAACCTCCACCTCCAAATTACTCAGCACCCCCGGCAGCCCATAGGTCTTATATCGGTCGGCTGGGTTATCTTCTGTCAGGTCATACAGCCCGCACTGCAATGGGCTAGAGCCTCGAAAGCTACAGGCATCTTCATAAATAGGATTGCCGTTTTTCTTGCCAGATAATTCTTGCCAATCGGCTTCCCACCCCTTCACCCGACCAAAGAGCGATCGCAGCTTTTGATTAAATACCTTCTCGCAACTTTCAGTAAAAGCGGCAAGACTGCCCGCATACTGCTGCTTTATTGTTTTGTGGTTTAGCCGGGATGCGATCGCCAAAGACTGATACGCTCCCCACCGCGAATAATAACCTCGAAAATCGTTAATGCTGCGGTAATGCTCTCGGATAGTATCGTGCAAAAAGGCACGATCATAAGTCTGCGATTCTGTTAGCGGCGGCTCCTCGCCAGCAAACAGTCGCTCTGTAAAAAACTGAGGACTCAGCGCGTATGCCACAAACCTGTCAAAAGCGATCGCCTCGCCATTCCGCAGATAGCCATCATGCCGCCCCAATCGACCTAGCCGCTGAATAAAGTTACCCGCATCTGCTGATTCAAAAATCAAAAAGTTAATCTTAAAATCTACACCGACACCAATAGTGCTGGTGCCCA
>PPFU01022487.1_pt1 | contig 10277 bp, 7 predicted proteins | sample 1535991 | NCBI WGS metagenome assembly PPFU01 (sample SAMN04901290, study PRJNA319586) | Hypolithon metagenome, whole genome shotgun sequencing project. | isolation source: Antarctic Hypolithon | place: Antarctica: Miers Valley | collected 2014 | reverse complement strand
CCCCCCCCGCCGCTCACGAGGCGATCCGGGCGAATCTGCATCGCGCGCCGATGTTCAGCGGCGACATCGAAGGCGTCGGGCCGCGCTATTGCCCGAGCATCGAGGACAAGGTCGTGCGCTTCGCCGACAAGCAGCAGCACCAGATTTTCCTCGAACCCGAATCGCTCGACACGGATGAGATTTACTGCAACGGCATCAGCACTTCACTTCCCGCCGACACGCAGCGCCTCATGCTCAATGCGATTCCCGGGCTGGAAAAGAGCGAGGTTATTCGCTGGGGCTACGCCGTCGAGTACGACATGGTCTGGCCGACGCAGATCACGAGCACGCTGCAGACCAAGCGAATCGCCGGCCTGTTTCTGGCGGGTCAGATCAACGGCACCAGCGGCTACGAAGAGGCGGCGGCACAAGGCCTCGTCGCCGGTGTAAATGCCGCAAAGCTGGCGAAAACCGGCATCGCGGATTTCGTCCTGCGCCGCGACCAGGCGTACATCGGCGTGCTCGTCGACGACCTCGTCACCAAGCCGCCGACCGAGCCGTACCGCATGTTCACCAGCCGCGCTGAGCATCGGTTGCACTTGCGCAGCGACAACGCGGATGAGCGTCTCACGCCCATCGGCCGGGCGTTGGGCCTGGTCGAAGATGAACACTGGTCTCGCTTCGAGTCCCACCGCGACGCGTTGGCGGCGGCCATTGGATGGGCGCGGGCAACTCATCACGATGGCGTAAGCCTTTTCGATCATCTTCGCCGACCCGGTGCATCGCTGGCCGACATCGCTCCCGGATTGGCGTATCCCGCGAGCATCATTGAACGCATCGAAATCACCGCAACCTACGACGGCTACCTCCGCCAGCAACAGCGGAGTGTCGAGCGGTTTTCCCGACTCGAAACAAAGCTCATTCCCGCGGAAATTGACTACAGAGGCATCATCGGTCTTCGCAACGAGGCCCGCGAAAAACTGACGAAGTTTACACCGCGCTCGCTGGGGCAGGCATTGAGAATCAGCGGCATCACACCAGCCGATGTGACCTTGCTGGCCGTGCATCTGAGCCGCGCCGAGCGAATCGCCTTGGCCTGAGTAACTGCAACTCACCCAAACGGGCTTGCCGTGGGATCGCGCAATGCGACCGGCGGACCAAGCACTTGTGCGGCAACGAAGATCGAACGGGCCGATGATTGATCACGGAGCAGTTGACGAAGGCGCGACGCGGGACTGGGTTGAACCGGCCGATGTAAGGCGTCAGTCGTCAATGGCGTCACCGCAGTCGGCGCTTGCCGCTTCGGCCGCACTTTGTTTGCCACGGCGGGCGTGAATTGGACCGCCTTGGCCACGACCGCCGGCTCGGAATACCGGCGCGCTTCGACCATCTGATCGGCACGATCTCGTAGTTGCTGGACGCGGCGCGTTTTCTCCCCGTCACGTCGCTTTGTGCGTTCGGCTCGGCGGTTGCGGATGCGGTCATCAACTTCCGTGTTCGCGGTGGCCTGCGTCGGCGCGATCTGCAGTGCGATGATCGGCGTCTTCTTCTGCTTGCTGGCGATGTTGGCGACAATCGTGACGACAATTCCCAGGACCAGCAGCAGCACGCCGAAAATCGCCCCGCCTTCGGCGAGGGGGAGGAGATGCAGTATGAGAAAGTCGTGCTGCACGGTTGAGTGGCTTACAGATTGGGCTTCTGATCGGCACCGGCGATGGCTGATCGCATGTCCGTGTCCGATTGAATGTTCTTCATGCGGTAGTAGTCCATGATGCCGAGATTGCCGTTGCGGAACGCTTCGGCCATCGCGCGGGGCACCTCGGCTTCGGCGAGCACGACGAGGGCGCGGTTCTCGGCGACCTTGGCGATGTTTTCCTGCTCAAGGGCGACCGCCAGGGCACGCCGCTTTTCAGCGTTGGCCTGGGCGACCTTCTTGTCCGCTTCGGCCTGATCGGTCTGGAGCTTGGCACCGATGTTCTCGCCCACGTCAATGTCGGCGATGTCGATGGAGAGAATCTCAAAGGCGGTATTCGCGTCGAGGCCTTTCTGCAGCACGGCGCGGCTGATGCTGTCGGGGTTTTCAAGCACCGCCTTGTGCGAATCGGCACTGCCGATGCTCGTGACGATGCCCTCGCCGACGCGGGCAATGATCGTTTCCTCCGTTGCACCGCCGACAAGCCGCTTGAGGTTGGTGCGCACCGTGACGCGGGCACGAACCTTGAGCTGGATGCCGTCCTTGGCGACGGCGTCGATGCTGTTGCGGCCCATCTCTTTGCTGGGCACGTCGATCACCTTGGGTAGCACGCTGGTTCGGATCGCGTCGTAGATATCCCGGCCTGCAAGGTCGATGGCGGTTGCGGTGTCCCAGGGAAGATCGATGTTCGCCTTGCTGCCGGCGATCATGGAGTTGATGACGCGCATCAGGTTGCCGCCGGCCAGCACGTGGCTTTCCATCTGCTGCGGGTCGATTTTAAGTCCCGCGCGGGCGGCCTGGATTTTGGCGTAAACGATGGTGCGCGGATTGATTCCCGGCCGAAGGTCCATTCCGATCAGGTCGGTGATGCTTGTCCTCGCCCCGGAAACCAGCGCCTGCACATACAGGTTCGCGTAGCGCAGCAGCACGAAAACCAGAACAAGGAGAATCACCCCGGCCACGAGCAGGCCGATCCAAAGAAGGCCGTCGCCGGAGACAATTCCGGCAAGCGGATGCATGGAAGTGTCGTTCAAAATGGCGGTCGGCATGGCAGGGGACCGGGTCAGGACTCGTTGAAACACTGGATCAAAACTCAGGCGGCACGGACCGTGGCAAGGCCGTCCTTGAAGTGAATGACGCGCACCGATGCGCCAGGCGGAAGGTCGCCGTGTTCACAGGTGGCCTGCACGGTAACCGGGCCGGCCTCGGTTACGAATTCGGCCTCGCCCATCGGCCGCAGCGCGGTCAATGTGGTGCCGCTCGTGCCTACGCGCACAACCGGGCTGATTGGCGTGACCAGTGCACTTTCGGGCTGAAGCGTCATCCGCCGACCGACCGGTGTGCATTGCCACGCCTTGATCATCCCCGCGGCGACGAACGGCGAGGCGACCGTCAAGCCGAACAGGGTCGCCAGACCGAGCCAGCGGTTGATCGTGAAGCAGACCACGACAGCCGTCAAAAGCATTCCCACGCCCAGCACGCTCATGATTCCGCCGCTGGGCAGGAACAGATCTCCCACCAGCAGCACCGCCGCGCCGGCGACGAGAATGAGGATGAGAATCAGGGGGTCCATGGGTCAAAGGAGGAAGGCGAAGGGATGAAGGCCGAAGCGTCGGAAAGTCACTTCTGACCTGTCCTATTTCAGCCTTGCGCCGTCCGCCTTTCTCCAGCAGGTCTGACGACAATCCGATTGCCGTTGGCTTCAACGACCATCAGCGGCGTGCCGGCGAAAACGAAACCGCGATCACAGACGACATCGGTGTTGGCGGTGTCGCCGGGTAAATCAGTTATGGCGAACTTCGCCGTGCCGCCGGGACGCAGATCGGAAACGGCCACCCCTTCACTGCCAACCGTCGGCCACACTGCCTGACGGGCACGCTCCTCATCGCTCATCTGCGCATCCTTGAGGATGATTCCCCGAGCATAAGGCATGTGCGGCAGATAGCGGCTGAGCCAAGCCCAAAGCAGCAGACTGCTGAACAGGCCAAGGACGACCGTCAGCAGGCCGTAGCCGAGATTGTTCCAGTCCACCCCAAAGCCCGCCGGCAAGCCGGGAATGGCAACTGGCCCGACAAAGCTGAAGGCCAGTCCCGTCACGAGCAGAACAATCCCGCTCAACCCAAACAAGCCGAAGCCGGGAATGACGAATATCTCCATGGCGATCAGAACAATGCCGACGACCACGGCGAGAATTTCGTACCACTGGGCGAATCCCGTCAGCCAAGGCACGCCAAACAAGACTACCAGTAATGCGGCGACAATAGCTTCGGGGACGCCCGTACCCGGCGTATGAAACGCGGCATAAAGACTCAGGAACAACACCGTCATCAGGATTCCACGAACCGCGAAACTGCTCAGCAGGCCGATCAATCGCTCGCCGCCGCTGGGCATGAGCGTGGCGAGGACGTTGTATCCGCGCGATGCCGCCAGCGCCTCGGGGGTGGCGAATGTGCCCTTTGAGAATCCGATTCGCGCAGCGGTCTGATCGCCGAGTGTGAGCAGGGATGTTTCCGAATCGAGCGGAACGGGTACGTTGGGCAGGTCGCGCCATTCGCTTTCACCATCAATGGCGAGAAGACGATCTCGCTCCTCAGGGCCGACGAATCGCGTTTCGCCCATGCGAGTGTTCTCAATCGCGTGCACGACGACGCTGACCCGCACGAAGCTTTCAGCCAAGCGTGTCGAGTAGCCGTTGCGCCGGGCGGAGTCGTCGAACTCGGCCAGTACCGGACTCTCGGCCTTGGCACGCTCGGTGTCACCCAACTCCTGCAAACCGCCCCCGGAATTCATGGCGATGACGCCGCAATCCCCGATCAGGCTGGCCGGCTCCATCACGATTTCATCGCACGCCAGGGCGATCATGCAGCCAGCGCTCAGGGCCTTGTCGTCGATCAGGGCAATGACATTCAAGTCGCTTCGCTTGATGAAGCGACTGATGTCGAGCGCGCTGGTGACCAGCCCGCCATAAGTGTTGATCTGGAGAATGATCGTGTCGGCCCCGAGCGTCTCGGCTTCGTTGAAGCGCCGCTTCAGGCCGTCCCGCATGGAATCGTCGACATCGCCGTCGAGGATAATGACCACCACGTCGCCGCCGGGCTGACGAGGCTCAACGGATTGAACGACAGTGTCAGCCGCCGCGATGCCGAGCAGCGCGATGAGAAGAAGGGCGGCGACATGGATGCCTTTCCTCATGACACCTGATTGTAACCGATCATCGCTTCACAGTTGCAGTGAAATCGATCGCAAATCGTCTACTGCTCCACGCCGGCGGGAAGCGGAGCGGGAATGCGCGGATCATCCGGTCGGGGCGGATCACCCACCAGTGCATGCTCGGCCCAGAAAGCGTCAAAACTCTGCCGAATGCTGAATCGACCCGCCCGGCTCAGGCTGGCGGCGCGCATTGATCCACGCCGCGGAGCGTTTGAAAGCAAATCGTCGATTGCATTCGTCCATGTGGCAGTATCGGTCGACTCCCGCGCGGACAGGACAAGGCCGGTTTCACGGTCGACGACCGTCTCCTTTGGGCCGCCATCGGTGCTGACGATGCACGGCAGGCCGCACGCCTGGGCTTCCATGACGACCTGACCCAGCGTGTCCGTGCGCGAAGGGAAAACGAACAGCGAACTGGTCGCATAGAGCGCCGGCAGCGTGTTGTCGTCGCAGTAGCCGGCGAAGTAAGCCGGCAGGCCGGCCAGTTGCTTCTGCATCGCATCGCGCCACGGCCCATCGCCGGCGATCACCAGGCAGGTATCGGTTCGCCTCGCGCACAACTGCCGAAACGCCGCGGCGAGCAACGGCAGGTTTTTTTCCTTGCTGACCCGTCCGGCGTAAAGCAAAACGTTGGGGGTCTTCGTCAGATCCACGCCCAGCTTCTTCAACGCCGCCACATCGTGCCGCTCGGGACTGAACTTGGAGAGATCAATGCCAGGCCGAATCGTGCGCAGCTTGCACTCCTCGACCCCGAGATCGGTCAACTTGAACTGGTACGCCGCGCTACGGCTGAAGACGATCTCGGGCACGCGGTAGAACAAGCGCATGACATGGGCCACGTTGCCCGCCTGCCGATGGTCGCCGGTGAGTTTTTCGACGTAGGCGGGGAAATCGGTGTGATACGTCGCCAGCACCGGCACGCGCAGCATCTTCGCCGCAAGCAAACCGACCATCCCCATCGGGCCGGGCGTGCTGACGTGAATCACGTCAAACTGCTGGCGGTCGCACCACTCGAGCACTTCCAGCACCGGCGGGATATTGACGGTCAATTCGTCATAAAGCGGCATCGGCCGGCTGACAAGCGGTTCAAAGTTCACCCGGTACGGCGCCGCCTCGCGGTCATGCCTCAATTCGCTCAGCGGCGTGCTGGTGTGGACCGTCAATTCCCGGCCGCTGGCGTGCGCCAAGCGGCCCATGTCGTTGATGAATCGCGCAACGCCGTTGACATCATCAAAAGTGTCGGTGAACAAGCCAACCTTGAGCCTGTCGCCGCGCCGGCGAACGTCCTGCCGCGTAATGCTCGGTAGCAGGCGACGTTCCTTGTTCTGATGGAAAAGCGCGAAGTAGTAGGGAATGAGCACGAATTGCTGGGCGAGCGCCGCACCGATCGAATCGAACAGACCCACGAGCGATGCGCGATCGATCGACGTGCTGATCGCCTCGGCGACGCCGCGTGAAACGTCGCGGTTGACGTTGTTCACGAAGCGAAGCGTCTCCTCGTGATTCCCCAGCGGCGGCAGGCCGCGCTCCAGCTCGGCCACCAGTTGCGGATGCTCGGGCAAACGCTTTTTCACGCTCTCGATAAAGAGATTCTTGATAAGCCCACTGGTCTTGAATTGGGCGTCAGGCTCTTTGCGGAACTTGGCGACAACGCTCTTGCGCATCCTGCGGACTTTGCCGCGGGCCACCAGGTAGGCCAGTTGCAACTTTCCGGGCTTGGGGCGCGCGCCGACGAATGTCTGCAAAAGCGTGGCGGCGAGGTTGGCGCTGTTGCCGCCGCCTTCGAGGAGGTGATTCGTGTAGTAGCGCACCGCCACGCCCCAGAAGGTGTGGGCGAGCTTCACGCTGCTGCCCGCTTCGCCGCCGGGGTGGGTTCGACCCTCGCGGATGGCCTGCAACACTTGCTCAGGCGTGGTCACATCCTGCGGAAACTCGGTCCAGGTCCGGCCGATGTTGAGCAGGCCATGGTCATCACTGCCGGCGGTGCGGCCCTTCTTCCACGGCTCGGGCCAGCGCGGCCGAAGGTGATGAACCCTGCTTAGCCGCTTGATCTCCGTCTGCGTCAAAGATTCCAATAGCGGCTCAAACGCCTCGCGGTGCAGAGGGCTGTGAGCTCCGTTCAGACACTCGAAACTCTTGAAAAGCAGCAACAGCCGCTCGAGGTGCCATCGCTCAAGTTTGTCGTTCTGGCGATAAATCGGATGGGCAACGCTGTGGGCGAGATTGTGCGTTTCAAAGTACTCGGCGACGTCGTACAGGTTGGGCGCCAGCCGCTGAAGATCGGCGTGCTGCTCTGGCGTATGGCCGTAAACGAGAATGTGCATCTTGCAGCCATCCTCGGGGAACCAGCAAGTCAGCTCCTCGCCGACGAGGGTGGCGGGCATGTCCAGAATCTGCAGGACGCCTTCCTGGCTGTCGTGATCGGTGATGGTGACGAAATCCATGCCGCGACGCAGGGCCTGGGCATAAACCTCCTGCGGCCGGGAGTAGGACTCGGGGCAGCCAATCATGTTGAGGGCGGCTTCACCGGTTTTGTTGGAGGCATCACTGTGGCAATGCAGATCGGCACGTCGGCCACGACCAGTGGCATTGGGAAGTTCGACCGGCGCATCAAGCGCGTTCATGCGGTTGAAGAACGAACGCGGAACGTCGGAGGTGAACGATTGGGGCATGAATGCTCCGAGAGAACTTCTCCCACCAACTCCCCACCGCATCGCAACCACCGTGCCAGTAGCGTTACCACGATAGGGCCGGTCCCCGCAAGGGCTTAGCGCAGTTTTACCGCGCCAAGGCCACCGGATGCCACTGTTTCGCCTGTTCATGCGTTGGAGGTCGCCAGAAGAAGCTCCAAGGAATCCGTGGCCCGGCCGCTGTCGAGGGCGTGACGAGCCGCTTCCAGGCCGGTGGCGATGTCTTCCACGCCTCCCGCCACCACCAAGGCGGCGGCGGCGTTGAGCATCACCGACTGTGCCGGCGTTCCTGTCTCACTGCCATCGAAAATCGCCCGGATCATCCTCGCCGATTCATGCGGATTCTCCACGCGCAAATCAGCAATGTCCCCGCCCAGCCCGAACTCCGCCGGGTCGAGGGTCCATGTGCGAAGCTCGCCTTCATGCCATTCCGTCACGCGGTTGACTGAGGCTGGCGAAAAGTCGTCCTGGCCATCGTCGGAATGAACGGTCCACGCCCGCTCGCTGCCAAGCTTGCCCAGAACCGTGGCGATCATCCGGGTCATTTCGGGCTTGGCGACCCCCAGCAACTGCCGCCGAACGCCGGCGGGATTCGTCAATGGTCCCATAAGATTGAAAATCGTTCGCACCCCAAGCTGCTTGCGCAGCGGAGCGACGGCGAGCAAGGCGGGGTGATGATTTCGGGCAAAGGCAAAGCAGATGCCGGCCGCATCGAAGCAACGGCGCGGATCGGCATCGAGATTCAGGCCGAGCGCTTCGAGCACATCAGCGCTGCCGGTTTTGCTGCTGACGGCGCGGTTGCCGTGCTTGACGACACGCACGCCGCACGCGGCGACGGTGATGGCGGTTGCGGTGGAGATGTTGAACGCGCCGCTGCCGCTGCCGCCCGTGCCGCAGGTGTCGATCACGCCATCAAGGTCTCCTCCGAGGTCGATGGGCACGACGTCGTCCCGCATGAACGCCACCGCCCCGGCGAGTTCGTCGGCGGTCACGCCCTTGGCCTGCAGACCGACGAGAAACGCGCCCGTCACGATCGGTTCGGCCTCGCCGGAAACGATCTGTCCAAAAGCCTCGCGTACTTCGTCGGCGGTCAATTCCTGACGCAGCAGGAGTTTTTCGAGCAACAACTTCATTGTGCCCCAAGGATACGCCGCATAACAAGGCGGCCCTTGCAAGCAATGCGCCATGAAGCAATGCGTCATTCCGAGCGGAACACGCCGGCCAGCATAACGATGATGATGGCCACGACGATGACGGTCAGGGGTAGCATCGCGTAAAGCAGGCACCCTCCCCACAGTGCAGCAGCCCCCGCGGCACCGGCGATTTTCTTGCCGGTTTCGACGCGCTCCTCGTACCGCTGTTCGTGTCGCCGCTGTATTTTTTCTTCGACGTCATCTTGCAAGTTATCGTCCATGTCGGCTCCGCAGTGGTACAGAACGTTCGACAACTCAACTGGCACACCGTCAGTCGACGACCTTCGCGCCGTCGGCGGCCTTGGTGATGAATGCCATTGTCTCAATCCCCGTTTTTTGGGCAAATTCTTTCGAAAGACGCGCCGCAATGTCGTCGGCCTTTGTCGGATGGCAGAGCGTGACGGTGCTTCCGCCGAATCCCGCGCCGGTCATGCGGCTGCCGTACACGCCATCGATCTCGCGTGCGATCGCGACCAGCAAGTCAAGCTGCGTCGTGCTCACTTCGTAATCCTGACGCAGTGAAAGGTGACTTGCGTACATCTGCTGGCCCGCCTTCGCGTAGTCCCCGACCTTGAGCGCCTCGGCGAAGACCAGGCAGCGGTCGTTTTCGGTGACGACATGCCGCGCCCGCCGAAAAGTCACATCGTCAAGCGTGTTCTTGGCGTTTTCGACCTGATCCAGGGTGGCGTCGCGCAGATGTGAAACCCCCAACGCCATGGCGGCCGCTTCGCAACTGGCGCGGCGTTTGGCATATTCACCGGTCATGAGCTTGTGCTCCCCCTTGCTGTCGCAAATCACTACCGCCAGCTCATCGGCTGGCAGTGGAACGTACGTCCGCTCCAAGGACCGGCAATCAAGCAGCATCGCGTGATCGGCTTTGCCGGTGGTGACGATCATCTGGTCCATGATCCCGCACGGCACACCTCCGTAGTGCTGCTCGGCCTGTTGACACAGCAGCGCGATCTCTTGCGGCTCCAAGTCGCCGCCGGTGAGATGCAGCATGGCCGTCGCCATGCCGACTTCCATGGCCGCGCTGCTGGCAAGGCCAGCGCCAACGGGCAAGGAGGCCATAAGGTAGCAATCCATGCCCGTGAGCACTTCGCCGCGCTTACGCAGCAGAGCGACTGGGCCTCGCAGCAAGTTGGTCCAGTGGGGTTCGCCCTTTTCCGTGTCAATGGTGAACGTCACGACATCGTCGTAGCGGTCGCTGGCGACGCGGATCTGCTTGTCATTGCGACGGCGAAACGCGAAGGTGATTCGCGGCTCGATCGCCATTGGCAGGACAAAGCCGTCGTTGTAATCCGTATGTTCGCCAATGAGATTCACGCGGCCGGGACTTCGACAGATGTTGATCGGCGCATCATTATGCGGATTGTCGTCGGCATCATCACCCCCGAAGTGAGCGACAAACTCCGCCCGCAGGCCGGCGAATTGCGGATCGTTGCCGCTGCCGGGCTTTTCGTAACGATCTGTCGGCTCATTGGGAGTGGAGGGAGTGGTGGGGGTGGTGGA